>Ga0070665_100001544_pt1 | contig 26597 bp, 28 predicted proteins | sample KBSS13metaG_FD_65862 | JGI IMG/M metagenome (GOLD analysis project Ga0070665, IMG submission 65862) | Switchgrass rhizosphere microbial communities from Kellogg Biological Station, Michigan, USA - KBS S1-3 metaG | ecosystem: Host-associated > Plants > Roots > Rhizosphere > Soil ... | reverse complement strand
GGGTACGGTGGTAATAGTTGAGCATTCCGCCGAGACGCTGACGCCAGTGGAGCCGTCAGGATGTTGCGTCGTTCTTTTTCAAGAATTCGACAATCTTTTTGCGGACTGCCGGGTCACCGAGGCCGCTGTAAGGCTTCATGTTGTTATTCGGGACGACAGATTCGGGATTCTCGATCCAGCGCTCCAGCGTCGTCTCGTTCCAGGTCACCCCGGACTGCCGGAGGCTTTGCGAATAGGCGTAGCCTGCAGATTGAGCCGCTTTGGCCCCAACGATTCCGTGGAGAGAGGGGCCGAGGCGGTTGTCCCCCGCCTTCAGCGAGTGGCAGGTCCGGCAGAAGTTGTTGAAGGCTAACCTACCATCGTCGGCGGGCGGTGCGGCCGTGGCGACCGCGAGGCCTCCCAGGCCGAGGCTGACGGCAAAGATCGCACTCACGGCTCGGGTAGGGTTGCTCACCCGAACACAACGGGATGCGATTTGAATTGTTCCAGGGTTGTTCCGCCCTGTTGCCGCGGATAACGCACAACGACTGCGTAATAGAGCTTGCTGGGGTCGCGACAGTCGAGCTTTACGGTTTCGACCTGCCAGGCGATAGCTCGAGCCGCGCGATGCGCAAGGGTTTTGCGAGCACACAAATCCAGCGCTGCGGTGTCGAAGACCCGTGACATCCGTCAGCGCAACGGATGTCACGGTAAACCATCAACTCGTCACTTCGATTCGGCGAGCGCGCAGGTCCGCCCGTTTCGGGATTCGCACTGTCAGCAACCCGTCTTTGAGGTTTGCGTCAATCCTGTCGGCCTCGAGCTCGTTACTGAGCGCGAAGCTTCTTCGATAGACGGTGGAGCGCACATCGGCGTACAGAGCGGTCATCTGCTCTTGCGGCGCGATGCCGATCGAGCCTTCGACGATGAGGTTGTTACCTTCAACTCGCAAATTGAGCCGTTCTTTCGCTACACCCGGCACGTCCGCTTGCAAAACGATGCCTTCGCCTGTCTCGTAGATGTCCACTGCGGGCCTGAGCGCGGCTTCCGTGCTGGGCGAGCGCCATGATTGCTCAACCCTACCGGTGCCGCGGTTGCCCATCACTTCGGCTGGTCCGTTCATGTTTCGGCCCTCCACCTCAAATTAATGAATTTCGATCAGTCGCGGCTTGGCTACCGCGTGGCGCTGCACCGTGATCTGGACGATGCCGTCGCGGTAAGCCGCCTCCACCTTGTCGGGATCGACATCCTCGGGCAGGACGATCACCCGTCGGAAGGCCCCGGCGAAGCGCTCTTGCCGGTAGTGGGTGGCGCTTTGCTCCACAGGGATATCACGCTGTCCACTGACGGAGAGCACATTCTCCTCCAGGGAAATCTCGAGACTCTTCGCATCAATGCCGGGAGCAAACACATAGACGATCACGCTGTCCGGATTGCTGGCAACGTTGATTGCGGGAAAGGTCCCCGCGGGAAGTGAGCGGATTCCGCCTCCTGCCGGTGTCCAGGCGCCGAAGAGCTCGTCGAACTGCTGCTCCAGGCGGCGGAACTGCTCGAAGAGGGGACTTTCGGAATAACCCAAGCTGCTGAACATGTCCGTACCTCCTGTTGGTGTTTGCCAATCGCCGCCCGAACGCATAGGGGCGCTGCGATGGAGTTCAAGGGGCCAGCAAGGCCCAACTCCGCCTTAGCCGCGTTGACCCGCAGGCGCCATCCGCCCTTCGTTTCCCCACCGATCAGAAAACGAAGGACGGAGGGCGGGCCGCACGGGCTGAACGTTACTTCACCGAAATTCGGCGCGGCTGCGCCTTGGGTTGCTTTGGAATCACAATCTCCAGCACACCATTACGGCCCGAAGCGTTGACGTTCTCGGCGTCCGCTGTATCCGGCAGGATAAAGCGGCGATGGAACCTCCCCACCGGGCGCTCGATTCGCTGTTGCTGAGGATGATCCGCTCCGTTGGAGCCAGCGGCTTTTTCCTCGCTCCGGTTCCCCGCGACCGTCAAGATTCCATTGTCCAGGGTGATCTCCACATCCTTCGGCTCGACGCCCGGCACGTCCAACAGCAGTTGGAAGCGATCGGAATATTCGCGCACATCGACGGCGGGACTCCATTGTGAGGTGGCGCTGCTGCCCTCGGTCTCGTTCAGATTCCCAAAGACGCGATTGATGTCGTTTTGCAATTGCGAGACGACGTTCCAGGGTTCATAACGCGTAACAGCCATGACTGTATCCTCCTCGAGTTGGCACGCTGTCCAGGTGACTTCTCAAACAAACACATGACAGCTGGCGCGCCATATAAGGCGTCTTCGGCCGCCTTCAAGAGGGCCGGGGCTTACTTTTTTCCTTTCGAGTGGTCCCCCCTCTTGAACTTCGCCGCGCCATGAATATCATTGGCACTCGTGCATGCTGAGTGCTAAGCCAGCAGGGAAATCCTTTTACGTTCAAATACATAGGAGGCACCGTGAACATCCGTCCATTGCACGACCGGGTCGTCGTCAAGCGCGAGCCCGAAGAGCGCAAGTCGCCCGGCGGAATCGTGATCCCTGATACCGCCAGCGAGAAGCCGACCTTCGGCAAGGTCGTTGCGGTCGGCCAGGGCAAGGTTCTCGAGAACGGGCAGACCCGCGCGCCTGACATCAAAGCAGGCGACCGGGTGCTCTTCGGCAAATACAGCGGGACTGAAGTCAAGGTCGACAACGAGGATCTCATCGTCATGCGTGAGGACGACGTCATGGCGGTGGTCGAGCGGCAGTAACCCCGCCACAGCTCAAACTCAACACAAACCATTATTTTTTCGGAGGACGAGTAATGGCCGCCAAAGAAGTCAGTTTCAACGACGAGGCCCGCCAGCGGATGTTCCGCGGCGTCAACGTTCTGGCAAATGCCGTCAAGGCGACCCTGGGCCCCAAGGGTCGTAACGCGATCATTGAAAAGAGTTTCGGTGCGCCGACCATCACCAAGGACGGCGTTTCCGTTGCCAAGGAGATCGAGTTGCAGGACAAGCTGGAGAACATGGGCGCTCAGCTTGTGAAGGAAGTTGCTTCGAATACCGCTGACGAAGCCGGGGATGGCACCACAACTGCCACCGTCCTGGCGCAGGCGATCATCCGTGAGGGATTGAAGGCTGTCGCGGTCGGCGCGAATCCCATGGATCTGAAGCGGGGTATCGACAAGGCGGCCGCAGCGGCTGTCGAGGAGCTGCGCAAGCTCTCCATACCCTGCAAAGACTCGAAGGCCATATCGCAAGTCGCCACCATCTCCGCCAATGCGGACGAGGACGTGGGCACGATCATCGCCGATGCCATGGCAAAAGTCGGCAAGGAAGGGGTGATTACCATCGAGGAAGGTTCCGGGCTCGAGAACCAGCTCGACGTGGTCGAAGGCATGCAGTTCGATCGGGGCTATCTGTCTCCGTACTTCATCAGTGACCAGCAGGCACAGAGCGCCGAGTTGGAAAAACCTTACATCCTGCTCGTCGACAAGAAGCTCTCGAATATCCGCGAGCTGTTACCGATCCTCGAAGGCGTCGCCAAGGCATCACGTCCCCTGTTGATTGTGGCGGAAGACGTCGAAGGCGAGGCCCTGGCGACGCTCGTCGTCAACAATTTGCGCGGCATTGTCAAGGTAGCCGCGGTCAAGGCGCCCGGCTTTGGCGATCGTCGCAAGGCGATGCTCCAGGATATCGCCATCCTCACCGGGGCAAGCGTGATCTCGGAAGAGGTGGGTCTCACCCTTGAGAAAGCCACGCTCGACAGCCTGGGCGAAGCAAAGAAGGTGGTGGTGGAGAAAGAGAACACGACCATCATTGATGGCGCCGGCAAAGCGGCCGACATCAAGGCCCGTGTGGCCAGCATCCGTCAGCAAATCGAGGAGACGAGCTCGGACTATGACAAGGAGAAGCTGCAAGAGCGCGTCGCGAAGCTCTCAGGCGGCGTAGCCGTCCTCAAGGTCGGGGCGGCGACCGAGGTAGAAATGAAGGAGAAGAAGGCGCGTGTGGAGGACGCCCTACATGCGACCCGTGCCGCGGTGGAAGAAGGTGTAGTCCCGGGCGGCGGGGTGGCGTTGGTTCGCGCGGTGAAGGCCGTTGAGAGGCTCTCGGCGCACAACGAAGATCAGGCGCACGGCATCAAGATACTGGTTCGGGCCATGGAGGAACCCTTGCGGCAGATCGTGGCGAATGCTGGCGACGACGCCGCGGTCGTGTTGAACCGGGTGCGCGAGGGCAAGGGCAACTTCGGCTACAACGCGGCCAATGGCGAGTTTGGTGACATGATCGAGCTCGGCATTCTGGATCCGACCAAGGTGACACGACTGGCGCTGCAGAACGCGGCTTCGGTTGCGGGCTTGTTCCTCACCACCGAAGCCTCCATTGCCGAGGCGCCCAAGGACAAGTCACACGCTGCGGCCCATGCGCCGCCGGGTGATCTGGACATGTGATGAAAGGCGGCGGCGGGCGGGTGCCCGCCGCCGGGTCGTTTGAGTGCAACGGTATTCGGCCGCGTCAGGCTGGGGCCGGGTACCCAGGGTATGCAGAACATCGAATTGTGGAGGACAGTACGATGGACACACGCCGTTCTCGCCACCCCTCGCCGTCGGACACTTTAGCCGCATTCCGCTGGCTCGGCTGGGTGATGCTGATGATGTTTGTTTTGGTGCAGACTGTCCGGGCGGCAGGCGGAGACGCCATAGGACAGAATGAGGTAATCGGGCCCCAGGCGCGCGAGCGATCGCAGGCGAGCGCCCAGGTCGAGCCCGGAACGCATCAAGTCAAAGTGGAAGCGCCCGCGCCCGCCACCCTGTGGAATATGACGCCGGGCATCGATGCCCGATAAACATCGGTCCGAGCGTCGATTGGCGCTCGCCTAACAGGAGATCGAAGTCACTAAATAGTCAAGAGGTACTCATCATGTCGCGCGCAGACACCCTGATACCTTTGCTCGGGGCGCCGTGGAGAGATCGCAATGGCGAGCAGCCGTCAGTGACGGCGTTGCCGCCGCTCTCCAGCGACACAATCGAATACCTTGACTTACAGTGGACCGGCACCCTGACCGCGGAAATGCGTAAGCTCCTGCAACGCAGTTGTGGACTTTCCGGAACTCCGCTCGGCTGCATCGATTTCACGGGCTGCTGGTATCAGGAGGAGCCCCTATCCATTTTCCGACCGAGTATCACCCTTGCGATCGACAACGAGGGTCGTCGCTGGATCGCGGAAGTGGGTAGGAAGCGGGGCCTGCCGGGCCCTGTATGGTGTGTCTTGCCACGACCTGAAGTCGCAATGTTTGTAGATCGAAGCCTTGCGGATTTTCTCGTCAGACTCCACAGCCACCTTCGCCGCAACAGCCTCTCGCAGTGGTTCACCAGCTTGCAGAGCCGAGCCCGTACGCTATGGGCCACTCGCCATGCGCGTGCGATCGCGGTACCCGTTGCCTTCACGCGCTTGAGGGAACTGCGCGGCTGGTTGGCGGAGCTACCTATCAATGCCTGGGTGTACGACCTGCGGAACCCTGGACTGAGTCGCGGGTTGCCTTACGGGCTGGCGCATGAGGGAGGTGGTTGGTATAGGTGTGGGCACTTGCCGGTATTCGCGTTGATAGTGCCACCCGTTCCTGCGCTGGACGTTCCGGTGCAGGAGGTGCGCGCCACAAACCACCTCGGCGGTGTTGCCTGTCCTGTCGCGCCGTGCTGATGTGCGGCAGTTGCTACGGCTTTGGGGCTTGGTCCTGGTCTACAACCTTGCGGGCGCCGCTCTGATTTAATCGCGCACTGCGCAGCCTGTTATGAATGTGGGTAGCCGCAATCGCCGCCTCTCCCGCGGCGACGACCACTTGGTTCAACCCTCGAACGACATCCCCCACCGCATAAATTCCAGAAATGGAGCTCTCGCAGTGTGAGCTCACCACGAGCTGCCCAGTCTCATCGCAAGCCGCGCCCAAGGAGGTCAACAACCCGTTACGGGGCGAACAGCCCAAGGCGCTATAAAAGACGTCGAATTCGCGGTCCTGGCCGGAAGCCGAGCGCAGTCGCAAACCATCAGCCTCGATGGTGAGATAGCGGATACTGGTTTCTACGAGCTCTACACCACGCGCCACCATACGGACGCGCCGCTCCGGATCATCTTCTAGGCCGATGTGGAGGAGGGTGACGTGACTCGAGTACGTCGTCATGAACTCTGCTTCCCGCTCCCCCCGCCGGCTATCACCGATCACTGCAATCCGCTTGTCCGTGGCTTCGTATCCATCACATATGGGACATACCCGAAGCAAGCCGCGCAGCAGCGCCCCCTGTGCCCCGGGCAACTCCGGCAGATGATCCTGGATGCCCGTCGCCAACACTACACAACGGCTGTGGAGCGTGTCGCTTGCCACCTGAACCGCAAAGCCCTGCTCCTCCGGAGTGATCATTTCCACTCGGTCATAGCGGATCGACGCCCCATATTGTTCGGCATGTGTCCGCAGTTGTGCCAGCAGAGCCCGACCGCCGATCCCTTCGGGAAAGCCCAGTATGTTGTGACTCTTCGGGATCCAGCGCGCCCGGGCAGTGCCCTCATCGATCACCAACACGGCACGGCGGAAGCGCGCCAGGTATATCGCGGCCGTAAGCCCCGCAGGGCCGCCGCCAATGACGATCACCTCATGCATGTCCGACGAGGGTTCAGCTCCGCAACTCTCATAGAGCGGCGCAATCTTCAATCGGGATCCTGTTTGCGTGCAGTGGCTGCGGCTCGCTGGGGTTAACGTAGGTTAGGGGCTGGTGCGGCGCTGGATTCATCTCGATGTCCTTTAGTTGAGTTATGAGCAACTCCTGTTCCGACTTCCGCTGCCGGCCATGGATGTCGACAGTTACAGCCTCGAGCTCGAGGGCGACGGTGGGGCGGAGGGTGACAGGTGCCAGTGACAAAGGCACCGACTTCGGCGTGCGCACGCGATCCGGGCAGCTTCCGCTGCCGCCATCATTGGCCAGCCGGCACGCCCACGCCGGTGACATATAGTACCGATTCCGATATGCCGTCGATTCCCAGGTCCTTCTCAATCAGGGAATCTTTCAGAGCCGCGGTGGTAAAAGGGGCAAGACCCAGTCTGGTTGCGGTGAGACAAAACGTCTGGCCAAGATGACCCGTCTCGAGCAGAACCACCCGATACGCCCGACCTCTGCCGTACTTCCACATGGTCCTGGCGAAAACCGCTGTCATGATAAAAAGCGCCGCCGCCTCGCCGAAGTAGGGCTGATCGGCGCAGTAGGCGCTCGCTATGCGTGCGCTCACCTTCCCCGGGATTTTTACCAGGAGGTTGTCCTTGGAGTGGTAGTGATAGATCCCCCTCTTGAGACCCTTTACCCTGAGCGCCACCAGGTACACTTCAATCGGGTGTCTGGCACCACCGGAAGGACTCGTCTTGTAGGGAAGCTTTCCGAATACGTTCGTCTGGACGTATCCCTGCACACCCCATGTTGTCTGAAGAAGGTTCGACACGCTCTCCAGCGACACCTCTGCTTTGGCGAACTCTCTGTGGGTCCGCCTGGCGTGCAGCGTTTTAAAGAACGTGTCGGTCTGGATTTCGGGCGCTGGCAAACGGAGGGCAGCGGCGCCTGCAGTCCGTTTGAACTGAGGCGGCGCGCGAGTTGTCGGCAGCGCCTTCATTTTCTCCTCGATGGGCCAGTCCACGCCGACGTAGGGCATGTCCTTTGTCAGGAAGTGAAATCCACCCTCCGGAAGCCAGGGGCCCCATGAGGACTCGACCTGCTTATCCCGCTTCCATTCGGCTGAGCCGTGCTCGAGCAGGAGTTGAGCCTCGATCAACTCCAGGATCGACGCCGCGACGCTCTCACGGCTGTAGGCGCCGAATTCGACGAGCGCCTTCTGGATGGTGCCGGGGGTGGAAAAAAAGCGAATCAGGTCGAGCGTCACCAGATTCGTTGCGAACGTCCTGCGTGTGAGGTAATTGGCAAGCCGCAACTTGCCGCCCTCCCAGTAGGCGATCTGACAGGATGCGCTCTCGAGTTTCATGGTTGGCTACAGGAGATGGCGTACGAAGATCATCAGTCGCTTCAGACTCTCGTCGATTTCCTCCAACCCCGTCTCCATTTCCAACCGGGTAATCTTTCCGTCCTGCTCGTCCTTCAGGAGCCTGGCGACTTCGGCGCGAGCACTGGCTGAAAGCTCGAGGACCTCTTTGGCCTTCTTCTGTTTATCGGGTGACTTTTTCGTGCGACTACGCTTCGATGCCATGTTGTGTTCTCAGGTTGTATGTCATTGGTCGCTCAGCCTCATGCGCCTCAGCAATGTCCGGAACCGCGGATCGCCGTGCAGATTGTTCAGCAGGGGGTCCGCCTTGATGTCGAGCATTCCGATATGGTGTTGTCGATAGGCAGTATCGAGCCACTGGAAAGCGGCATCACTCTCCCCGCGGTACGCGTGGACCTGGGCGATTGCGTAGGGGTCGCTCGAGGCGAATTTCTCCTGCAGTGAGCTCAGTGCGGCGTCCGATTCGGCACGCTTTTTCATCGCCCAGTACACCATGCTGAGACCGCCCAGCCTGTAGTCCTCGTTGGGCTCCCTCTGGATCGCTTCGAGCGCCGCGGCAAATTGCCCAAGATACAGGCGAGTTTTCCCAACTGCACTGTTCGCTCCGTCGAATTCTGGATGCAACTGCTGCAGCCTCAAGCGGATCTGCAGGCATTGCTCCAGCCGGTTGTCCGCGCAGAGCGCGACTCCGAGCGAGTCCAGGGCGTTCGGGTCGAGCAGATTGCGCTCGACGTCATTTGCGTACCACCGCACCGCACGTGCGGTTTCTCCGGACACACGTGCGATGTCACCGAAAGCACTCGGCAATAACTCGAACTGCGGGTCGATTGCGCGCATACGCTGCGTGTCCGTCTGCGCCGCCGCCCAATCCCACGTCACGGTCATCTCGAATCCGGCCCGCGTGTAATACGCCCAGGCAAGGTTGGGGTCGAGCTGCAAGGCCCGGTTCAGCGCCTCGAGAACTCTCCTGTTCTGATCCTCCGAGGGCGCCCCTTTGATGTTTTCCTCTCTCAAGTAGGCGCTCGCGAGGCGTGCCCAGGCCAGCGCGTAGTTGGGGCTGATGTCGAGCGCTTCCAGGTACAACTCGGCCGCCCTTTCGGCGTCCCCCAGGGTCTCTCGCGCCTTGAAGTAATTTCCCTCCAGAACGAGATTGTAAGCGCGGAGATTGGGCTGTATCGCTGGGCGACCGTTCGGCAAAGCCACGTGCAGGGCCTGGGAAACCTTCTCTCCGATCTCGTCCTGTACTTTGAAAATGTCGACGAGCTTCCGATCGTAGGTTTGCGTCCACAGGTGCGCTCCATCCGAGGCGCGAATGAGCTGCGCGGTGACTCGCAACTGCTGACCCGCCTTGCGTACGCTGCCCTCCAACACGTGTGTCACCCGCAGCTTGCGGGCAATCGCGCGCACATCATCGTTTGTGGCCTTGAACTGGAACGAGGAACTCCGCGCGATGACTTTCAGATCCGGGCTGTGTACGAGGTGGTCTATCAGTTCCTCGGATAGCCCGTCCGAGAAGTACTCTTCGTCCTGCTTGTCGCTCATGTCGACAAATGGCAGGACCGCTATTGACTTGTCCGGGTGGGGCTGGGCAGGTGCCGATGAGATCGGCGAGGCGTTGGCTGTCACCGCCGCCGGCACGGCGCGCGGCGGCCGCGTTAGTGCGAAGGTGAGTCCCGCAGCGGCGAGGACCGCGGCCGCCGCGACTGCGATTTTGGTCCAGCGCGTTGGACTCTGCGCGCCCGGCTCGCCGGCTGACATGCGTGAATTCCTTGTCGATGCGTTCGTGACGGCGGCAATGTACTTTAGCAGTTGCCGGCAAGGAACACCGGAAAGTCTTCTCTACATAAGCTATTGATTATATCGAAATATTCGCCAGATTGTGAGCGCGTCGTGGCGGGACCCCGGCTAGCGCACAACGAGCTCGAACTTTATGACACAGGCGCCGATCCCGACGAGCTGGTGAACCTCGCGGCCATGCCCGAGACGCACAAGGACTTGATCCTGGCCCTGAACGCGAAGATCAACAGCCAGCAACTGACCGGGTGACTTTTGGCACCTGCGCGACAGGTTCGGGTCGACTAGAGTCGAACCCATGGAGGCCCACTCAGACATTCAGCGCCGCACACGATTCCTGTATTGGTTCAGGGTCTTTTGCCTGGTCGGTCTGGGTGGGCTCACCGCCTCTCAGGATAGTGGGCGCATTGCCGCACTGGGCAAGGGGGGCGGCCTCGCGAACGGCAACTCCATGCCGATCCAAACCAAGTTCGAATGAGTCAACGTCCGGCGCGAAGCGGCTGACCGACGTGCGCCGCATCACCCGGGGCAGCCGGACCCATTTCCGGCTGCCGTTTCTCATGGCAGGTGCATCCGGGAACCCTTCGGTACGCCCTGGAGCAGAAACTCCATCTGGTCGGCGAGGATCCTGCGGTTGCTCAGGATGAACGCCTCGTAGCGGTTCGGAACATACGGCACGTAGTGCAGCTTCATACCTGCAGCTTCCGGCGTGCGGTTGGCTTTACGGTTGTTGCACGCCTTGCAGGCGGCGACGAGATTCGTCCATGAATCTTTGCCACCCTTCGAGCGCGGTACGATGTGTTCCATGTCGAGCTGCTCGAATCGAAACCGCTGTGCACAGTAAGCACAGACATATCGGTCTCGGGCGAGCAGCATCTCCTTTGTCAGGCTGGGTACGTGACCGAAGTGGCGCACGATGAACTCCTTTCCCTTGATGGCGATGATGGAGCTCGCCCGGATCATCGACTGGATGCCCGTCGAGCGCTGCATCCCGCCGCGCAGCACGAATTCATTCGTGCCGATTGCCCACGCGACCATATCGGTCGCGTAGTAGTGTGCTGCGACGCGCACGTTGATCCACCGATGTGGAGCGCCGGCGACGTCAAGCGCGAGAATGTGCGGACTCATCGTTTGCTCCTCCTGTGGTTGAATAGCGGTGGGGTGACGTGGCGTTCGGTTGGTCAAGGCCGGAGGCTCTGACCTTTGAGCTACGTGGCCCGCGAACAACATTGGTCCGTTCCCCCGGATTTGAACCGGGATGTCCGAAGACACTGGGGTCTGAGCCCAGCGCGTCTGCCAGTTCCGCCAGGAACGGATCATTCGATGTTGGGTGGGCAGCCAGGGAGTCGAACCCCGTGTGTCCGCGAGTGCGTGCGAGGGTGAGAACCCTTGAATATTCCTAGTTGTTAAACAGCGTCCTGTCCGAGCGTGCGGCACAGGGGTCCATCCGCAACGCATGAGCGGGCCTATGAATCCGGATCGAGGGCTTCACCTCGCGGACGGAACACTGTTTGGGGTGGTTTTCGCCGACTCTGAGAGGGTCTCAGGTGGCTAGGCTCCCGTGGGTGCCCCGTCCGGCTTCCGCCTTCGGGGCAAGGAGCCCTGACGGCGGTTACGGATCGAGTTCGGTCGCGAAGTCGCAATAATTCTGCGCGACTAGCCGCAACCAACTACCCGTGATCGACGGATAGCCGGACACGGCGCGATTGGCGCTGAGTCGTTTCAGGGCTGTTCCGTGGATCGAGAGCATTTTCAGTTTCGCTTCAGGAGTGCGGCCGATGGCCGCGGTTCAACGAATGCCGGTTAAGGGTAACATGCTCCATTAAACTTGCAACTGTTTCGTTCGACAGTGAAGCTCGGGACTGCACGTTGCGCTTCTTCGGTCAACACCTCACCTAGTGGGTGGGCGCTGTCGTGTCGGGGGTGACGAGCTTGAGTGTTGCGCCTAGCGACCGACGGGAATTCGCTGAATGACGCCTGACAGCGTCTCTTCCCCGAGTGAGAGGTAGAGATGTTGCTCAGAGACTGTCAGCGTGAATGTGGTGCGGCGCTGGAGTCGCTCGGCGAGGTGCGAAAGCCACTCGAAGTCCATGGCATACAGTTCGAGCGCATCCATACGGTGAATCCGCTCTCCACCGAGCCGCGCAGCGAGCTGCTCGGCGTCTTTGTGTGCGTACACTGCAACGCGTCGCGCGGCCTTGCTCGCACGATGCAGGCGCGGCGGTTCGGGCGCTCCGACGTCAATCCACGCCTGCAGTGCCCCAGTCAGATCGCGTATGGCGATCGCCGGCTCATCCGGCTCGGATATTCCATTCGTAAGAGCGATGCCCTCCGTGTACTCGAGGCAGTAGGCGAACAGCCGCGTCAGCATGCGCTCGGCGGTTTCGGACGGATGACGGGCTACGCGCAAGCTCAACGACTCGTAGACTCCGGTGTCGGAGTTCGCCAGCTCGATGTCAAATACGTAAATCGTGTCACTGAGTGCCATAGTTGACTTCGCGGCTCGAATTGCCTAGCCCCCTACCTTGCGGACACTCTAGCATTGCGCTCACGAGGAGTCGCATTGAACCCCTTCGTAGATCTGTCGCAGCGTGGAGTCCGCACGCTAAATTGGCGTCGGTGTTGACCGTCTGACAGGATGTGTTGCTGAGCCGTCCGCGTCGCCGTGGTGAGTCGCCGCGGAAATCTGCGCGCCCCTCGGCGATAGCGGCTACGCCGCGGATACGCAGTGCACGGCGGACATCCTCCGGTTGACCATATCCGGTAAGCGCGATGAGACGCGCTTTGCTGCCGCGATCCTGGTCGGCAGTGCCTTACTTGGATACTTCAATGATCTTCGCTATCCGGGTTTCCGCATCCGTCCTCACCCTGAATTCAACGCGTCGCGATCTTGCCGCATCCTCCGCGCCAGTTGCGTCAACTACCGGGTGCGAAGAGGACAGGCCGTTGGCTGTCACGTTCCGGCGTAACCAATCACGCTGGTCGTTGACCTGCGCCAGGGTCAAGGCATACGTGAGCGTTGAGCGCGTCCGTGCCTGGGAAAGCTCCATGTTGCGAAAATAGGCATCTTCGGGTGTTGTAACACCAATCCACCCGGATGAGGTGTGGCCCTCGATACGAACTTCGCTGATCGAGCCCTTGTACTTTGCGGAAGTCAGGATGCGAACGTATCTGGGAAAAAAGCTGGATAGAATCGCTTTGAACTCCGGCTTGAGCTCACTGCTGCCGGTCGCGAACAGCACTTCCGGCTCCGTGAATCGTATGGAGAGATCCTCCTTTATGATCTGGGCTTGCCACTTCGGAAGATCGTTTTTGAATTCGGCCCGCAGATCCTCAAACAGCGCGTCCTTGATCTTGCTGTACGCAACTGCCACTTGCCTGACGTTGTAAGCCTCCGCTTCCACGTGCATCATGAAACTTACCGCGATCAGAAGAAACATGACCATGAGGCCGGTCATCAAGTCGCTCAACGGAATCCAGTGCGCCTCATCGGGAGTGAAGTTGGAAGATTCCAGGCTGTTCGGTGACATTCAGACCCCCAATTGAATTACTTCTTTTTCCAAAGCCGGTCGATTCCAACCATCTGCTTTTTGGCGTGCCCAGCCGGCCTGATGGCGCCGTCGGTGCTGTCGGCCGGCTCCTCGGTCGACCGTTGAGTCGATGCTCTCGATACAGAGCTCAAGCACTCCTGGCTTACTCGCGCGACTTGTTCGACTTTTCTGGTCAACTCCGACGTTTTCAGCTCTATTTGCCGAGTTCTCGTGACGGCATCGGTGGAAAGGCCGATGAGATTCAGCAATGTCGTGTCGAGGCGCTCCGACCATTCAAGCGTGGGAGTGAAACCGGATGCCTTGTCGACGAATGTGCCGATACTCAAAGCAGCGGCGGCCAGATTGTTGCGTGTTCTTATCTCTTCCTCTATGAGCGAATTGAGCTGCTGCTCGTACTGCTTCTGCCAGATGACGAGCTTTGCCACGGCTGAGTTCAGGTTCTGGAAATTCTGCCCAAACTGTTCATTGAGACTGACGTTGAAATCTCCCACTATTTTCGTCAGCGCCTGGACGAGGGCTTCGAGATTTGCTTCGACCACGTTGTCCGCAAAACGTTGGAAGGAGCGATTCAGTGCCTCGAGGTGTTCGTTGGAGTCGATTCTTGCGAGCTTCACCTGGCCCAGTAGGGCAGAGTCGTCGATTCCGGCAACGGACCGCTCCAATCGGCGTAGCTGCGCTACCAGGTCGTCAATGGTTGCGCCGGCCGGTACTCCAGAGAGAGCTAAAGCCGGCTCCCCGAAAAACAGCAGTCGCAGTTTGATCGTGAGAGCACAGCCGATTCCGAACACGGACGCCCAGAATGACGTGCGAATGCCCTGCAGCAGATGAGGAACGCTGTCTTTGAGATCGCGTGGATCGAAGTCGACGAGGCCCCACGTGATGCCGGCAAAGCAAAAGAAAATCCCAACCGTGGTCAGCAAGGCGGGTCCAGCAGCGGCAGCCCTTCGATTCCAGCGTGAGTGGAGTCCGATTGCCAGCAGCAAAATGATGACGAGCGATACGTCGGTAAAGATGCCCAGGCTGGCAAAGATATGGTCCACGCCGGCTCCCACTACTTCCCGCCATCAGCGAACACTATAGCCGAAATGGTTACCCGACTCGCCAAACAACCCGAACTCACGCCTCAGCTCAGCAGCACACTGACACCCGTTTGATCAGATGCGTCGCCCTTGTGGCAGCATTTGTTCAACTGCGACGCTCCAGTCACTGGCGGGGGCCATCACATTGAAGGCGTGCGCGGCTTTCGTGACGTGCGCGCATGCTGGATTAGAGACTTGCGCTTGCTGAAATGACCGACACCCGATCCGATCGGGCATAGCTATTGCTATCGCAAGCTCAAGCGCAGGATCTCGATCATTTATGTCACGGCAGGTCAGCGTCCGATTCCAAAGCGCACTCGCAGTTGGCGTGGTGCTGATTATCGCGAGCGTCGCGTGGCAGGTAGGCACGGGACTGGAGCGCCCGCTTGACGCGGAGGATATGAAGATTGACGTCGCGGACCTCGGTTCGTATGCGGCGGAAGGCGATTTGCTCACCAAACAGCGCGTCGGTGCGACGCTGACGCGCAGTTACTCCAAAGTACAGAGCCAGATGTGGCGCGACAAGATCGAGAAAATTGCCATCAAATACCAATCGCGCGAGCCGGAGATGGGGCTCACGAAGTCTTTCGGCGAGGTCCACGCGCTCGCGCAACGCCTGCTCTGCGTCACTGATGTCGTTACGGAGAATCTCACCAGGGAAGAGACCTCCACCGCGGCCGCTTCGGAGCTGAAACAAGCCGCGTTGGACGCTCGCCAGTTGAAGTCCCGGCTGTCCCTCACCCCGGATTGAGGGCGCCCTGAAATTTCTCGAAATCTTTCTCGGCGTTCTCACCGCCGTGGGCGGTTTCGTCGAGATCGGCGAGCTGCTGTTCTCAGTCAATGCCGGATCGAAATTCCACTATCACCTGTTGTGGGTCGTGGTGCTCGGAACGATTGGCATTATCGTGTATGGCGAGATGGCCGGGCGTATCGCCGCGGTGATGCGCACGTCTGTCTTCGATGTTATACGCGACACCATCGGGCCTCGACTTGGGCTCATCACGCTCCTTGCCGCCGTGTTCGTCGGCGTCATGACATGCGCCGCCGAGGTGGGCGGGGTCGCAATGATCCTGAGGCTGTTGTTCGATATGCCGTACCGTGTGCTGATCGTCGTGACCTTGCTGTTCTTCCTGATCGTAATCGGCCTATCCAATCTCAAGTGGATCGAGCGCACGTTCGGCATCGGTGGTCTCTTGATGCTGATCTTCATCGTCACTGCCTTCGCTTTGCATCCGGACTGGCCGAACGTTGCGCGCGGGTTGATTCCGTGGGTACCCAGCTCATCGGACAAGCAAGATCTGCTCTCCTATGCGTACTACGCGGTCGCGCTGTTGAGCTCCATCATGCTTCCGTACGAAACCTACTTCTACGCGTCAGGAGGGATAGAGGACGACTGGAGCTCCAAAGATGTGCCCATGAACCGTTTTATCTCGGCCGTGGGATTCACGTTGGGTGGTTGCCTGACCCTATCGCTGGTGATCATGGGAGCAGTGCTGTTTGCCTCGCGCGATATCGAGGCCCAATTGCCGGGCACGGCTGTGCTCGGGCCTATCGAGACTTACGGCAAGACCGGACTGCTGCTCGCTCTCGCGGGAATGTTCTTTGCGTTCGCGGGCGCGACGATCGAGAACTGCTTGTCCGTGAGCTACAACATCTGTCAGTTCTACGGATGGAAGTGGGGCAAGCGTCTCGAGGCCAGGACCGTGCCCCGATTCACCGCCATATGGCTCATAGTTATTGTGCTGTCCGCCGCAATTGTCATGACCGGCGTGGATCCAGTGCAGGTCGTGGAGTACGCGATCGTGTTCTCTGTCGTCATTCTGCCGTTGAGCTACTATCCCATCTTACGTACGGCGCGCAATCGCGAGCTGATGGGTTCGCACGCGAATGGCTGGGTCGCGGATACTCTCGGTGTCTTCTTTCTGGTACTAGTCACCCTTGCAGCACTCGCTGCCATTCCGCTCTTGATTATCACGCATAGCGGCGAGAGCTGAGGGCCCAGACAGGCCAGGGGCGTTTGTCACCAGGCCCTTGCGCTATTCGTCCCAGGGAGATCGGCAGGTGTCCCGCGCGGCTTCAGTCCTTTGCGACATCAGGCAATCTCGTCGGGCATCTCGCTCTTACGCCGCCCGATGTACTCGCGCAACTGTTCATCGACGGCAGAGTCCAACATCGGCGGTTGATATTCCCCGAGCAGTCGCTTCCAGCGGGCATTGGCTCGTGCGAGTTGGTCACGTGAGCCTTCCGCGCTCCATTGCTCGAACGAGTTGTTGTCCGCGAGGTCGAAATCGTAGAAGGCGGTTTGATAATTCGCGAGGGTGTGGCTCGAGCCCAGGTGATGCTTACCCGGGCCGATCTCGCGGAAGGCTTCGAGCGCAAAGCCGTTCTCGTCCAGGGTAAGGCCGCGCGCCAGCGTGTGAAACGCGCCGAGTTGGTCCACATCCATGACGAACTTCTCGTATGACATGGACAGTCCCGCCTCCAGCCAGCCGGCTGCGTGCAAGATGAAATTGGCGCCGGCGAGAAATGCCGGCCATAGGGAGTTCGCGCTTTCGGAGGCCGCTTGCGCGTCGGGCGTTTTCGAGGCGCACAGATTGCCACCGCACCGCAGCGGCACACCCAGGCGGCGCGTGAGCTGACCGATCGCCAGGTACGCTAGCGCAGGCTCGGGGGTACCGAATGTCGGCGCGCCGCTGCGCAAAGACATGGAGGAAAGAAAGTTACCCAGGATGGCCGGCGCAGCCGGGCGCTCCAGCTGTGTCAAGGCGACACAGAACATTGCTTCCGCAAAACATTGTGCCAAGGCGCCGGCAGTAGTTACCGGGCCCATCGCTCCGCCCAGTATGAAAGGCACGCAGACTGCCGCTTGATTGGCGGCAGCGTACGTCCGGATGACCCGACTGGCTTCGCCATCGAGTACCAATGGCGAATTCACATTCACATTACCGAGAATGACGCAGTTGCGAGACACAAACTCCGCGCCGAAGAGCCGGCGGCACATCTCGATGGAGTCCGTGGCGCGCGCCGCCGTAGTGACGGAGCCCATAAAGGGCTTGTCGGAATAGCGCATGTGAGCGTAGACCATGTCGAAGTGCCGTTTGTTGACGGGCACATCGACCGGCTCGCATACCGTGCCTCCCGAATGGTGTAACCACGGTGCGAGGTAAGTCAGTTTGACGAAATTGTGGAAGTCCTCGAGAGTGCCATACCGCCTGCCTTGGTCGAGGTCGCTGACAAAGGGCGATCCATATGCCGGAGCAAAGACTGTGTGCATTCCGCCGATCCGCACGTTGCGGGCGGGATTGCGCGCGTACTGAGTGAACTCGCGCGGAGCTGAGCTCTGGATGAGTGCACGCGCAAGCCCGGGTGGCACGTGCACACGGCAGTCGTCCTCCACCCTCGCTCCAGCTTTGCGCCAAAGCTCCAGGGCGACTTCGTCACCCCGTATCTCCATACCGATCTCATGGAGTAACAGGTCGGCATGCGCTTCGACCGCGAGCAATCCCTCTTCAGACAGCAGCCCGTACGGTGGCAGGCAGCGCGTAATGAACGGCGGTGCTTGCGGGCGCTCCGCTCGTCGAGCGATCCTCGCTTCCCGGCCCCCGGGCCCGCGCCGACTCATGAGCGCATCCTCGAGCCACGAGGATCACATGGGGCCTCACTCAAAATCCGACAAGCATGGTGCTTGCCCAGAATGGATACCTCCAATGCGGCTTCCGACTCGACCAACGCCGTATCCACGTATCCGAGCGCCAGACTGCGGTCACAGGTATGCCCGAAGGCGGCAGACGTTATGAAGCCAACCTGGCGATGGCCGGCCCAGACCGGCTCGAGAAAGCTGGCATCGGCATTGGATGCGTCGACAGCCATGAGTGCGAGCCGCCGCCCGGGCTTGCGGTCGCGATCCCGTAGCGCCGCCTCGCGGCCGACGAATCCGGGTTTGTCATAGGCAACAAAGCGCGACAAGCCACACTCCATTGGAGTGTAATCCCGCGAGAATTCGCGGCTCCAGATGCCGAAGCCCTTCTCCATCCGCAGTGACAGGAGGCTGTACATTCCGACGTCCACGATCCCGAGCGAGAGCGCAGCCGTGCTCAGTTGATCGTAGATAATCTGGATCTGGTGCGGAGGGCCGTGAATTTCAAACCCCAACTCACCGGTCACTGACATCCGCAACGCCAGGGCCGGCGCCCCTGCGACCTCCAGTAAACGGACGCTCATAAATGGAAATGCTTCGCTGCTCACATCCTCGTCCGTAACGGCGCCCAGTAGCTCGCGCGAGCGGGGGCCGAACAAGGAGATTCCACCCCAGGCGGCAGTTAGATTGCGGACCGTCACTCCCCGCGCCGGAAGATGCTCGTGGAACCAGCGCAGATGCCAGGCCTGCAGATATCCGGAACCAAACAGAATGAACCGCTCATCACTTAGACGCGCCGTCGTCAGATCGCCCATCAGCCTGCCGCTGACCGCCAGCATTGGCGTGAGGCGTGCCCGCCCTATATCCGGCAGCCTTCCCGCGAGCAGCCGATCCAAGGCCGACTGGGCACCCGGCCCCGAAACCTCGAACCGGCTGAACGAGCTGGCGTCGAGGATTCCACCGGTCCTCCGCGCGGTCCGGCACTCGATCCCAACTCGGGAAAACGCGTTCGATCGATGCAGGCTGGGAATCTCAACCGGAGCACTTTCCTTTGCAGCGAAGTAAAGCGGATACTCCAGGCCATAACTGACCCCGTGCACCGCGTTTTTCGCAACCAGGCGTTCATATAGCGGCGAGATTTCGCACGGTCGGGCTGCGGGCCAGTATTCGTTCGGATAGGCAATGCGGAAGCGGCGCGAGTAAAACTCGGTGGCCTTCTCTCGGACGTACGCGGGCGAGGCGTACGGGCCGAAACGAGACACATCCAAAGCGAAGATGTCGCCATCAGGCTCACCGTTCACCATCCAACTTGCGAGTGCCAGTCCCACGCCGGCGCCTTGGCAGAAGCCGGCCATGACGCCGCAAGCCGACCAGTAGTTTCTGATTCCTGGAACAGGACCAACCAGTGGGTTGCCATCGGGCGTGAAGGTAAACGGGCCGTTGACGACCCGCCGGATACCGATCTCGTTCAGAACGGGAAAGCGGCGAAATCCCTTCTCCAATGACCCCGTGAGCCGCTCCAGGTCCGGAGGCAGGAGCTCATCGCTGCCGTAGTCCCAGGGAGTCCCGCCCGTGGCCCAAGGTGTGGCCGGGGTCTCATATACGCCCAACAGCACGCCGTGCCGCTCTTGCCGCAGATACATCTCTCCGTCCAGGTCCACCACGACGGGCAGTTCCCTCGAGCGGGAGACCACCTCGGGTATGTCTTCGGTAATGAGATAGTGATGCTCCATCGGCACAAGGGGGAGGGACACACCGACCAGTTGCCCGACTTCTCGTGCCCACAGCCCGGCCGCATTCACCACGTGCTCGGCTTCGATCTCGCCTTTGTCCGTGACCACACGCCAGCTGCCGCGTCCGGTTGGAAGCAGCTGCGTTACTCGCGTATGACGGTAGATCTCCGCTCCGTTCAGCCGTGCCGCTTGCGCGAATGCGTGCGTTGTGCCGGAAGGGTCTACGTGTCCTTCCGTCGGATCATAAATGGCCCCCAACACGTCGCGGGTGTCCATGATGGGGCAGAGTTCGCGCACTTCCGCTGGACTCAACAGGTGCGTGTCGAGGCCCAAGGTCTTGTGTCGGGCCGCATCGCCGCGCAGAAAATCCCAACGCTCCCGGGTTGCGGCGACATTGAGCCCACCCGGAACGTGCAAACCGATATCGCAACCCGAAATCCGTGCCAATTCAGAGTAGAAATTGACCGTATAGGATTGCAATCGCGCCATTGCGGCGTCGCTGTTCAGCGAATGGATAGCGCCCGCCGCATGCCAACTCGAGCCGGCCGTGAGCTCCTTGCGCTCGCACAAAACAACATCCCGCCAGCCGAGGCGGGTGAGATGGTATAGGACGCTGCAGCCGACCACGCCCCCGCCGATGATGGCCACCTGGCAATGTGACTTCATGAGCTGGAAACCTCGCTATGTCGGCATTCCGCCGCCATGGCTCTGCACGCCGGGCCTGTCATCGCGGCCCCGGTACGGAGGCCCGCTCGACGGCGCGGAACTGTGTCAGGAGGGAGCCAATGAAAAATGTGGTGATGCTGACGGCCAGGCCGCCATAGATGGGAACGGCGGAATCGATGCCGTAGAGCATAATTAGTGTGACCACCACCAGAGCGCTCGCGGTAATGGAAATCAGTGCCGCCTTTGGGGAGCCCTGATGCCCGATGATGGCCGCGAGTATCGGCACAAAGATCGCGCCGACGAGGAGATCGTAGCCAACGGTCAGTGCGGCGATCACGTCGTGCATTACACAGGCAACCGCGGCGGCGAGTACTCCGAGCACCAGCGTCAGAATTCGACTCTGAGCGACTGATCCGGTGCCGCTCGAGTTCCGCAGCGTCAGATAAACATCTTCGAGGAACACGGTCGAGGTGGCAAGGAGACAGGCCGTTGCAGTCGACATGATCGCGGCCAATGATGCGGCCAGGACCAGGCCTCGCAGACCCGCCGGGAGTACGAGTTGAACTATTGTTGCGAACGCGAGGTCGGCATCGGGCAACGATGGTAGAAAGGTCCGACCGGCGGCGCCAATCAGCGCGCCTGCGGCGGCATACACGATGCAATAGAGTCCAACCAATACACCCCCGGTACGGGCAACAGCGACGGTGCGCGCCGTGAACACGCGTTGCCACCCATCTTGTCCAATCAGGATTCCCAGGAAATACAAGGTCACGAACGAGGCAATCTTGTCCCAGCCAATGTGATCGAGGGAAAAGAACCCGCTCGGAAGGGCTCCCTGCATATGACCGATACCTCCCGCGCGTAGAACTGCCACGGGCAGCAGAATGAGCAGAAAACCGACCGACTTGATAATGAACTGGACAATGTCCGTCACCGTGAGCGCCCACATGCCGCCGAGAACCGAATAAGCCACCATGACCGCGCTGCAAAGCAGGATCGCCGGCGTGCGTGGGATGCCGACAATGACCTCCGTGACGGCACCAACAGAAAGTATCGAAACCACCACGATCATGAAGTCATAGCATCCCATTACGACCCCGCCGGCAACGCGCGCCGGCGCGCCGTAGCGTCGCTGCAGGATTTCCGAGATCGTGTAGAGTTTGAGCTTCAGAATGCGCGGAACCAACAAAAGTCCCATGACGATCATGCCGACTCCATACATCGACACGAGCCACATACCCGATAGGCCGTACGTAAACCCGAGCTTCACCCCGCCGACCGTCGCGCCACCACCGATGACGATGGCGGCGAGTGTGCCTGAGTAGAGCACGGGGCCGACCGAACGGCCGGCAACGAGGAACTCTTCCTGGTTGACGGCCTTGCGTTGCGTCCAGAGCCCGACCGCCAGCATGCCAGCCATGTAGGCTGTCAGAACCAGCAGGTCGAGTGGCGCCATCCGCGGGTCAGAGCGGACGATCGAGCATGCGGAGCATGCTATCGACGTCCTCCATGTTGATGTAGCAACCCTGAAGGTGGCGCTCCCCCGAGGACGCATCGTAGGGGACGCGCCCATGCAACACCCGATGATTGTCGTAGGCAATCAGGTCGCCGGGGCGCAACCGCAGGTGCAGTTGATATCCGGGGTCGCGCAACATGCGCCAGAACTTGCCGATGGCCGCGTACATCGGCTCCAGTATCGACTCGGGAAGTACGGTCGCGCCCCGGAGCCAGTTGTTGAACCGGATGCATTGCAGCTTCCCGTGGCGATCGGTCTCGATCAAGGTCGCGCTCGTGCGAATGTCGCAAGCCGCGTCATGGAAGCGATATTCTACCGGCTGGGTCGTCAGCAGAGCGAACGCGCCGGGATCGGTTGTTCGCAGCTCTTCGGCGACCCGGAAGCCATCCCCGAAAACCGACTCGCCGCCTCTGACATCGCTCTTGAGGCAGAACAGCAGTTGGATGTCCGGTGGGTGGCGCCAGTTCGCAAGATCGGTATGCAGCTCCAGTCCCATGGAGGTATTGGCGGAAGCGTTCGGCCTGGGCACGGATATGACATCGTAATATTCGCCGAAATTGCTCGCTCGTACTGGACCGATACGATGGGCGACCTCGATGAGCTGACGCGAGACCTGTGGGACACTCTCGAGCAGGACAATGCCGTCGACCTTCAACGCCGTGATCCAGGCGCGAACCCCTTCCCGGTCGGTCATGAAATGGGTGTAATCCACTCGCTTCAGGCGATCGGCGATGTGGCCATCCCACGGTTGTGGCGTGAGCTCGCCGGCACGCGTGTGCGACTCCACGGAATCGTGCGTTCGCAGCCAACCGTGCAAAAAGTGCGAGACGTGACTTTCCGTCCCCTCTTTGAACGTGACTTCCAGGTCGCCGCGGCTATTGAGCTCGGCGGACAGCAGTACTGGCAGGGCGTGGTCGATGAAAATATACGTGCGTTCGAGTGCCTGTGGGTGACGGCACTCCTGGCACGCGCAATTGTCTCGCAGCCAGAGCACATGAAACCGACTACTGTGCCCGTCACTCCAGCCGACCGTCACGCCTTTCGGATCGTGCTGCATAGAGATGATGGTATGAGGGCTCGTGTGAGGCGCGAGATCCGCCATCATAGGTCCCGAATTCAAAGCCGGGTTATCGGAGGCGAGCATGAGGTCCCCCAAACCAGTGTCATGTACGCAACGAATCTAAGCCGCGCCCCGCCGGCGCAGCAATCAATTCCTTTGTGGGACAAGGTTCAAGTTTTTCTATACACTCCCTTGAATGGCAGTCTCCAGGACGCCCGTGAACTGGTTGCGCGCCTTCGAAGTTGCGGCGCGACACCTCAGTCTGTCTTCGGCCGCGCAAGAGCTGAGTGTGACCACCGCCGCGGTGAGTCAGCAGGTGCGCCTTCTCGAGCAGCGGCTCGGAGCGCCACTGTTTGTGCGCCACTCGCGCGGTTTGCGTCTAACCCCCGCGGGCGAAGCACTGGTTCCCGCTTGTCGTGACTCGTTCGGCCGGCTGGATGCGGCGCTCGCGGAGATCTTTGGTCAACGTGGCAAGAACCAACTCGTCGTGCGGGTGGCTCTCGGTTTCGCGCGCCAGTGGCTCTTCGACAAGCTAGCCTCCTTCTCTATGCAGCACCCCGATATTCGCGTGCGCGTGGTAGCGAGTGTCTGGGCAGGTCAACCTCTGGACGCCAGCATCGATGTGGATATCCGGATTGCTTCGGGCCCGGTTCTGGAAGCTGAATCCCATCAACTGACATGCGACGAGATTTTTCCGGTGTGCAGTCCCCGGCTGGCGGCGCGTGGTGCGCGTCTGCGCCGACCTTCTGACCTGCGCTCCCAACGATTGCTGGCAACAATCGGCTTCGCGCAGGGTTGGCGGGAGTGGTTCCAGGCCGCGAAAATGAAGGACGCCCTTCCCGCGGCGCGCCTGGAGTTCGATTCCATGCGCCTGGCCCTCGAAACGGCCGCCCTGGGGCACGGGATCGCCCTGGCGCGTACGAGTTACTCGGAGGACCTGCTGCGCACTCGTCAGTTGATGCGCCTGTTCGAGGTACGGCTGTTGGCAACCGATAATCTTTACCTCGCGCTTGCGCGAGGCACCCCGGCAGATGCGCCTGCCGCCTTGTTTCGAGATTGGCTCGTGGCTTCCTGAGGCCCGACGGGCGCGGGCTATCGCGCGGCGTTCCGAGCCGTCGCGCTCTCGGCCAGGAAGTCCGACATGACATCCTCGATCAGATGGGTGCTGACCTTGCCGTCTCTGAATTCGGCGCGTCCCATCATGAAATGCAGGAACGGGATCGTGGTGCCGAGTCCGCGGATGGCAAAAAGCTCGAGCGCGCGACGCATGCGCGCGATAGCTTCGCTGCGGGATGAGCCGTAGACGATGAGCTTCGCCAACATCGAGTCATAGAAAACCGGGACGGTGTAGCCCGGGTAGCAGTGCGTATCGAGCCGGATATTGGGCCCGAGCGGCGGCGCCCAGGTCTCGATGAGCCCCGCGTTCGGCCGAAAGCCCTGCTCGGGACTTTCAGCGTTGATGCGGCATTCGATCGCATGGCCACGAAACACGATATCTGACTGTTGGAAACGCAGCGGCTCACCCGCGGCTATGCGGAATTGCTCCTGCACCAGGTCGATGCCGGTGAGCGTCTCGCTGACCGGGTGCTCGACCTGGATGCGCGTATTCATCTCGAGGAAATAAAAAGTCTGCGCGTCTTCGTCGAAGATGAATTCGCACGTCCCGGCATTTTCATAGGCGATGTTGCGGGCGAGGCCGACGGCCGCGTTGCAGATTTCCTGGCGCAAAGCCGGCGTGATTCCGGGCGCCGGCGCTTCCTCCACGACCTTCTGATGGCGGCGTTGCAAGGAGCAATCGCGCTCCCCGAGGTGAATCACCCGGCCGAATTTATCGCCGAGGACCTGGACTTCGATGTGGCGGGCGTTGGCGATGAACCGTTCGAGATACAACGTTGGATCACCGAAGGCCGCATTCGCTTCGGCTGAGGCCGCTGCGAATGCTGCCGGCAACTTGCCGGGGTCATAAATGACTTTCATACCGCGCCCGCCGCCACCGGCAGCGGCCTTCATCATCACCGGATAGCCGATCCGCTGCGCGACCTCGGCCGCGTCGGCGGCCGAAGCGATCTTTTCCGAGCCCGGAAGGATCGGCACACCTGCTTCGCGCGCGAGCACCCGAGCGGCGATCTTGTTGCCCATCTTGCGCATGTGATCGCCCGTCGGCCCGATGAAAATCAGCCCTTCGCTGGCGCAGGCATCGGCGAGCTCCGGTTTCTCCGACAGAAAGCCGTAGCCCGGGTGCACCGCATCGCATCCGGTCGCCCGGGCAGCCGTGACAATGGCGCGGTAGTTGAGATAGCTGTCGGTCGACCGCGCGGGTCCAATGCAGACGGTGCGGTCTGCCAGTTGGGCCGGCAGTGCCTCGCGATCAGCCTCCGACGTTGTGATCACCGTCTCGATGCCGAGCATCTGGCATGCGCGGATCACGCGAACGGCGATTTCACCGCGATTGGCGATGAGGACGCGTCGGATCGTCATGGGCTGATTCAGAGCGGCCGAACGCGGAACAGCACCTGTCCGTATTCGACCAACTGTGCATTTTCCGCGCAGATCTGCGTTATCACCCCTTTCACGCCGGCCGCCATCGCATTGAACGTCTTCATCACTTCGATCAGGCAGACGGTCGTATCTTCCTTGACCTCGGCCCCGACGGAAACGAACGGCGGCGAGCCAGGCTCGGGCTGCGAGTAGTACATCCCCATGATCTGAGACTTGATCTCGATTGTACCGGTGGGCATGGGGGCAGCCGTGCGCTTGCCAGATGGTGCTATTTGGGCCGTTGGAGGCGCGGCAACTGACGCCGGGCGCGGCGGCGGAGTGTAGGCCGGCGCCTCTGGCGCCGCAATGACAGGCGCACTCAGGGGCACAGCGCCTTTGCCGATGGTCACCTTCACGTCGCCGACCTGAAGTTGCAAGTAATCGAATGTCGACGAATCCAGACTTTCAACGAGCCGCACCAGCCGCTGGATGTCTTCTTCCTTCAACGCACTCAAACCATCGTTCACGACAACGCCCCTCCTGACTCTTTTGTTTGCGATGCGACCGGCGCGTGAGCTGCCGTAGCGGCGGGTTGGGTTGCGCCGGCGGCGCGCGGCGCGGCATCACGTCCGCGATTCTGCAACGTAATCGAATCGGCGCCATGCTGAATCTGGAGGTAGCGTATGGTTTTAAACTTCTTCATCTCGTTGAGAAGCATGGCGAGAGGCATGTCGCTCGTCAGGTAGCGTTTGGGCGGGCCCGCTGCGACCATCGCCTCGATTTCCCTGGCGCCGCCCATGATCGCCCGCATCATCAACTCTTCGTCGCTGATTCCCGGCGCGCCGAACTTCTGCCGGCAGTCCTCGAGCGAAATATCATCGATCGGACGCTTGCCGAGTGCGGCAAGCTCCTTCGCGCGCGGCAGGGCGAGCCAGTTGTCCTTCAGGTTCTGGTCCATCCACGTGTAGCCGGAATCCTCTCCGAACACGCCTTGCGCGAAACGGATCAATTCATCGATCACGACGTTGTAGCGTTTCCCGGTCGCGACGTTGATGGCGGCCTGCGTGCCGACAAACTGTGAGAA
>Ga0070665_100001543_pt1 | contig 26621 bp, 25 predicted proteins | sample KBSS13metaG_FD_65862 | JGI IMG/M metagenome (GOLD analysis project Ga0070665, IMG submission 65862) | Switchgrass rhizosphere microbial communities from Kellogg Biological Station, Michigan, USA - KBS S1-3 metaG | ecosystem: Host-associated > Plants > Roots > Rhizosphere > Soil ... | reverse complement strand
CCCTTGACCGACGTCACCCGCCTCGAACATGTGGATTTCGTGATGGTCCGGGGACGGACCCCTGAATGATGGCTTGAAACGAGTGAAGGCTTGAAGCGATGGCGACCCAGCCCGGCAGAGCGACCAACGACGTCGATTACCGAATCACCCTCGGCGCCTATGTGAATGCGCGCCTGCAGGTGAACCCGAAGGCGTTCCGCATTCCCTGCAACAATCTGCTCGACATCTATATCGTCCGGGACTTTCTCGACGAGCGCGATTGCCGCGAGCTGATCGCCCTGATCGACAAGGACAATGAGCCGTCGAAACTGCTCTCCTACAATGGCGACAACGAGTTCCGGACCAGCCACAGCTGCAATGTCGAGCCGACCGACCCCAGCGTGCAGCGCGTCGAGGGCAAGATCACCAGCCTGATGGGCATCGACTCCGCCCATGGCGAGACCATTCAGGGCCAGCGCTACCAAGTCGGCCAGCAGTTCAAGCCGCATTACGACTTCTTCCATCAGGGCGAGGTCTATTGGGACGAGATGATGCGCTCGGGCGGGCAGCGGACCTGGACGGCGATGGTCTTTCTCAATGATGTCGAGGGCGGCGGCGAGACCAATTTCACCAATTGCGCCGCCAAGGTGACGCCGCGCCGCGGCAATCTGCTCTGCTGGAACAATATGAACGGGATCGGCCAGCCCAACACCTATGCCATGCATCAGGGCTGCCCGGTCACCGCGGGCACCAAATATATCATCACCAAATGGTATCGGGAGCGGCCCTGGGCCTATACCGATGTCCAGGCCTATTGAGCGCTTGCCAGCGGGCCGTCTGCCGTCTTAGGGATGCAATACAGCACCCCCTTTCGAAACGGATGCGCATGACCCCCAAAGCTCTCCTGCTTGCCGCCACCCTGTTTTCCGCCGCCGCGCCGGCCGCCGCCCAGGTCGCGCCCCCGGTGACGCCGCCGCCGGGCGCTTCCACCCCGGTGCAGAACGAGGCCGGGACGCGGCTCAGGGCCCTGTTCCACGAGAGCGACGAGGCCAATCTCCGGCGCAATCCGATCACCGCCCTGTTCCGCGGCGACCTGCGCTACGCGGACCGGCTCGGCGACTATATGAGCGACGCTTATTATGCGGCCGAGCGCACGGCCGCCGAGCAGGAGCTGGCCGCTCTCGCCAGGATCGACCGCACCCAGCTCAACCCGACCGACCGGCTCGCTTATGACGTGTTCCAATATCAGCGCCGCGAGGACCTGGCCGACGTCCAGCCGGAGATGCTGGCGCTGACCGCGGTCCGCCCGCTCAACCATTTCGCCGGCTTCCACACTTTCTATCCAGTCCTCGCTTCCGGGCGCAGCGCGGCGCCATTCCGCAACGTCCAGGACTATGCCAACAATCTCGCCCGCCACCGCCAATATGCGCAGCTGATCGACCGGGCGATCGGCCGCTTCCGCCAGGGCCTGGCCTCCAACGTGGTCGAGACCAAGCTCACCATCCGCAACGTCATTGAGCAGCTCGACACCCAGCTGCGCGACGCGCCCGAGGCCTCGCCTTTCTTCGGCCCGGCCCAGACCTTCCCCGAAGGCGTGCCCGAGGCGGACCGCGCCCGGCTGCGCAGCGAGCTCCTCGCGGTGGTCCGCGACGACATCTTCCCGGCCTACCGGCGGCTCCGCGCCTTCCTCAACGACGAATATCTGCCCCGCGCCCGCGACGGCGTCGGCCTTTCCTCCATGGAGGGCGGGGCGCAGCTCTATGCCCGGCTGATCGAGAAGAACACGACGCTGCCGATGACCGCGGACGAGGTCCACAATCTCGGCCTCAGCGAGGTCGCGCGGATTCGCGGCGAGATGGACCAGATCCGCCAGCGGACCCGGTTCAACGGCACGCTCGCGCAGTTTTTCGAGTATATCCGCACCGATCGCCGCTTCGAGCTGGCGAGCCGCGAGGCTTTGCGCGAGGGCTATTACGCGATCGGCCGCCGCGTCGACGCGCGCATCCGCGAAATCTTCTCGACCATTCCGCGCAGCCGCCTCGAAATCCGCGAGGTCGAGGCGTTCCGCGAGCGGACCGAGGCCGGCGGCTCCTATCAGGACGGTACACCGGACGGCTCGCGCCCGGGCGTTTTCTATTACAATGCCTATGACCTGCCGTCGCGCCGGACCTCGGGCATGGAGACGCTCTATCTGCACGAGGGCTCGCCGGGCCATCACTTCCAGATCATGCTCGCGGCCGAGAACGAGCAGCTCCCCGCCTTCATGCGCTTCGGCGGCAACACCGCCTTCGTGGAGGGCTGGGCGCTCTATGCCGAGACGCTTTGGGACGAACTCGGCATGGAGACCGATCCCTATCAGCGCTTCGGCGGCCTCAATGACGAGATGCTGCGCGCCATGCGCCTTGTCGTCGACAGCGGCATCCATGCCAAGAACTGGACCCGCGACCAGGCCATCCAGTACATGCTCGACAATAGCGGCATGAGCCGGACCGAGGTGGTCGCCGAGGTCGAGCGCTACATCGCCATTCCGGGCCAGGCGCTCGCCTACAAGATCGGCCAGCTCACCATCTTGCGCCTCCGCGCCGAGGCGGAGCGGGAGCTTGGCCGCCGCTTCGACCTGCGCGAGTTCCACGCCCAAGTGCTGATGACCGGCTCGCTGCCCATGCCGGTGCTGGAGCGCAAGATCAGGGACTGGATCGCGGCGCGGCGGCGGGCCTGATCGGGTCGCTGTCCCGCTCCGCAAGCGCCGCGCGTACCCTCGGCGCGACCCGGGTGACGACCGCTTCGATCCCTCGCGCATTGGGGTGCATGCCGTCCGCGAGCAGCAGCTCCGGCCGGGCGATCACGCCGTCGAGGAAGAACGGATAGAGCCCGGCCCCGAATTGCCGCGCCAGCGCCGGATAGATGGGATCGAAGGCCGCCGTATAATCGGGCCCCATGTTGCGCGGCGCCAGCATGCCGGTCAACAGCACCCCGATGCGACGGCGCTGCAATTCGGTGAGGATCGCGGTCAGATTGCGCCGCGTCTCCTCCGGGCCGATCCCCCGCAGCGCGTCATTCCCGCCGAGCCCGACGATGACGAGGTCCGGCGCGCGCGGCAGCCCGTCCAAGGTGAAGGCCAGACGCTGCAGCGCCGCTGCTGTGGTGTCGCCCGAGACCCCGCCATTGACCACCCGCGCCGGCGTGCCCGCCGCTTCCAGCGCTCGCTCCAGCGCCGGCGCGAAACCCTCATTGGGGCCCAGCTGATAGCCCGCGAACAGGGAATCGCCGAAGGCCAGGACGAGCTTGCCGTCGGCCCGTGGCGCTTCCGCCCGGGCCGCGTTCGCCTGGCCATTTTCGGCGGGCGCGCCGCCCGAACAGGCGGCCGCCAATTGAAGGGCGAGCAGCAGCGCCACATATCGCCAGAGTCTGAGCATGAAGGGGGACTTCCGTAGATGCGTGTCGAGACCTGCAACGATATCGTCGTCGACGCGCAAAATGTCACCCTCTCCCTCGGCGCCCGCGAGGCGCCGACCGAGGTACTGAAGGGCATCGACCTCGCCATCCATCGCGGCCAGAGCCTCGCCATCCTCGGCCCTTCGGGTTCGGGCAAGTCCTCGCTCATGGCGGTGCTGACCGGTCTTGAGCGCGCCAGCGGCGGCGCCGTCAGCATCGCGGGGATTGATTACGGCCCGCTCGACGAGGACGCTCTCGCCAGGGCCCGGCGCGGCCGGATCGGCATCGTGCTGCAGAGCTTCCACCTGCTGCCGACCATGACGGCGCTGGAGAATGTCGCGGTGCCGCTGGAATTGGCCGGGATCGGGGATGCTTTCGCCAAAGCCGAGGCCGAGCTGGACGCGGTCGGCCTCGGCCACCGGCTCGGCCATTATCCGGCGCAGCTTTCCGGCGGCGAGCAGCAGCGCGTCGCCATTGCCAGGGCGATCGCCCCCGGGCCGGAGATCGTCTTCGCCGACGAGCCGACCGGCAATCTGGACGGCCGCACCGGCGCCGCGATCATCGACCTGCTCTTCAGCCGCAGGGCCGCGACCGGAGCCACGCTCGTCATCATCACCCACGATCCGGCGCTCGCGTCGCGCTGCGAACGGGTGATCGAGATGGCGGACGGGCTGATCGCCCAGGATCGCACAGGGGACCGCGCCGTATGACCCGCCTCCCCTGGCGCCGCGCCTGGGCCTTCGCCCGCCGCGACCTGAATGCGAGCTTCCGGGGCCTCAGGCTGCTGTTCGTCTGCCTGTTCCTCGGCGTCGCCACTTTGGCGGCGATTGGCAGCCTGACCGCCGCGATCACCGACGAATTGTCGAGCCGTGGCCAGGTCATTCTCGGCGGCGACCTCGAAATCTCCATGACCCAGCGCCAGGCGAGCCCGGTCGAGACCGCCGCCCTGCGCGCCGAAGGTACGCTGAGCGAGACGATCCGCATGCGGGCCATGGCGCGCAGCCCCGCCGCGCCCGCGACCAATGCGATCCTGACCGAGCTCAAGGCCGTAGACGGCGCCTATCCGCTCTACGGCGCGCTGACCGTGGCGGGCGGCGGTACAGCCCCGGCCCTGCGCCCCGACCAGATATTGATCGCCCCCGCGCTCGCCGAGCGCCTCTCGGTCGGCCCGGGCGAGTCGCTCCGCTATGGCAATGCCGATTTCCGGATCGTCGCGATCATCGGCGAGGAGCCCGACCGGATCGGCGAAGGCTTCACCCTCGGCCCGGTGGCGCTCGTCTCCATGGCGGGATTGCGGCGCACCGGTCTCGTCCAGCCGGGCAGCCTCTACACCACCCGCTATCGCCTGCGTCTTCCCATCGCCGCCTCGCCCCGCACGGTCACTGATCGGCTGAAGGCCGCTTTCCCCGCGGCCAGCTGGGCCTTCAAGGACCGCGATCGCGCCGCACCCGGCGCCAGCCGCTTCTTCGAGCGGATGGGGCAGTTCCTGAGCCTGATCGGCCTCACCGCCTTGATCATCGCCGGGATCGGCGTCGGCAACGGCGTCTCCTCCTATCTCGGCCGCAAGAGCGACAACATCGCCACGCTGAAGGCGCTGGGCGCGACCTCGGCGGACATCGCCCGCATCTATTTCCTTCAGATCGGACTGGTGGCGTCGATCGCCGTCGCGGCGGGGCTCACCGTCGGTGCCCTGCTCCCAATCCTCGGCATCTGGCTCGCCGCCGATCTGCTGCCGATCCGCCCCGGCTTCGCGCTTTACCCACTACCGCTCGCGACCAGCGCCGCCTACGGGCTGTTCGTCGCCTTCATGTTCGTGCTGCCCCCGCTCGGCCGGGCCCGGCGCCTGCCGGTCGCGACCCTGTTCCGCGGCGGGATCGAGCCGGGCCGGCGGCTCGACAAGCGCACCCTCCTCCTGTCCGGCCTCGCCGGCGCGGCGGTGTTCGCGCTGGCGGTGTGGACATCGCGCGACCCGATCTTCGCCGCCATCGTGCTGGGTGCGGTCGCCGCGATCGTGCTGATCCTGCTTGGCATCGGCTGGACCGTGAAGGCCGTGACCCGTCGCCTGCCCCGCGCCCGCCGCCCGCTCGTCCGCCTCGCTATCGCCGGCCTCTACCGGCCGGGCTCGCAGACCGTGGCCCTGGTCATCGCGCTTGGCCTCGCCCTGACCCTGTTCGTGACCCTGGCCGGCATCCAGACCAGCCTCACCGCCGAGATCGAGCGCACCGTCCCCCAGCGGGCGCCCAACCAGTTCGTGCTCGACATCCCTGCGACCGAGCGGGCGCGCTTCGAAAGCCTGGTCCGCGGCGCCGCGCCCGATGCCGAGCTCAACATCGTCCCCGCTCTGCGCGGCACGATCACCGCTTATGGCGGCCAGCGCGTCGCCGACCGCGCGGAGCTGCCCGAGGGCGCCTGGTTCCTGAGGGGCGAGCGCGGCGTCACCTACAGCCCTGCCCCGCCGCCGGGGAGCGCGGTCGTCGAGGGCCAGTGGTGGCCGGCCGATTATCGCGGCCCGCCTCTGGTCTCGCTGGACCGGGAGGCGGCGCGGGTGATGAATGTCGGCGTCGGCGACACGCTGACCGTCAGCGTGCTCGGCCGGGAGATCGAGGCGCGGATCGCGTCGCTGCGCGAAATCCACTGGGACACGATGGGGTTCAACTACATCCTCGTCTTCTCGCCCTCCGCGCTGGAGGGCGCCCCGCACAGCCTGTCCGCCACGATCACCATGGACAAGGCGCGCGAAGCGGCGGTGTCCCGCGCCCTGCTCGGCGCCTTCCCGTCCGTCTCGATCATCGCGACGGGCGAGGTCATCGCCCAGGTCGGGACCATCATGCGGCAGATGTCGACCGCGATCGTGATGGCCGCCTCGGTCGCGATCCTCGCCGGCATCGCCGTCCTGATCGGCGCCATCGCCGCCGCCCGGCAGGCGCGAAGCTATGACAGCGTCATTCTGAAGACTCTCGGCGCGACCCGCTGGCAGATTCTCGGCGCGCAGGCGCTCGAATATGCTTTGCTTGCCATCATCCTCTCGGCCGTCTCGCTCGGCCTCGGGCTCACCGCCGCCTGGTTCGTGATCGTCAGGATCTTCGAGTTCGGCTGGCAACCGGACTGGTCCGTGGTGCTCGGTACTTTGGGCGCCGGCGGCGCGCTGACGCTGGGCATTGGCCTGCTCGGCTCACTGCCCTTGCTGTCGGTCCGCCCGGCGACGGCGCTGCGCACGCTCTAGACCGTGGTGCCGATCCGCGCGAAGCCGGTGCGCCAGATGAACAGCGCGCAGCAGAACAGGGCGAAAGCGGGCCCGGCCACCAGAAACATGTTCTCGGCGCCGCCCGCGGCCCGGGCGGACTGCAGGAGGCCGAGTTGCGCCGCGACCAGTCCCATGAAGCACAGCATGTCGGTACGGGAGCGGGCCCGGACCACATAGTGGATCACCATCGCCGCCACGACCAGCGACGCGCACACGCAGATGATGGACAAGGTGACGGCGGTCATGACAATCAGCTTCGTTCGAGGGCTTCCGCGATCAGCTTGCGGCCGTTCCCGATCCCGTACAGCGCGAGAAAGCTGCCCATGCGCGGGCCTTGCGTGGAGCCGAGCAGGGTTTCGTAGATCGCCTGGAACCAGTCGCGCAGCGCCTCCTTGCCGTAATGCGCCTTGCCGACCTCGTAGACTTCGCTCTGGATCTCCTCCGCCGAGGCGCTTTCCGGCAGGGCCGCGAGCCCCGCGTCAAGATCGCGCAAAGCCGCTTGCTCTTTCGCGTCCGGCACCCGGCGCTTCAGAGTCGGCGCCACGAAATCGCGCGCATAATTGACCGCAAGCGCGATCATCGTGTCGAGTTCGGGATCGCTCTCGGGCGTCGCCTCCGGCACGCGGCGCTGGACGAAGCCCCAGATCGTCTCGCGCGTGCCGCAGCCCGGCAAACTGGCAAGGTTCAGCAGCAGCCCGAACGTCACCGGCGGCGCGTAGGACGGCACCTGGCCATCATGGACATGGTGGACCGGATTGCCCAGCTTCTGCTCGATCGGCTGGCCCGCATAATTGCCGCGGAACTGCCAATAATCGTCCACCGCGCGCGGGATCACGCCCATATGGAGCGACTTGGCCCGCTTCGGCTCGCGATAGATGTAGAAAGCGAGGCTCTCCTCGGTGCCGTAGGTCAGCCATTGTTCGATCGACAGGCCGTTGCCCTTGGACTTGGAGATCTTCTCGCCTTTCTCGTCGAGGAACATCTCGTAGTTGAAGCCCTCGGGCGGACGGGCGCCGAGCACCCGGGCGATGCGCGACGATTGCGTCACTGAATCGATCAGGTCCTTGCCGGCCATCTCATAGTCAACGCCGAGCGCGACCCAGCGCATCGCCCAGTCGACCTTCCACTGCAGCTTCGCCTTGCCGGACAGAATCGACTGCTCGATCCTTTGCCCCTCGTCCTCGAAGGCGACGATCCCGCGCTCGGCATCGACGACCTCGACCGGGACCTGCAGGACGATCCCGCTGGTCGGGCTGATCGGCAGGACCGGCGAATAGGTCGCGCGCCGCTCCTCCCTCAGCGTCGGCAGCATCACGCCCATGATCGCGTCCCAGTGACGCAGCACCGCCTTCAGCGTCTCGTCGAACCGACCGGACGCATAGCAGTCCGTGGCCGACAGGAACTCGTAGTCGAAGCCGTAGCGGTCGAGGAAATCGCGGAGCATCGCATTGTTGTGATGGGCAAAGCTCTCATGCGTGCCGAACGGGTCCGGAATGCGGGTGAGCGGCTTGCCGAGATATTCGGCCAGCATCTTCTGGTTCGGGACATTGTCCGGCACCTTCCTCAGGCCGTCCATGTCGTCGGAAAAGGCGATCAGCCGCGTCGGCGCGTCGCTCAGCGCATGCCAGGCGTTGCGCACCATCGTCGTGCGCAGCACCTCGTTGAACGTGCCGATATGCGGCAGGCCCGACGGCCCGTAGCCCGTCTCGAAGACGATCGCCTTATCGCCCGGCCCGTCCGGATAGCGCTTCAGCAGCTTGCGCGCCTCCTCATAAGGCCAGGCCTTGGAGACGAGCGCCGCAGCTCGAAGTTCGGGGGAGATCGACACCGTTGCCCTTTCGTTCCGCATCATCCATGGCTGCGGGATGGCGGCCTCTTTGCCCTATCCCGCGCTGCACGCAACCCATGGCGGTATCTGGGTCGCCTGGCCGGACGGGACGGTGGAGGCGATCGGGCGTGGCGAGGCGATCGCCAAGGCCGCCGAAACGCCGATGATCATGCTGAACGCGCCGCTCGTCGGCAATCGGCTCGGCTATCCCGATCTCAGTGGCCTCGACCTGCTGGAATTGTTCGCCTTCGTCCATCCGGCGCGCTTCGCGGTGCCGACGCCGAAGGGCATGGCCCGCGCTTTGGGCCTGACCGAACCCGAATCGGACGAGGCGGCGGCCACCTTCCTGCGCGGCTCGGCGGCGACATTGCTCGATACGCTCGCCTCGGAATGGCCGGAGCGTGAGGGCGCCTGGGCCTCGGCGCAGGCCCTCTATCGTCTCCGCTGGACCTGGGCCGGCGCGGTCGCCGGGCGAATCCGCCGGCCCGAGCGGGACGAAAGATGGCTCTTCTCCCGTCTGCCGGAATGGGAGGAGGCCGCGCCACGCCCGCAGCCACGCCCGACCCGGCTCGATCTGGCGGACACGGCGCTGCGGCTGGAGAAGCTGGTCGGCGAGGGCGCCGAGGTGCGCGACGGCCAGCGCGATTATGCGGCGGCCGCGGCGGCGGTCTTCGATCCCCGCAGACAAGAGGGCCAGCCGAATCTCCTGCTCGCCGAAGCCGGCACCGGGATCGGCAAGACGTTGGGCTATCTCGCCCCGGCCTCGCTCTGGGCCGAGCAGGCGGACGGGGCGGTCTGGATCTCCACCTATACCAAGGCCCTGCAGCGGCAATTGGACCGGGAGGGCGCGCGCCTCTTCCCCGATGCGGCCGAGCGCCGCCAGCGCATCGTGGTTCGCAAGGGGCGCGAGAATTATCTATGCCTGCTTAATCTGGAGGACGCGCTGCAGGGCGGCTTTGCCGGCCGCGCCGCTATCCTCGCCCAATTGGCCGCGCGCTGGGCCGCCTATACACGCGACGGCGACATGGTGGGTGGCGACCTGCCCGGCTGGCTGACCTCGCTCTTTCGCCGCGCCGGCGCCACCGCGCTGACCGACCGGCGCGGCGAATGTGTCTATGCCGGCTGCCCCCATTACCGCCGCTGCTTCATCGAGCGCGCCGCCCGCGCCAGTCAGGACGCGGACCTCGTCATCGCCAATCATGCCCTCGTCATGGTCAATGCCGCGCGCGGCCGGGAGGAGGGCAAGGCGCCGACCAGGATCGTCTTCGACGAGGGCCATCATCTGTTCGACGCCGCCGATTCGACCTTCGCCGTCGCCTTCACCGGGCAGGAGGCGATCGAGCTGCGCCGGTGGATCGTCGGGCCCGAGGGCAAGGCGCGCGGCCGGCGCCGGGGCCTCGCCGCCCGGCTGATGGACGTCGCTTCCTATGACGAGGCCGGAGCGCTGGCGCTCGACGCCGCCGTCCAGCATGCGGGCGCCTTGCCCGGCGACGGCTGGCTTGGCCGGGTCGCCGAGGGCGCGCCCTTTGGCCCGGTCGAGGCCCTGCTCGCGGCAGTCCGGGCGACCGTCTACGCCCGCGCCACGGCGCAGGATGCGGGCTATGGTCTCGAGACCGAGCTGGCCGAGCCCGACCCGGCCTTGGTCGAGGCGGCGGCGCCCGCCGTCGAGGCGCTGGAGCGGCTGGTCCGGCCGTTGGTTGCGCTGGGAAAACGGCTTGAGGCGGTGCTCGAGGATGCGCCCGACTGGCTGGACGCGCAGGCCCGCGCCCGGGTCGAAGGCGCGATTGGCGGCCTCTCCTGGCGGACCCAGATTCTGCAGGCCTGGATCGCGCTCGCCGCCCGGATCGGCGGGCCGGCCGATGCCGATTTCGTCGACTGGCTCGCGGTCGAAAGGGTGGAGGGCCGCGAATATGATGCCGGGCTGCACCGCCACTGGTTGGACCCGACCCGCCCCTTCGCCGAGGCCGTCCTGAAGCCCGCGCATGGCGTGCTCGTCACCTCCGCCACCCTGCGCGCCGGCGCCGACTGGCCGACCGCCGAGGCGCGGACCGGCGCGCTCCACCTGTCGGGCCAGGCCGCGCGCTTCGAGGCCCCGAGCCCGTTCGATTATGCCGCGAACAGCGAGGTGCTGGTCGTCACCGACGTGAAGAAGGGCGACCTCGCCGCCTTGGCCGGGGCCTATGCCCGGCTGATCGAGGCGGCGCAGGGCGGCACATTGGGCCTGTTCACCGCCATCCAGCGCCTCAAGGCCGTGCACGCCCGCATCGCCGACCGTCTCGCCCGCGCCGGCTTGCCCCTCTACGCCCAGCATGTTGACCCGATCGACACGGGCACCCTCATCGACATTTTCCGCGACGACCCCCACGCGAGCCTGCTGGGCACCGACGCGCTCAGGGACGGCGTTGACGTGCCGGGCCATTCGCTTCGCCTCGTCGTCATGGAAGGCGTGCCCTGGCCGCGGCCGACCGTACTCCATGCCGCGCGCAGGGCGGCGGGGGGCGGCACCGCTTATGACGACCGCGTCGTCCGCGCCCGGCTCGCCCAGGCCTTTGGCCGGCTGATCCGCCGCGCCGGCGACCGGGGCATGTTCGTCTTGCTCTCCGCCGCGACCCCTACCCGCCTGCTCGACGGCTTCCCGGGCAATGTCTGCGTCTCGCGCGTGCCGCTGGACGAGGCAATCCATCGCGTGCGCCTTCGGCTGGCGGACACCCTAGCCTCCGCCACCGCGTCCGTGCATGATGCGCGCGAGAGCATTGACGGGGCGGAATGAAGACACTGACCTTGCTGCGCCACGCCAAGTCCGGCTGGGACGCTCCGGCCGCGCGCGATTTCGACCGGTCGCTCAACGCGCGGGGCCGCAAGGCTGCCCGCGCCATGGGCCGCGAGATGCGCCGGCTGGGCCTCGGCTTCGACCAGGTGCTCGCCTCGCCGGCCGCCCGCGTCACCGAGACGCTGACCGAACTGGCCCAAGGCTATGGCCATGCCGTCGACACCAGCTTCGACGATACGATCTATCTCGCCCCGGTCGAGGCCTTGCTGGCGTTGGTCCGCTCCGCCGATGATGCGGACGACCGGCTGCTGCTCGTCGGCCACAATCCCGGCATGGAGCAGCTCGCTCTACTCCTGTCCGCTGAAGGCCCTCTGCGCGACGAGATTGCGGTCAAATATCCGACCGGGGCGCTAACCGAGATCGGCTTCGAGGCCGCACGCTGGCACGACATCGCCCCGGGCGAAGGCAGGCTGGCGCGCTTCATCCGGCCGCGCGAACTGGCCGAGGGGCTCGGCCCGGACGATTAGGGCCGATCGCCCGTCTTAACGTGTGCGCGCCACGCTCGCGTCGAAGCGGGACTGGAAGGTCTGGATCCGCGCGTCGATCTCGGCCTGCTCCTCGGGCCGCGTACTGCCGTGCATCAGGCGGAAGCGGTAGCGGCCATTGTCGATCTCCAGCACGCCGAGCCGGCCCGCAGGGTCGGACAGGAACAGGGGTAGGCCGAGCGAGAGCACCCGGTCGTCCCAGGCGGCGGGGATCACGCTGGTGCGGCCGCAGGCAATGGCCGCGATCCCTTGCGGGATCACCGGCGCGAAGGCCTGACCGTTCGCGGTCTGCTCAAGCACGCGCAGGCCCGGTGCCTCGATCGTGACCATCCGGCCGCGATTCTGTTCGAGCATGTCGCAGCGCATCTCGCGCAGCTCGCGATTGGGGCTGGCAGCGGCGGGCGCCGCAGCGAGGAGCGTGGCACCGCCCAAAGCGGCGAGCGAAAGCAGGGTCAGGCGAAGGGTCATCGAACTGTCTCCTCCAAAGCGTCGGCCAGCTTTTGCCGAAGGCTGCGCAACGCGGCCGCAGGGAAGGGGCTGGCATGATCGGCCGAAACCGGACTTGGCGCAAGTGGGCTCTGCTCGGCCTCCGCCTCCGAAGCAGCGCTGCCGCCCGCCTTCAGCAATTGCTGGACGCCGCGGATCGTATAGCCGTCCTGGTTGAGCAGCCGATGGATCCGGCGCGCAAGGGCGACATCGTCCGGGCGGTAATAGCGCCGGTTGCCAGCGCGCTGCAGCGGCCGCAGCTGCGGGAAACGCGTCTCCCAATAGCGCAGGATATGCTGCGGGACGCCGAGGTCGCTGGCGAGTTCGCCGATCGTCCGGAAAGCGTTGGCGCTCTTGCGGACAGGTTCCGGCATATCAGCTCGTGCGTGCAATCCGCTCGCGCATGATCTGACTGGCGCGGAAGGTAAGCACGCGGCGTGGCGCGATCGGGACTTCGACACCGGTCTTCGGGTTGCGGCCGATCCGCTCGCCCTTGTCGCGCAGGATGAAGCTGCCGAAGCCCGAAATCTTGACGTTCTGGCCGTCGGCCAAGGCACCGCACATATGGCCGAGAATGCCCTCGACGATGTTCGCCGATTCGGCGCGCGAGAGGCCGATTTCGCGATGGACGATATCGGCAAGGTCCGCGCGGGTCAGAGTCCCGACCGACGGTTTCCTGATCGCGCCCAGATCGGCCATCGAAGCAATCCCCCTTGGACTTCAAACCGCAACATTAGAACAGGTTGCGGCTCATAGCAATGTGACTTTTCGAGGCGGGAAGAGACGGTCGGTTCGGCCTAGTAACGAACCACCGCGGCGCCCCAGGTAAAGCCCCCGCCCATTGCCTCGAGCACGAGCAGATCGCCCGGCTTGATCCGCCCGTCGCGCACCGCTGTGTCGAGCGCCAGCGGCACCGAGGCGGCGGATGTATTGGCATGTTGATCGACCGTGACGATCACCTTTTCCGGCGCGAGGCCGAGCTTCTTCGCGGTGGCGTCGAGAATCCTTTTGTTCGCCTGATGGGGAACGACCCAGTCCACGTCTTCCGCCTTGTGGCCGGCGGCCTCCAGTACCTCGCCCATCACGTTGGCGAGGTTGACGACGGCGTGCCGGAAGACCTCCTTGCCGCGCATTCGGAGCTTGCCGACCGTGCCGGTAGTCGAGGGACCGCCGTCGACATGGAGCAAGTCGTTGTGCCGGCCGTCGGCATGGAGCCGCGTGGCGAGGATGCCCTTGCCCGGATCCTCCTCCACCGCTTTCAGCACCACCGCGCCGGCGCCGTCGCCGAACAGGACGCAGGTCGCCCGGTCCTCCCAGTCGAGGATCCGGCTGAACGTTTCCGCGCCGATCACCAAAGCATGGTCCGCCATGCCGCCCTTGATCATATTGTCGGCGACCGACAAGGCGTAGAGAAAGCCCGTGCAGACCGCCGCCACGTCGAAGGCGATGCAGTCGTCGATGCCGAGCAAGGTCTGCACCTTGGTGGCGCTGGCCGGGAAAGTCTGGTCCGGAGTCGCGGTGGCCAGCACGATCAGGCCGATCTCCGACGCGTCGATCCCGGCCGCGTCGAGCGCCCGGCGCGCGGCGTCGGCGGCCAGGGTCGCGGTGGTCTCGCCGTCGGCGGCGATATGCCGGGCCCGGATGCCGGTCCGCTCGACGATCCACTCGTCGGTCGTGTCCACGCGGTCGGCGAGCTCGGCATTGGTGACGCGCCGCGGGGGCAACGCCGAACCGGTGCCGATAAGGGTGCTGCGCCTTGTCATATTGGAAGTCACTTTACGGCGGAGAGCTGCGCGGCCTGCGCGGTGATGTTGGCGAGGTCGTCGGTGATCTTGCGGGTCAAATCCTCGCGCACCATTCGCGCCGCCACCCGGATCGCATTGGCGACGCCCTTGTCGCTGGCGCTGCCATGGCTTTTCACCACCAGGCCGTTCAGGCCGAGGAAAACCGCGCCATTATGATTGTTCGGATCGAGATGATGACGGAGCAATTCGGTCGCCGGGCGGGAGATCAGGAAGCCGATCTTGGACCGGGTCGAGCTGGTGAAGGCGCGCTTCAGCAGGTCGGTGACGAAGCGCGCCGTCCCCTCCAGCGATTTCAGCGCGATATTACCGGAGAACCCGTCGGTCACCACCACATCCACATCGCCGCGCGAGAGCTTGTCGCCCTCGATGAAGCCGTCGAAGCGCAGGTGCAGATGCTGCGAGCCGCGCAGAATCGCGGCGGCGTCCTTCAGCTCGTCCGTGCCCTTCAACTCCTCGGTGCCGATATTGAGCAGCTGCACGCGCGGCCGCTCCAGCTCCAGCACGACGCGTGCATAAGCCGCGCCCATCACCGCGAACTGGACGAGATTGTTGGTGTCGCAATCGGTGTTGGCGCCAAGATCGAGCATGACGCAATCATTGGCGCCGAGCGTCGGCAGCAAGGCGGCGAGCGCCGGCCGGTGGATACCCGGCATGGTGCGAAGCGCCAGTTTCGACATTGCCATCAGCGCGCCGGTATTGCCGCAGGACAGGGCCGCGTCGGCCTCGCCGTCCTTCACCGCCGCGATGGCACGGCCCATGGAGGAAGATTTGGCGCGGCGGATCGCCTGGCTGGGCTTGTCGTCGCCGGAGATGACGTCGTCGCAATGGACGATGGTCGACACGGCCGCGAGCCCGCCATGCCTGGCGAGCTCGGCGCGGATCGCATCCTCATGGCCGAAAAGCAGGAAGTGGAGGTCATCGCGGCGCTGCCAGGCAAGGGCGGCGCCCGCCACCGTGACCTCCGGACCCGAATCGCCACCCATCGCGTCGATTGCGATCCGTGGCCCCTGTCCCAACGTGGTTCCTCCGTGCAGCTGCGCAGCCGCCCCCTCTTACGCCTCGGTCTTGAGGATTTCACGTCCCTTATAATGACCGCAGCTCGGGCAGAGGTTGTGCGGGAGACGAAGCTCGCCGCAATTCGGGCACTCCTGGAAGCCGGTCGCCTTCAGCGAATCGTGGCTGCGGCGCATGTTGCGCTTGGAGGGCGAGGTTTTTCTCTTGGGGACGGCCATCGTGGCACCTGTTCTGGTTCAAAAAGGGTCTGGCGAAATCGGTTGCGAGCGCGGGTTTGGTGGTCAACGGCCGGTCCGGCCGTTGGCCTCTCGGCCTGAAGCTCTCGCTTGAAGGGAGCCGCCTATAGCGATTTGGCCCGATGTTGCAAGCATGGCGGCGCGTGATACGAGGGCCGCAGCGAGGGGACCATCATGACACCGATTATTCTGCCGATCACGCTCACCATCGCCGGCGCCGCCGCGATCCTGCAGATCTGGCTGAGCCTGCGCGTCTCCAGCCTGCGCCGTCCGCTGAAGATCGGCGTCGGCGACGGCGGCAACGAGGTGCTGATGCGCCGGATGCGGGCGCACGGCAATTTCGCCGAGAATATGCCGATCTTCCTGGTGCTGCTCGGCTTCGTCGAGCTCGCCGTCGGCAGGAGCATGTGGCTCTGGGCAGCCGGGATCGTCTTCGTCCTCGCCCGCATCGCCCACGCTTTCGGCATGGACCGGCCCGGCGCGAACCTGCTGCGCGTCGTCGGCATTTCCCTGAGCTGGCTGGTCCTGCTCGGCCTCGGCGTCACCGCCATCTATCTGGCTTATACGAGCCCGGCCCTTTGGGAGGCCCGCCGCTAGAGCTCAGGGCCTGGCCAGCACCCGGTCGGCGACGAAGGGATTGGTCTGGCGCTCATGCCCGAAGGTGCTCATCGGGCCGTGGCCCGGCACGAAATGGGTGTCGTCGCCGAGCGGCCAGAGCCGGCCGGTGATCGCGTCGATCAGGTCCTGATGGTTGCCCATCGGGAAGTCCGTCCGCCCGATCGAGCCCTGGAACAGCACGTCGCCGACGATCGCCAGCTTCGACTCGGGATGGTGGAAGACGACATGGCCGGGCGTGTGGCCCGGGCAATGATAGACGTCGAAGACCAACGCCCCCACCGTCACCTGGTCGCCATTGACCAGCCAGCGGTCGCTTTCGAACACTTTGCCGGTAATGCCGTAGTTCCGGCCGTCATCCTCGAGCCGGGCGATCCAGAAGCGGTCGTCCTCGTGGGGCCCCTCGATCTCGACGCCCAGCTCGTCCGCCAGGATCTTGGCCGAGCCGCAATGGTCGATATGACCGTGGGTCAGCAGGATCTTCTCGATCGTCACCCCATGCTGGGCGGCCGCCGCCTTCAGCCGGTCCAGGTCGCCGCCCGGATCGGTGAACGTCCCGCGCATCGTCTTCGTGCACCAGATCAGGCAGCAATTCTGCTGCAGCGGAGTCACGGGAATGATCGCGGCCCGAAGTGGCGGGTCATGCGGCGGATTGGGGGGGGCACTGGCCATGCGCCGCAAATGGCCTTGGCGGCACCGCGATGCAAGCTATGGTCGCGCCATGGACCTCACCCGTCGCCAGCTCCTCGCCGCCACGGCGGCCCTGCCCCTGCTCGGCGCCGCGGCCGAGCCCGAATATGACGTGCCCTATGTTCCCACGCCGCCCGAGCTGGTCGAGAAGATGCTCGACCTCGCCCAGGTCACCGCGTCCGATTATCTGATCGACCTCGGCTGCGGCGACGGGCGGATCGCGCTTGCGGCGGCGCGGCGCGGCGCCCGCGCGCTCGGCGTCGACATCGATCCTGTGCGGATCCAGGAGGCGGTCAACGCCGCCCGCTTCGCGCAGCTGGAAAATCGGGTCACCTTCCGCCGGCAGGATCTGTTCCGGACGCCGCTCTTCGAGGCGAATATCATCACCCTCTATTTGCTGCCGCGCATCAATCTGGAGCTCCGCCCCCGTTTGCTGACCGAGCTGCGCCCCGGCAGCCGCGTGGTCAGCCACGCTTTCCATATGGGGCAGTGGCGGGCCGACGCGCAGGAGACGCTGGACGGCCGGCGCATCTTCCTCTGGATCGTCCCCGCCGTGGCGGGCGGCAGCTGGACGCTGACCGAGGCGGATGGCAGCACCGCCGTCATGGAGATCGAGCAGCGCTTCCAGGACGTGACCGGCACCCTCACCGGCACCCGCGGCGCCTTTTCGCTGGAACAGGCCGGGCTGCGCGGCACGCGCCTGAGCTTCACCGCCGGCGGTCGCGCCTATGCCGGTACGGTCGGCGATGCCGCGATGACCGGGGAGGGCGGCGCCTGGAACGCCCGGCGGCTCGCCTGACCGACGAAGAGGACCGGGCCTGCAAGAAGGTGCGTGGCCCCTTTGCCGGGACCGACGGGCATCGCGACGCGCCTTACTGGCAATCCCCGGCGGCGGCGGTGGAGCGCATGCTCGACCTTGCCGGTGCCGGACCCGGAGACCGGCTCATCGACCTGGGCTGCGGAGACGGCCGCATCTGCATCGCCGCCGCCCGGCGCGGCGCCCGCGCGCTGGGCATCGACATCGACGCCGAGCGGATCGCCGAGGCACAGGCCGCGGCCCGCGCCGCCGATGTCCAGGCGTTGACCGATTTCCGCCGCGAGGATTTGTTCGAGACCAGGCTGGAGGCGGCGACCATCGTCACGCTCTATGCGGTGCCGCTCGTCCACAATCTGCTCGGGCCGCGCCTGCGCCGCGAGCTGGCGCCGGGCAGCCGGGTGGTCGCCCATGCCTGGCCGATCAACGGCTGGGCGCCGGACCGGACGGAGACACTCCCGGACCGGCGCACGCTCTATCTGTGGACGATCATCTGAAATGCTCGCTAAGATGCACCGGGCTCACCTGCAGCCCCTGGATTTTCTGCATCACGGCAATGCCAAGCAGATTGGCGACGATGGCGGTGGCGTCCGAGATCAGGAACAGCACGCCCAGCGCGTCCAGCATGTCATAATCCTCGCTCAGCGAGATGCGGAGCGCGACGGTCGCCGCGATGTGGGAGACCAGGAAGGCCGCCCACCAGAAGCCGAGCAGGGGATTGGTCGGCTGCACTTGCCAGTCCCGCGGCGCCGCGCTCGCTTTCCAGGTGTCGCGCATCACGACGAAGGGCATGAAGAGGAAGGCGATGGGAATGAAGAACCAGGCCACGGACAGGCCCGGCGAACCCATCAGCCCGTCCGCCCCCATCGCCCGGACATTGGCATTGGCCCGGTAGAACCAGAATAGGAACAGGATCAGCGAGCCGACCCCGGTAAGCAGCTGCACGATCGAGAAGATGGTCGCGAAATCGCCGAAGGTCAGCGCGAACGGCCCCTGCGTGAGCGCGATCGCGACCGCCGCGGCGCAGACCAGGCTGTCGGCCAGGAGCGCCCAGCGCGCCATCGCCGCGAGCGGCGAGGCGTCGCGATAGACCTGGCCTTCCATCAAGCCGCGCGCGGCGCCGGCCGGAAACCCGCGTCGCTTTCATACGCCTTCTCGGCGTCCAGCCGGTTCTGCCGGTAGAGGAAGAACATCGGCACGCCTAGAATGCCAAGGATCACATAGAGGAAACTGATCTTCTCGAGCACGGTCACGTAGAACACCGTGATCAGGGTCATGGTGACGACCATGAAGATGCCGACATTCTCGTTGACCTTGCTGACCCCGAAGGCCTCGCGCCCGTCCTCGGTCCGCACGCCGCTGATCCCGCGATGGTCGATCGCGGTGTAGAGGTAGAAGCGCCCGCGCATGCCCGGCGTCAGCAGGTCGGCGACCGGGTTCATGACATGCGCCTTGGTCCAGGTCTTGGTGCTGCCGTCGTCGAGCCGGAACTTCACCCTCTCGTAGAAGCTGCCCGCGCTACGGCGGCGCTTGATCACCGCTTCCTCGATCGTGCCGTCGATCGTCGACGTCGCCATGCCCGTTCCCCTTCACTCTCGCGTCACGCCGGGTCTGTCCCGGGCCATTGCTCGCCGCCCTCAGGAAGGAAGATCGGCACCGGCGCAAATCCGGCACGACGAAAGAGGCGCGGGCGGCGACTAATTGCCCTGGTTCAGCAGATTCGCCTCCCAGAACATCAGGTTCACCCAGAAATTGTAATCCTGATTCTCCTTCTTGGCGAAGCCGTGGCCCTCATTCTGGCCAATCAAATGCCAGGCCGGACGGCCCGAGGCGCGGACCGCGGCGACCATCTGGTCGGCCTCGGACTGCGGGACTCTGGGATCGTTGGCGCCAGTCACGACCATCAAGGGAATGCGCAACTCCGACACGCGGGTCAGCGGGCTGATCGCGGTCAGCCGCGCCCGCTCCGCCGGATCGCGCTCGTCGCCATATTCGACGCGCCTGAGGTCGCGGCGATAGCTCTGGGTATTCTCCAGAAAGGTGACGAAATTGGAGATGGCGACGACGCAATTGGCGGCCCGCAGCCGGGCGCCGTAACGGATGGCGGAGGCGTAGCACATATAGCCGCCATAGGAGCCGCCGGTGACCGCGAAGCGGCTCCGGTCGAGCGCCGGATCGTCCTGCAGCCGGTCGAGGAAGGCGCCGATGTCCTGGACGCTGTTCTCCCGCAGCGCCCCGCCATTGTCGAGCGCGACGAAGCGCTTGCCGAAGCCGGTCGAGCCCCGGACATTCGGGTAGAAGATGGCGATGCCCAGCTCGTTGATCAGATAATTGTTGCGGCCGAGGAAGCCGGGGCGGGACTGTGCCTCGGGCCCGCCATGGATGTTGACGATCAGGGGCCGGCGGCCCGGGAAACGTTGAACGTTGGGCCGATACAGGAAGCCCGAGACCCGCTCACCGTCGAAGCTGCGCACCTCGATCAGCTCGGGCTCGGCATTGACGGTCGGATCAAGCCCGCCCGTCTCGCTCCGCGTCCAGCGGGTCACGGCCAAAGTCCGCGGATCGACCGAATAGACGTCGGACGGGCTGCGCGCCGAGCTCAGGCTGAAGCCCACGGCGCCCCAGGGCGCGATCTGCAGGCCGCCGATCGTGCCGGCGGGCAGGTTGACCAGCCGCGCCGCGCCGGTGCGCGTGTCGAGCAGCCGCAGCCGGCTGCTCCCTGCCTCGTTGGTGGTGAAGGCGATCATCCGGCCATCGTCGGAAATGTCGAAATTCTCGACGTCCCAGTTGATGTTGGTGACAACCGGGGTGAAGCGGCCCGTGGCGGGATCGAGCCGGCCCAGCCGCTGGAAATCAGAGCCCTCGTCCGAGGTCACCCAGAGCGTTCCGTCAGGGGCGAATTCGGCGCCGCCATAGGAAATATCGCGACTGTGGTCGCCGATCGGCGTCATCCGGCCCGAGGCGATGTCGAGCAGATAGGGGTTCGACTTGGTGACCGAGATATATTTGATCGCGACCGCCTGCCGGCCGTCATAGCTGAAATCGGACACGCCCCAGCCGCCGCCCTCGACCTGCGCGACCATCCGGTTGGTCGAGGGATTGCGCGGGTCCATCACATAGATGTCGGAATCGGTGCCGTTGCGGCGGGTGGAGGTATAAGCGATCCAGCGCCCGTCATGGCTGAAGACGTTGAGCCCGTTGCGGCTGCGCCCATCGGTCAGCAGGCTCAGCCGGCCATTGGCGAGCGTGTAGATCTGGAAGAACTCGTTGCCGCCAATGTCCCGCGTCGCGACGAGCACGTCGCCGTTCGGGGACCAGCGGCCGCCGGTCGGCTCGACCTCGAAGCTGATTTGCTCGCGGTCGGCCATCGGCGTCGCCACCCGGTGCAGCTGGCTGGTGTCGCCGAAGCGGGTGGTGATCAGGATCGAGCGGTCGCGCGCGTTCCAGCCGGCGAAGCCGGCGGTGCGGAACTCCATATAGGGCCGGGTGCGCTGCGCGAGCGTCAGCGGCACGGGCGGAATACCGTCCGCGGTCAAAGCGGCCGGCTTCGGCGCCACCGCCGGCGCCTCCGGGCCTTGGCCGTTCGCGGCAGCAGCGAGCGGCAGGATGAAAAGCGAGGCGGCGAGCAGCTTGAGACGCATGAAGAACCCTCCCGGATGTTGAGCGGTGACTAGCCGCGCGCGCCCCGTCCGTCGAGCGCCTGATAGAGGAACAGGCGGTAACGGTAGCGCTGCTGGGCGCGCATGTTGGCGGCGATGCGGCCGTGCAGCGCATCGTCCCAGCGGCTCCAGCGGGCGATGAAGGCGTCGGCCGCGGTGCCGTCACCCCGGTCCTGCAGCGCCAGCACCTCGCGCAGCAGCCCCGTCACCGCCTCGCGATAGCGGCCATAGTCGATGGACAGGCGCTGGCTCGCAGGGTCGAAGCGGAGCACCTGATGCTCGAGGAACCAGTTCATCGTCATCAGCTGCATGGTCTGATAGGGCTGCTCGCGCCGCGGCCTGACATTCTGCAGGGTGCGGAAGACGCCGGCGGCATAATGGTTGCGCAGCGTCGCCTCGGTGAAATAGCCACGTCGCCGCAGCTCCTCGCCGGCGAAGAGCGAGACCAGGTCCGCCTTCATCTCCTCCAGCAGATTGCCGTTCGCGCCCAAGGCCGCGTCGAGGTCGCTGCCGTCGGCGGTGCGGTCGACGCCGAGATAGTGGCCGACCTCGTGCCAGAGCGTGCGGTGAAAGGTGCTGTCGGCGGTGAGGTCCGCGCCGAACGCGGGCGCGACCGCCGCCTGCCAGCTGGCATTGCCGCCCGCGAAGATTTCGGGCGAGCGCATGATATTGGCGCGGAGCAGGATGGTACGGCCGTAGCGGCGTGCATGAAGCGCGTCATTGGGCAGGATCGAGGCGGTGTTGCCGCCGCGCGACTGGCCGAAATCAGCGATCACGTCATAGGCGCCGACCGGAATGTCCTCGCGGATCTTCTTGTGCCGGCTGTAGGGCAAGGCGTCCTCGACCGCCTGCAGCCCCTGCATGCCGCGCCGGATCGCCGCCGTCTCTTCCTCGCGAACGAGCAGCAGGCTCAGCGAGTAGAAAGCGCGGGTACCGTACAACTCGTCGTCATAGGTCTCATAGGCGCCGGCCTGGACGTTGAGATGGCGGAAGCGCCCGGTCACCCAGGCCGCATCGCCCGATTCGTAATCGTCGGAGAGCAGGTCTCGCGCCCGGTTGCGGAGATAGCCGGCAAGCTCGGCATCGCTGGCTTCAAGCAGGGCCGCAGCCTCGTTGAGCAGGCTGTACGCCTGCAGCATCTCCCGCGCATAAGCGACTGAATAAGGCACCGCATAAAGCTGGCGCCGGTCCGGTCGCCGCGCCCTTTGCTCCAGCCCGGCGCGAAGCCGCGGGTGAAGGACGTCGAGCACCGGATTCGCGCGGAGCGTGGCGATGTCCGCGGCGAGGCTCGCCGCATCCGCCCGGCGCACCACCGACAGCGGGTTCATCAGCCCGGCCCGCGCGCCTGGATTCGCGGCGAGGAACGCGTCCAGCTCCGGCTGCCCCAGGTCGGACGGATAGACATTCTTGCCTGGCGGCGCGTCGGGCACGGCAAGGAAGGGTTCGCGCCGATTCTCCAAATTGGTCGCGATCGGCCCGCCGAACAGGCGGTAGAGCGTAGCCAGCGACGGCCGCAGCGGCGCCGGCGCCTGGGCGAGCAGCCGCCGGACCCGCGGCATGTCGCCATAGCGTTGCTCCTCGTAGAGCCGCTGGAAGATCGTGCCGACCTCCAGCAATTTCGCCACGGCCTGCCGTTCCTCGGCGCTCAGCCGGGAGAGATCGGGCGCCAGCCTGATCTCCTGCGTCTTGTCGAGGATCGCCCTGGCCTGCTCCGCTGAATAGCCCGCCGGCGACGGCGCGGCCGTCTGCGCGAGCAGGGGAGGGACGGCGAGCAAGGCCGCCAGCGGCAGCACGAATCCGGGCTTCATTTTCACGCACTCCTTGTTGGCCCCGATCTGGCCTTTGCGCGTTCGATGCGTCAACAAGCGACCATGCGATTGCGCGGAGTCTCCCGGATTTGATCAACCAATATGCCGCGCTTCCCTATCGGCTGGATGAGGAGGGGAAGCTCGAAATCCTCCTCATCACCTCGAAAGAGCGGCGGCGCTGGGTGATTCCCAAGGGCAACCCGATTCCGTCCATGGCCAATTACGAGACCGCGGCGCGCGAGGCGTTCGAGGAAGCCGGGGTCGAGGGCGGCATTTCGGCGGAGCCAATCGGCAGCTACCGCTATCTGAAAAGGCGGCGCTCCGGGCTGGAGGTGCCGGCCCTCGTTACTGTCCATCCCCTTCTGGTGTCACGCCAGGCCGCGCGCTGGCCGGAGCGCGGCGAGCGGCAGCTGCGCTGGTTCTCGCCGGAGGCTGCGGCGGAGGCCGTCGAGGAGCCCGAGCTCAGCGTAATAATTCTGTCGCTAAACGGTCGCAAAGAGACGCTCAATCCGCGTTCATCGCTCGTCGTGAAGGGCGTCAACCGATTCTCCTGGGGATATGGAATGTTGAAACTCATCCGCAAAATCATGCCGCGGGAGGATCGCTTCTTCGACATGTTCGAGCGCCACGCCCAGATCCTGGTCGCGGGCGCCGACGCGCTGGAAAAAATGGTCTCCGGGGCGGATCCGATCGCCAGCTCCTGCCAGGCGATCGAGACGCATGAAAACGCCGCCGACGACGTCACGCGCGATGTGCTCGTCGCGGTCCGCCGCTCCTTCATCACCCCCTTCGACCGCAGCGCGATCACCGCTTTGACCTCGGCGATGGACACGGCGATCGACGAGATGTGGCAGACCTGCAAGGCGATCACGCTCTACGAGGTGACCAGCTTCCAGCCGCAAATGGCGGAGATGGCCAGGGTCGGCAAAGAGGCCTCGGCTCTGGTGCTCGAAGGCATCCCGCTGATGCGCAACATCGGCAAGAACCAGGCCCGGCTGCACGAGATCACCGAGGCGATCGTGCATCTCGAAGGCAAGGCGGACGTGCTCCACGACGCCGGCCTCCGCGCGCTGATCGCGGGCGGCGCGAAGAAGGATCCGATGAGCTTCATCATCAACCGTGAGGTCTACCGGCATCTCGAGCGCGTCCTTGACGCCTTCGAAGACGTCGCCGACGAGATTTCTGGCATCGTGATCGATCACGCCTGATGGAAGGCTATACCTTCATCATCATCGCGCTGATCGCGGTGGCGCTGTTCTTCGATTTCCTGAACGGCCTCCACGACGCTGCCAATTCGATTGCGACGGTCGTCTCCACCCGCGTGCTCAGCCCGCAGCTGGCGGTCTGTTGGGCGGCGTTCTTCAACTTCATCTCCTTTCTCTTCTTCGGCCTCGCCGTCGCCACCACGATCGGCAAGGGGATCATCGACCCGAGCATCGTCACGCCGGCGGTGATCTTCGGCGCCTTGATGGGCGCGATCTCCTGGAACCTGCTGACCTGGTGGCTGGGCATCCCGTCGAGCAGCAGCCACGCTCTGGTCGGCGGCCTGGTCGGCGCGGGCGTCGCCGCGGGCGGGTTCAGCGCGGTCGTCGCCTGGGGTGTGATCAAGACCGCTTTGTTCATCTTCCTCGCCCCGATCTTCGGCATGATCATGGCGATCCTCCTGGTGATCATCACGTCATGGCTGTTCAAGCCGGTCTCGGCGACGACCTCGGACCGGACATTCCGGCGCCTCCAGCTCATCTCCGCGGCCGCTTACTCGCTCGGCCATGGCGCGAATGACGCGCAGAAGACGATGGGCATCATCATGGCCCTGCTGGTGTCGCAGGGCCTGCTCGGCTCCCACGACCATGTCCCCTTCTGGGTAATCATCTCCTGCCAGACCGCAATGGGCCTTGGCACGTTGATGGGCGGCTGGCGGATCGTCCACACGATGGGCTCGAAGATCACGCGCCTTACGCCGCATCAGGGCTTCTGCGCGGAGACGGGCGGTGCCTTCATGCTGTTCGGCGCGACCGCGCTCGGGATTCCGGTCTCGACCACCCACACCATTACCGGCGCGATCATGGGCGTCGGCGCCGCGCGGCGGGCTTCGGCGGTGCGCTGGGGCGTCGCCGGCAACATCATCATCGCCTGGTTCCTGACCATCCCGGCCTCGGCGCTTACGGCGTGGATGTTCTACGAACTGACGGTTCTTTTCTAAGTTGCCGCGCGCGGACGGGTGAGGCGCGGCTCGGGCGCCTACCGCGCGGAGTCAGCACCAGCCCGCTCCCCCTCCCAACCTCCCACGAGGTTACCATGTTGGGAGGGGGAGCGGGCCGGCTTCAGGGTTCCGCGCGATCTGACCCGGAGACCCGCGTCGAGGTGACGCGCGCGGCAATCAAAGCTCCGCTCAGCATTCGACGACGTTCACCGCGAGCCCGCCCAGGCTGGTCTCCTTGTAGCGCTCGTTCATGTCGAGCCCCGTCCTGCGCATCGTCTCGATCACCTGGTCGAGGCTGACGCGGTGCGAGCCGTCGCCGACCAGCGCGAGACGGCTGGCCTCGATCGCCTTGATCGCGCCCACGGCGTTCCGCTCGATGCAGGGTACCTGCACCAGCCCGCCCACGGGATCGCAGGTCAAACCGAGATTGTGCTCCATCCCGATCTCCGCGGCATTCTCGACCTGCGCGGGGCTCCCGCCGAGCGCCGCGGTCAAGCCCGCCGCCGCCATCGAGCAGGCGACGCCGACCTCGCCCTGGCACCCGACCTCGGCGCCAGAGATGGAGGCATTTTCCTTGAACAAGGAGCCGATCGCCGCCGCCGTCAGCAGGAAGACATGCTCGCCTGCCTTGTCCGAATGGGGCGTGAAGCGCTGATAATAACGCAGCACGGCGGGCACGATCCCGGCGGCGCCGTTGGTGGGCGCCGTGACGACCTTGCCGCCCGCCGCATTCTCCTCATTCACCGCCAGCGCCCAGAGATTGACCCAGTCGATCACGGTCAACGGGTCCTGCAGCGCCCGCTCCGCCCGCTCGGTGAGCAGATGGTGCAGCGCCGGCGCCCGCCGCTTCACGTTGAGCCCGCCGGGCAGGATGCCGCCTGCCGCCATGCCCCGGTCGATACAGGCGGACATGGCGTCGGTGATCGCGTCCAGCCGGGCGTCGATCTCGCTGTCATCATGCGCGGCGCGCTCATTGTCGCGCGCGATCTCGGCGATGCTCAGGCCCTCGCGCGCCGCGATGGCGAGCAGCTGGTCGCCGGACGAATAAGGCCAGCGCGCGTCCCAGGCGCCCTCGGGCGGCGCATTGCGGGCGACGTCCGCCTCCTCGACCACGGCGCCGCCGCCGACCGAATAGGAGACCGCGCTGGTCAGCTCTTCCCCGGCCGCGTCGAAGGCGCTGAAGCGCATACCGTTGCTATGATGGGGCAGCCGCTCGCGCTGCAGGAAGCGGACGTCGCTGGCCTCGTCGAACGCGATTTCGTGCCTGCCGCCGAGGCTCAGCCGCCCCTTCTCGCGGATCGCGGCGATCGTCCGGTCGGCGGCATCAGGGTCGATCCGGTCCGGCCGTTCGCCGCTCAGGCCCAGCAGCACGGCACGATCCGTAGCGTGCCCCTTGCCGGTCAGGGCGAGCGAGCCGTAGAGATCGGCCTGGACGCGGGCGGTCCGCTCCAGCATGCCGGAATCGCCCAGCCTCTCGACAAAGCGGCAGG
>Ga0070665_100001538_pt1 | contig 26652 bp, 28 predicted proteins | sample KBSS13metaG_FD_65862 | JGI IMG/M metagenome (GOLD analysis project Ga0070665, IMG submission 65862) | Switchgrass rhizosphere microbial communities from Kellogg Biological Station, Michigan, USA - KBS S1-3 metaG | ecosystem: Host-associated > Plants > Roots > Rhizosphere > Soil ... | reverse complement strand
GACGCCTACCAGCGCCGGGACAAGGTCGGGCTGGTCACCTTCCGCTCGGCGGGCGCCGAGCTCGTCCTGCCCCCGACGACGAGCGTGCCGACCGCCCAGGCGCGGATGGCCGCGTTGCGCACCGGGGGCCGGACCCCGCTCGCCGACGGGCTGCTGCTCGCCCGTCGGGCGCTGCAGGCCGAGCGGGTGCGCGATCCCCGCCGACGCCCGCTGGTCGTGCTGTTGACGGACGGTCGCGCGACCGTGCCCGCGCGGCCCGGCGGTGACCCGGTCGCGGACGCGTGCCGGGCCGCCGGGCTGCTGGCGGCCGACGGGGCGCACGTCGTCGTCGTGGACTGCGAGTCCGGGTTCGTGCGGCTCGGGCTGGCCGGGCGGGTCGCCGCGGCCGCGGGCGCCCCCGTGATCACCGTGGACGAGCTGACCGTGGCGGACCTGACCGCCGCCGCGAGCGCATAGGAGGTTCGAGATGCCTCAGGGGCAGGTCACCGCCGTGCCGAAGGACGGACTCACCACCCGCCAGCGCCGCAACCGGCCGCTGCTGGTGGTGCACACCGGCGCGATGAAGGGGAAGTCGACGGCGGCGTTCGGCATGGCGCTGCGCGGCTGGAACCAGGGCTGGTCGATCGGGGTGTTCCAGTTCGTGAAGTCGGCGAAGTGGAAGGTCGGCGAGGAGGAGGCCTTCCGCGCGCTCGGGCGGGTGCACTCCCAGACCGGGGAGGGCGGGCCCGTCGAGTGGCACAAGATGGGGTCCGGCTGGAGCTGGAGCCGGCGCGCGGGCACCGAGTCCGACCACGCGGCGGACGCGCTCGAGGGCTGGCGGGAGATCCGCCGCCGGATCGAGGACCAGGTCCACGAGGTCTACGTGCTCGACGAGTTCACCTACCCGCTCAAGTGGGGCTGGGTGGACGTGCACGAGGTCGTCGAGGTGCTGAACGCCCGCGAGGGCCGCCAGCACGTGATCGTCACCGGCCGGTACGCGCCGCCCGAGCTGATCGAGGCCGCCGATCTCGTCATGGAGACCACGAAGATCAAGCACCCGATGGACGCGGGGCAGAAAGGGCAGCGGGGGATCGAGTGGTGAGGGCGTGGTGACCCGGGCCCTGGTCGTCGCGGCCCCGGCCTCCGGGTCGGGCAAGACGACGGTGGCCACGGGGCTGATGGCCGCGCTCACCCGGCGCGGTACCGCCGTCGCGCCGTTCAAGATCGGGCCGGACTACATCGACCCCGGCTACCACGCGCTCGCCGCCGGACGGCCCGGCCGCAACCTCGACCCTGTGCTCGTCGGCCCCGACCGGATCGGCCCGCTCGTGCGGCACGGGTCCGCGGGCTGCGAGGTCGCGGTGATCGAGGGTGTCATGGGCCTGTTCGACGGCCGGGTGTCCGACGGCGCCGGGTCGACCGCGCAGGTCGCGGGCCTGGTCGGGGCGCCCGTCGTGCTCGTCGTGGACTGCAGGGGACAGTCCCGGTCGCTGGCGGCGCTGCTGCACGGCTTCCGGTCCTTCGACCCGGACACGGCCATCGCAGGCGTGATCCTCAACCGGGTCGGTTCGCCGCGGCACGAGGAGGTGCTGCGCGCGGCGTGCGACGAGGTGGGTCTGCCGGTGCTCGGTGCGCTTCCGCGGCGTACCGAGCTGGCCGTCCCGTCGAGGCACCTCGGCCTGGTCACGGCCGCCGAACACGGCCGGGCCGCGCTCGCCGCGGTCGACGCGATGGCCGAGCTGATCGCCGCCCACGTCGACCTCGACGCCGTCCTGGGGGTCGCCCGCCCCCTCCCGCCGGGCGAGACCTGGGACCCGACAACAGCCCTAACCCCGCGAGTCGCACCCCTCGACCCGCGAGTCGCACACCCCGACCCGCGAGTCGCACACCCCGCGCCGCGAGTCGCACACCCCGACCCGCGAGTCGCACACATCGACCCGCGAGTCCGACGCCCCGTGACGGCGATGCTGGGGGGTCCGGCGTTCTCGTTCGGGTACGCCGAGCACGTCGAGCTGCTGGAGGCGGCGGGGTCCGAGGTCGTGCTCGTCGACCCGCTGCGGGACGAGGCCCTCCCCGACGGAACCGGGGGGCTCGTCCTGCCCGGGGGGTTCCCGGAGGAGCACGTCGCCGCGCTCGGCGAGAACGTGAAGCTGCTGCTCGCGATCCGGGACCTGGCCGCCGCGGGCGCCCCGATCCGGGCGGAGTGCGGCGGCCTGCTCTACCTCTGCCGCGAGCTGGACGGGATCCCGCTGGTCGGAGCCCTGGACGCCACCGCGGCGATGACCGGGCGGCTGACGCTCGGCTACCGCGAGGCCGTCGCGCTGACGGAGTCCAGCGGGTTCGCCGCGGGGGCCCGGATCAGCGGGCACGAGTTCCACCACTGCGCGGTCACCCCGCGCGCAGGCGCGACCCCGGCGTGGGGCTGGCGCGGGGCCGAGCCCGAAGGCTTCGTCCAGGACGGGATCCACGCCTCGTTCCTCCACACACATCCCGCGGGCGACCCGGGCTCGGTGGCCCGGTTCGTCGCGGCCCACCCCCATGCCCGCTGAGCGAACGGCACTTTCGCTCACTAGGTATGAGCGAGAGTGCCGTTCGCTCATCGTGGTGGGGATCGGGGCGCGGCGGGGCGTCACGGCGGACGAGGTGCGGGCGGCGGTGGAGCACCTCGCCGGGCTCGTCCCGCTCGACGGTGCCCGCTACGCCTCCGTCGACGCCAAGGCCGCCGAACAGGGCATCCTCGACGCCATCGCGCCCGCGCGACTCGAGACCCGGCCGGCTGCCGATCTGGCCCGCGTCCCGCGGGGTCCCGGGAACCGGCGGGTGGAGGCCGCGGTCGGGACCCCCAGCGTCGCCGAGGCGGCGGCGTTGCTCGTCGCCGGGTCCGGGGCGGTGCTGCTGGTGCCGAAGACCGTGGTCGGTCGGGTCACCGTCGCCTGTGCTTCCGGTCAGGGTGATCCGTGATACCCCTGCGGGGTAGCAGGCCCTGGACGGATCCTCGGCCATCTATGCTTCCGGGCGTTCGATCGAAGGGAAGGACCGGCGCGTGACCGAGCACGACCAGTACCTCGTCGGCCTCGATCTCGGGGGCCGCAGGGTCGTCGTCGTCGGGGGTGGGCAGGTCGCGCAGCGCCGGGTCTCCCGGCTGATCGCGGCGGGCGCCCTCGTGGAGGTCGTGTCGCCGGAGGTCACCCCGGCCGTCGAGGGCATGGCCTCGGCGCGCGAGATCACCTGGACCGCGCGCCACTACACCGAGGGTGATCTCGACGGCGCCTGGTACGCCCTCGCCTGCACCGACGATCCGCAGGTCAACGCGGCCGTCGGGGCCGAGGCCGAGCGCAGCCGGGTGTTCTGCGTCCGCGCGGACGACGGCAGCCTCGGCACCGCCGTCACCCCCGCGGTCGGGCAGTACGACGGCCTGACGGTCGGAGTCCTCGCCCGAGGCGCGCACCGCCGCTCCGCCGCCGTGCGGACCGCGCTGGTCGAGGCGCTGCAGGCCGGGGTCGTGGGCGACTCGGCCGATCCGGTGCTGCCCGGCGTCGCGCTGGTCGGCGGCGGACCCGGCGACCCGGAGCTGATCACGGTCCGCGGGCGCAGGCTGCTCGCGCGGGCGGACGTCGTGGTCGCCGACCGGCTCGGCCCGCGCGACCTGATCGAGGAGCTCGGCCCGGACGTCGAGGTGATCGACGCCTCCAAGATCCCCTACGGCCGCGCGATGGCCCAGCAGCGGATCAACGAGCTGCTCGTGCAGCACGCGAAGGCCGGGAGGTTCGTCGTGCGGCTCAAGGGCGGCGACCCGTTCGTCTACGGCCGCGGGTTCGAGGAGGTCCAGGCCTGCACCGCGGCGGGGGTGCCGGTCACCGTCGTGCCGGGGATCACCAGCGCGTTCGCCGCGCCCGCTGTCGCCGGGGTGCCGGTCAGCCACCGTGGGGTGGCGCACGAGATCGTCGTGGTGTCCGGGCACGTCGCACCGGGCGACCCGCGCAGCCTCGTGGACTGGACCGCGCTCGGGCGGATGTCCGGCACCATCGTGCTGATGATGGCGGTCGAGCGCATCGGGCTGTTCGCCGACGCGTTGATCACCCACGGCCGCCCGGCCGACACCCCGGTCGCGGTGATCCAGGACGGCACCACCCGCATCCAGCGCACGCTGCGGTCCCGGCTGGACGCGGTCGCCGCGGACATCGAGGCCCACGAGATCAGCCCGCCCGCGATCGTCGTCGTCGGACCGGTGGCGGGGCTGTCCCCGGCGGGTGCGGAGTCGGGTTCAGAGTCGGGTACAGCGTCGGGCGCGGAGTCGGGTACAGCGTCGGGCGCTGAGTCGGGCGCTGAGTCGGGCGCCGAGTCGGGCGCTGAGTCGGGCGCTGTGTCGGGCGCCGAGTCGGGCGCGGAGCCCGGCTCGGTGTGACCTGGCTCGTCCGGCACGGCGAGTCCGCCTGGAACGCCGCCGGGCTGCTGCAGGGCTCCACGCCGGCGGTCGGGCTCACCGCGCGGGGACGGGCACAGGCGCGCGACGCCGCGAGAGCCCTGCGGGAGACGTCGGCGGAGCGCATCCTCACCAGCCCGCAGCGCCGGGCGGAGGAGACCGCCGAGATCCTCGCGGATCTGCTCGGGCTCCCGCTCGGCGTGTGCCCCGAGCTGCGCGAACAGTCCCACGGGGTGTGGGAGGGACGGCCCGCCGCGCCCTACACCCCGCTGCTCGCCGCGGCCGGGCCGGACTGGGCACCGCCCGGCGGGGAGACCTTCCGGGCCCTGTGCGCCCGGGTGCGGGGGATCGACCTGACCGGCGCCGTCGTCGTCACGCACGGGGAGACGATCCGAGCCCTGCTGAAGGAGCCGGGGCGTCGGATCCCGCACAACGGCGAGGTCCTGCTTGCATCCGCGACTCCGGCGTGATGTCGTCTCCCGTGACGGCAGTGCAGGAAACCGGTGTGAGCCCGGTGCGGTCCCGCCACTGTGACCGGGGAGTGCGTCCCCATGCTCGACCACCGTCCTGCGGGGCGGGAAGGTCGGGGACGCGCGTTGATCCGGGAGCCAGGACACTCGCCGCCGTCGCCGGTGATTCCACGATGAGGGCGCGGACCCTCGAGGAGGCCACGATGTCCGGTCATGTCGTCGTGCTCGGGGTCGGCGCGGGCGATCCCGAGTCCACCCGCGGTGCCGACCTGCTGGCGGCCGCGGACCAGGTGTTCGTCGTCCCCGAGGTCGAGTCGGCGGTGCTGTTCTACGCCGAGGCCTGGCGGGTCGAGGCGATCGAGCCCGCGGGTGCGGTGCAGGCGGTGAGCGCGGTGTTCGCGCTGGAGGGGCCCTGCACGGTCGCGGTCGCGGTGGCGGGCGACCCGACGACCGACCCGGCCTGGACGGCCGTGGTCGACGGGCTGCGGGTCGCCGTCGACGCCGAGGTCTCGGCGGTCCCGGGGGTCGCCGTCGTGCCGCCGCGACTGCTGCCGCTCTGGTGAACTTCTCCGAGGTCGTGCACGGCAGGCGGGACGTCCGGACGGGCTTCCTCCCCGACGAGCCCGTCGCCGACGACGCCCTGCTCCGCGTCCTGGAGGCCGCGCACGCGGCGCCGAGCGTGGGGTTCTCGCAGCCGTGGGACTTCGTGGTCGTGCGGGACCGCGGAACCCGGGAACGGGTCGCGGCGCTGGTCGCGCGGCAGCGGGAGGCGTTCGCCGCCGCACTGCCGCGGGCTCGCGCGGAGGCCTTCGGGGCGCTGAAGGTCGAGGCGGTCCTCGAGACGCCGGTGAACGTCGTCGTCACCAGCGACCCGACGCGTGGGGGCAGGCACACCCTCGGCCGCCTCGGCAGGCCCGAGATGGCCGCCCACTCCACCGCGGCGGCGGTGCAGAACCTGTGGCTGGCGGCCCGGGCCGAGGGCCTGGGCGTCGGCTGGGTGAGCTTCTTCGACGACGACGGGCTGGGCGCGCTCGCCGCCCTGCTGGGGCTCCCGGCGCACGTCGAGGTCGTCGCCTACCTGTGTGTCGGGCACGTGCGGGAGTTCGCCGTCGAGCCCGAGCTGGCCCGGGCCGGCTGGGCGCGGCGGCGCCCGCTGCGCTGGGCGGTCCACGAGGAGCGGTACGGACATCGGGCGCTGCCCGGGGAGGTGGCCATGAGCCTGCTCGACGAGACGGTCGCGGAGATCACGCCCGCGTCGGCCGAGGCCGCCGCGGAGGCCCGGGACCGGCTGGACCGGATGACCAAGCCGCGCGGGTCGCTCGGCCGCGTCGAGGATCTCGCAGTGCGGTTGGCGGCGATCGCGGGGCAGTGTCCACCGCCGGTGCCCGAGCCCGCGGCGGTCGCGGTGTTCGCGGGCGACCACGGGGTGCACGCGCAGGGGGTGTCGCCGTGGCCGCAGGAGGTCACGGCGCAGATGGTCGGCAACTTCCTGGCGGGTGGTGCGGTGGTCAACGCCTTCGCGCGTCAGCTCGGCGCCGAGGTGTGCGTGGTCGACGTCGGCGTCGCGGGCTCGCTCGATCCCGTCCCCGGCCTGCTGCCCCGACGGGTGCGGGCAGGCACCGCGGACCTCTCGCAGGGTCCCGCGCTGACCCGGGCCGAGGCGCAGCAGGCCGTCGAGGTCGGCATCGAGGTGGCCCGCGACCTCGTCGCCGCGGGCAACCGGCTGCTGGTCACGGGCGACATGGGGATCGCGAACACCACGGCAGCCGCGGCGCTGATCTGCGCGGTCACCGGGGCCACGGCCGCCGAGGCGACCGGGCGGGGGACCGGCATCGACGACGCCACCCTGGCTCTGAAGACCGACGTCGTCCAGGCGGCGGTCGACGGCCTGACCTGGGAGGACGGGCTCGACCTGCTCGCCGCCTTCGGCGGGTTGGAGCACGCGGGCCTCGCCGGGTTCGTGCTCGGCGCGGCTGCGCTGCGGGTCCCCGTGCTGCTCGACGGCGTCAACGCGGGCGCCGCGGCCCTCGTCGCGTCCGTGTTCGCGGGGCGGGCGATCGACTTCTGCGTCGCCGGGCACCGCTCCGCCGAGCCCGGCCACGCCCTGGCCATGGCCCACCTGGGTCTCGATCCCCTGCTCGACCTGGGCATGCGGTTGGGGGAGGGCACGGGCGCCCTGCTGGCCCTGCCGGTCGTCCAGGGCGCCGCCCGCGCCCTCGCCGAGGTCGCGACCTTCGACGCGGCGGGGGTGGCGGACAAGGACAGCGGAGCCGGCTGAGCGCCGCGCCGCCGCTCGGGCCTGCTGGTCAGGCCGGCTGGTCAGGGACTGGGCGGGAGGCGATCCAGGATGAGCTGGAGCGTGGCCTCGATGCGGTCGAAGCGCTCGTCGGTGCGGGTGGCCAGGGCGCGGACGTCCTGCTGGACCTCGGTGACCAGCTCGTACAGCGCCGCGATGTCGTTGTCCTGCTGGGTGAGCCGCCGCTCGATCTCCCGCGAGGTCATGCACGGCAACCTAACCGTCGCGCGCGCCCCCGTGGGGCGGAACGGCGGAATCCGCGGCGAGCGTGCCCGACATCGCGGCGGGGAGCAGCCAGCTCGCGACCGGGTCGGCGAAGGACAGCTCGGGATCCGCGGCCGCGAACGACCGGGCCCGGCCCGGACCGCTCGCCCGGGTCTCGAAGCGCACCGTGACCCGCCCCTTGCCCGCGCCCTGCACCCAGCCGTGGCCGTACTCGGAGTGCGTGACGTCGTCCCCGGCCCGCCAGGGGTCAGCGGGATCGCGCGGTGCGCTGCGGCCGCCGGGGCGCGGGCCGAACTCGGTGCCGGGCTCGGGGTGCTCGCCCTCCTCGACCGTGACCCCGGCATCCCCCGCCCCGGCCTCTCCCACCCCGGCACCGCCCGCTCCGGCATCCCCGGTGACCGGGGGACCGTCCGAGGCGGACACCGCCACCCACCCCGTCTCCGAGGGCACCGCCTCGAACAGCGCGGGCGGCGGGGACTCCGACAGCCCCGACAGCGACACCCCGACCAGCCGCACCCCGCCCTCGGGCACCGCCGCGCCCGCGAGCCGCTGCGCCACCGCGGTGAGCACCCCGAGGTCGGTCGAGGCGAAGGCCGTGGTCTCGGAGCGGGTGTGGGTCTCGAAGTCCGCGTTGCGGGCCTTGACCGTGACCGTGCGCGCCGCCCGCCCGTCGAGCAGCAGCCTGCGGTGGGCCGCCGCGGTCATCCGCGCGACCTCGGCCAGCACGTCCACCATCGCGGTGAGGTCGTGCTCGAACGTCGTCTCCGCCGAGATCTGCTTCGCCGCGCCCCGCGGCGCGACCGGGCGCTCGTCGATCCCGCGGGCCAACCGGTGCAGCTCCGTGCCCATCGCGGTGCCGAGCACACCGGTCACCTCGCGCGGGTCCATCGCGGCGAGGGCCCCGATCGTCTCGATCCCGACCTTGCGCAGCGACGCCTCGGCCACCGGCCCCACGCCCCACAGCGACCGCACCGGCAGCGGGTCCAGCACGGAGCGCTCGACCTCGGGGGAGACGACCCGCAGCCCGTCCGGCTTGGCCAGCTCGGAGGCGATCTTGGCCACCTGCTTGCCGGAGCCCGCGCCGACCGACGCCGGCAGCCCCGTCCGCGCCCGGACCTCGGCCCGCAGCCCGACGCAGAACTCCTCGACCGCCGCCGCCGACGCCCCCACCAGCGACGGCGGCTCCAGGAACGCCTCGTCCACCGACACCGGCTCGAGCACCGGCGCCGCCTCCCGCAGCACGGCCATGACCTCGTCCGAGATCACCTTGTAGAGCGGGAACCGTGGCGGCAGGACGGTCGCGTGCGGGCAGCGGCGCCGTGCCTGGCCCATCGGCATCGCCGACCGGGCCCCGAACACCCGCGCCTGGTAGCTGGCCCCGGCCACGACCCCGCGCCCGCCGGTGCCCCCCACGAGCACCGGCCGGTCGGCGAGCGTGGGCCGGGTCAGCTGCTCGACGGACGCGAAGAACGCGTCCATGTCGAGATGCAGCACCCAGCGACTCACCGGTCCATTGTGACGCGCCACCCCGACACAACCCGCCGAGAGGAACCTCGGTGTGGGCTACTCGGTGAGTGCGTCGACCAGCCGCTCGACCGAGACCGGGCCCTGGTAGACCTCGCCGTTGACGTAGAGCGTGGGGGTGCCGCGCACCCCGCTGCGCACCCCGGAGTTGAAGTCCGCCTCCACCCGGTCCTCCACCGCGCGGGTCCGCGGCCACACCACCTTGTCCGGGTCCACCCCGGCGTTGACCGCGTGTTCGCGCAGGTCCTCCTGGGTGAGCCGGGGCGGGCCGGGGGCGTAGAGGCTGGCGTGCATCGGCCAGAACCGCCCCTCGAGCGCCGCCATCTCCGACGCCGTGGCCGCCGCCAGTGCGTGCGGGTGCAGCTCGTAGAGCGGGAAGTGTCGGAACGCGAAGCGCAGCCGGTCGCCCAGCTTCTGCTGCACCTCGTCGATCACCGGCGCGGCGGCCCGGCAGTACGGGCACTCGAAGTCGCCGTACTTCAGCAGGGTCAGCGGGGCGTCGACGTGACCCTGCACGTGGTCGTAGGGGCCGAGTGGCGGGTCGAGCACGGTATGTCCCTTGCGGCAGGATGATCCGGTGGCCGTCACGACCCTATCCGAGCGCGGGGAGCTCTCCCGCGCCGCGAGGCAGTTCCTCAGCACCGAGTCCGGATCGGCGGTCCTGCTGATCGGTGCGGCCGTCGTCGCGCTGCTGTGGGCGAACCTCCCGCTGGGCTACGAGACGTTCTGGCACATGCGGCTGTCGATGAACGTCGGCGGCGCCGCGCTCGACCTCGACCTGCGGCACTGGGTCAACGACGGGCTGATGGTGCTGTTCTTCCTCAGCGTCGGGCTGGAGATCGCGCGCGAGATGACACTCGGCGAGCTGCGCGGCTTCAGGGCCATCGCCGCGCCCGCCGCGGCGGCGCTCGGCGGGCTCGTGGTGCCCGCGCTGCTGTTCCTGGCGTTCAACGCGGGCGGCGAGGCCGCGAACGCCTGGGGCATCGCGATCTCCACCGACACCGCGGTGCTGCTGGGGGTGCTCGCCCTGGTCGGGCCGCGCTGCCCGGACCAGCTACGGGTCTTCCTGCTCGCGCTCGCGATCGTCGACGACATCGGCGCGGTGATCGCAATCGCCGTCTTCTACACCGACGAGGTCGACGTCCTCGCGCTGCTGCTCGCGGTCGTGCTCTTCCTGGCGCTGCTCGGGCTGCGGTTCGTGAGGTTCTGGCGCACGCCGTTCTACGCGGTCATCGGGATCGTGATGTGGGTGGCGGTCCTGGCGTCCGGGGTGCACCCCAGCGTCGTCGGGGTGGCGCTGGGCCTGCTGGTCAACGCCTACGCCCCGCGCCGCCAGGACATGAAGCGCGCGCTGATGGTCGGGAAGTCGTTCATCCTGGACCCGACGCCGGAGCGCGCACTGGCGGCCCAGTCCGCCGTGACCGACGCGGTGTCGCCGAACGAGCGCCTCCAGCTCAAGATCCAGCCCTGGTCCAGCTATGTGATCGTGCCGCTGTTCGTGCTGGCCAACGCCGGCGTGGTGCTCAGCGGCGAGACCCTCGCCGCGGCCTTCGGCTCGCCGCTGACCTGGGGCATCATCGCCGGGCTGGTGCTGGGCAAGCCGATCGGCGTCACGCTGGGGACCTGGGTCGCGCTCAAGACCGGCATCGGCCGGGTACCGGACACCCTGCGCTGGGGCCAGCTCTTCGGCGGCGCTGGCCTGTCGGGCATCGGATTCACCGTGGCGCTGTTCGTGACCGAGCTGGCGCTCGACGACGAGCTGTTGGTGAGCGAGGCCAAGATCGGCATCCTGACGGGCTCGCTCCTCGCCGCCGTCGTCGGCTGGGTGGTGTTCCGGGTGGCGGGCGAGCGGGGCGGCCAGTGCTCCCCGAGCGGCCTGCCGACGCTGCCTCCCCGCCCCTGGCGCCCCGTCGACTGACGCTCGTGGGGCACGAGCGCCGCCCAGTGCCTGCTCAGTGCCGCTCAGTGCCGCTCAGTGCCGCGCCCAGTGCCGCTCAGTGCCGCTCGTGCCCCACGCGGGCCGCGAGGAGGGTGTCGCCGTCGTGGACGTGCACCTGGTCGGGCTCGTCGCCCAGGCCCGCCAGTGCGGCGGGGTGGGCGGGGCCCGCGTCGAGGTCGACGAGCCACACCTGCGACGGGCCGTCGGTCCAGCTCACGACGGTCGGACCCGCCAGGGTGATCGCGTTCATCGGCCCGGACAGGCCTTCGCCGGTGGCCTTGAGCAGCGCCTCCTTGCGCGTCCAGACGCGGAGGAAGGCGGCGCCGTCGGTGGGGCGGGGTTCGGTGGGGGACAGGGCGTGGCCTGCGAGCCCGTCGAGGTCACCGAGGTCGCGGTGCTCCTCGACGTCCAGGCCCACCGGGCCACCGGCGCTGACCGCGACCCCGACCCGGTCCCCGGAGTGGGTCAGCGAGAACTCGACGCCCGCCACCGTCGGCTTGCCGTGCGGCTTCCCGCACCGGCACGTCCGGTCGATCGTGAGCGCGGCCGGATCGGTCCCGGCCCGCGGGCCCACCACCAGCCTGGCCAACGCGTGCGCGGCGAGATACCGGGCCCGGTCGGCGTCCCGCCGGAAGCGGTCGAGGCGTGCGCGTTCGTGGGCGTCGAGCAGGTCCACCAACGAGGGGGCCTCGGCAGGGGAGACGGGCCGCGCCCACCAGACGTCCACCACGGGCCGAGCCTAGGGCATGTCTCCCACAGGGAACGCCGCCCCAGGCGGCGTTGCCCGCCCACCCGAACACGCCCGGTACGAGGGTGGCCCGGCGCCTCGCCCGCAGGCGACGTGGACACCGGGCCCGGCGACACCCCTGTGGGAGTCCCGAGGAGAGACACGCCGGACGGCGGGGCCGGACCCAGGAGAGTCCGGCCCCGCTCCCGACTCAGCCGCTGCGACGGGCGGCGTAGTCGGCCCGGGCGTGCACCGGCTTGGTCAGCGCGGTGCCTGCGTGTCCCTCGCGCAGCGGAACGCGCGAGGTCGACCCGCCCGTCGCGGCCCTGCCGCGCTTCGCGGCGCGGCGGGCGGCACGGTTGGTGGGTTCGGTCGGGGACGAGGACTGGGACGGGGTTGCTCGCATGAGGACCTCCCGGAGGGAAGGGGGCGCCCGGGCGGCGCATCGCCCCATGTCGCACGGCCACGCGCACAGCACGGCCGAGTCGGTTCCACGGGGACGCGGTGCCGCCTGACGGGCGGCCCGGACGGATCAGGGGGACGAACGTGGGGCGCGGTGCGAGCCGCGCCGACTCACAGGGTGATCAGGTCCATGCCGCGGAACGGTACGGAGCCCCCGCGGACCCCGCCACCGAATTACCGTGGACCCGTGGAGAGCCCCGACGTGATCGTGATCGGCGGCGGCATCGCGGGCGCCTCCGTCGCCTACGAGCTGGCCGCCCACCGCAGCGTGCTGCTGCTGGAGGGCGAGTCGTCGCTGGCGATGCACTCCACCGGGCGCTCCGCCGCGACCTACATCCCCGGACACGGGACGGCGATCTTCCGCGCCCTGATCCGGGCGAGCGCGGCCCGCTTCCCCGCGCTCGCCGAGGAGCTCGACGCCCCGCCGTTCCTCCGCCCCCTGACCACGGTCTTCACCGCACTCGACGACGACGGCGAGCGCGAGCTGGCGATCCTGCAGCGTGAGTGGTCCGCCGAGCCGGACGGCCCCCGCCCGCTCACCGGGGCCGAGACCGACCGAGCCTGCCCCGGCCTGCGCGGCTCGCGGGCAGGCGCGGTCGTCGAGGCCGCCGACGCGGACGCGATCGGCCTGCACGGCGCCTACGTCCGCGGGCTGCGGCGCCGCGGCGGCACCGTCGTGCAGGGGGCGCCGGTCGGGAGAATCGAGGCCGTCGGCGGGTGCGGTGCGGTCAGTGGCTGGCGCGTCGACACCGCGCAGCGGGGCTGGACGGTGCCGGACGTCGTCGTCGCGGCCGGGGCGTGGACGGACGGCCTCGCGCGGCTCGCCGGCGTCCCACCGCTGGGGCTGCGGTCCTACCGGCGGACCATCGCGATCTCGCCGTGCACGGTCCCCGCGGGCATGCCGATGCTCATCGACGCGGCCGAGCGCTTCTACGCCAAGCCCGAGGGGCCCGAGACGTCGAGGACAGGCCTCCTGATCTCGCCGAGCGAGGAGACGCCTGCCGAGCCCGGGAACGTCAGGCCGGACGAGCTGGACGTCGCGCTGGCCCTGGAGCGCACCGAGGCGGCCCTGCACCTGGGCCTGCGGTCGGTGCGGAGCTCGTGGGCGGGCCTGCGGACCTTCGCCCCGGACCGCGACCCCGTCGTCGGGGACCGGCCGGAGCACCACCGCGGCCTCCACTTCTTCGCCGGGCACGGCGGCTCGGGGATCGAGTCCGCGCCCGCGCTCGCCGCGCTCGGCGCTGCGGTGATCACCCGGACGCCGGTGCCCGCCGACATCCCCGTCACCCCGGCGCAGGTCTCACCGACCCGGTTGTAAGCGGGCGCTCACTTCATGCGGCACCATGGACCCATGGCGCCCTCCACCACCCCCGCAGGCCGAGAGCTCTTCGACGGGTCCTACTGGGCCGACCCCTTCCCGGCCCTGGCGGAGCTGCGCGCGGACGAGCCCGTCCGCAGGCTGGACCTCCCCGACGGCCCCATGTGGCTGGTCACGCGGTACGCCGACGTGCGCGCGGCCTTCGTCGACCCCCGGTTGTCCAAGGACTGGCGCTACACCCTGCCGAAGGACCAGCGCGCCGCGATGCCCGCCGCGCCGACCCCGATGCTGCTGCTGCTCGACCCGCCGGACCACACCCGGATCCGCAAGCTGGTCAGCCGCTCGTTCACGGTCCGCCGGATGGAGGCGCTGCGCCCGCGCGTCCAGCAGGTGGCCGACGAGCTCGTCGCCGCGCTGCCCGCCGAGGGCGACCTGATGCGGAACTACGCCTTCCTGCTGCCGGTGCAGGTGATCTGCGAGCTTCTCGGGGTGCCCGCCGAGGACCGCGAGGACTTCGGCTCGTGGTCCTCGACCATGATCGACGAGTCCGGACCCGAGGAGTCGTCGGCGGCGATGCAGAAGCTGGGCGGCTACCTCGCCGAGCTGATCGAGCGCAAGCGGGCCAAGCCGGACGACGGGCTGCTCAGCGCGCTGACCCGGGTGTCCGACGACGACGGCGACACGCTCTCGCAGGAGGAGCTGGTCGCGATGGGCATGCTGCTGCTCATCGCGGGCCACGAGACGACCGTCAACCTGATCGGCAACGGCGTCCTGGCGCTGTGCACCCATCCCGAGCAGCGCGCGCTGCTCGCGGACAAGCCCGACCTGTGGCCGACGGCCGTCGAGGAGTTCCTGCGCTGGGACCCCCCGGTCACGAACACCCCGGTCCGCTTCGCCGCGGAGGACCTGGAGATCGCCGGGACCACCATCCCCGAGGGTGCGGTGGTGATGCTCGGGCTGTCCGCCGCGAACCGGGACTCCGCGCGGTTCGCCGAGGCGGACGCCCTGGACGTCACCCGCGAGGACCGCGGGCACCTCGCCTTCGGCTACGGCCTGCACCACTGCCTCGGCGCCCCGCTGGCCCGGATCGAGGGGCAGGTCGCGCTGCAGACCCTGTTCACCCGCTACCCGGACCTGGCCCTCGCCGTCGACCCCGCGGACCTGACGTACCGGCGCAGCGTCCTCGTCCACGGCGTCACCCGGTTGCCGGTGACCCTGCGGTGAGAACGGGTACAACCGAGAGGACACACCTCGGGGAGGCGCCGTGGCGCAGGATCGGGACGATCCGTTCGGTCAGGGTGGCCCGCTGGGCGGGCTCGAAGGGCTGCTGCGGGGGTTGGTGAACGGGCTCGGGCTGCCGGAGGACCTGACCGACCCCGACCGGACGGGCCGCGACGACCGGACCGAGACCGACCGGGACCGTGCCGCCCGGGACCCGGGGAGCAGACCGGCCCCGCCCCGCGGGGACCGCCGGACCCGTCGGCTGGACAAGTACGGCGACGACCTCACCGCGGCCGCCCGCGCCGGGAGGCTCGATCCCGTGATCGGCCGCGACGCCGAGATCGACCAGGTCATCGAGGTCCTCGCCCGGCGTACCAAGAACAACCCGGTGCTGGTGGGCGAGCCGGGCGTCGGCAAGACGGCCGTCGTCGAGGGGCTGGCCCAGCGGATCGTGGCCGGGACGGTGCCGGTCGCGCTGCGGGACGTCCGGCTCGTCGCCCTCGACCTCGCGGGCATGGTCGCGGGCACGCAGTACCGCGGCCAGTTCGAGGAGCGGCTCACCGCGGTGGTGGACGAGATCGTCGCGGCGGGCCGCTCGCTGGTCGTGTTCGTCGACGAGCTGCACCTGGTCGTCGGGGCGGGCTCGGCCCAGGACCAGGCGATGGACGCCGCGGCGATCCTCAAGCCCGCGCTCGCCCGGGGGGAGCTGCAGCTCGTCGGGGCGACCACGCCCGAGGACCACCGCAGGCACATCGAGCGGGACGCCGCGCTGGACCGCCGGTTCGAGACCGTCCGGGTCGGCGAGCCCACCCCCGAGGCCACGCTGGCGATCCTGCGCGGGCTGCGGCCGCGGTACGAGGAGCACCACGAGGTCCGGATCACCGACGCCGCGCTCGACGCCGCCGTCACCCTCTCCGTGCGCTACCTGCGGGACCGGTTCCTGCCGGACAAGGCGATCGACCTGGTCGACCGGGCCGCGGCGCGGTCGGGGATGCGGGGGGCCGCAGAGTCGGAGGCAGAAGCGGAGGCGGGATCGGATGCACGGCCGGACCGGCGGGTGGACGAGCTCGTCCGGGCCCGCGAGGTCGCCGCGGACGCGGGCGACGACGAGCGGGTCGCGATGCTCGACCGCGAGCTGGAGCGGCTGGTGCTGGACTCCGGCCGCACGGCAGGCGAGATCACCGCGCGGGAGATCGCCGAGATCGTCGCCGACCGCACCGGCATCCCGGTCGCCGAGCTCACCCGCTCGGAGCGGGCGCGGCTGCTCGAGCTGGAGGAGCACCTGGGCCGCCGGGTCGTCGGGCAGCGGCGGGCCGTCGAGGCGGTCGCGGACGCCGTGCGCAGCTCCCGCGCGGGGCTCGCGGGCCCGGACCGGCCCGCCGGGTCGTTCCTGTTCGTGGGCCCGACGGGCGTCGGGAAGACCGAGCTGGCCCGGGCCCTGGCCGCCGTGCTGTTCGGCTCGGTGGACCATCTCGTCCGGCTGGACATGACCGAGTACGGCGACCGCGCGGCGGTGAACCGGCTGGTCGGGGCGCCGCCCGGATACGTCGGGCACGAGGACGCCGGGCAGCTCACCGAGCCGGTGCGGCGCAACCCGTACTCCGTCGTGCTGCTCGACGAGATCGAGAAGGCCCATCCCGAGGTCCTCGCCACGCTGCTCCAGGTGCTCGACGCGGGCAGGCTCACCGACGCCCGCGGCCGCACCGTCGACTTCCGGCACGCGCTGATCGTGATGACCGGCAACGTCCTGCCGGGCACCGACCCGGCGGCGGCCCTGCTGCGCAGCCTGCGGCCGGAGTTCGTCAACCGGATCGACGACGTCGTCGTGTTCGAGCCGTTGACCCGCCCGGAGATCCGGGAGATCGCCGAGATGCTGCTGGCCGACACCCGCGCGCGGCTCACGGCCCAGGGGATCGACCTGGTGGTCGAGCCCGGCGCCCTGGACCGGCTCGCCGAGCTGGGGTACGACCCCGCGTTCGGCGCGCGTCCGCTGCGCCGGGTGATCGCCCGCGAGGTGGAGCGCAAGCTCGCGAAGGTGCTGCTGGCCGGGGAGGTCCGCGGGCGGATCCGGCTCACGGCGGAGCTGGAGCTCGTCGCGGGCTGAGGCGGGATCGACGCCCGGCGGCGGCGTGGGGTTTCTCATCCGGACGGGCCCCGCCACCCCCGGTCCGCGAGGATCGGCACCATGACAAGTGTGGACCTGACGGTGGGCGGGCGGACCCTGAGGGTCCACGTCCGCCCCGGCGACGGTACCCGAACCCCGTTGTTGCTGGTCAACGGCATCGGGGCCCGCTGGGAGATGCTCGACCCGTTCGTCGCGGCGCTGCCCCGGGAGCTCGAGGTCATCCGCTTCGACGTCCCCGGGATCGGCGGGTCACCCCAGCCCAGGCTGCCCTACCACATGGCCACGTTCGCCCCGACCGTCGCGGCGCTGGTCCGTGAGCTCGGCCACGAGCAGGTCGACGTCCTCGGCTACTCCTGGGGCGGCGGGCTCGCCCAGCAGATCGCGCTCGGCGACCGCGCCCTGGTGCGCAGGCTGGTGCTGGTCGCCACGGGGACGGGCTCGGTGATGGTGCCGGCGCGTCCGTCGGTGCTGAGCAAGATGCTGACCCCGCGCCGCTACCGCGACCCCGCCTACGCCGCGTCGGTCGCGGGCGAGATCTACGGCGGCACCCTGCGCACCCACCCCGAACGCGCCGCCGCCCTGCTCCACGGCGGTACGACCGAGCGTGGCTACCTCTTCCAGCTGCTCGCGGGCGCGGGCTGGACCACGCTGCCCGCGCTGCGGCTGATCCAGGCGCCCACGCTCGTCGTGTCCGGCGACGACGACCCGATCATCCCGCTGGTCAACGCGAAGATCCTGAGCCGCGGCATCAGGGACGCGACGCTGCACGTCTACCCGGGCGGCCACCTCGCCCTGCTCACGGAGCCGGAGGAGCTCGCTCCGGTGATCGACCGCTTCCTGCGTCGAGAGGGTCCTCGGGACTGACCCGGGGGAGGGGGATCTCGGCGTCCGGCCCGACCACCACGACCGACGCCGCCAGGTACCCCACCGTGCTCACACACCCCGCCGCGACGAGCCCGGCGCCGGTGACCCAGTCCCCGGCGGCCAGCGCGTGCAGCGCGACGGCGACCGACAGCGCGAGCCCGGTCGTCACGGCCAGCATGACGACGGCGTCGGCGCCGCGCACCCCGTCGCGGTGGCGCAGGTGGAGCCCGAGGGCGAGCACGGCCGCGACGATCGCGCCCGCGAGGTGGTACCCGGAGGAGCCGACCGGCGGCCAGGCGGCGAGGGTCACGAAGTAGCAGGCCAGTGCGACGGCGGCGCGCAGGGTCGGGGTGCGCATCGGGCCCGGGTGGGCGAGCAGGGCCATGACGAGCACCGCGCCCGCGACCAGGGCGGCGAGGACGGTGACCACCGTCGTCGTCACCACGCCGAGGCCCGCGAAGCCGCGGTAGCCCGCGTAGAGCGCGAGGAGCAGGGCGATGCCGCCGAGCCACGCGCGCCAGCCCGGACGCCGGCGACTCCTCATGTGCGCGATGTCGCGTGATCGCCGCCCCGCGTTACGAGAGGATGCGGGCATGGCCTACGAGACACTCGACTACACCGTCGACGACGGGATCCTCACGCTCACCCTGAACCGCCCGGAGCAGCTCAACTCCTTCACGGTCACGATGGCCGACGAGCTGATCGCCGCCTACGACCGGGCGAGCGCGGACGACGACGTCGCCGCGATCGTCGTCACCGGCGCGGGCCGGGCGTTCTGCGCGGGCATGGACCTGAGCTCCGCGGGCAACGTCTTCGGCCTCGACGAGACCCAGCAGCCCACCAGCGCCGACCTGCGGGACCGCTTCGACGACCCGGCGATCGCCGACGGCGTGCGGGACACCGGCGGCAAGGTCTCGCTCGCGGTCTACCGCTGCACCAAGCCGGTGATCGCCGCGATCAACGGCGCCGCGGTGGGCATCGGCGCGACCATGACGCTGCCCATGGACGTGCGGATCGCGAGCGCCGACGCCCGCATCGGCTTCGTGTTCGGGCGGCTGGGGATCGTGCCGGAGGCGGCGTCGAGCTGGTTCCTGCCACGGATCGTCGGGATCAGCCGCGCGCTGGAGTGGGTGTACACCGCCGAGGTGCTGTCCGCCCAGGAGGCGCTCGACGGCGGCCTGCTGCGCTCGGTCGTCGCCGCGGACGACCTGCTGCCCACCGCCTACGCGCTGGCCCACCGGTTCGTCGACGGGCACTCGCCGGTCGCCACCGCGCTGATGCGCCAGATGATGTGGCGCAACAGTGCCGCGCCGGACCCGGTCGAGGCGCACCGGGTCGACTCGCTGGCGATGTTCTACACCTCGATCGCCGACGGCAAGGAGGGCGTGGCCGCCTTCCTGGAGAAGCGCCCGGCCGAGTTCACCGGCCGGGCGAGCGAGCTGCCGCCCTTCGTGCCCTGGGGCTGACCCGGTCAGTAGGCGATGAACAGGATCTCGTCCGGGGTGTACTCGTGACCCGGGTGCTTCTCCTTGAGGTGCGCCTGGGTCTTGGCGATCAGATCGTCCTCGTCCGTGCCCTCGATGTGCTCCCCGCAGGGGCAGTTCAGCCGCGTCTTCACCGTTCCTCCTCACATCGTCGCGTACGCACGCCACATTAGCCCCGTCCGATGAACGGCATGGTCGTCGCGGTGATCGTGAGGAACTGGACGTTCGCGCCGAGCGGCAGGTCGGCCATGTACCGGACGGCGTCGGCGACGTGGGTGGCGTCGAAGGTCGGCTCGGCGCGCGTCGAGCCGTCCGCCTGGCGCGCGCCGGTCGCGATCCCGGCGGTCATCTCGGTGGCCGCGTTGCCGATGTCGATCTGCCCGCAGGCGATGCCGAAGGGCCTGCCGTCCAGCGACAACGACCTGGTCAGCCCGGTGATCGCGTGCTTGGTCGCGGTGTAGCCGATGCTGCCGGGGCGGGGCACGTGCGCCGAGATCGAGCCGTTGTTGACGATCCGCCCGCCCTGCGGGTCCTGCGCCCGCATCAGGGCGAAGGCCTCGCGGGCGCACAGGAACGACCCCGTCAGGTTGACCTCGACGGTCTCCCGCCACTCCGCCACGGACATCTCGTCCGGGGTGCCCGCGGGACCGAACCGGCCCGCGTTGTTGACCAGCAGGTCCAGCCGCCCCCACGCCTCCCGGACGGCGGTGAAGAGGACCGCGACGGCGTCGGGGTCCGCGACGTCGGTGGGCACGGCCAGGGCCTGCGGGTGCCCGTCGGCGGTCTCGGTGAGGGCGTCGGCGCGGCGGCCCGCGAGGGCGACGGACCAGCCGTCTGCGAGCAGGGCCCGGGCGATCACCCGGCCCAGTCCCGATCCGGCTCCGGTCACGACGGCGGTGCGCATCCCTCAGTCATACCGGCTGGGCGGAGTGCGGTGGCGTCGACGGCGCAGGCCGCACCACTCGCGTCGCGCACGTGAGCAGGGCCAGGACGCCGACGAGGTAGGCGTCGGGCCAGAGCGAGATCAGGCCCGTCGCGGGGATCGGGCCGATCTCCGGGCTCGGCAGCCGGGTGATCACCGCGCCGGTGACGAGCAGCGTCGCGGCGACCCCGACCCACCTCCGATTGACCACGAGCAGGACGAGCAGGGGCACGCACCACACGTAGTGGTGGGACCAGGCGAACGGCGCCGCGGCCGCCGACCCGAGCCCGACGACGGTGAGCGCGCCCAGGTCGCCGGGCGGGGCGGTGCGGGCGGTCCGGTCGGTGGGATCGGTGGGGTCGGTGCGGCGAGTGTCCGTGGGGACCGTCAGGCGCACCGCGACGGCCAGGACGACGCAGGCCAGCACGGCGGAGCCTGCGAGGCCCGCCCACGACGGCAGCCCGAGCCGACCCAGGGTGCCCGCCAGCGCGTGGTTGCTCGGCCCGGCCACCGCGGAGATCCGGTCCGCGGCGAGCACCGTGCCGCGCAGCCAGTACTGCACGGAGTCCGCGGGCGCCACGACGAACCCGAGCGCGGTGGCGGCGAGGAAGGTGGCCGAGGCGGTCGCCGCCGTCCGGACGCGGCGGGTGAGCAGCAGGTAGACCACGAACAGCAGGGGGGTCAGCTTGATCGCGGCGGCGATGCCGAGACCGATGCCCCGCCTGCGTCCGGTCAGGTCGAGCAGGACGAGCGCCAGCAGGACGATGTTGATCTGCCCCAGGTAGAACGTCGTGCGCACCGGGTCGAGCCACAGCGCGGCGGCGACCAGGAGGGTGATCACCGCGGGCGGCAGCCCCGGCGCGCACCGCCGCGCCACGAGTGCGAGCAGCCCGATCCCCAGCACGGTCCAGGCGATCTTCAGCACGGGCAGGGGGAGGTAGGTGAGCGGCACGAACAGCAGCGCCGCGACCGGCGGGTAGACGAAGGGCAGGTCCAGCAGGACCCCGCCGGCGTAGAGCGGCTCGCCGGCGAGGACGTGTGCACCGCCCGCGACGTAGACCTGCAGGTCGATCAGCAGGACGTGCGCGGCGGGCCACAGCGCCAGGACCAGGACCTGGGCCGCGACCAGCGCGGCGGCGAGGGGGAGGACGGCACGGCGCACGACGGGAATGGTGCCCGGTGTGACGCGCACCACATGATCTGGCATGCTGGTGCCATGCGCTGCGCCTTCGCCCACACCGCCGAGCTCGACCTGGCCGGGGACCCGGCCGGTCCCGAGGCCGCCGTCGTCGCCGAGCTGCGCCCGGTCGCCACCCTGCACACGGCCGTCGGACGGGTGGGGGACCGGACGCGGCTGCGCGTGTTGTTCGCCTGCGACGTCGACCTGGAGGACGAGGTCCGCCGCCGGATCGACCTCGCCCTGGCCCGGGGCCTGCTCGACGGGCCGGAGGGCTCCGTCGCGCGCTGGTCGCTGCGGGACGCGTTGCCCGGTGCGGTGCAGGAGTGCGAGCGCGCCGAGGCGGAGCGTCTGCTCGCGACCTGACCGACGATCCGGCGGTCGATTGGAAACACGCCGGGTATCCGGCGGCAACGGTTCGGCAATGTCGGAGGCCGAAGGTCTGCAGACCATGAGCCGACCGCCGCTTCCGCCGTTCACCCTCGAGTCCGCCCGCCAGAAGGTCCAGGCGGCCGAGGACGCCTGGAACAGTCGCGATCCCGAGCGCGTCTCGCTGGCCTACAGCGAGGACTCCGTGTGGCGCAACCGCGACCGGTTCGTGCGGGGGCGGGCCGAGATCGTCGCGTTCCTGGCGGACAAGTGGGAACGCGAGCTCGACTACGCGCTGCGCAAGTCGCTCTGGACCTTCGCGGACAACCGGATCGCGGTGCGCTTCCAGTACGAGTGCCGAGACGCCGCGGGGCGGTGGTGGCGCTCCTACGGCAACGAGAACTGGGAGTTCGACGCCGAGGGGTTGATGGTGCGCCGGGAGGCGAGCATCAACGACCTGGCCATCACCGAGTCGGAGCGGCGGATCCACGGCCCGCGCCCCGAGTCGGAGCGGGGGGTGGAGATCCCGCTGCAGTGATGCCCGGCACAGCGCCGCTGGTGTGGCACAGCGCCGCTTGTGTGGCACAGCGCCGCTTGTGTGGCACAAGCGCCACTGAGCGGTGCTTGTGCCACGCAAGCGGCGGTGAGCCAGGAGCCTCAGCGGCCGTGCGCGCGGTCCGCGAGGCCCTGGAGTCCGGTCGGGACGTCGAGCGGGTCGAGGCGCACGTGCAGCACCGCCATCCGCGGGTCGTCGAGGGCCGCCGCGAGCTCGGCGTCGAGCTCGGCGGGGGTGGTCGGGGCGGCGGTGCGCAGGTCGACCCCCGGCGCGAAGGCGCGGGCGAGCGCGATCCAGTCCCACCGCGCGACGTCGTTGTAGACCGCCTGCGGGCTCTGCAACGCCCGCTCGATCGTGTACCCCGCGTTGTCGACGACGACCACCACCGGGTTCGCGTGCCGCGCCAGGTTCCCCAGCTCCTGGACGGTCATCTGCGCCGCACCGTCGCCGATCACGAGGACCGGGCGGCGCTGCGGGGCGGCCAGCGCGCAGCCCAGGGTCGCCGGGAGCGCGTAGCCGATGGACGACCACACCGGCTGCGCGACGACGTCGGTGGGGATGGGGGAGCCGGTGGGCAGGGTGATCCCCGCGGCCCCCCAGAACGTGGTCCCGATGTCCGTGACCAGCCGCGATCCGGCAGGCAGGTGCCGCTCGACGGTCGCCCAGAGCGTCTCCTGGTCCAGTGCGTCCCCGGCGACGGGGCCGGTCGGCGGGAGGTCGGGCAGCTCGCGGCCCAGGTCGGTCCCGGCGAACACCTCGGTGAGCACGGCCAGCGCGGTCGCGAACGGCACGGCGAACTCCCGGCCCGCCACCCGCGCGGTCCGGACGCCGAGGTGGACGGTGTGGGCGGGGTCGTCGCGGTGGCTGAACATCCCGGTGACGGCGTCGGCCATGAGCGTCCCGACCTCGACGATCACGTCCGCGGTCTCGACGGCGAGCACGGCCCGCTTGGCGCCGATCTCGCCGATGTAGACCCCGGCGAAGAGGGGGTGGCCGGTGTCGATCGCCCCGCGGCCCGAGGTCAGCGTGACGACGGGGGAGTCGGCCGCCTCCACCAGCGCCCGCAACGCGCGCTGGGAGCGGGTGCGCTCCACGAGGTGTCCCGCGATCACCGCGGCACTGTGCGCCCCGACCAGCAGCCCTTCGACGGCGTCCCGAAACCCCTCGACCTCACTCGCGGACAGGGAGTCCGTTCCGGTCCGGGGGTGGCGGAGACGAGACCCGGCGACCTCCGCCACCGCCACGTCCGCGGGGATCGCCACGTACACGGGGCGGAGCTCGCGGACCGCCGTCTCCAGCACCGCGTCGATCCGGCCGCACGGGTCGTCGTGGGTCAGGACCGCGCCCGCCGCCGTCACCTCGGCGTAGGCGCGGGCGAAGCGGCCGAGATCGCCGTCGCCCAGGGTGTGGTGCAGCAGCATCCCGTCGCGGCCGGTCGCAGGCGCGCCGGTGATCTGCACGAGCGGCACGTTCTCCGCGTAGGCCCCGGCGACCGCGTCGATCGCGGACAGCTCGCCCACGCCGAACGTCGTGACCAGCGCGCCGATGCCCCTGGTCCGGGCGTAGGCGTCCGCCGCGTACCCGGCGTTCAGCTCGTTGGGCGAGCCGACCCACTCGAGCAGGTCGGTCTCCAGGACCGAGTCGAGCAGGGAGAGGCTGAAGTCGCCCGGGACCCCGAAGAGGTGTCGGGCGCCGAGCGCATGGAGCCGGTGGGCGAGGTACTGCGCGACGGTCACCATGGGACCAGGACACGCCCATCGAGCGATCTGCGCAACCGACGTTTCATCGATGGTGCAGAATGCTCAAGAAGCGTCGCGGCAACCCGAGGAGACTGGTCAGCGTGCTCGATCGGACGGACGCCCGGATCCTGCTCGCGCTGGACGAGGAGCCGCAGGCCACCGTCGTCGCGCTGGCGGAGCGGTTGGGCCTGGCGCGCAACACGGTCCAGACCCGGCTGCGCCGGATGGAGACCGACGGGTCGCTGACGCCCGTCAGCGTCCGGACCCGGCACGAGGCCGCCGGGTATCCGGTGCTCGCCTTCCTCACCCTCGCGATCAGCCAGGCGGACGCCGAGCGCACCCTCACCGACATCGCCGAGGTCCCCGAGGTCTGCGAGGCCCACGCGATCACCGGCGACGGCGACCTGCTGGTCCGGGTGGTCGCGCGGGACACCGTCGACCTGCACCGGGTCACCCTCGAGCTGCTGCGCTGCCACGGCGTCGCGCGGTCGAGCACGGCGATCGCCATGGTCGAGTCCATCCCGCTCCGCATGGCGCCGGCGCTGGGAGCCCTGCTGTGAGCGAGGACTTCCTCTCCTTCGCGGGCCCCGCGATCGACGAGACGGCCGAGCGGCTCCCGGGCACGGACACCTCCGCGATGGCCCTGGTCCTGCTGCTGACCCGGGTCGCGAGCGGCCTGACCTACGACCTCGAGTCCACCGTGCACCGCCCGGCCGGGTGGAGCTGGTCGGCGTGGCGGCTGCTGTTCACGCTGTGGATCTCCGGCCCGGTCGAGTCCCGCCGCGCCGCCGAGCTGTCCGGGATGAGCCGGGCGGCCGTGTCCAGCCTGGCCAACACCCTCGTCGGGGCGGGGCTGCTGGACCGGGGGGCGGGGGAGGGCGACGGCCGGTCCGTCGTGCTGTCGGTGTCCGAGCGGGGGAGGGCGGCGGTCGCGGAGACGTTCCGGGCGCACAATGCCCGCGAGGCCGAGTGGGCGGGTCTGCTGGAGCCCGCGGAGCTCGCCACCCTGACCTCTCTGCTCGGCAGGCTGGCCGACGCCGCCCACGCCGCGGACTGGGTCAAGCGGCGCTGAGCCCGGCGGGGTCGTCCTGGCGTTCGGCCGTTCGGCCGGTTACCGTTCCGGCGGCGGTCAAGGCTTTGACGATCCGTGCCGACGATCCGTGCCGACGATCCGTGCCGACGATCCGTGCCGACGATCCGTGCCGACGATCCGTGCCGACGATCTGGGCCGACGATCTGGGCCGACGATCTGTGCCCACGACCGCGCTCCAGCGCCGGGACGAGGGGAATTCCGATGACGCAGACCCCCGGACGACCGCGAGACGCGGCCGCGCCGACCACCACCCCGCCGACCACCCCGCCGTCGGGCCTGCGCCGCGTCGTCGGCGCGAGCCTCGTGGGCACGACCATCGAGTGGTACGACTTCTTCGTCTACGCCTCGGCCGCGGGCCTGGTGTTCGGCAAGCAGTTCTTCCCGGGCCTCGACGGCACGGCCGCCCTCCTCGCCTCCTTCGCGACGCTCGGGGTCAGCTTCGTGGCCCGGCCGATCGGCGGGATCGTGTCCGGGCACCTCGGCGACCGCTTCGGCCGCAAGCCGGTCCTGGTCGCGACGCTGTTGCTCATGGGCCTGTCGACGGTCGGGGTCGGGCTGCTGCCGTCGTACGCCTCGATCGGGGTGGCGGCGCCGATCCTGCTGGTCGCGCTGCGGATGCTGCAGGGGCTGTCGGCGGGCGGCGAGTGGGGCGGAGCGGCGATGATGTCCGTGGAGCACGCCCCGCCGGGGCGCCGCGGGTACTTCGGCGCCTACCCCCAGATCGGCGTCCCCATCGGACTGCTGCTGGCGAACCTGGTGTTCTTCACCGTCACGTCGACGACGACCGAGGAGCAGTTCCAGTCCTGGGGCTGGCGGATCCCGTTCCTGCTGTCGATCGTGCTGATCGGCGTCGGGTTCTGGGTGCGGGCGCGGGTGTCGGAGAGCCCGGTGTTCACCGAGCTGCGGGAGCGCCGCGAGCGTCGGTCGGCGCCGTTGGCGGCGGTGCTGCGGGACGGCAGGCGCGAGCTGGTCGTCGCGATCGGGCTGTTCGTCGCGAACAACATGATCGGCTACATCCTGATCGCGTTCATCACCTCCTACGGCACCCGCACGCTGGGCCTCACCAGCGGGACGATGCTGCTGATCGGCATGGTCGGCGCGGTCGCCTGGGGCGTGTTCACCCTGCTCGCGGGGCGGTGGTCGGACAGCTGGGGCCGGCGGCGGACCTACCTGGTGGGGACGGTCGCGCTGCTCGTCTGGAGCGTGCCGTTCTTCGTGCTGTTCGACACCCGGTCCGTGGGGCTGATGGTGCTCGCGGTCGTCGTGCTGGCGTTCGGGCTCGGCCTGACCTACGGCCAGCAGGCCGCCACGTACGCCGAGATGTTCCCGGCGGCGGTGCGGTACTCCGGGGTGTCGTTCGCGTACGCCTTCGGCGCGATCCTCGGCGGCGGGTTCGCCCCGCTGCTCGCCACCTGGCTGGTCGGGGCCACGGGCACCAGCCTGTCGGTGAGCGCGTACATGGTCCTGGTCTGCCTGATCACCCTGGCCGCGACCCTCGCCCTACGCGAGGGCACCCCGGCCGAGCGCGAGGCCTTCGTGGCCGGGACCGCGACCGGGTCGGACTAAGACCCGACTAGGGGAGGGGGAGGCGGGTGCTCTCGGCGGGCTCCGCCAGCCCCATGTCCTCGGCGGCCGCGCGGACGGACTCGATCACGTGGTGGAGGGCGGGCCTGCGGACCGCGCGGGTGCGGTAGGCGATCGACACCGTGCGCAGGACGGGCTCGGTCAGCGGGATCGCG
>Ga0070665_100001537_pt1 | contig 26667 bp, 27 predicted proteins | sample KBSS13metaG_FD_65862 | JGI IMG/M metagenome (GOLD analysis project Ga0070665, IMG submission 65862) | Switchgrass rhizosphere microbial communities from Kellogg Biological Station, Michigan, USA - KBS S1-3 metaG | ecosystem: Host-associated > Plants > Roots > Rhizosphere > Soil ... | reverse complement strand
AGGACTGGGGGCGGCTCGTCGCGGGCCTGATCGGCTGGTGCGGCGACTGGGACCTCGCCGAGGAGTGTGCCGCGGAGGCGTACGCCGAGGCCGTGCCCGCGTGGGAACGGTCGGGGGTTCCCGACTCCCCGGTCGGCTGGCTCGCCACGGTGGCCCGCAACCGGGCCCGCGACCGGATGCGCCGGCGTACGACGGAAGCGTCGAAGCTGACCCTGCTGAACGGGTCGACGCCCGACACCGTCGATGAGGTGGCACCCATCGGCGAGGAGGACATTCCCGACGAACGGCTCCGGCTGATCTTCACCTGCTGCCACCCCGCGCTGCCGATGCCGGCGCGGGTGGCGCTGTCGTTGCGCACCCTGTGCGGGATGACGCCGGCGGAGATCGGCCGCGCGTTCCTGGTCACCGAGCCGACCATGGAGAAGCGGCTGGTCCGCGCCCGCGCCAAGATCAAGAACGCCGGGATCCCCTACCGCGTGCCACCTCCCGAGCTCTGGTCCGAGCGCGTCGAGGGGGTGCTGGGCGTGCTCTACCTGATGTTCAACGAGGGGTACGCCGCCTCCTCGGGCGAGGCACTGCTGCGGGTCGACGTCTCGGCCGAGGCCATCCGGCTGACCCGCTCGCTGGTCGACCTGCTGCCGGGCGAGCCCGAGGTGCGCGGACTGCTCGCCCTGATGCTCCTCACCGACGCCCGCCGCCCGGCCCGCGTGCGAGACGGGCACGTCGTACCGCTGTCCGAGCAGGACCGCTCACGCTGGGAGGTCGACCTGGTCACCGAGGGCGCGCAGCTGCTCGAGGCCGGGCCGCCCTGGGGCTCCTACGCCGTCCAGGCGCGGATCGCGCTCTGCCACGACGTCGCGGCGCGTCCCGAGGACACGGACTGGGCGATGATCGCCGAGCTGTACTCACACCTTCCGCCCACGCCGGTGATCGAGCTCAACCGAGCGGTCGCGGTGTCGATGGCGCAGGGACCCGACGTCGCCCTGCCGCTCGTCGAGGCGCTCGCGGCCGACCTCGCCGACTACTACCTCTACGCCGCGACGCTGGCCGATCTCTACGCCAGGCTCGGACGCACCGACGAGGCTGTCGCCGCCCTGGCCACGGCCGTCGAGCAGGCACCGACCGGCGCCGAGCGGCGTCTGCTGCGCGAGCGGCGCGCCCGCCTCGAGACGAGCTGAGCCCCGGCCTGCTGGGTCATTCGGGCAACCCCTGAGCACCGTCTCTGCCCTGCAGGCGCGACAGGTACAGCCACGTCGGTCGGTAGCCATGACGTCGGTACAGCCGGAGGGCGTCGTCGTTTCCGGACAACGCCCCCAGGATGAAGTCGTCGGCGCCCTGTCGACCGAGCTCCTCGTGGAGCTCCTCGAGGAGCAGCGATCCCAGGCCGCGACCGCGGTGTTCCGGCAGCACGGACAAGGACTCGATCTCGCCGATGCGGGTACCGGTCGCCCAGGTGTCGGCGAGCCAGGTGCCGCTGGCCGGCATGGTGTACCCGAGCCCGTATCCCACCAACCCGTCACCGTCACGTGCGAGCAGGAGGACCGGCTCGTGATCGGCGAAGAGCTGCTCGTACAGAGCACGGCGCTCGCGCCAGGTCTCGGCGTCGCTCACGTACGGCGCGAGTCCCGGCATGGCCTCCCGGTGCTGGTGGTGCACGGCCACCCACAGCGGTTCCAGGTGATCGAGGTCGGCGACAGTCCCCCGTGCGACCTCGTACCCCTCCATGCAGCGGAACCCTAGTGGCGGAACTCCGTCGCCGACGTCGAGACAGCCACGACGCGCCCCGAGGCGACGACGTACGCAGGGGCGTCGTGGTGGGCCAGCACGGAGCGAAGCGTCGGCTCGTGGTGAACGACCAGGTCTGCGTTGCCGCCCTCCTCGAGACGGTGCCCGGTCAGGCCGAGGACGGTCGCGGCGGTGGTGGTCACGGCGTCGTACACCAGCTCGATGCCTGCGGTGTCGACGGCCGCCAGCGCATGCGCAGCGAGGAAGGACACCTCGACCATGTTGTGCCGGCCGAACGGGTAGAACGCGTCCTCGATGTCGTCCTGCCCGAGGGCGACGGGCAGCCCCATCTCGGTCAGCGCGGTCACGGGCACGTGCAGGGGCCCGGTGTGCGGGTCGCTGACGAACCCGAGCCCCGCCCGCTTCGCCAGGCGAGCGAGGCGCTCGAGGGACGGCCTGGCGTAGAGCCCGACCGCGCGGGCGTGGTGGGCGACGCCGCGCCCCACCAGCCCCCGCTCCAGCATCGCCTCGGCCAGCATCTCGGTCGTCCGCAGATCGGGGTCGCCCGCATCGTCGACCAGCATCGCGACCCGCAGGCCTTGCTCTGCGGCGAGCGCGCACATCCGGCGTACGTGCTCACGCGCGTCGGCGTCGGTGTCCTCGATCCACGGGATTCCGCCCACGACGTCGGCTCCCAGGTCGACGGCCTGTCGCACCAGGTCCTCGGCTCCGGGATCACGCAGCAGGCCGTCCTGCGGGAAGGCGACCACCTGTAGGTCGACGACGCCGCGGAACTCCTCGCGCAACGCCAGCAGGGGGATCACGCCCTCGAGGCGCGCCTTGGTGTCGACGTCGGCGAACGCCAGCACGTGCCGGACGCCGTACCTCACCGCCTCGATCACGGCCCGGCGCGCGTTCGGCTCGATCCAGGACCTGTCGTACTCGACCTTGACCGCCGACGCGAGCTCGATCGCGCGCAGCGCGGAGCCCATCCCGGTACCGGTGTACGCCGACAACGCCGCGTCGCCGGCCCGGTCCAGGGTGTGCACCTTGTCCAGGTGCAGATGCGCGTTCACGAAGCTCTCGGTGACCAGTCCACCCGCGGCATCGATCTCCTCGTGACCTGTCAACCCATCCGGCGTGACCACGGTGATCCGACCGTCGTCGATGCCGATCTGCCAGTGCCCGGGCCGACCGCGGAGGGTGGCGTCGGCGATGAGGAGCTGATGTGTGCTCACGCCGCAGTTATAGCGGGCGTGCTTGCTACGGCGGCCCGCGTGTGCGCGCTGAGTGGCTCGCCGAACGCAGGTTGATGGCGGCCGAGGGGCCGAGACGCCGGCGCGGGTCGAGGACACCGAGGTTTTCCTCGACGAAAGGGTCGATGCGACGTATAACTCTTTTGTCGTGTCACGCCAGTTGGGCGACGCGGGCGGTCGGGGCCGCATCTCCTCATGGAGGGTGTTGTGGTCACATCGAAGGCATCGGTCCGGGCGACCTTGCTCGGGCTCGCGGTCGTCGTGGGCTCGTGCGTCGTCACCGCGGGCGTCGCCTCCCCTGCAGCCGCCACGCAGGCGCTCACCGATCCGGTGTCCCTCCCACTGACCGACGTCACCGACGCGGTCGCCGACCCGACCCACCAGGTGCTCTACGTCTCGGGCGCGCCCGGGGACCACGACATCGCCGTGGTCAGTCCGGACGGTCAGACCATCGACCAGATCCCCGTCATCGGCGCACGCAGGCTGGCACTGAGCCCCGACGGTGCGACCCTCTACGCCGCGGTCCCCGACGGAATCGAAACCATCGACACCGCGACGTACGACGCGCACCTCGTGGCCGGTGGCACCTGCATCCGGGAGCTCGCTGTGGTCGGAGACCTGCTCTGGTACCTCGCGGACGGTGGCTGCGACGACCAGGACGCGCAGCTCGACGTCTACGACCCAACCACGGAGCAGGTCACCTTCAAGGACTCGCTCGGGTCGTTCGACAACGGGCGCCTCGAGGCGGTGCCCGGGCACCACGAGCTCCTGGTGGGGTCCTCCCACGGTGCGACCGTCATCCACACCGACGGCCCGACCGTGGGAACCATCCGGCCGGACCTCCCTCTCGACCGACTCCACGACGTCTTCGTCGACGGTGGCGCAACCCTGCTGAGCCAGACGGGGACCGCCTACTCCCTGCCCGATCTCACTCCTACCGGGCACGTGGGGCTCCCGGGCGGCTTCGACTTCCTCTTCGGCGGAGAGGACCAGTACCTCCTCGGCGGCGGGCAGCAGGGGCTGGGTCTCTTCGACCGCTCGACGATGTCACTGCTGCGCACGATCTCGATCGGGGGGTCGGCACCTCCCGACCGCGTCGACCGCGAGCTCTTCGTCGACGGCACCTTCGACGTACTGGCCGTGGACAGCGGCCACGCCCAGCTCTACGTCGACACGACACCGGCCGCGCCGGCGCCCGACCTTACCGAGACCGTGACCGACCCCGTGGCCCTGCACGCCGCGACGATCTCCGGGACTCTCACCGACCAGGGCATGCCTCTCGACGGCGTCACAGTCCGGGTCGTCGACGAGAATGGTCAGCCCATCGGTACCGCGGTCACCGATCCCCAGGGCGCATGGAGCCTGACCCACACCTACTCCGCCATCGGCTTCCAGGTCGTCCAGGCCGAGTCCGATCCGGTCTCGGGCCACAAGCGCGCTTACTCCCGACTGGTATTCGAGGTTCAGCAGCCGGGGTTCGACCTCACGGCGCCGGCCTCCGTCGCGCCGCACGAGCTCATCGATGTCCAAGGGAGGGCGAGGAGCGTCGACGATCCGGTGGCGAACTCGACGGTCGACTGGGCCGCGTACTGCGGCAACAGGTCCCCGTTCGACACCGGCCAGCGTCCGACCGGCGCCGACGGCACCTTCACGCTCTCCGTGGATCCCGGCGACTGCGTCCATGTGCGAGTCGCCCTCTCCTGGGGTACCGGCACCACCGCGCGCTTCGACGACGCTCACGTCGACGTCCTCGTCACGTGGAAGGTCGCGCAGCTCAGCCTCGACCTTCCCGGTCCCGTGTACGTCGGCGACACCGTGAGCGGCTCGGTCACCGACGTGCTCGACGGATCGCCCCTCGCCGGGGTGCCAGTGACGGTGACCGTGCAGGGCCCTGGACTCGGGGTCGATGGGCTGGACCTCAGCGGCACCACCGACGCCCAGGGCAAGGTGCCCGTCGAGTTCACACCGACCCTTCCCGGCGACTACTCGGTCGGCGGTATCTCGGACTCCACCAGCGACACGATCACGATCGCGACCAACGGGGCCGTCTACGCTCAGGACATCGCCACGTCCATCACCGCCACGGCGGCGCCGACCGAACTCAAGATCGGTGACGGAGTGGCGGTATCCGGTGACATCACACGTGCGCACGGACCCATCGACGGTGTCAGCCTCCGACTGGTCGCCATCGACAACGGCCTGAACGCGTCTCGGCGCGAGCTGCACACCACGACGGACGACCAGGGTCACTTCGTCTTCCACGACACTCCTGGCGCGATCGGCAGCACCACATACCAGGTCTCCTTCGACGGCGAGGGCGCACTGTATCCGCCGTCCAGCACGTCGGCCCTCGTGGCGGTTGCGATCCACCACTCGCAGGTGACCATCACGACCGACCACCCGTCGTACGACGCAGGCGACATCGCCACCATCCACATCGACCTCAGCGACAGCCCCGACCGCACCGTGATGGTCGGATGGCTCCCGGACGGCACCACCGCCAACGGGGGTCTGCTGTTCAACGGATCGTTGCCCGAGGGCGGGCTGACCCTCCACCGCCAGATCCGGTTCGACCAGACGTTCGTCGCGATCACCAACGACACCACCAGCCAGGTCTCCGACCGTGACTCGGTCTCGGTGACCGCGCGGCTCGGCCTGACGACGCAGCTGCTCGACCCGGTGCGCAGGACGTCGCACGGCGTCGCCGTCTACCGCGTTCCGATGCGGCCCACGGTCCGGGCCCACGCGTTCCCCGCCCGCGCCGGCGCCTGTGTGCGCTTCCTGGTGGAGCGCCGGGGTGCCGACGGTTGGTCGAGGTCCCGGCTGACCGGCTGCCATGACCTCGACACGCGCGGCCGGGCGACCTGGCGCTACGACCGCGAGCCCCACAGCGGCAGCTATCGCGTCCGCACTCTCTTCGACGGCGATGCTCGGCACGACGCGTCGCGATCGGTCTGGAGTCGGTTCCGGCTGCGCTGAGTCCTCGGCGAGGATGCCTCGCTAGCGTGGTCGCATGGGTGCGCTGAGCGGCTTGGTCGACCGCGGGCTGATGGCCCCTGACTGGGCGGCGGCCCTGGCCCCGGTGGACGAACGGATCACCGCGATGGGCCAGTTCCTGCGGGCCGAGCTGGCCGCGGGGAGACCGTACCTCCCGGCCGGGGACGACATCTTCAAGGCGTTCCGGCGACCTCTCGCGGACGTCCGCGTGCTGGTCGTCGGGCAGGACCCGTACCCGACGCCCGGACACCCGATCGGCCTGTCCTTCGCGGTGGCGCCCGACGTACGCCCGCTCCCGGGCTCCCTCCGCAACATCTACCAGGAGCTGTCGACCGACCTCGGTGTCCCACCCGCGGCTCACGGCGACCTCACCGCCTGGGCCGACCGCGGGGTCATGCTCCTCAACCGGGTCCTCACCGTCCGCCCCGGGGAGGCCGCCTCCCACCGCGGCCGCGGGTGGGAGGAGGTCACCGACTGCGCGATCGCGTCCCTGGTACGTCGGGGCGGGCCGACCGCCGCCATCCTCTGGGGTCGCGACGCCCAGTCGCTGCGGCCGGCGCTCGGCGAGGTCCCGTGGGTGGAGTCGGCCCACCCGTCGCCGCTCTCCGCCGCCCGCGGGTTCTTCGGGTCCCGGCCGTTCTCGCGGGTGAACCGGCTGCTCACCGACCAGGGGGCCGAGCCGATCGACTGGTCGCTTCCCCTGGCGGAACAAAGTTGAACGTGAAACTATTAGGTCGACATGAACGATCGGATGCCGGCCCTCTACATCGGCCACGGTGCGCCGCCCCTGCTGGACGATCCGCTGTGGTCGAGCCAGCTCTCCGGCCTGGCCGGCGAACTGCCGCGCCCGTCCGCGATCCTGATCGTCAGCGCGCACTGGGAGTCCGCCCCGGTGATGCTGAGCGCCGAGGATGCGCCGCTGGTCTACGACTTCGGCGGGTTCGCGGAGCGGTTCTACCAGATGACCTACCGCACCCCGCCTGCCACCGCGCTGGCGCAGCGGATCGCGGCGATGATGCCGGCCGACGAGCCGGTGCACCAGCACGCCAGCCGCGGTCTCGACCACGGCGCTTGGGTGCCGCTGAAGATCATGTACCCCGACGGCGACATCCCCGTGCTCCAGATGTCACTGCCGACGCAGGACCCGACTCGCCTGCTCGCGCTCGGTGAACGGCTCCGCCCGCTGCGCGACGAGGGTGTGCTGATCATCGGCTCCGGTTTCCTCACCCACGGGCTGCCCTTCCTGACCGAGTTCCGGATCGACGCGGCCGCGCCTGGTTGGTCGAAGGACTTCGACACGTGGGCCGGCGAGGCCCTGGCCCGTGGCGACGTCGACGCACTCGCGTCGTACCAGTCGCAGGCGCCGGGCATGCCCTACGCCCACCCGACCGTCGAGCACTACACGCCGCTGTTCGTCACGCTGGGCGCGGCGACCGACCCCGAGCAGCCGGGCGAGCAGCTCTTCGAGGGCTTCTGGATGGGCCTCTCGAAGCGCTCGCTCCAGGTCGCCTGACCGTCGTAGGCAGGGCCGCCGACCGGTGCTCCTCACCCGGCGGCGTGCCATCATGCCTGCGTGACGGAGAACGCCACGGACGCGCTCGAGCGCGGCCCGCAGACGCTCGGTGAGATGGCCACCCTGGTCGGCGATCGCGGCCACCACGACAACGCGCGCAGGTGGAACCGCCTGGTCGACCAGTGGCTCGCGGACCGGCGTGTGCTGGCGGACTCCGAAGAGGGCCGCACCGCGGTCTCCTCGCTGATGGGTGACCCGCGCCCGGCGGTCCGACTGTGGTCGGCGGCCGCGGTCCTGTTCTGGGACCCCGACGCCGCGCGGCCCACGCTCACCGAGATCCGTGACTCGCCGATGACCTACGACCTGCACTCGATCACCGCCAAGCACACCCTGCTCGCGTTCGACGCCGGCACCCTCGAGGAGGGCGCACGGCTTCCTGGCACCTGATCAGTCCCGGGTGATCGCGTGCAGCTCGGTCAGGTCGTCGGCGGTCGGCTGCCACCGGATCGCCGCGGCGTTGGCGCGCACCTGGTCACCCGAGGTCGCGCCGGCGATCACGCAGGCCACCGCGGGCTGGCCCGCCAGGCCGGCGATCGCCACGTCGAGCAGCGAGAGGTCGCGGGCCGCGGCGTACTTCTCGAGCGCCTCGATCCGGTCCCAGTCGGCGTGCTCGAGCCACGGCGAGGGCCCCGACCTCGCGCGTGAGCCGTACGGCGCTTCCTGGTCGCGGTGGTACTTGCCGGTGAGCAGGCCGTACTCCAGCGGGAAGTAGGGCAGCACACCGAGCCCGAACCGCTCGGCGGCGGGCACGACCTCGACCTCGAGGGAGCGCTGGAGCAGGGAGTAGTGGTTCTGTGCGGAGACGAACCGCTCGAAGCCCGACGTGCGGGCGATCCAGTCGGCGTCCGCGATCTGCCACCCCGCCAGGTTGGAGCAGCCGACGTAGCGGACCTTTCCCTCGCGGACCAGGTCGCTCAGCACGGAGAGCGTCTCGGCCATCGGCGTGATCGGATCGGGGAAGTGCAGCTGGTAGAGGTCGATCCGATCGGTGCGCAGCCGCTTCAACGACGCCTCGACGGCACGTCGGACATAGCTGCGAGACGCGCGAGCCCCGTGGTCGACGCCGTTGGTGCCACGCATGTCGCTGCCGAACTTGGTGGCGACCACGAACCGGTCGCGCCGGCCCTCGAGCGCGACGCCGATCATCTCCTCGCTCTGACCGATGCTGTAGGAGTCGGACGTGTCGAGGAACGTGACGCCCGTGTCGTCGGCGGCGTCGACGATGCCACGCACGGCGTCGACCCCGATCCGGCGGCCGAACGCGTTGCACCCGACGCCGACCACGCTCACCATGAGCCCCGAGTCGCCCAGGGGACGGTAGGCCATCTCCATCGTCACCCGATCGACCTTACTCACGCCTCGTCGGTCGAGCTCGTCGAGACCAGGTCGAGATCGCGGTCGCAGAAGCCATGATGGGCCCATTCCTCGTCCAGCACCGTGCCGAGACACTGGCGCACCGTCCGCCCGCGTGCGTACGGCGGCCACGCGTCGTCGTCGGGCACGGGCGCCGGCTCGCCGAGCTGCTCCGGCGTCACTCCGGCCAGCCACGTCTCGAGCTCGGCGGCCTGGGCGTCGCGGACAGCCAGCACCTCGTCGAGCGTGGGGTCGACAGCGAGGTCGATCCCGTTCCTCGCCTCCTCCGGCACGAACGGCGGGCCGAGCCCCATCGGCGTGAACAGGTCGGACAGCCCCAGGCAGCACCGGCGGAACCACGAGTCGTGCACGAACACCAGGTGGCGCAGGGTCTGCACGGCCGACCACTCGTCGTTCACGCTGCGGTGCTCGACGCCGGGGGTCAGGCGCATCCGCTCGACCGTGGCCGTCCAGTCGGCGCGCAGCTGTCGCCAGCCCTCGCGCAGGTCGGCCGGCTCGTCGGACCGGATCAGCAGCCGCACCGGGTGCCGCCGGTCGAGCTCGGCCTCGACGTAGGCCGTGACCTCGACGCCGTTGACCACGAGGTTGGTCACCAGCCCGTCGATCTCGGCGTCCTGCATGACGACGCCGATCAGCCGGGCCCGGTCGAGCATGCACTCGCGGAACTCCGCCTCGGTCAGGTCCTCGTCCACGAAGCGCTTCATGTCCCGCAGGCTAGGCGCTGTCGCCGACAGCACGTCAGGATGGCGGGATGCGCTTCCTGTCGATCCAGTCGTTCGTCGCGTACGGCCACGTCGGGAACTCCGCGGCCACGTTCCCGCTGCAGCGGCTCGGGCACGAGGTCTGGCCGGTGCTGACGGTCGTCTTCTCCAACCACACCGGGTACGGCGACTGGAAGGGACCGCTCCTGTCCCCGGACGACGTCCGCGCGGTGGTCACCGGGATCGAGGACCGCGGCGTGCTGCCGGGCTGCGACGTCGTGCTCTCCGGGTACCTCGGCGGGCCGGGTATCTGCGAGGTCGTGGTGGACGCCGTCGCGCGGGTGAAGGCGGCGAACCCGGAGGCGACGTACACCTGCGACCCCGTGATGGGCAACGCCACCAGCGGCTGCTTCGTCGACCCGGCCATCCCGCCGATCATCCGCGAGCAGGTGGTGCCGCACGCCGACGTGATCACTCCCAACCAGTTCGAGCTCGGCTTCCTCACCGGCACCGAGCCGGAGTCGCTGCAGTCGACCCTGGAGTCGGCCGACGCCGCGATCGCGATGGGGCCGTCGACCGTGCTGGTCACGTCGGTGCTCCGGCCCGACCGCGCCGAGGACACCATCGAGATGCTGGCCGTGACCGGCGACGCCGCCTGGAGCGTGCGCACGCCGCGGCTGCCGATCAAGGCCAACGGCTCCGGCGACCTGACCGCCGCGCTGTTCACCGCTCACCTCCGGACGACCGGCTCCCCCGCGGAGGCGCTCCGGCTGACCGCCTCGTCGGTCGTCGGCGTCCTGAGGGCGACGATCGACTCGGGCGAGCGCGAGCTGCAGATCGTGCTCGGCCAGGACGCGATCGCCTCGCCCGCCGGCGAGTTCGAGGTCGAGCAGGTCCGCTGACTCTTCGGCGACGGTCATGAAGTACTCAGGATCCGCTCACCGACCGGAGGGACCCTGGAGTGCATGACCGACCCCGCGTCGTACGACGACCCCGAGTTCCGCGCCGCCGAGCGCGCGGTCGGTCGTCGACGTGCGTTCGCCACCGCGATCGCTGTCGTGGCGCTCGCCGGCATCGCCGGCGGCTCGGCGGTCGGCGCCGTCGAGAGTGCCCAGGGTGACCGCGCCGAGCACGCAGCCGTCTGGCAGCAGGGTGACGACGCCTCCTGAGCCGGTGACAGGAATCGAACCCGCGACATCCTCTTTACAAGAGAGGCGCTCTACCGTCTGAGCTACACCGGCGTGCCGCCCGCACTGCGAGCGGCCGGGCCAGCGTAACGAGACGTGGCTCGTGTTCAGCCATCCAGGAACGACTCCAACGACCGCCGGATTCCGGCCGGGTCGAGGCCGTGGGCGCGCTGGTGCTCGACCGGGGTGCCGTAGTGGCGGAGCTCCATCCGGCGCGTGCCGAGGGACAGCAGCCGATGAGGCACGTCGCGCAGGGCGTCCGAGACGACCCGGGCCGAGGTGCCGGCCAGCCACGGCTCGACCAGGACGACGTCCGGGGTGGACAGCAGCGCGCGGAACGTCGCAGTGTCGAAGGGGCGGACGTTGTGGGCGTACAGCACGGTCACGTCCCGGTCGCCCGTCGCGGCGAGCACCTCGTCGAGCACCGGGCCGAACGCGATCACGGTCGCCCCCGAGCCGCGGCGTACGACGTGCTGTCCGGGCCCCGCGAACGTCTCGGAGTTCGTCTGCTCGACCACCCGGACGTAGTGCAGCCCGTCTGCGGCGACCGCACGCCGGAGGACCTCGTCGGTCTCCGCGGCTGTCCCGGGTGCGTGGATGACGACGTCGGGGAGGGTGTCCATGAGGGCGACGTCCCCGGGTGCCTGATGGGTCCGACCCGACAGGGACGCGTCGAACGAGCCGCCACCGCCGACCAGCACACCACCGACCCCCTGATGGGCGAAGCCGAGCTTGATCTGCTCGAAGGCGCGCTCGACGAGGAAGGTGCCGAACGTGTGCACCATCGGTCGCAGCCCGGTCAGGGCGAGGCCCGCGCCGACGTTGACGAGGAGCTGCTCGCGGATGCCCACGTTGACGACCCGGCCGGGGTGATCGCGGATCGCGTCCTCGAAGAACCGGGCAGAGATCTCGGCGAGCACCAGCATCGTCGACAGGTCGTCCTCGAGGAGGTGGGTGGCCGTGCGGGCGAACTGGGTGCGCGGGTCACGGATCAGGGTCGTCGTGGTCATGCGGCCAGCTCCTCCTCGTCGAGCACCGTCGCCACGACGGCGCGAGGAGCGCCGACGCCGCGCTCGGCGAGCGCCTTCTCCAGGGCGTCGTGGTCACGACCGTCGACGGTGGTGCCCTGCCAACCCTCGGTGGCGAAGCGCTCGGCGATGCGGCCCGGGACCGCGTAGCTGGTGCTGCGGTTGTCGATGACGACCGCCGTGAGGGCGTCCAGTCCCAGGGCGGCAGCGAGCTCGAGGGCTTCATGGTTGGAGCCCTCGTCCAGCTCGGCGTCACCCACCAGGACGACGACGCGCGAGCTCAGGCCCTGACCCCGGAGGCCGAGCGCCACGCCCACGCCGAGCGGCAGTCCGTGGCCGAGGGAGCCGCTCGAGATCTCGACGCCTGGCACCAGGTTCCGGTCCGGGTGATGCCCCAGCGGGGAGTCGAACGTCCCCCACGTCGGCAACCACGACTCGGGGAAGAACCCGCGGTCGCAGAGGACCGCGTAGTACGCCATCGGGCCGTGACCCTTGGACAGCAGGAACCGGTCGCGACCGGGGTCGTCGACGATGTCGGGGGAGACGTCGAGCACCCGTTCGTAGAGCACCTGGATCACGTCCAGGGTCGAGTACGACGCGCGCGAGTGCTTCTCGTCGCCTGTCATCAGGGCCAGGAGCCGGTCGAGGTTGTCCATGCCCCCATTCCACAAGTTGAAGTGAACTTCAAGTCAAGGCATGCTCGTCGACATGACCGAGCTCACGATCGGCGAGCTGTCGGAACGGTCGGGCATCCCCAGCAGCGCGATCCGCTACTACGAGGCCCGCGGCCTCGTCGCGGCCCGTCGTACGACCGGCAACCAGCGCCGCTACGAGCGGCCCATGCTGCGCCGCCTCGCCTTCATCCGTACGGCGCAGCGCGTCGGCCTCTCGCTGGAGGAGATCGAGGAGGCCCTGGCCACCCTGCCCAGCAACCGCACCCCCACCAAGGCCGACTGGACGCGGCTCAGCCGCGGTTGGCGACCTCGGCTCGACGCCCAGATCGCCCAGCTCGAGCGACTGCGCGACACGCTCGACTCCTGCATCGGCTGCGGCTGCCTCAGTCTCAAGCGATGCAACCTCAGCAACCCGGGCGACGTGGTCGCCCCGCGCGGTCCGGGGCCGGTGCTCCTCGACGGGCACTGACGCGGTCGACCACGAGCGGCCGACCACTAGCCTGAGGTCCATGGCGCTGCACATCGTCGCCAGCCGGCCCGACCCGGCTCTGGTGCGCCTGCCGTGGTCGACCCCGCTCGCGGAGTGGTCCGACGAGTACGTCGTGCCGCTCCCCCGCGGGCTGAGCCGCCACATCGTCCGGATCGTCCGGCTCGGCGACCGCACCTACGCGATCAAGGAGACCCAGGAGGAGATCGCGTTCCGCGAGTACCGCCTGCTCCGCGACCTCCAGCGCCTCGGACTGCCCGCCGTGCTTCCCCAAGGCGTGGTCACCGGGCGGGTCACCGCCGACGGCGAGGAGCTCCCCGCTGCCCTGCTGACCCAGCACCTGGCGTTCTCGTTGCCGTACCGGTCCCTGTTCTCGCACGGACTCTCGGCCGACAACCTGCCCAGCCTGATCGACGCGCTGGTCGTCCTGCTGGTGCGACTGCACCTGACCGACTTCTACTGGGGCGACGTCTCGCTGTCGAACGTCCTGTTCCGCCGCGCCGCCGGCGGGTTCGCGGCGTACCTCGTGGATGCCGAGACCGGTGAGCTCCGGCCGACCCTGTCGCGGCAGATGCGCGAGTACGACGTGCAGGTCGGCTGCGAGAACGTCTTCGCCGAGCTCCTCGACCTGCAAGCGGGCGGCGCGATCGGTGGCCAGGTCCAGGCGCTGGAGATCGTGGAGCTGATCAGGAAGCGGTACGGCGAGCTGTGGTCGGAGCTGACCGCGGAGGAGGAGTTCGACGCCGACGAGATGTGGCGGCTCGAGCAGCGGATCGAGCGACTCAACGACCTCGGCTTCGACGTGGAGGAGATCGACATCGTCACCGACTTCGACGGTGATCGGGTCCGGATCCAGCCGAAGGTCGTCGAGCTCGGCCATCACTGCCGGGAGCTCCAGGCCCTGACCGGACTCAACGTCGAGGACGCCCAGGCCCGCCGGCTGCTCAACGACATGGCGGCGTTCATCGCCCACTACGACCTCGGGCGCGAGGACCGCGGGATCGCGGCCAACCGCTGGCTGACCGAGATCTTCGAGCCGATCATGGCGATGGTGCCGGCCGAGGCGCGCGGCAAGCTCGAGCCCGCGGAGATCTTCCACGAGATCCTGGTCCACCGGTGGTACCTGTCGGAGCAGGCCGGCCAGGAGGTCGGGATCTTCGAGACCGCTCGCGACTACATCGACCGCGTCCTGGCCACGAAGCCGGACGAGCTGGTCGCCGCCGACGAGGCCGAGTCGGCGCCGGTGCTGGCCGAGGACGACCCGGACGCCGCCGTCCTGTGACCTGGCCCGTCCTATGGCCCAGGCCTCAGCGCAGCAGGTCGCGGCCGATCACCATCCGTTGGATCTGGTTGGTGCCCTCGAAGATCTGGGTGACCTTCGCGTCGCGGAACAGCCGCTCGACCGGGTACTCGCGGGTGTAGCCGTTGCCGCCGAGCACCTGGACCGCGTCGGTGGTCACCCGCATCGCGGCGTCGGTCGCGGTCAGCTTGGCGACGCTCGCCTGGCGGCTGTAGGGGCGGCCGGCGTCCTTGAGCCGGGCGGCATGGAGGTACGTCGCGCGGGCACGCTCGACGTCCGCGGCCATGTCGGCCAGGAGGAACTGCAGCCCCTGCTGCTCGCCGATCGGCTTCCCGAACTGCCGGCGCTCGCCGGCGTAGGTCACCGCATGGGCGAGCGCGGCCTGAGCGATGCCGGTGGCGACCGCGGCGATGCCCAGGCGGCCGGCGTCCAGTGCGGAGAGGGCGACCCGCATCCCGGCTCCCTCCTCGCCGACCAGCTGAGCGGCCGGGATGTGTACCTCGTCGAAGAGCACCTGGGTGGTGACGTCGCAGGCCAGGCCCATCTTCCGCTCGGGCGCGCCGAAGCCGAGGCCCTCGGTGTCGGCCGGCACGAGCAGCGTGGACAGCCCGCGCTTGGGATCGTCGGAGGTGCGGCAGAAGAGGATGTAGTAGTCGGCGCACGAGCCGTTGCTGATCCACTGCTTGGTGCCGTTCACGACGTAGGCGTCGTCCTCGAGCACGGCGCGCGTGCGGATGCCGCTGACGTCGGAGCCGGCCTGGGGCTCGGAGAGGCAGTAGGCGCCGAGCCAGTCGCCGCCGAGCATCCGCGGCAGCCACTCGGCCTTGAGCTCGTCGTTTCCGTGGCTGGCCATCACGTTCGCGGTGAGCGTGTGCACGCTCACGCCGACGCCCACGCTCGGCCACGCGGTCGCGATCTCCTCGACGACCTGGAGGTAGACCTCGTACGGCTGCCCGCCGCCGCCGTACTCCTCCTCGAACGGCAGGCCCAGCAGCCCCGACTTCCCCAGCAGCCGGTACGCCGACTCCGGGAACTCGCCGCGCTCCTCGGCCTCCTGCACCTGCGGCGCGAGCTCCTTGGTGGCGATCTCGCGGGTCAGCTCGAGCAGCGCCTCGGCGACCCCGTCGTCGTCTGTCGGCAGCAAGCGTTCGACCGTCGTACCCACCCGGCCGATGATGCCACCCTGTGACAGATCTCCCCCACTCGGCGACAACCCGTCACACCCCGACCCGGCAGAAGGTGCAGGTCAGCGGCCGCTGACCCGTCACAAGGGGCACGCGTCAGGACCCTGACCCGTCGGAAGTGCACGCGGGGTGAGGGCGGTTCTGCCGGGTCAGCGCTCTTCCGCGGACCCTTTCTGCCGGGTCAGCGCTCTGGGGCGGACCCCTTCTGCCGGGTCAGCGATGCAGGGAGAGGGCGTAGAGGGTGATCGAGGCGGCGACGCCGGCGTTCAACGACTCCAGGCCGGACGCCATCGGGATGGAGACCAGCCGGTCGCAGGTCTCGCCGACCAGGCGGCCGAGGCCGTCGCCCTCGGAGCCGACCACCACGACCAGCGGCCCGGAGGCCAGGTCGGGGTCGGCGAGCAGCTCGGGCAGGGTCAGGTCACCGCCGGCGGCCAGACCGACGACCTGGCACCCGGCGTCCTGCAGCTCCTTGAGGGTGCGCACCAGGTTGGTCGCCTGGGCGACCGGGATGCGGGCCGCCGCACCGGCGGAGGTCTTCCACGCGGCCGCGGTCATCCGGGCCGCACGCCGCTCGGGGATCACCACCCCGTGCGCTCCGAAGCCGGACGCCGACCGGACGACCGCTCCCAGGTTGCGCGGGTCGGTCACCGAGTCGAGGGCCACGATCAGGGGCGCCTCGCCCCGCTCGGCGGCCAGGTCGAGGAGGTCGGCCGGAGCGGCGTACTCGTACGCCGGCACCCGGGCCGCCAGGCCCTGGTGCACCGCCCCGTCGGTACGACGGTCGAGCTCGCCCTTGGTCACCTCGAGCAGGGAGATCCCGCGCTCGGCCGCGAGCTTGAACGCCTCGCGGACCCGGGCGTCCCGTTCGGACCCCTCGGCGACGTACACGCCGTTGACCGGGACGCCGGCCCGCAGCGCCTCGACCACCGCGTTGCGGCCGGCGATCCACTCGTCGCCGTCGGTCGACCGCTTCTTCGGGCGACGCGAGGCTTCGCGTTCCGACTTCGCCTTGAGCTTGTAGGCCTTGTGGTTGGGCCTGTCGGCCGCCTTCGGGGTCGCCCCCCGGCCCTCGAGCCCACGGCGTACCCGACCACCCGACCCCGCCGTCGGCCGCTTCGAGGACTTCCGGATCGCGCCCTTGCGCTGGCTGTTGCCCGGCATCAGGCGTCACCTCCCGGCTGCTCGGCCAGGGTCCACTTCGGACCCTCGGCCGTGTCCTCCACGGCGATGCCCGCGGCCGCGATCCGGTCGCGGATCGCGTCGGCCCTCGCCCAGTCCTGGTCGGCGCGCGCCGCGGCGCGCTCCTCGAGCAGACCGGCCACCAGCGCATCGACCGCGGCCGCCAGCTTCACGTCGTCCGAGCCGCCGAGGGTCCCCCAGCTCGGGTCGGACGGGTTGAGGCCCAGGACGTCGAGCATCAGGACCACTGCGCCGAAAGCCTGCTGGAGGTCCTCCCCCGTGCTGCCTTCCGCGAGCAGCCGGTTGCCCTCACGCACCGTGTCGTGGATGACCGCGACCGCCGCGGGCGTACCGAGGTCGTCGTCCATCGCCGCGGCGAACGCCGGCGGCAGCTGAGCGGCCCACCCGGTCACGTGTTCGCGCGCCCGGTCGAGGAAGTTCTCGATCCGCCGGAACGCCAGCGCGGCGTCGTCCAGCGCCTCGAACGAGAACTCGACGTGCGACCGGTAGTGCGCCGCCACCATGTAGTAGCGCAGCTCGATCCCGCGCACCCGCTTCAGCACCTCCGGGATCAGCAGCGAGTTGCCCAGCGACTTCGACATCTTCTCGCCGGCGGTGGTGATCCACGCGTTGTGCAACCAGTACGACGCGAACCGCTGGCCGGCCGCCCGCGACTGCGCGAGCTCGTTCTCGTGGTGCGGGAAGCGCAGGTCGACGCCGCCGCCGTGGATGTCGAACGCCGGCCCGAGGTACTTCGCGGCCATCGCCGAGCACTCGATGTGCCAGCCCGGCCGCCCCGGACCGTACGGCGAGGGCCAGGCCGCGGTCGCGGGCTCGAGCGCCTTCTTCCAGCCCTTCCACAACGCGAAGTCGCGGGGGTCGCGCTTGCCCCGCGGGTCGGCGTCCTCCGCGGGCTCCATGTCCTCGACGTTCTGCCGGGTCAGCTCGCCGTACGTCGGCCAGGAGCGCACGTCGAAGTAGACGTCCCCGGACCCGTCCTCGGCCGCGTAGGCGTGCCCCCGGGCGACCAGCTGCCCGATCAGCTCGAGGATCTCCGGCACGTGCCCGGTGGCTGCCGGCTCGTACGTCGGCGGCAGCACGTTGATCGCGTCCAGCGCCTTGTCCAGCTCGCGGCTCATCAGATACGCGATCTCGAACCACGGCCGGCCCTGGGTCTCGCCCTTGGCCAGGATCTTGTCGTCGATGTCGGTGACGTTGCGGATGAAGGTCACGTCGTACCCCGACACGGTCAGCCAGCGCCGGAGCACGTCGAAGTTCACCGCCGAGCGGACATGGCCCACGTGCGGCTCGCTCTGCACCGTCAGTCCGCACACGTAGATCCCCGCCTTGCCCGCCTCGAGGGGGACGAAGTCGCGGACCGAGCGCGTCGCAGTGTCGTGGAGCCGGAGAGTCACCGGCCCATCCTATTGGCGCGAGCGCCCCTTCCCCGACTCGGCGAACGCGCACCGAGCCCGCTCGCGCGGCGCGCTCTAGGCTCGGCGCATGCCTCGCCGGATCCGGTACGACGCCTGGCCGGCCGCCGACGGTCGGCTCACCCGGCGCGACCACCTGACCACCTGGACCTCGCCCTGGTGCGAGCCCGGCTTCGCCCTCACCGACCTGGTCGCGTCGTGGCGAGCCGGCACCCCCACCGGCTCGTGGATCGAGGTGGCCGCCCAGGCCGGCGGCTCGAACCGGTGGCACACGCTGGCTCACTGGCAGGCAGGCCGGCGCGCGCCCCGCCGCACGAGCGTCGACGGCGACGCGGAGGTGGACACCGACATCTGGTGCCCCACCGGCGGTGCGACGGCCTACCGACTCCGGGTCGGGCTCCATCCGTCGCCGGCCGGCCACCTCCCCGTCCTGGCGCGCGTCGGAGCCGTCGTGGCGGCCGGCCCGGTGCGCACGACGACCTCGTCACCGCTGCGCCGCACCGCACGCGTGCTCGACGTGCCGCGCCTCTCGCAGATGACGTGGAAGCACGTGGGTGGTGGCGGGTGGTGCTCGCCCACCTCGGTCTCGATGGTGCTGGCGCATGCGGGCACGCTGCCACCGGCCACCGACATCCCGGCGGCCGCGGCCGAGGTCCGCGACCCGGCGTACGGCGCCGGCAACTGGTCCTTCAACACCGCCTGGGCCGCGGCCCTGGCCGGGAACGCCTTCGTGACCCGGCTCGCCGACCTCCGCGACGCCGAGCGGTTCGTCGATGCCGGCATCCCGCTCGTCGCGAGCGTGGCCTATCCGCCGGGCGCCCTCCGTGGCGCCCCGACGCACGGCACCACGGGTCACCTGGTCGTCATCCGCGGCTTCACCGCGACGGGAGACGTCGTGACCAACGACCCGGGCGCGCCGACCGACCGCAGCGTCCGACGCACCTACGACCGCGGCCAGCTCGAGCGCGCGTGGCTGCACGGCTCGGGCGGCCTGGTCTACGTCGTCCACCGCGCCGACCAAGCACTCCCGCGCGGGCCGTTCTCCGGAGCAGCCCGATGACCCACGATCCCGACCAGGACGGCATCGACGCCCGCGTCCAGGCCTACTACGGCGGCGAGTTCGCGGAGGCGAGCCGCCTCACCACCCGGTCGGCCCAGGGTCCTCTGGAGCACGAGCGCACGCAGCAGCTGGTCCGCGCCGTGGTCCCGCCGGGCTCGCGCATCCTCGACGTCGGTGGCGCGACCGGCATCCACGCCGCCGCCCTCGCGGCGGCCGGGTACGACGTCCGGCTGCTGGATCCGGTCCCGGCCCAGGTCGAGGCGGCGCGCGCCCACGGCACCTTCGCCGCCGATGTCGGCGACGCGCGCGACCTGCCGTTCGCGGACGCGAGGTACGACGCTGCTCTCCTCCTCGGCCCGCTCTACCACCTCGGGAGTCGCGCCGACCGGCTGCGATCCCTGACGGAGGCACGTCGTGTGGTCCGCCCGCGCGGCCACGTCTTCGCCGCCGCGATCCCCCGCATGACGCATCACGCCTCGCTCACGCTGACCCGGGACAGCCCACACCCGTATCCGGCGGCCTGGGTGGCCCTCCTCGAGCACGGCACCCCCGACCCGAGCGCGCGCTTCCCCGGCGCCCACTTCCACACCGGCGAGGAGCTGGAGGCGGAGCTCGTGGACGCCGGACTGGAGGACGTCCGCGTCGTCGGGATCGAGGGCCCGGCGGGATTGGCCCTGGAGGTGCTCGACGAGCCCGCGGACGAGGTGTACGACGCCGCGCTCACCCTGGCCCGAGCCGTCTGCGACGTGCCGGGCATCCGCGACCTGAGCAACCACCTGCTCGGCATCGGCCGGGTCCGGTGACCGCGGCCGTCGCGCTGTTCTTCACCGTTTCCGGCATCCGGGATGCGACGGCGTGATAGGAGTACACGGGCCGGCGCGTGACATCTCGGGCCGGTTCACTCATATTCCACGGGGAGACACGCGCATGCGCACGACGAAGCTCGGGGCCGTCCTGGCCACACTCGCGATCACGACCGGCACCGCCGCGGTCCTGCAGGCCGGTCCGGCCCAGGCGGCGACGCCGACGGTCACCACGTTCCTCGCCTCGGGTGGCGGTCACCAGGTGACCGCGACGTACCACAACTCCATCGGTCTCTCGGGCAACGTCACGGACAGCGTGGGTGCCCCCGTCACCGCCGGCGACGCCGTGCTCCAGCGCAAGCTGCCGGGCAAGGCCTGGAAGAACATCGCGACCGACAGCACCCCCGACTCCGTCTACTTCGGCAACACGGGCTCCAGGGCGACCGGCAACATGCAGTACCGCGTGCACTACCTCGGAGGCACCGACGGTACGTCCACCTGGGACCCGTCGTTCTCCAGCGCCGTCACCGTCCGCACGATGTGGAACCTCCACGAGAGCGGCACGTGCGTCGGCGGCTGCCGCTTCTTCGGAAAGCTCTCGCCGAAGGCGAAGAACCACAAGGTCCTGATCCAGGTCAAGCACGGGTCGTGGAAGAAGTACAAGGTGGTGCGGACCAACCGCCGGAGCCACTGGAGCGCCAAGGTCGTCGCCACCTGGGGCAAGGGCACGCTCTACCGGGCCGTGGTCGCCAAGACCGCCCACGAGGTCCGGACGTTCTCGCAGATCTACCGGTTCTACAAGGTCCGGGCGTCGCGCACAGCAGTCGCGGCGCGCTGAGGGCTCTCAGCCGGCGGTGAACGAGATGGTGTGCCACCCCGAGGCGCCGTTGGGCACGGGGTCGGCACGCACCGCCGTCTGCACCTGACCGTCCTCGTTCACCGCACGTACGGCGAGCTGGTGGCGGCCGGGCGACGCGTCGACGGTCGCGGCCCACTGGACCCACGAGTCGGTGAGGTGCTTTCGCGCGATCACGGCCGGCTGCCAGCCGCCGCCGTCGAGCTGCACCTGCACGGCGGAGATGCCGGTGTTCTGCTGCCAGGCCAGGCCGCCGACCTTCACCGATCCGGCCGGGACGTGGTTGCCGTTGTGCGGCACGTCGATCCGTGACGCCAGCTTGACCGGCCCCTCGACCGACCATCCGCGCTCCGTCCAGTACGCCGAGAACGAGTCGAACGTCGTCACCTCGATGTCGCGCACCCACTTGCAGGCCGAGACGTAGCCGTACAGGCCCGGCACCAGGGTGCGCACCGGGAAACCGTGCTCGATCGGCAACGGCTCGCCGTTCATCGCATAGGCGAGCATCGCGCCGCGGTCGTCGAGCATCGCCGACAGCGGCGTCCCGCAGGTCCAGCCGTCGTCGGAGGTCTGCTTGACCGCGTTCGCGCCCGACCGCACGCCGGCCTCCTCGAGCAGGGACCTGAGGTGGGTGCCGCTCCACCAGGCGTTGCTGATCAGGTCGCCGCCGACCGGGTTGGAGACGCAGTTGAGCGTCATCCAGATCTCGCTCCGCGGCCGCCTGACCAGGTCGGCGTACGACAGGGTGATCTCGCGCTCGACCATGCCGTGGATCCGGACCGACCAGTCCTCCGGCGCGATCGCGGGCGGGCTGAGCGAGGTGTCGATCCGGTAGAAGTGGTTGCTCGGCGTCTGCCACGAGGTGATCCCCTTCAGACCGACGTCGACGCCCGCCGGAGGCCCCGGGTCGGTGACGCCCGGGAGGTCGAGTGCCTCCCGCGCCGCGTTCACGGCCCGCCGGTGGCCACCGACCTTCCAGCCGAGGCCGGCGACGACCAGACTGCCGATCCCGACCCCTGAGGCGACGAGCAGGAACCGGCGTTGCGGGTCCATCTGGGACGGCTCGCGGAAGGGCTGCGGCCGGAGCAGACCCGCCAGGATCCCCAGCACTCCCAGCCAGGTCAGGACACCGACCAGGATCGGCAGGATGCCGGTCGCAGGAGCGCCGTACGCCGACTGGTTCGCGATCAGCCCGACCACCCCGAGCGCGACGAAGCCGCCCATGCCGGCCCCCGGCCAGTGACGCGAGAGCATCCCGAAGGTGGCGAAGAGCAGCAGCACGACCACCAGGACGCCGGTCACGAGCAGCGCCTTGTCGTGCCGACCCACCAGGTGGATCAGGCGCTCGGCCACGGAACCCGGCGTCAGCCGGATCACCATCTCGGCCACATCGGTGACCGGGTTGCCCCGCAGACCCAGCCAGGTCGCCACCAGGTACGACGTGGCGAGGCCGCCGATGCCGGCCAGCAGGCCGGAGAGCGCCCACTGCGCACGCGTTCGCACGTCCCGATTGTTGCTCGGGCATGATCAGCGCGTGGCGCAGAGTCCTTACGGAGTGCGAACGGGGATCGGTACCGACGTCCATCGGCTCGCCGACGGCGTCCCGATGCACCTGGCCGGACTCGCCTGGCCGGAGGAGCCGCAGGGGCTGGAGGGCCACTCCGACGGCGACGTGGCCGCGCACGCGATCTGCGACGCGCTGCTCTCGGCCGCCGGTCTGGGCGACCTCGGCAGCACGTTCGGCACCGCCGAGCCCGAGTGGGCCGGGGCCGCGGGCGTGGCTCTGCTGGCGGAGACCGCCGCCCGGGTACGACGTGCCGGGTACGAGATCGGGAACGTCGCGGTCCAGGTGATCGGCAACCGCCCGCGCCTCGGCACCCGCCGCGACGAGGCGGCCGAGGCCCTGACCACCGCGCTCGGGGCTCCGGTGTCGGTGAGCGCCACGACCACCGACGGGCTCGGCCTGACCGGACGCGGTGAGGGTGTCGCCGCGATCGCCACCGCGCTGATCCACCGATGAGGGGCTGATCCGCCGATGAGGGCCGCGGTCGTCGTCCTGGCGGCCGGCTCCGGGACCCGGGTCGGTGCCGACAGGAACAAGATCCTGTTGCCGCTCGCCGGTGTGCCCGTCGTCGCCCGCTCCGTGCTGACCGCGCGCCGGGTGCCCGGAGTCGAGCGCATCGTCCTGGTCGTCCGCGAGGGCGACCACGAGGCCGTGCGCGAGGCGGTCCAGCCTCACCTCACCGACTCCGGCCCGAAGGTCGCGATGGTCACCGGCGGTGCGACCCGGCACCGGTCCGAGTGGGCGGCGCTGAGCTTCCTGGCGCCGGCGATCGAGGCCGGCGAGCTCGACGTGGTCGCGATGCACGACGCCGCACGCCCCCTGGCCGGCGTCGCGCTCTACGAGGCCGTCCTGAGCGCCTCGGAGCGGCGCGGCGGGGCCATCCCCGTGGCTCGGCTCCACGACCTGGTCACCGTCGACGGCTCCGTGCTCCCCGAAACCCTGGTCGGCGTGCAGACGCCCCAGGCGTTCCGCGCACGTGACCTTCTGCTGGCCCACCGAGCGGCCGCCGCCGACGGCTTCGAGACGACCGACACTGCAGGAATCCTGGCCGCCTACACCGACCTGGACGTGGCCGCGGTCGAGTCCGACGAGCGCAACCTCAAGCTCACCGTCGCCGACGACTTCGTCGTCGCGGAGGCTCTCACCGCGAGGGCGTCGGCATCGTGAGCGCCTCGAGCCCGGGCAGGTCCTCGAGGTCTCGGACCCGGCGCGCGGCGGTGGGTGCCTCGAGCAGCACCACCTCGTAGGTCGCCCGGAGCGCGGACAGCGAGGCGCCCAGATCGGTCGACGGCCACTCGTCCAGGGCTGCGACCACGTCGGCGGGCAGCACCAGGGGCGAGGCCAGTCGGCGCAGACCCTCGCGGTCATGGGTCCCCGCGACCCGCGGCCCCTCGGGCTCCTCCACGAGCTCCTTGACGGTGTCGGTGACCGGCAGCACGCCGGCGACCACGACGTCGTCGGCGAGCACGCGACGTACACAGGTGGCGAGGAACTCCGGCGGCGTCATCGGGCACAGGCAGTCGTGCCAGACCAGGGGCAGCTCGGCCTCGCGCACGGCCTCCCAGGGTGTGGTCAGGTCGAGCAGGTGGATCCCGGCCTCGCCCATCGCCCACGCCGCGCAGGCGACCAGCGGCTCACCGTGCACCAGGGCGAACGGCAGTGATCCTCGATCGCGCTCCACCACCACCCCGAGGGCGAGGGGTCCGAGATCGTCGTCCATGGCTGCGGATGCTACGGCCCGGGTCGAACCGGGGCCCAGACAACGACGAGGGCCCCGACCACCAGAAGTGGTGCGGGGCCTCGTCGTCGGCTCTCAACCCGAGTTCTACGAAGCGAGGACCTCGTCGAGGATCGCCTCGGCCTTGTCCTCGTTGGTGTTCTCAGCCAGTGCCAGCTCGGAGACGAGGATCTGGCGCGCCTTCGCCAGCATCCGCTTCTCGCCGGCGGACAGTCCGCGGTCACGCTCCCGGCGCCACAGGTCGCGCACGACCTCGGACACCTTCATCACGTCGCCGCTGTGCAGCTTCTCGAGGTTCGCCTTGTAGCGGCGCGACCAGTTGGTCGGCTCCTCGACGTGCGCCGCACGCAGGATGTCGAAGACTCGGTCGAGACCGTCCTTGTCGACCACGTCGCGTACGCCGACCAGATCGAGGTTGCACGCCGGCACGCGGACCACGAGGTCCTGTTGGGCCACGATCCGGAGGACGAGGTACTCCTTGTCCTCCCCCTTGATCGTCCGCATCTCGATGTCCTCGATGACTGCGGCCCCGTGATTGGGATAGACAACCGTTTCGCCCACGGTGAAAGACATATTCTTCAGTACCACCCTTCTTAGGTGACCATTCTAACACGCGAACGGGAGTTCCCCTTTTGCGTCGTCGCAGGTCAGAGGCGGTTTCGGGGCTTGACATTTCGGACAGCGATGTGCCTGCGAAGGGGGTGCTGACGCCCGGCGTGTCGGCCTCTCCGACCGGCAGTGGCACGCCCCGATGACGGATACTCCCGGACATGTCCGTCCCGTCGGCCCCGTCCGAGCCGGAGACCTCGTCCGGTCAGCTCCGACCCGGGATCGCGCGATGGACGCCGGTCCTGCTGGTGCGCGCAGCGCACCCGCGCCAGGCGCTGGTGACCGCCGTCGGTGTGGGCGTGGCGGCGGCAGCCTCGGGCCGCGCGGCCCGCGAGGTCGGCCTGGTGGCGGTCACGGTCCTGGTGGGCCAGGCCCTGCTCGGCTGGGACGACGACCTCGTGGACGAGGCCTCCGACCGGGCCGACGAGCGGGCGACGAAGCCGCTGGTCGCCGGGGCGCTCGAGCGGGGAACGCTCGGCTTCGCCCTCGCCTGCGCGGTGCTCCTGGTGGTCCCGCTGTCGCTCTCGAGCGGCATCGACGCGGGGCTGTCGTACCTGCTGTCCCTCGCCGTGGCGGTGCTCGGCAACCGGTTCCTGAGGGCCGGTCCCTGGTCCTGGCTGCCGTGGGCACTGGCGTTCGCGCTGTACCCGGCGTACCTCGCGTACGGCGGTTGGGGCGGCGCCGCGGACGGCCACCCACCCACGATCGCCATGACCGCGGCCGCTGCGTTCCTGGGCGTGGGCGTCCACGTCCTCACCTCGCTGCGTGGCCTCGTCGACGACAACCGCGCCGGCCGGAGGAGCCTGCCGCTGCTCCTGGCGCTCAGGATCGGAGCGCCACGGCTGCTCGTGCTCACCCTTCTCTCCTGCGCCTTGGTGATCGGCGTGATCCTGGTCGTCGGCAGCACCGTGGGGCTGTCCCAGTAGCGGGTCCGTTGGCGGGCCCGGTAGTCGCTCCACAACCGGGGCACGAGTCGGCTCGGATGAGCCCGAGGGCGCCCGCTATCGTGTCGCCCGTGAACGTGCGACGCACCCTGGCGCTCGGAGCGGCCGGCCTCGCCGCCACGGTCGCCCTCGGCGCCTGCGGCTTCAATTACCCCACCGACAAGATCAACAACAACACGGCGGGGGTCGACTACCGAGACGGCACCGTCGACATCCTGAACGCGGTGGTGGTCGCCAAGGCGGCCAACAGCGGCACCTTCATCGCGACCTTCGTCAACGGGAGCCCTTCCAAGTCGGTCAGCCTGCAGTCGGCGTCCGGGGACAACACGACTCTCTCGACGGTCTCGGCCACGCCGTTCACGCTGCAGCCCGGCACGCTGCTCAACCTCGCCGCCACCAGCGGCATCCCCGTCAGCGGCACCTTCGCGCTCGGCCAGTTCGTCACCATCTCCTTCCAGTTCGACGACGGCGAGACCGCGAACCTGAGCGTGCCGGTCGTGACGAACGACGGGCAGTGGGCCGGGCTCGACACCTCGACGCCGGCCGCGACCCCGACGGCGACCACCTCTCCCAGCGACTCCTCGAGCTGATGACCTACACCCTCGTCCTCCTCCGACACGGCGAGAGCGTCTGGAACGCCGAGAACCTCTTCACCGGCTGGGTCGACGTCGCGCTGTCCGACCGGGGCCGCGAGGAGGCCCGCCGCGGTGGCGAGCAGCTGCGCGACGCCGGGATCCTGCCCGACGTCGTGCACACGTCGTTGCTCCGGCGGGCGATCAGCACCGCGGACATCGGTCTCGACGTCGCCGACCGGCACTGGATCCCCGTGCACCGCCACTGGCGCCTCAACGAGCGCCACTACGGCGCACTCCAGGGCAAGAACAAGAAGCAGACCCTCGAGGAGTACGGCGAGGAGCAGTTCATGCTCTGGCGCCGCTCGTTCGACGTACCGCCGCCGCCGCTGGACGACGACGACGAGTTCTCACAGGCCC
>Ga0070665_100001536_pt1 | contig 26669 bp, 22 predicted proteins | sample KBSS13metaG_FD_65862 | JGI IMG/M metagenome (GOLD analysis project Ga0070665, IMG submission 65862) | Switchgrass rhizosphere microbial communities from Kellogg Biological Station, Michigan, USA - KBS S1-3 metaG | ecosystem: Host-associated > Plants > Roots > Rhizosphere > Soil ... | reverse complement strand
GGCTGCCCTTCTTGCGTTGCGCCGCTAACGCGTCGCAACGACGACCGCCGCGCCCGCCATCGCCACTCCCGAACTGCGATTCAGCCGGCGCACGGCCTTGGGCGTGGTGAACAGCTGGCGAGCCCGCGCGGCCAGCAGCACGTAGGTGAACAGCACCGCCGGCAGCACGATGGCGATGGCCGCGGAGATTTCGGCGAAGCGCAGCGCGTTCAGCGACGCGAGGTCGATGACCGTGGGCAACAGCGCGAGGAAGAACAGGATGGCCTTCGGGTTCGCCAGCGTGAGCATCAGGCTGGCGACGAAGGCGCGCCAGCCATGCTGGCGCTCGTCATCGTCCTTGACCGCGACGCGTTCGGCCGGCGCGGTCCACAGCTTCCACGCGAGATACAACAGGTAGGCCACACCGGCCCACTTGATGACCACGAACACGGTCGCGGCGGTGCGCGCCAGCGCCGCGAGACCGGTGGCCGCGATGCCGAACCAGACGAGATCACCGACCACGAAGCCGGCGACGAAGGCGGGCGCACCCTTGAAGCCATGCGCCAGCGAGCGCGCGATGATGGCCGCCACTCCGGGTCCGGGAGTGGCGACCGCCAGCGCATAGACGGCACAGAAGGTGAGCAGGCCGGCCAGCGTCACCGGGCACCGAACTTGTAGTCGACGGTGAAGAACACCGTGCGGCCCACCGAGTCGAACCACGAGATGTCGTAGTACGGGTAGCTGGCGTAGGTCGGGTCCTTCACCGGCTTCTTGTCGGCCAGGTTTTCGATGGTGAGACGCGCGGTCAGTGCGCCACCGAACTTGTACGACGCGGACGCATTCATCAGGATGCTGGACGGGATGAACGCTTCCTCGTCGTAGTTAGGCAGCTCGTCCAGGCGGCGCGCGAACAGCGTGGCGCTGAACGGGCCGCTGTCGAAAGTGACGCTGGCGCTGGCCTTGCTGCGCGGGATATCGAAGCCGGAGTCGACGGCGAACTCGTCGATGATCGGGTCACCGGTGTACTGCTGCGACTCGTGGTTGAACACTTTCGTGTACGAACCCGTGAACGTCAGAGAGGAATCGCCGATCGGCCAGTGCCAGCGGAAGGCGAGGTCGATGCCATCCGTGCTCTCGTTGGCAATATTGATCGGGTTCACGTGCACGCGGGCGACCTCGCCGGGCGAGATCGGGTCGTCGTCCGGGTAACGCTCGACGCGCGCCAGTGCGTCCACGCAGGTGGGCGAATCGATGTCCACCGGCGTGCCGTTGGTGGTTTCGCCGAGGCGGCAGTCGGCCTCGTCCTTGAGCACATTGTCGGCGCGCAGGTTCACCACCTGGTCTTCGAGCTTCACGTCGAAGTAATCCAGCGACACGAAGAAATCGTCGCTCGGCGACCACACCAGGCCCGCGCCCCAGGACTTGCTGGTTTCGGGCTCGAGATTACGGTTGCCATTGCGCGCGCCGATGAAATCGACGTCGGCATAGGAGCAGTCGCCGATGTCCTCGTCGGGTTCTTCGGTACGGCACAGGTAGTAATCGTTGCCGCTGGATTCCACCTGGCCTTCGCCCGCGAACACGTAGTGCAGGTCGGGCGCGCGGAAGCCGGTGCCGTAGTAGCCGCGCACCAGCAGACTGTCGATGGGGCGGAACTCGAGGCCGAGGTTGTACGTGAACTGTCCGACGTCATTGCCGGCGAAGTGATAGTTGTCGTAGCGGCTGGCGGCGTGCGCTTCGAGTTTCTCGAACAGCGGGATGCTGAACTCGACGGCTCCCGACCAGTGATTGCGCGAGCCGTGGCCGTCCTGGTCCTTCCAGCTGAAGTAGTAGTACTCGAGCGCCAGCGGATCGGGATTCAGCTCGTAGGCCTGGTTACCCGCTTCGATGTTGGCCGCGAAACCCACGGCACCCGCCGGCAGGCTGAACAGTTCGCCGTTGGTCACCGTGAAGGAGCCGTAGTCGTTACGCGCCTTGGGGTGGTAGGTGGTGTACGCCGCGAAGGAGTCGTACTCCGCCTTCGTCAGCGGGGTGTACAACCGCGCCGGATCCGCGTCGAAGATGGGGAGCTCCGAGTCCTCGTCGACGCCGAGCTGGGGTCCCAGGAAGAAGTCGTTGGCCTCCGATGCGATGATCTGCGGCCAGCTCACGTCGATCTTGTACGAGCTGTGATTGAGGTAGGCCTCGTATTTCCATTGGTCGTTGAACTCACCCTTGACGCCGGGCGTGAGGGTGATCGTGGTCTGGTCGCTCTTGACCATGCCGCGCTCGAGGCCGCCCATTTCTTCCGGCGTGAACTGTCGGTACCAGTTGTCGAGGTCGCCGACCTGGTCATTGAAGAACGAGCCTTCCTCGTTGCCGAACTCGTCCATGTAGTTCCAGGAACGCACGTCCTGGAACAGTTTCACCTTGCTCATGCCGACCAGCACGTCGGCGAACAGCTGCGTGGTGTCGCTCAGGTCGTAGTTGAACGAGGCGAAGCCGGTGGCGCCGCGGCGCTCGCTGACGATGGTGCCGTAGCCATAGGATTCTTCGCTGCCACAGTAGTGGCCAGGACCGTAGTCTTCGAGATCGTCATCGTACGGACCCCAGCCCGGACGCGTGCCCCAGCCGATGGTGCCCTTGTTGAGGTACGACAGCGAGTCGCAGGTGGCCTGGCCCGGATCGATGTACACCTCTTCGTTGGGTTCGATGCGCAGGAAGTCGCGGCGCGCGATCGGCTCATCGGTGGTGGGATTGTCCGCGGCACTGTCCTGGATCGAGCGGTCGAACGCCCACAGGGGACGCTGGTCGAGCAGCTCGAGGCCGAAGACCGCGTGGAATTTGTCGCGCGAGACGCCCGCCGACAACGACAACTCGTGGGAGTCGCCGCCGCCGTCCGCGGTCGGCGTGCCGTAGCGGTAGCTGATGTCGACGCCCTCGACGTCTTTCTTCAGCACGAAATTCACGACACCGGCGATGGCGTCGGAGCCGTAGATGGCCGATGAGCTTCCCGACAGCACCTCGACGCGCTCGATCATTCCCACCGGGATGTTGGAGATGTCGGTGAAGTTGCTGAGGCCATCGAGCGGCAGCGGAAAGTCCGCGATGCGGCGGCCATTGACCAGCACCAGGGTGTGATTCGGCCCGAGGCCGCGCAGGTCCACCTGCTCGGCGCCCGGCGTGAAATCGGCGCCCGAGAAGGACTGCGGGCTCTGCGTCTCGCCGCCGTTCTGGGTCAGCGCCTTGAGCAGATCGGGGACGCTGGTCAGGCCCTGGTTCTCGATGTCCTGCGCGCTGATGGTGGTGACGGGCGCGGGACCTTCCGCCTTCACGCGCGGAATTCGCGATCCGATGACGACCACTTCTTCCAGGCCCTGGTCCTGGGCGACGGCGCCCACCGACACGACGACCAGACCCGCCGCGCATGCGACTGGAAACCGAACCTTCATTCTTCTTCTCCCCGATTGTTCGACTGCCTCTGGATTCTAGGTGCGCGGAACACGGCGAGTCGACTGTCGCGGCGGTTCGCGTCATTAAATTTTGTGTAAAGCTTGGCCCGCCGCGTGCGCGGTCGTCATGAGAGCTTCTCCGATGAACAGACTGAGGACACTTGCGATTTGCCTGCTCACGTGCGTAGCCACGGCACAGGCCGCGCCCGCGGCCAAGCGCACCTATGATTACTATTCGGCCGGCAAGGTCGATGCGCCCCGCGCCGCGCGCACCGAGGGTGCACTCATGCTGCTGGGTGGCGGCGACTGGCCGGTGCCGGCCTTCCGCTGGTTCGTGCAGAAAATGGGCGGCGGACACCTGGTGATCCTGCGGGCCTCGGGCGAGGACGACCTGCAGAAGGATTTCCTCAACGAGATCGGCGGCGCGACCTCGGTCGAGACGCTGGTGTTCCACGATCGGGCCGCCGCCAGCGACCCGCGCGTGCTGAAGATACTCGGCCGCGCCGACGGCATCTTCATCGGCGGCGGCGACCAGTCTAACTATGTGCGCTATTTCAAGGGCACGCCCGTGAACACGCTGCTCGACGCGCACGTGCGAGCCGGCAAGCCGCTCGGCGGCACCAGCGCGGGGCTCGCGATCCTCGGCGCGTACAGCTACGGTGCAATGGACGGCGGCAGCCTGCTGTCGACCGAGGCCATGCCGAACCCCCTGGGCCCAGGCGTCACGCTGGTGGGCGACTTTCTGCACCTGCCGCATCTCGAGCACGTCATCACCGACAGCCATTTCGCGATTCGCGAACGCTGGGGCCGGCTGATCACGTTCGTCGGGCGCCTGGCGACCGAACAGAAGGATGCGGGCATCACGGGAATCGGCATCGACGAGAAGGGGGCGCTGTGCGTGGAGCCCGATGGCCGTGCACGCGTGTATTCCATCGGCCGCGGATTCGCCTGGCTGGTGCGGCCGCTGCGCGCCCCGGACGTGATCGCCGCCGCGCCGCTGAATTTCCGCGGTGTACCGGTGATCGGCATCGGCGAGGAGAGTGAGTTCAATCTCGTCACCATGGCGGTGCTGCGGCCTGCATTCCGGCTCGAGGTCAACATCGTCGATGGTGCCTTCGACGCCGAGTCGTTGGCCGCGCTCAAGCGCGCGGCCCTGACGCCCGTGGCCGCCGCCGGCGGCGCCTCGGGATGGGCGCTGGCGATCCACGGCGGCGCGGGCGTGATCGAGCGCGGCGATCTCACGCCGCAGAAGGAAGCGGCCTATCGCGCGGGATTGAATGCCGCATTGGCTGCCGGCCAGAAAGTGCTGGCGTCCGGAGGCGCCAGTCTCGATGCGGTCGAGGCGGCGATCCGCGTGCTCGAGGACGATCCCTTGTTCAACGCCGGCCGCGGCGCGGTGTTCACGGCCGACGGACGCAACGAGCTGGACGCATCGATCATGGACGGCCACACGCTCAAGGCCGGAGCGGTGGCGGGCGTGACCCGCACGCGCAATCCGATCAGCCTGGCGCGCGCGGTCATGGAGAAATCGCCGCACGTGATGCTGGCGCGCGAGGGAGCCGACCAGTTCTCGGTGGAGCAGGGGCTGCCGCAGGCGCCGCCCGACTATTTCCGCACCGAAGAGCGTTGGCAGCAGCTGCTCGACTGGCGGCGCGACCACGCGGCCGAGCTGGACCGCACGCATTCGCGCGGCACCGTCGGCGCGGTGGCCATCGACATCAAGGGCCACGTGGCCGCGGGCACGTCCACCGGCGGTATGACCGGCAAGCGCTGGGGCCGCATCGGCGATTCACCGGTGATCGGAGCGGGCACCTACGCAGCCGACGGGACCTGCGCCGTGTCGGCCACCGGCTCGGGCGAATATTTCATTCGCGCCAGCGCGGCGCGCCAGCTGTGCGACCGCATCGCCTGGCACGGCGAGCCGGTGCAGTCCGCCGCGTCGGCCACGATCGAGAACATCGGCAACATCGGCGGCGACGGTGGCGTGATCGCCATGGATGGCGCCGGGCAGATCGCCTTCGCGATGAATTCCTCGGGGATGTATCGCGGCTGGGTGACCAGCACGCGGCCTGCCGCGACGGCGATCTACTCGAACGAGAAGAGCCCCTGACGCAGGACTCGGGACTTTACTTGCCGCGCAGGTACTGGTCGAACCAGGCCACGGTCTCGCCGTAGTAGTTGGGCCAGTCGGGATGCGTGCCGCCGCCGAAATCCGCGCCGTGCACTCCGCCCGGGACGGTGATCAGCCGGGTCGGTACACCGGCCTTGCGCAGCGCGGTTTCCATGGCGACCGACTGCGCGTACGGCACCAGCGCGTCCGCATCGCCGTGGATCAGCAGCGTCGGTGGCGAATTCGGGCCCACCTGCGTGACGGGCGAAGCCGCGTCGTACAGGGCTTTCACCGCCACGGAATTGCCCGGCGGCGTTTCCATGTACGAGACCACGAAGTTCGCGCCTTCCGCGGTGGGCATGTTGCGAAGGTCGCTGACCGCGGCACGCAACACCACGACTTGCAGGGTGGCGGCCTCGCGGTTCACGACGTCCGCGTCGTCCGGCTGGCCGGGCGCGGCGCGCGCCGCGGCGAGACCGATGAGATTGCCGCCCGAGGAACCGCCCAGTCCGCCGAGGCGCGCGGCGTCGATGCCATAGTCCTTCGCGTGTGCGCGCACGAAGCGAATGGCGCGTTGCACGTCCTCGATGGCGGCCGGGAAGTGGAATCGCGGCGCGCCGCGATGATTGACGGAGAACACCGTGTAGCCGGCCGCCAGCAGCGGCGGGCCCCACAGGTCGATCTGGGTTTCCTTGATGGGACGCGCGCCGTAATCCGGCGCCGCCTGGAAGCCGCTGCCGGCGATGAACACCACGCCGAAGCCGTTGGGCTTCGCGGGGCGGTAGGCATCGAGCAGCAGCGCCGCGCCCGAGTACATGCCGTAGACGACATTGCTCTCGATCTTCGTTCCCGCGGGCATGTCGGCGAGCGCGGCCAGGGGCAGCATTGCGCACGCCGCGAGCAGAACCCGTCGCCGCGCGAATTTCATCCGCGTCGGCCCTGGCCCTCGGCCATCACCACTTCTTCGGGGGCGTTGACGAAGTAACCCTGGATGAACTGCACGCCGAGCTGCCACAACACGGCCATGGTGTTGGCGTCCTCGACACGCTCGGCGATGGTCTCGATCTTGAGCTTGACCGCCTGTTCGACCAGTTTCTTGACGACGATCTGCGTCTCCGGATTCGCGGCCAGATCCTGCACCAGCGCGCCGTCGACCTTGATGAAATCCAGCGGCATCGCGTTCAAGAGTTTGTAGGGGTCGCGGCCCGAGCCGAATCGTTCCAGCGCGATGCGGAACCCCAGTTCCTTGAGCGCCGTGAGCTGGGCCACCGCGGCGTTCATGTATTGCTCGGCAATGCTCTCGGTGACCTGGAAGCAGATGCGCTTCGGTTCGTGCTTGCCGGCGCCGAGCTGGGTCTTGAGCCAGTCGATGAAGGCGTTGTCGACCACGCTGTCGCGCGACAGTCGCACGAACAGGCAGCCCGGCTTGGCCTTGGCCGCGAACGACAGCGAGGCGCCCACCACCCAGCGATCGATGTTCTTCAGCAGGTCGTTGCGTTCGGCCGCGGCCATGAAATCCGCGGGCAACACTTCCTTGCCCTGGTTGTCCAGCATGCGCACCAGCACGTCGAACATGTTCGGGTCTTCGCCCTGCAGGCTGGCCACCGGCTGCTGGACGAGACGGAAACGGTTCTCCATCAGCGCCGTCTTGATGTGCTTCACCCAGATCATGTCGTAGGCCTGCACGCGGGTGTCGGTGTCGGTCTTGTCGAGGTGGTAGATCTGGTTGCCACCCTGGCCCCGGGCGCGACGCACGGCTTCGAGCACGTCGGCCACCACGGCGTCGATGTTGGAACCGGTGGTGGGCACGGCGGTGAGCCCGATGGTGCAGCTCGAGTGCACGGTGCGCTGGCCTACCGTCGAGGTATTTTCACTGAAACGCGCCAGCACGGATTCAGCCCAGGCTTCGACGTCATGCGGATTGCCGCGTTCGATCAACGCCAGGAAGGACACGCCGGAGAACCGGCCGGCGATGTCGTTGGGACCGAGATGCGATTTGAGCGTGGCCGCATATTCGGACACCAGTTGTTCGGAGGCACGCGCACCGACGTCCTTCTCGAGCTCGGCGAACTTGTCGGGCCGCACCAGCGCCATGAAGCGCACGCCGCCCGCCGGTGGCGCGGCGATACGCACGCCGATGGCGTCGAGCAGCGGTCGGCGCAGCAGCAGTCCGGTGGTGTTGTCGCGCTTCACCGCGTCGGTGAGCTCGGTGGTGAGCTGGCGCTCGTCGCGCTTCTTCGCGGGCACCATGATGCGCACGCAGGGCTCGTTCTCGAATTCGCCGGGCGTCAGCACCAGGTCGAGCTGCAGCTGCGAGCCGTCGCCGAGCAGGGCGTTGACCTTGAGTGGATGGTCGCTCCACTTGCCCTGCGCGCAGGCCACCAGCGCGCCCTTGAGCGCGGCATGCGAGCGATCGTCGAAGAGATCCATGAGCGGCTGGCCGACCACCACGCCCGCGTCGTCGTAACCGAAGAGCTCGAGCCAGGTCTGGTTGGCGTCCACCGCGATGCCTTCCTGCACCTGCAGGATGGCGTCGTTGGAACGTTGCAATACCGATTGCAGCTGGCGCCGATAGTCGCTGGCCGACTGCAAGGTGGAATTCAGCGCGCGCTCCAGGCGGAAGGTGCGCAGCTCGCGCGAGATCACCGACTGCACGCGCTCGGTGGCCGATAGTGAGACCACGTCGCGGGCGCCGAGTCGCATGCCGGCGGCGATGTCGGTCTCGGAGATCTGCGGGCGCACCAGGACCATGGGCACCTGCGGGGCGAGCTGGTCGCGCACCGTCGCCGCCTGCTTGGCGTCGGCATCCGGCACGTAGGCGCAGATCAGCAGTTCGGGGTTGAGTTGCTCGAGTGCCTCGCCGAGATCGCGCACCGCGGGAATCCATGTGCAGTGCACCGGTTCGCCAGCCCGGCGCATCAAACTGTTGATGAACTCGGACGGCTCGCGTTGCGGCGAAAAAACGATCAGCGGAACGGCATTACTGTCCGTCAAGTCGACTCCCCACGGAACAAGAGCGGCGCCAGCGGCGGTGCGCGTGCAAACAAGCGCAGCGAGTCTACCACCCGACCCCGGGGCTTCTGGCTGAGAGCCTGCTCACAATTGGGGGTGGCGCTTATTCCGATGGCGGGGGTTTCCCGGGGTGGGTATGATTCGCGGTCTTTTTTGCAGGGCACACCGGGTATTCCATGTCCAGTTACACAACCAACGAAATTCGCGGCGGTATGAAGCTCCTGATCGACGGAGATCCGTACTCCGTGATCGAGAATGAATACGTGAAACCGGGCAAGGGCCAGGCTTTCAATCGCATCCGCGTGCGCAACCTGCGCACCGGCCGCACGGTCGAGAAGAGCTATCGCTCGGGCGAGTCCATCGAGGCCGCCGACGTCATGGATACGGAGATGCAGTACCTCTACAAGGACGGCGACTTCTGGACCTTCATGAATCCCGAGAACTACGAGCAGATGCAGGCGGGCGAAGCGGCCGTCGGCGAAGCCGCGCAGTGGCTCAAGGACGGCACGGTCTGCATCATCACGCTGTGGAACGGCGTGCCGCTGCTGGTGACCCCGCCGCCGCACATCGAGCTCAAGGTCATCGAGACCGACCCGGGCGTGCGCGGCGACACCGCGACCGGTGGCAGCAAGCCCGCCAAGATGGAAACCGGCGCCATGGTGCGTGTGCCGTTGTTCATCAACGAAGGCGAAGTGCTGCGCATCGACACGCGCACCGGCGAGTACATCTCGCGCGGCAAGGGCGATTAGTTAGACAGTTAGACGGTGCCGGGTGGGGAAAGTGGGGAGAGCACTCCCCACTTTCCCCACCCGGCACCATGTCATCCGAGCGAATCCACGAAGATTTTCGCGAGCTGCTCCAGCCCGTGCGCGTCTTCGTTCTTGAAGCGCGCGTGTTTCGGGCTGTCGAGGTCGAGCACGCCGAGCAGCTCGCCGCCGCGCAGCAGCGGCAACACGATCTCCGAGTTCGAAGCCGAGTCACAGGCGATGTGGCCCGGGAAGGCGTGTACGTCTTCGACCAGCACGGTCTCGCGGCGCTGGGCGGCGGTGCCACACACACCCTTGCCCATGGCGATACGCACGCAGGCGGGCTTGCCCTGGAACGGCCCCAGCACCAGCTCGCCACTCTTATATAAATAGAATCCAGACCAGTTGAGGTCGGGCAGGGCTTCCCAGATCAGGGCGGCGGTATTGGCGGCATTCGCCACCAGGTCGCGCTCGCCGCTGAGCAGCGCGCGCAGGTCCCGCGCCAGCTCGGCATAGGCCGCATCCGGATTGCTGAAATCGTAGTGTTGCGACACGTGGGTGGTCATGCGCGCTCCGTCGGGAAAGCCAGTACATCTTCGATGCTGGCGGCGTTCGTGGCCAGCATGAGCACGCGGTCGAAACCCAGCGCGACCCCGGCGCAATCGGGCAGGCCCGCGTCGAGCGCCGCCAGCAGGTTTTGATCGAGCGAGGCCACGGGCAATCCGCGCGCCGCGCGGGATTGTTGATCGGCCGCGAAACGCATGCGCTGCTCGGCCGCGTTCGACAACTCGTGGTAGCCGTTGGCAAGCTCGACGCCGCGATGGTAGAGCTCGAAGCGCAGCGCCAACCGCGGGTCTTGCGTATCGAGGCGCGCCAGCGCGGCCTGCGACGCGGGGTAAAGATGCATGAAGGTGAGGGTGGCGGCGCCCAGCGCCGGTCCCACCTGCGCACCCACGATGAGATCCAGCAGCTCGTCGCGTCCCGCCTCGCGCGCATGACGCGCATCGAGGCCCAGCGCCTGCGCGGCGCGCTGCAGAACCTCGATCCCGGCATCCAGCGGATCGAAGCCGGCGTGCCGTCGCACGGCATCGCGATAACTCACGAACTCCAGCGGCAGGTCCTGGCCAAGCACCGCGCGTACCAGGTCGGCGACCTCGCGCATCAGCTGCTCCAGCGAGAAGCCGAGGCGATACCACTCCACCATGGTGAATTCCGGGTTGTGGTGGCGCCCGCGCTCGGCGCCGCGAAACACGTGGCACACCTGGAAGATGTCGCCCGAGCCCGCGGCCAGCAGCCGCTTCATCGCGTATTCGGGCGAGGTGTGCAGGAACAGCGGCGCCCCTGCGTGGCCCGGCACTTCGGTCTTCACGCTGCCAATGTTCACGTCCGATACCGGCGCGTTGACCATGATCGGCGTCTCGACTTCGAGCACCGCGCGCGCCTGGAAGAAATCGCGCGTGGCCGTCAGCGCGGCCGCGCGGCGGCGCAGTGTCGCCACGCTGGCGGTGGGCCGCCAGCTGTTCATCTCGCGGCGGGCATCCATGGATGCATCGTGCCGATGCGCTCACCCATGCGCAGCACGCGACCGGCGACCAGCGAGGACTGCCATTCGACCGCGCCCGCCGGGAACAAGAGGATCACGGTCGAGCCCATATTGAAGCGGCCCATCTCCGCGCCCTTGTCGAGCGCGGGGGGTTCGAGCACGCCGGTCACCGGCAGCGCGGTGACCTCGCGATGCTTTCGCGGCGTCACGTCGCCGTGCCACACCGTGGCCATGCTGCCGACATTGAGCGCGCCCACGAGGATCAGTCCCCAGGGCATGCCGGCGGTATCGAAGCCGCAGACCACGCGTTCGTTGCGCGAGAACAGGCCCGGCACCAGCTGCGCGGTGGTGCGGTTGACGCTGAACAGCCGGCCGGGTACGTAGAAGCTCTCGCGCAACTCGCCGGCGATCGGCATGTGGATGCGGTGGTAGTTGTACGGCGCCAGGTAGATAGTCGCGAAGGTGCCGCCGGCGAAGCTGCGCTCCCACGCCGGGTTGCCCGCCAGGAGCGCACGCAGCGAATACTCGTGGCCCTTGGCCTGCAGCAGCCGGTCGGCGCTGAGGAGGCCGGCCTCGCTGACCGTGCCGTCGACCGGCGAGACCACGGCCCGCGGGTCGGAATCGACCGGCCGCGTGCCCGGCCGCAGCGCGCGCGTGAAGAATTCGTTGAAGCTGGCGTAGGCGGTGGGCTCGGTTACGACCGCGTCGCGCATGTCCGGCTTGAAGCCGCGCATGAACAGGCGGATCAGCGCGTTCTTGAACGTCGGGTTGCGCGAGCGCGTGGCGCCGAGCACCAGGCGCGAGATGCCGTGCTGGGGCAGCAGGTGCTGGAGCGCGACGAATGCGCGCCCGCCCGCGCCGGGTTGGTCGCTCATGCGCGCGGGTTCAGCACGGGGGTGAGACGCGCCAGGTCGCGGCCCAGCGCCGCGGCCGAAAGCGGCGGCGTGAACACCGCCACGATCCGGGCCTGCGAATCCAGCACGAACACCGCGGCCGAGTGGTCCATGGTGTAGTTGCCGCCGCCGAGATCGACGCGCGCGGCCGCGACGCCAAAGGCACTGGTCGCCTTCACAATTTCGGACGCGCTGCCGGTGAGGCCGATAAGATCGCCGCGGAATGACGCGATATAACTACCGAGCTGCTCCGGCGTATCACGCTCAGGATCGACGCTGATGAGCGCCACCTTGATGCCGGACAATGCCGGGTCCTGTTGCGCGACCTGCTTCTGCACGTTGGCGAGCAATGCCAGCGTGGTCGGACACACGTCAGGGCAGTGCGTGAAGCCGAAGAACACCAGCGTCGGGTGGCCACGCAGCGCCGCCGGGGAGGCCGGCTTGCCCTGCGTATCCACCAGGTTGAACTCGGGCAGCACGCGCGCCTGCGGCAGCGAGGTTCCCGATTCGAGCGACGGCACGGCGGGCTGGTTCAGCATGCGTGCCACGTACACACCGGCGAGCGCCGCGACCACCGCGATCGCGCCCACCGAAATCCAGTAACGATTCGACATGGCGCGATTATTTCACAGGACGACCGTGGCCAGCCTCATCGGCAGCGTTCAGCGCCGGCTGGCGCGCGCCCAGGTGTTTTTCGGGCACGGCACCGAGAACGCGCGCGACGAGGCGGCGGCGCTGGTGTACTTCGTCATGCGGCTGCCGCACGACGCGCCGGCGCGGGCACTGCAACGAAAAGTCGGCGCGGCGCAGGTGGCGCGCGTCACGGAACTGCTCGAACGACGCATCGCGGAGCGGGTGCCCCTGCCGTACCTGACGCACGAGGCCTGGTTCGCCGGCCTGCGCTTCTACGTCGACGAACGCGTGCTGATTCCACGCTCGCCGTTCGCGGAGTTGCTGGAACGGCGGTTCGCGCCGTGGATCGAGCCGCGGCGCGTCGCACGCATCCTCGACCTCGGCACCGGCTCAGGCTGCATCGCGCTGGCCGCGGCGAAGGCGTTTCCGCGCGCGCGGGTCGACGCGGTGGACATCGATACCGGCGCACTCGAGGTGGCGGCCATCAATCGACGGCGGTTGCGCCTAACACGCCGCGTGCGGCTCATCGAGTCCGACCATTTCGCGGCGCTTTCGGGTGAGTCGTACGATATCATCGCGAGCAATCCGCCCTACGTCGGGACGCGCGAGATGCGTGGCCTGCCGCGCGAGTACCGGCACGAGCCGCGCGTCGCGCTCGAATCCGGACGCGAGGGCCTCGATTCGGTCGGAATCATCCTGCATCACGCGGCGCGACACCTGCGCCCGCGGGGGCTGCTGGTGGTCGAGGTGGGCAACACCGAGCGCGTGCTGCAGCGTGCGTATCCGCGCATGCCTTTCACGTGGCTGGATTTCGAACGCGGCGGCGGCGGGGTGTTCCTGCTGACGCGCGAGCAACTGGAGAAGGCGTCAGCCTGATGCATCGGTATGTCGGGTAACTCGATCGGCAGATTGTTCACGGTCACCACCTTCGGCGAGAGCCACGGCCCGGCGCTGGGCTGCATCGTCGATGGCTGCCCGCCGGGCCTCGAACTCAGCGAGGCGGATCTGCAGGGCGACGTGGATCGCCGGCGCACGGGCACGTCGCAGTTCGTCAGCCAGCGCAAGGAAGGCGACGAGGTGAAGATCCTGTCGGGCGTGTTCGAAGGGCGCACCACCGGCACGTCCATCGGCATCCTCATCGAGAACACCGACGCGCGTTCGCGCGACTACGAGAAGATCAAGGATCGATTCCGGCCCGGCCACGCCGATTACACCTACCAGCAGAAATACGGCTTCCGCGACTACCGCGGCGGTGGGCGCTCATCGGCGCGCGAGACCGTGATGCGGGTCGCCGCCGGCGCAATCGCGCGCAAGTACCTGCGCGAGAAATTCAGCGTGCAGATCAGCGGCTACCTCGCGCAGATCGGGCCCCATGTCATCGAGCCGGTGAATCCCGAGTCCGCCTATGACAATCCTTTCTTCTGTCCGGATCCGTCGCGGCTGAAAGAGCTCGAGGACCTGATGTGGAAGATCCGCAGCGACGGCGATTCGCTGGGCGCGAAGGTCACGGTGATCGCGAAAGGTGTACCGCCCGGCTGGGGCGAGCCCGTGTTCGATCGCCTCGACGCGGATCTCGCGCACGCCATGATGGGCATCAATGCCGTCAAGGCGGTGGAGATCGGCGCCGGCGTGGGCGCCGCGGCGCAACGCGGCAGCGAGCATCGGGATGAGCTCACGCCCACCGGGTTCCTTTCCAATAACGCTGGCGGAATTCTCGGTGGCATTTCTTCCGGCCAGGACGTGGTGGTCCACGTCACGCTCAAGCCCACCTCGAGCATCCAGGTGCCCGGCAAGTCCATCGACGTGAATGGCAACCCGGTGGAAGTCGTGACCACGGGCCGCCACGACCCCTGCGTAGGCCTGCGCGCCACGCCCATTTGCGAGGCGATGCTGGCCATCGTGCTGATGGACCACTGCCTGCGTCACCGCGGACAGAACGCCGACGTGCGTTCCGCCACGCCGGTGATCACCTCGCCCCGGTAGTTAGGGAACCGATCGAGCCGGGCGCACGGCGGCCCGGCGCCGGCGCGGCTTTCCCGAGGAATCGGGCGGACAACCAATCCCGTGAGCGAGTTCGCGTTTTGCGTCATGCAGTGCGGGTATCGATCCGGTCAGGTAATCCCCGACCCGACGCGAGGTGTTAGGCGACCACCCGCGCGTACTGAGGCGTTTCAACCACTTAAAGGCGCGAACCGGGACACGTTTTATGTTCGACGCATTAGGGAAGATATAAGTCACGAGCCCGACTTGACGTATGCAACTCCCCCAATTCCAACTCCGTGATTTTGGTGCGAGAGCATATTTAAGTTATATTGCGGGCGGTTGCAGTTTTGGGCCGGAAGTTTCGGCTCCAAGCTCTTGTTTCAATAAAGAAATTACATAGCCGACGGTCGTTGTGGAGACGCGAATGATGCGTATTGGTCTCGTCCGGGGTTTAGTGGCGTTACTGCTCCTGCCCGGAATCTCCCATGCACTGGGCCTCGGCGACGTTCACCTGAACTCACCGCTGAATGCCCCGCTCGACGCTGAGATCGAGCTGGTCAACGCGACTCCCGAAGACCTCGCGACCCTCGACGCCAAGCTGGCGACCAAGGACACCTTTGCCCGGTACGGGCTGGACTGGCCGCCGTTCATGGCCAGTGTGACGGTCACGCGCGATCGCGGCGCCAATGGCGGCCAGGTCCTGCGCATCAAGTCCACCGAGAGCGTCACCGAGCCGTTCCTGACGCTGCTCATCGAAGCCACCTGGGCGCGTGGCCGCCTGGTGCGCGAATACACCGTGCTGCTCGATCCGCCGGTGTTCGCGCCGAACAGCGTCGCGGCCGCCCCGGTGCCGGCGCCTGCCGTCTCGCAGGGCCAGTCCACCGGCCAGATCGAACGTCCCGCTCCCCAGGAAGCCCCGACTGCCGCGCCGCCTCCGGCCGCCGGCGGTGGCGACAGCTACGAAGTGCGTCGCGGTGACAGCCTGTCGGCCATCGCGCGCCGCCTGTCGGCCAGCTCCGGGCAGCGTACCGATCAGCTCATGGTTTCTATCTACCGCGGCAACGCGGGTGCGTTCGAAGGCGACATGAACCGCCTGCGCGCCGGCGCGGTGCTGCGCATACCCGCCGGCGACGAAGTCGCCGCCGTGTCGCCCACCGAGGCGCGTGACGAAATCCGTCGCAATGTTGGCTCCTACGCGGCCAGTTCCGGCAGCAGCAATGCCGGTCGCCTGCGCCTGGTGCCGCCGAGCGAGTCCGCCGCATCGCCCGGCTCGGGCAGTGACAACTCGGCCGAGGTCTCGCAGCTGCAAGGCCGCGTGCGCGACCTCGAGGGCCAGCTCACCGAATCCAAGCGCATGCTCGAGCTGCGCAACACCGAGCTCGCGGACCTGCAGGCCAAGCTGGCTGCGTCCCAGCAGCGCGCGGCCGCCGCGCAGCCGGCCCCGACGCCGGCACCGGTCGAGACTCCGGCCACCACGCCCGAGCCCGCGCCGGCCGCGACTCCGGAGCCCGCCACGCCTGAAGCGGCGGCCCCCCAGGCCGTTGAGCCGACTCCCGAACCTGCCGCGACGCCGGCCGAGACTCCGGCCGCCAAGCCGGCGAAGAAGCCGAAGCGCACCACCGACGAAACCGCGTCGGAAGGCGGCCCGTCGATCCTGGATTCGATCCTGGAATACTGGTGGGCATTGGCGGGCATCGTGGTCCTGCTGCTGGCGATGGTCTTCATGAAGTCCCGTGGCAAGCGCAAACACGCTGACTTCGACGATCGCCTCGGACGCCTGGCGGAGCAGGGCGGTGACCGCCTCGCCGAACCGGTCGATTCGCTGTCCGACACCGGCCGGATGCGCGCGCCGGCGATGGCCTCCGAAATTCCGGACGACATCCTCGTCGAGGAATCCGGCACGCATCGCGCGCTGCAGGAGACCCAGGACATCCCGCTGGCGCCGACGGTTCGTACCGACGAGACCATCAGCAGCGAGACCGCGGTCAACCTCGACCAGGGCGATCCGCTGGCCGAAGCCGATTTCCACATGGCATACGGTCTGTACGACCAGGCCGCCGACCTGGTGCGCATCGCCATCCAGCGCGAACCGCAGCGCCGCGACCTCAAGCTCAAGCTCCTCGAAGTGTTCTTCGTCTGGGGCAACAAGGAGCAGTTCCTCAGCATGGCGCGCGAGCTGTCGGATACCCGCGGCGGCGCGGACCCGGGCGAGTGGGAAAAGATCGTCATCATGGGCAAGCAGATCGCGCCCGAGGACTCGATGTTCGCCGAGAGCGGCGCGGCCGGCTCGGTGGGCGTGGACCTCAACCTCGACGGTGGCGGCGCCGGTGGCGTCGACTTCGATCCCTTCGATATCAGCCAGCGCATGGACGTGACCGGCGGCGGCAATGCCGACCCGGTGGATCTCGACCTGAGCACGGCGTTGCGTGATCCGGATGCTACGGGCGAAGGCCTGCAGCTCCCGGACCGCGAGAGCAGCAACCAGACCACGCGCGAAATGACGGTCAAGATGACGCCCGCGGGTTCCGAGGCGCCGACCGTCGAACAGCCCGCGCTGCGTCCCATGGACGAGCCGACCATCCGCGAGAAGGTCGACAACGCCATGCGCCGCAAACTCAGCTCCGAGCAGACCGCCGAGCTGGCGCTCGACGACCTGGGTCTGGAGCTGGGCTCACTCGAACAGACGGATTCCTCCATCGGCCTGAAGCCCATGGGTGGCGCATCCGGCCCGGATGCCAATGCCCCGACCATGGTGGCCGGCCTCGACGAGAACTCACAGCGGCTGCTGCGCGCCGCGGCGGCGCGTTCCGGCGCCAGTGCCAACGGCAATGCCGAGGACTCGCAGCTCACCGAACACGGTGCCAGCGGCACGTGGTTCCTCACGGATCGCGAACTTGGCGGCGACGTGGACCTGACGAAGGGCCGTCCCATCGACCCGGGTTCGACGGCGTCGATGCAGTTCAGCATGCCGGATGAAAACTTCGACGTGTCGTCGACTTCGCGCCTGGCGGCCATCGATCGCAACAACCTCGACTTCCCGGTGGAACCCACCCGCGAACAGCCCGCCATGGGCGGACGCAAGGTCGACCTCGACCTGGGCGGCGGCAACATCGATCTGCCCGGCAGCCCGACTGAAGAGCTGGCCGTTCCGGACCTGGAGCCGGTGACGCTGTCCGAAGTGGGCACCAAGCTCGACCTGGCCCGCGCCTACGTCGACATGGGTGATCCGGATGGCGCCCGCAACATTCTCAACGAGGTGTTGTCGGAAGGTTCGGCTTCGCAGAAGCAGGAAGCCCAGCGCCTGCTCGAGTCGCTGCCCGGCTAAATGCCCAGGTTCGCGGCCGGCCTCGAGTACGACGGCCGCGCGTATTCCGGCTGGCAGGGTCAGCCCGGGCTCAACACCGTCCAGGACGTCGTGCAACGCGCCATCGCGCGCGTCGCCGACGCGCCCGTGGAATGCACCTGCGCGGGACGCACCGACGCCGGCGTCCACGCGTTCGAACAGGTGGTGCACTTCGACAGCGATGCGCCGCGCAGCGAGCGCTCCTGGCGCCTCGGTGCCAATACCTATCTACCGCAGGACGTGAGCGTCACCTGGGTGCGCGAGGTGCCGGCGCATTTTCACGCGCGCTTCGGCGCGCTGGCGCGCAGCTATCGCTACTTCATCCTGAACCGCGACTCGCGCCTTGCGCTGGCGGCCGGACGTGCCACCTGGGAACGGCGCCCCCTCGACGCTGCGCGCATGCACGGCGCGGCCCAGGTGCTGCTGGGCGAACACGATTTCAGCGCCTTCCGCGCCATCGAATGCCAGGCCAAGTCGCCGATGCGGCGCGTCGAGAGTCTCGCGGTCTCGCGCCATGGCGACTGGGTGCGCATCGACGTCACCGCCAATGCCTTCCTGCACCACATGGTTCGCAATATCGCCGGGTTGCTGATGATGGTCGGCTCCGGGGAATCCCCGCCCGAACGGGTGGCCGCGGTGCTGGCCACGCGCGATCGCAAGCAGAATGCCGCGACCGCGCCGCCCGACGGCCTGTACCTCGCCGCGGTGCGCTACCCGCCGGAGTTCGGGCTGCCGGGGGCGCCGGCGGGTGCGGGGCTTGACGCCGCTGTTATGATCGCCGGCACTTCGTAAAGGGGCCATCGCCAAACATGTCCTGGTTCGAAAAAATCATGCCCTCGCGCATCAAGACCGAGCGCCGCACGCGTTCGGTGCCCGAGGGCCTGTGGATCAAGTGTTCGGCCTGCGATGCGGTGCTGTACCGCGCCGAGCTCGAGCGCAATCTCAACGTGTGCCCGAAGTGCAGCCACCATATGCGCATCGGCGGGCGCGAGCGCCTGGCGCGATTCCTCGATGAAGGCGAGCAGCTCGAGATCGGCGCCGATGTCTCGCCCGAGGATCCGCTCAAGTTCCGCGACAGCAAGCGCTACCGCGACCGGCTCGCGGCCGCACAGAAGGCCACGGGCGAACGCGACGCCATGATCGTGCTCGCGGGCACGCTCGAGGGATTGCCCATCGTGGCCTGCGCCTTCGAGTTCAAGTTTCTCGGCGGTTCGATGGGCTCGGTGGTCGGCGAGCGCTTCAAGCGCGCCGTGGACTTCTGCATCGAGAACAAGGCGCCGCTGGTGTGCTTCTCGTCGAGCGGCGGCGCGCGCATGCAGGAAGCGCTGTTCTCGCTGCTGCAGATGGCCAAGACCAGTGCCGCGCTCGCGCGCCTGGCGCAGGCGCGCCTGCCGTTCATTTCCGTGATGACCGATCCGACCACCGGCGGTGTGTCCGCCAGCCTCGCAATGTTGGGCGATCTGAACGTGGCCGAGCCGCGTGCACTGATCGGCTTCGCCGGTCCGCGCGTCATCCAGCAGACCGTGCGCGAGACCCTGCCCGAAGGATTCCAACGCAGCGAATTCCTGCTGGACCACGGCGCACTCGATCTCATCATCGATCGCCGCGACATGCGCGAGAAGCTCGGCGCGATGTTGCGGCTGCTGATGCGCCGCCCGGCTGCGGTGCCCGAGTCCGCGTCGGCCGCGGCAGCGCCGTCCTCCGCGCCATCCTGAAGACGCCGATGCGCCCGCTGGCCGACTGGCTGGACCAGCAGCAGAAGTCGCATCCCAGTGCCATCGACCTGGATCTCACGCGGGTGCGCTCGGTGGCCCAGCGCATGGGCCTGCTCCCGCCGCGGTATCACGTGGTCACCGTTGCCGGCACCAATGGCAAGGGCTCGACCGTCGCCTATCTCGATGCCTTGTTCCGCGGCGCCGGCAAACACACCGGCCGTTTCACCTCGCCGCACCTGGTGCGCTACAACGAACGCATCTGCATCGATGGCGTGGAAGCGGCCGACGGCGATCTCATCGCCTCGTTCGAACGCATCGACGCGGCGCGCGCATCCACCACGCTGACCTTCTTCGAATACAACGCGCTGGCGGCACTCGACCTGTTCGCGCGCAAGCCGGTGGACGTGGCGGTGCTCGAGGTGGGGCTCGGCGGCCGGCTCGATGCCACCAACATCGTCGACGCGGACGTGGGCGTGGTGTGTTCGATCGGCCTCGACCACGTCGACTGGCTGGGCGACTCGGTGGAACAGATCGGACGGGAAAAGGCCGGCATCTTTCGACCGGGCCGCCCGGCGGTTCTCGGCGCCGCGCCGATGCCGAACTCGGTGTGGCAGGTCATCGAAGAACTCGGCGCGCGGGCGGTGGCACCCGGACAGCAGTACCAGGTGCGTGTGCACGGCGACAGCTGGGACTTCGAGTGCGGCGGATTGCAGTTGCGCGACTTGCCGCGGCCCGCGCTGGCCGGCGAACACCAGGTGGGCAATGCCGCCGCGGCGCTGGCGGCCGTGGTGTCCGGGGGCTTCGGATTGCGCCTCGATCATGCCAGCGTCAGCGCCGCGCTCCGGAGTGTGAAGGTCGCGGGACGGTTCCAGCGCGTGGCGGGCGAGGTCGAATGGATCCTCGACGTTGCGCACAACGTGCAGGCCGCGGAAACGTTGCGCGACAACCTGCGGCGCCTGCCGCGTGCGCCGCGCACGCTGGCCATCTGCGGAATCCTCGGTGACAAGGACATCCGCGGCATCACCGCCAAGCTGGCGGGCGAGGTCGACGCGTGGATCCTCGCGTCCCTGGAGGGTGCCCGTGCGGTCAGCACGCGGCAGATCGCCCAGGCACTGCCGCCGAGTTCGTCGGTGCTGGCGCACGCCCACGACGTAGCCGAGGCCTGCCGCGTGGCGCGTGCGTCCGCGCGACCGGGAGAACGCGTGCTGGTGTTCGGTTCTTTCCTCACGGTCGGACCGGCGCTGGAATTCCTTGGGATATAGTTCGCGCCATGGAATCTCGAGCCAAGCAGCGCCTGACGGGCGCGATCATCCTGGTCGCGTTGTTCGTGTTGCTGGTGCCGGAGCTGCTCACCGGCCCGCGCGACTCGCATCCGGCGACCGAGTCTCCGAGCAGCGGGGGAATGCGTCGCTACACCATCGACCTCGACGCGCAAAATTCCGCCGGCCAGCCGATGGCGCCCGCGGGCCACGAAGCGCCAGTGGCATTGCCCGAAGTGGCGGCGCCGATGGGTTCCGCGACCGAGCGCGCCATGCCGGGCGAGGCAGCGATTGCGCCGTCCGAACCCGCGGTCACCACCAATCCCGCGCCGTCGCCAAACAATAGTGCCGCGGTAGCGCAAACACCCGCGGCCAGCGCGCCGAAGCCCATCGCCACGCCCGCGCCGGCACCGGCGGCGGCGACGGCACCACGTACTGAAACACCGCGGGCCGCGACGGCCAATCCGGTGCCCGGCAGCTTCGTGGTGCAACTCGGCAGTTTCGGCAGCAAGGAAAATGCCGAACGGCTGGTGCGCGACATGAACGCCAAGGGTTTCACCACGTTCATCGCGCCCATCACCACCAACGGGCGCGAGCTGTATCGAGTGCGTGTGGGCCCGACACGGGACCGCGCCTCGGCCGAGGCACTGGCCACCGAGCTCAAACGCGTGGGGCAGTCGGGCAGCATCGTGCCAATTTCGTGACGCGGGTACTTCTCCGGCACGTCTTCCCCTGTTTCAGCGGCGCTCGTCTTGTACAATCGCGCGCCTAGTTCGAAGTCGTCGTCCTAATGATCGCAGTCGACTACATCATCCTCGCCATCATCGTTCTCTCCGCCGTCATGGGCCTGGTCCGTGGGCTCCTCCGCGAATCCGTCGCCGTCATCACCTGGTTCCTGGCCATCGTGCTGGCCTGGAGCTTCGGCAGCTCGCTGGAGCCGCACCTGGGCGGCATCCTCGTAGGGTCTCCCCTACGGATTTGGGCGGCCCGCGTGATCATCTTCGTCGGCGTGCTGCTTTTGGGCGGCGCGGTGGCCGTGATACTTGGACATTACGTTCGCGTCTCCATGTTCGCCGGCATGGACAGGTTCCTGGGGCTGGTCTTCGGCATCGTGCGCGGCATCGTGATCGTCGGTGCCTTCACCATCGCGGTGCAGGCGCTGCGCATGGACGAAGATGCCTCCTGGAAACGTTCGCGGCTGCTGCCTTACGCGGCCAGTGTCGCCGATGCCCTGCGCGGCATCGTCGGCGAGAATCTCGAGCGGATCGAGAAGAAACTTCCCGTCTCCACCTGAGGGGCCTAGCGAATGTGCGGCATTGCCGGAATCGTCGGAACCAGCGGAGTCAACCAACGCATCTACGACGCGCTGACAGTGCTGCAGCACCGTGGCCAGGACGCCGCGGGCATCGCCACGGTCCAGGACGGCGAGCTGTTCACGCGCAAGGGCCGCGGCCTGGTGCGCGACGTGTTCGAGACGCACCACATGCTCGAGCTCAAGGGCAACATGGGCATGGGCCATGTGCGCTACCCGACGGCCGGGTGTGACAGCGCCTCCGAAGCCCAGCCTTTCTACGTGAATGCGCCGTACGGCATCTGCCTCGCGCACAACGGCAATCTCACCAACGCACGCGAGCTCGGCCAGGTCATCGAGCGCGAAGACCGCCGCCACCTGAACACCAGTTCCGATTCCGAGGTGCTGCTCAACGTGCTGGCCTCGGAGCTGCAGCGCGTGGGCACGCCGCGCGTCACGCCCGCGGACATCTTCGCCGCCGTCGGCGCCGTGTATCGCCGCTGCCGCGGCGGCTACGCCACCATCGCGATGATCATCGGCCACGGTCTGCTCGGGTTCCGCGATCCGAATGGCATTCGCCCGCTGGTGCTGGGCCAGCGCGAAACGCCGAAGGGCGCCGAGTGGATGCTGGCCTCGGAGAGCGTGGCGCTCGACATGCTGGGTTTCAAGATGGTGCGCGACGTGGCGCCGGGTGAAGTGGTGTACATCGACGTCTACGGGCGCCTGCACACGCAGGTCTGCTCGGCGACCACGCGCCATGCGCCCTGCATCTTCGAGTACGTGTACTTCGCGCGCCCCGACTCGCTGATCGACAACATCTCGGTGCACCGCGCGCGCATGCGCATGGGCGACCGGCTGGCCGAAAAGATCCAGCGTGAGCGTCCCGACCACGACATCGACGTGGTCATCCCGATTCCCGATACCAGCCGCACCAGCGCCATGCAGGTGGCGCAACACCTGAACCTGAAGTACCGCGAAGGGTTCGTGAAGAACCGCTACGTGGGCCGCACCTTCATCATGCCGGGGCAGGAACAGCGTTCGAAGTCGGTACGTTCCAAGCTCAATGCCATCGACCTCGAGTTCCGCAACAAGAACGTGCTGCTGGTCGACGACTCCATCGTGCGCGGCACGACCTCGGCGCAGATCATCGACCTGGCCCGCGAGGCCGGCGCGCGCAAGGTGTACTTCGCTTCGGCGGCACCGCCGGTGAAATTCCCGAACGTGTACGGCATCGACATGCCGGCCAAGAGCGAACTGGTGGCGAGCTCGCGCACGGAACAGGAAGTCGCGACGCTGATCGGCGCCGACTGGCTGGTCTACCAGGATCTCGAAGACCTGATTGCGGCCTGCGTGCACGATCATTCCAGCATCAAGGAATTCGACACCTCGTGCTTCTCCGGGCAATACGTCACCGGCGATGTCACCGCCGAATATCTCGCGCGCCTGGAATCCGAGCGTTCGGATTCGGCCAAGGCCACTCGCCGCGATGGCGATCGTGGCGGCCTCAAAGTCGTCAAGACCTGAAGGAACTGCGCTCGTCGTGAGCGCACGCCGCACACTCCTCGAGTTGCTCGATGCCGCGCTGCGCGCGGTCGACGGCCGCGTGGCCGTGGCGTCGGCGCTGGCGCGCGACGCGCGGCACTCGCCGATATTCGCCATCGGCAAGGCCGCGAGCTCCATGGTGCTGGGCGCGCGCGCTGTGCTCGGCGGCACGACTGAAACCCTGTTGATCACCAAGGACGGTCACGTACCACCCGAGCTGCGCGGCGCCGCCGGTGTCACGGTGATCGAGAGCGCGCACCCGCTGCCCGATGCACGCAGCCTGGCCGCCGGCGAGGAGCTCGCGCGGCGACTGCAGGCGCTGCCCGGGGATGCCTGTCCGCTGTTCCTGGTGTCCGGCGGCAGTTCGAGCCTGGTGGAATCGCTGCAGCCCGGCCACGACCTCGATGACCTGCGCGCGCTCAATGACCTCGGGCTCAGCGCCGGCTGGGACATCGCGCAGTTGAACGCGCGGCGCGCGCGGCTGTCGCGCCTCAAGGGCGGCGGCGTGGCGCGCTTGCTCGGCAACCGACGCGCACGCGCCTTGTTCATCTCCGACGTGCCCGGCGACGACGTCGACGTGATCGGCTCCGGGTTGTTAGGCCGTCACCAGGGACAGTTCGACAGCATCGACCGGCAGGTGGTCGCGAACGTGGAGCGGGCGGTGCAGGCCGCCGTCGACGCGGGCGCGGCGCGCGGGCTGACGCTCGAGGCCGGCACGCGCCGCTTCGACGGCGACGCGGCCGAGGTGGCCGCGCATTTTCTCGACACGCTGCGTGCCACGCGGGCGGACGGAGTGGTGTGGGGTGGCGAGTCCACCGTGCGTCTTCCGGCGCGCCACGGGCGCGGCGGCCGCAATACGCACCTGGCGCTGGCGATGGCGAGATCGATGCGGAGTGCCGAGCCGCTCACCATGCTGGCCGCCGGCACCGATGGCACGGACGGCCCCACCGACGATGCCGGTGCCATCGTCGATGCCGGCACGATCGAACGCGCGGAGCTCGGTGGCTGCGACGTGGAACGCGCCTTCGAGGAGTTCGATTCCGGCACGGCGCTCGAAGCCGCCGGTGACCTGGTGCACACCGGTCCCACCGGCACCAACGTCGGGGATGTCCTGATCGGCCTCAAACAAACTGCGACGTCGCTGCGTGGCCTCGTGCCCCCTCGCATGCTCTAATCCGGCCCGCCATGAGACTCATGCTCATCGACGACGATCCGCGTTACCGCACGCTGCTGCGGCATCACATCTCATGCGACTGGCCGGACGTGGACCTGATCAGCTACAACCCGCGCGTGCGCGGTCCGCTGACGCCGGGATTCCTCGCGCAGGGTTACAGCGTGGTGCTGCTCGATCATCAGTGGCGCGGGGGCTCGGGTCTCGACTGGCTCAAGGATCTCGCGGGCCGCGAAGGGTTCGCGCCCGTGATCTTCCTGTCGGCCAGCGACGATTCTCCGGACGCGGTCGAGGCGCGCGCCGCCGGCGCCTACGAAGTGCTCGGCAAGGCGAAGATCAAGCACACCAAGCTCAACGACGCGATTCGCCGCGCCGCCGACGAGCAGGCCAAGGCCCAGAGTCGCTGGCGCATGTCGGCGGGCGCGAAGATGGCGCAGGACTTCGCGGGCTGCCGCCTGAAGACCTACCGGCGCATCGACCTGATCGCGAAGGGCTCGGTGTCGGACCTGTTCCTGGCCGAGAGCGCCGACATCGGCGGCGTGGTGGTGCTCAAGGTGACGCCCGCGATCCGCAAGGAGACCGGCGTCGATCAATCGATGGAGCGCTTCCTGCAGGAGTTCGAGATCCTGCGCGAGGTCAAGCATCCGAACGTGGTGCAGATCTACGATCTCGGCGTGACCGACGATCACCTGTTCCTGGCGATGGAGCACTTCGCGCGCGGCGACCTGCGCAAGCGCATGTCGGAAGGGCTCACGGCGCGCCAGTCGCTGGCGTACGCGCACGACATGGCGCTCGCGCTGCAGGCCATCCACGAGGTCGGCATCTTCCATCGCGACCTCAAGCCCGGCAACGTCATGTTGCGCGACGACGGCAGCATCGCGCTGATCGACTTCGGCCTGGCGAAACACGTGGCGCTGAAGATGGAGGTCACCGACAAGGGCCTGATCTTCGGCACGCCGCATTACATGAGCCCGGAGCAGGGCCACGGCAAGCCGATCGACGCTCGCAGCGACGTGTACGCGCTGGGCGTGATGCTGTACGAAATGCTCACCGGCAAGAAACCCTACGACGCCGAGAACCACATGGCGATCCTGGTGCACCACGCCAAGGCGCCCATCCCCAAACTACCCGAGCGCATCGCCTCGCTGCAGCCGCTGATCGACACGCTCATGGCCAAGGATCCCAACGATCGGCCCGCCGACGCGGACACCGCCGCGAAACTCATGGAGTTCGCGCTGGACGCCTTGGGGGCGCCGGAAACGCCGTCGTGAAGGCGCGCGGTGAAGCCGCGGCCAGCCGATTCGCGCGCGCCACGGGTAACTCCATCCTGCGTGCGCCGACGCCGCGGGCCTGGGTCGAGGCGGCGGTCGAGGACCTGGCCACGCTGCTGGTGGATCACTCCAATTGCGAAAAGAAGGCGGCGTCCACCGCGCTGGCGCTGATCTTCGCGTATCCCGACGACCGCGCGCTGAACATCGCGCTGTCACGCCTGGCCCGCGAAGAGCTCAAGCACTTCGAACAGGTGGAGCGGCTGATGAAGCGGCTGGATGTTCCGCACCTGCGCCTGAAGCCGGGTCGTTATGCCAGCGAGTTGCGCAAGCTGGTGCGTACGCACGAACCCAAGCGCAAGCTCGATCTCATGATCGTGCACGCGCTGATCGAGGCGCGCTCCTGCGAGCGCTTCCGGCTGCTGTCGAAGCACTTGCCCGAAGCGGTGCGCGAGCTATACGAACAACTGGAACGCTCCGAGGCGCGGCACTTCGAGATCTACCTGGAATTCGCCGAGCGCGAGTTCGAGGCGGAGGAGATTGCAGCCCGCCTCGAGCTCATTGCCACGCGCGAGGCCGAGCTCGCGACCGAGCCGGATCGCGAGCTGCGCTTCCATTCCGGCCCGCCGCTTTAGGAAATGGGGACATTCCCCAATTCCTAGCAAATGGGGTCAGACCTCATCTGCCGTCGAGACGTGTCAGATCTCACCGTAGAGGTCTGACCCCATTTGCCCGCGAAGCGGGGAATTGGGG
>Ga0070665_100001535_pt1 | contig 26671 bp, 25 predicted proteins | sample KBSS13metaG_FD_65862 | JGI IMG/M metagenome (GOLD analysis project Ga0070665, IMG submission 65862) | Switchgrass rhizosphere microbial communities from Kellogg Biological Station, Michigan, USA - KBS S1-3 metaG | ecosystem: Host-associated > Plants > Roots > Rhizosphere > Soil ... | reverse complement strand
TACTTCTACTTCTCACTTTTCGCTTTTCACTTCTAACTTTGTTTTCTCACCCGCCCGGATCGGAATCTTGAGGCGGTTTTCCGGAGGTGGCAGCGGACACTCGTAGGTCGGGTTGTAGTAGCAGTAGGGGAAATACGCGCGGTTGAAGTCGACTTCGTAGATGCCGGTGGAGTTGCGATCGAGATCCATGAAGCGCCCCGCGGCGTAGGTCTCCGTGCCGCTGGTGAGATCGCTGAAGGCCACGAACAGCCGCCGGGGATCCGTGCCGACCTCGTTGAAGGCGAGCAGCTTCAGCGGCGTCCCCTTCAACGTGAACTCGAGCGTGCCGACACGCCGCATCTTTCGATTCGTTCCCGTCGACGTCGGCATTTCGACGATCGTCTTGTCGTCGATCGGTTTGAGTGCCGCCGGCGCATCGTAGTCGGGATCGATCGGGTAGTAGCCGAGCGGAAGGAACTGCGCGTGCCGCTCCTTCGGGATGGGATCATCGCTGGCGGTGAACGCCGAATCCTTCGCCGCCCGCTCCGCCGCGATCTTGCTGGCGTAGTCCTTGGGTTCGTCAGGGGGCCTGCTTGAACACCCTCCAGTCAAAAGCAGTGCGAGCGCCAGGAGGGCAGGAAGGGCAGGAGGGCCGGGATGGGCAGGACGGGAAAGAGGTCCAAAGAACGTGGTGCAGGCCTTCAGGCCTGCTGCCTTTGCAGGGCTAAAGCCCCGCACTACACCTGAAATCTTTCCCATCCCGCCGGTCCAGCCCCTCCCGCCCATCCTGCCTAGGATAACGGGTATCCGCCGCGCTCGACCGTGGCATCGGCGATGCGGCGTCGAGCGGCAACCGTATTGATCGGCGCGACCTTGAGCAGGCGACGCAGGCCGGCGAGCATCGTGCGGAGCGTGTCGCCCTCGACGGTCGCCGCAAGCGCCTGGCGAGCCGACGCGTCGATTCGCATGGCCGCGTCGTTGACGAAGACGCGTGCCGCGTCGGCATGGAGGTCCGCGCGAGGCGCCTTCGCTGCAGCTGCCGCTTGCGCGCGCAGGACGGCGCTCTCCGCACTGAAGACGTCCATCGTGATGTCGGCCAGGTGCATCAGCACCTCCTGCTCGTCGGTGAGCTTGGTGCCGAACGTCTGCATGGCCACGCCGAACACCATCAACGCGGTCTTCTTGAACGACGTGATCGCACGGGCTTCGTCGGCAAGAACGCCGTCAGCGTCGCCCGAGGCCGGCATCGACGGCGGACCGAGCAGCTCGTCCTGCAGCGCTTTCGCGGCGGGAATCAGCCCGAGCTCGCCTTTGACGGCCCGTCGGATCAGCATGCCCGGAATCAGCAGCCGGTTGATCTCGTTCGTGCCCTCGAAGATGCGGTTCACCCGTGCATCGCGCACGTGGCGCTCCGCGGGGTAATCGTGCACGTAACCGTTGCCGCCGTGGATCTGGACGTTCTCGTCGAGCACGTAATCGAGCGTCTCGCTGCCCGCAACTTTGGCGATGGACGCTTCGACGTTGTACTCCTCGAAGGCGGCGAGCGCCGCCGATCCGTCGTTGGCGTCGTGCGGCGTCGCGGCGATGCGCGCGTCGACGAGACCGGCGGTGCGGTACAGCAGGCTCTCGACCGCGTAGGTGCGGACGACCATCTCGCCAATCTTGTGCTTGATGGCGCCGAAGTTCGCGATCGGCTGACCGAACTGCCGTCGGGTCGCGGCGTACTTGGCGCTTTCGCCAATCGCGCCGATCGCGCCGCCGCCGCACATCGCGCCGAGCTTGAAGCGCGCGAAATTCAGGACGTTGAACGCGACCTTGTGCCCCTTGCCGACTTCGGAGAGCACGTTCTCGGCCGGCACCTTCACGTCCTGGAAGATCAGCGCGGTCGTCGACGAGCCGTGGAGGCCCATCTTGTGCTCTTCCTTGCCGCTCTTCACGCCCCACTCGCGTTCGACCAGCAGCGCGGTGAACTGATCCCCGTCCACCTTGCAGAAGATCACGAACAGGTCGGCGAAGCCCCCGTTGGTGATCCACATCTTCTCGCCGTTGAGCACGAAGCTGCCGTCGGCCTGCCGCGTGGCCTTCGTCCGCGCGCCGAGGGCATCGGAACCGGATCCCGTTTCGCTGAGGCCGTACGCGCCGATGATTTCGCCGGACAGCAGCCGGGGAAGGTACTTCTGCTTCTGTGCCTCGCTGCCGAACAACATCAGGGGGACGATGGTGAGGTTGGCATGCGCGCCGAATGTCGCGCCGAAGGACGCCGCCCGCGCCAGCTTCTCGGAGACGACCAGCGAGGTCACCTTATCGAGTCCCAGGCCGCCGTACGCCTCCGGCACGTCGACGCCGAGTAATCCAAGGTCGGCGGCGACCTTCACGAGTTGCCGCGCGAGCGTCCAGTCCTTCGTTTCGAGCTGATCGAGCTTGGTCAGCACTTCGTTGTCGACGAACTCCTGCGCCGTCCGGCCGATCAGCCGGTGTTCCTCCGTCAAGCGCTCGGGCGTGAACACGGAGTCGGCCTCGGAGGGCTGGATCAGCCATTCGCCGCCGCGCAGGATCGATGTTTCGGTTGTTGTCGGCATAATCAGGCCCTTTCAAAGATACCAGCCGCACCCATCCCGCCACCGACGCACATCGTGACCATGCCGTAGCGGGCGTTTCGTCTCTTCATCTCGTACAACAGCGTCGTCGTCAGCTTCGCGCCGGTGCATCCGAGCGGATGGCCGAGCGCGATGGCGCCGCCGTTGACGTTCAGCCGATCGGGATCGATCGGCAGCTCTTTCAGGCAGGCGAGCACCTGCGCCGCGAACGCTTCGTTGAGCTCGATCAGATCGATTTGATCCAGCGTCAGCCCCGCGAGCTTCAGTGCCTTGCGGATGGCAGGCACGGGTCCGATGCCGAAGCGCTCGGGCTCGACGCCGGCCGTCGCGAAACAGACGAAACGGCCCATCGGCGCCAGGCCGGCCGCGCGCGCCCGTTCGGCGGAGGTGACGACGACGGCGGCGGCGCCGTCGCTCGTTTGCGACGAGTTGCCCGCCGTCACGCTCCCAGCGGCGTGGAACGCCGGTCGCAGCTTCGCCAGCGCCTCGGCTGACGTGTCGCGTCGCGGCCCTTCGTCGACGGAGAAGGTCACCTGGCGCGGACGCGGCGCGAGCGCGACCCCGCCGCTGATGTTCTGATTCCTTGTCCCGCCGAAGCCGGCTGGCGAAGGCGGAAGCCGGACCTCTTCGATCAGCGTGGCGGTGACCGGCACGATCTCGTCGACGAATCGGCCGCCATCAATCGCGGCCAACGCGCGCTGGTGGCTGCGCAGTGCGAAGGCGTCCTGTTCCGCACGAGAGATCCCGGCTTCACGGGCGTGGTTCTCAGCGACGAGACCGGTCGAGAGATAGACGTCGGGATAGCGATCGATGAGCGTGGGATTCGGGGCGAGCTTTACGCCGCCCATCGGCACCATGCTCATCGACTCCGTGCCGCCGGCGACGACCGCCGACGCCGAGCCGCACATGATCCGCTCCGCGGCGTACGCGATCGCTTGAAGGCCGGATGAACAAAAACGATTGACGGTGACGGCCGATGCGCTCACGGGGATGCCGGCACGCAGGCTGGCAATCCGCGCGACGTTCATGCCCTGCTCCGCCTCCGGCATCGCGCATCCCAGGATCACGTCGTCGATCTCTCCGGGGTCGATGCCGGGCGCGCGCTTCAACGCCTCGGCGATGGCGACGGCGCCGAGCTCGTCGGGCCGCGTGCCGCGCAGCGTACCGCCCGGCGCCTTGCCCGCGGCGGTTCTGGCGGCGGACACGATGACAGCTTCATGCATAACAGTTCTCATGGTCCGGCTAAAGCCGGACACTACCGACGTCGAATCACGGTCCGGCTAAAGCCGGAGACCACCGATTTCAAACGGCCGCCGCCGTATTCGGTAGTGTCCGGCTTTAGCCGGACCCCTAACCCTGCCAATCTCCCAACAAATCCTCGATCGCGTCGGCGACCTCGGCCACCTTCCCGTCGAACAGATGATCGGCGGCGTCGATGACGACCATCTCCTTCGGTTCCGCGGCGCGCGCGTAGAAGGCGCGCATGTCTTTCAGGAAACAGATCTCGTCGAACTCGCCCTGGATAAAAAATTTCGGCTTCGTGCTGCGTTCGACGCTCCCGAAGTCGTAGCGCGTGATTGGCGGCGCGATGCCGATGAGCGCCGAGACACGCGGATCTTCGGCGCCGACCGACAGGGCCACCCAGGCGCCGAACGACATGCCGGCGGCCCAAATCGCCGCGCCGGGATAGAGCGTCGCCACGTAGTCGAGCGCGGCGCGAAAGTCGTCCTGTTCGCCCGGCCCGTTCGTGAAGCTCCCTGCGCTCGCGCCCGCACCGCGGAAGTTGAATCGCAGCACCGCGCAGCCGATCCGGCTGAGCGCCTTCGCCGCCTGATACACGACCTTCGTGTGCATCGTGCCGCCCTGGCTCGTCAGGGGATGCGCAAACACCACGGCGGCGCGCAAGCCATCCGGATGGCCCTGACTGACGCGGCCGTCGTGGCCGATCGTCCCGGGCGCCATGGGCTCCTCGAGGAGCGCCTCAAGCCGTCCGGCCGGTCCGGCGAATTCACGCGGCGGCATGTTCTCTTCTCGACAGAAACTCGTGGACGATACGCGCGAATTCCCGGGAGCGCGTGTTGCAGCCAAGATGGCCGGTCTGCGGGATCGCGACGAGCTTGGCGCCGGCGATCATCTGCGCGTAGCGCTCCGTGCCGCTGACCGGAACGATGCGATCGAGTGCGCGATCGCCGGTGATGACGAGGGTCGGCGCCGAGACGCGCGCGCAGTCGCCTTCGACGTCGAGCGAGCGGAGCAGCTTGGCGCGCTGCGCAAGGCGGTTGACTGAAATGGGCGCGGTCACCAGCTTCGCGGCCTGGCCGAGGCCGAACGCCGCGCGATCGCGCAGCGACGGCAAGGCCGTCAGCATTTCCCGCCTGAGACGCAGCGGCGTTTCGGCGAGAAACAGCGGCATGAAAATCCAGGGCAGGCGCACGTACACCTCGTGGCGCCGCTTGAGATGCCACGGCGGTCCCGGCGTCGACACCAGCACGAGCGCCGACGTGCGATCAGGTGCCGCCGCCGCAAAGCGCAGAGCCGCGAGACCGCCAAACGAGATGCCGCAGATCGCCGCGCGCTCCAGACCACGGTCGTGCATCACCGCGGAGATCTGATCGACATAGTTGTCCAGGCCGCGCGCTTCGTCGAACGGCAGGCCGGAGGCACGCTCTCCCGCGAGCGCGAACGTGATGACGCGAAAATGCTCCGCGAGCGCGGCGATCGCCGGCTCGACGTACTCCCATCGTCCCTGGACGCCAGGGATCACGATGAGGGCCGGTCCGCTTCCACGGTCGATCAGTTTCACGAAGCCTCTGTTTCTCACTTCCTCAAATCCGCGCTTCCTCAAACCCTAATTTCTGAGGGGCTTGCCGGTTTTCAACGTGTGCTGAATACGCTCCAGCGTCTTGCGCTCTCCGCACAGTTTCAGGAACGCTTCGCGCTCCAGCTCGAGGATGTACTCCTCGCTGACCGTCGCCTGGTGCGGCAGTGCACCGCCCGACAACACGTTCGCGAGCGCGCGGCCGACGACCGCATCGTGATCGCTGATGCGCCCGGCTCTCCATGCCAGGTGGACGCCGAGCTTGATCGCCGCGAGCACGGTCTGGCCGCCGGCCAGGATCGCGGTCCGCCGCGCGGGACGCTGGTAGCCTTCCTGGACGCGCTCGAGCGCATACGCCTTGGCGTCGGCCATGAGGCGCTCGCGGTTCATCGTCACGCGATCGGCATCGCCGAGGAAGCCGAGCCGTCTTGCGTCAGCCGCACTGGTCGACACTTTCGCGAATCCGATGGTCTCGAAGGCCTGCTGAACGAACGGCAGCAGGTCGGGGTGGTTGGCCGGCAGTCCGTGAACCGCTCGCGCCAGCATTTCCTTGGTGCCGCCGCCGCCGGGTATCAGGCCGACGCCGACTTCGACGAGTCCCATATAACTTTCCGCGGCAGCCTGGACTCGGTCGGCGTGCAATGCCATCTCGCAGCCGCCGCCGAGCGTCAGCCCGGCGGGTGCGACGATCACGGGAACGTCGGCGTAGCGCAGCGCCTGGGTCGCGCCCTGGAACGTGCGAATCATCAGGTCGATCTCGTCCCAGTTGCCCTCCTGCGCCTCCAGCAGGAGCAGCATCAGGTTGGCGCCCGCGGAGAAGTTCGCTGCGTCGTTTCCGACGACGAGCGCCGCGAAGTTCGCCGCAGCCTCTTTTACGCCGGCGTGGATCATTTGAATCTGATCGCCGCCGATGGCGTTCATCTTCGCGTGGAACTCGAGGGCCAGGACGCCGTCGCCGAGGTCGACGAGGCTGGCGCCGGAGTTCTTGCGGACGATCCTGTTCCGTTCACGCGCGGACTTCAGGATCCACAGGTCGCTCGGCTGAAGCGTTCCGTGATCGCTCGGCTGAAGCCTTCGCGCTACATTCGATGCTGAGGAGCCTTCCTGTAGCGCGAAGGCTTTAGCCGAGCGTTCGTCGGTGGCTTGAGCCGAGCGTTCACTGCCTGTGAGGGTCGAGCGCCCGAGCGCCTCGATGATCGCGAACGGGCCCAGCTCCCAACCAAATCCCCATCGCATCACTCGATCCACATCGTCAGGCGAGTGCGCGATGTCGGGAGTGACTTTGGCCGTGTACTCGAGGGTCGGACCCAATGTCTCGCGCAGGAATTCGCCGACCTTGTCCTTGCCGTGATAGAGCGCCTTGATCCGTTCGCCGGTGTCTTCGATCGACTTTCCGGCCTCGATGGATGCCAGGCGCGCCGGTTGCTTCGGCCGGTACTCGAGCGTCGCGGGATCGAGCGTCAGGATCTCGCTGCCATCCTTTGTCTTTACGCGCTTGTAGAAGCCTTGACCGGCTTTCTCGCCGATCATCCCCTTCTCGATCATCGCCTTCACGAACGCCGGCAGCTCGAAGCCGAGGTTCTTCGCGACGTGCGCCAGGATGTCGATGCCGGCAATGTCCATCGTCCGGAACGTGGCGCTTTTGGGGCGCCCGAGCGCCGGCCCGGTGATCGCGTCAATTTCCTCGATCGTGTAGCGGCCGCTCTCGAGCGCCTTCAGCGTGAGCATCACGCCATACAACGCGAGATGGTTGCCGATGAAGTTCGGCGTGTCCTTCGCGAGCACCACGCCTTTGCCGAGTCGATGATCCGTGAACTGTGAGACGCGTTCGACGACGTCCGGATCGGTTTCGGCCGTCGGGATGACTTCGACGAGATGAAGATAGCGGGGCGGGTTGAAGAAGTGCGTGCCGAGCCAGTGTCGTCGAAAATCGTCGCTTCGCCCTTCAGCGAGCGTCGCAATCGGAATTCCGGACGTGTTCGACGACACGATCGTGCCGGGACGACGAACGGCGTCGACGCGCTCGAGCAGCGTGCGCTTGATGTCGAGCTGTTCGACGACTGCTTCCGTGATCCAGTCCACCGACGCCAGCGCCGCGAAGTCTGTGTCGAACCCACCTATCGTGATGCGGGTGGCGGTGTCGCCTGTAAAGAATGGATCGGGCTTGAGCGACCGCGCGCGCTTGAGCCCCTCGCGCGCCACGTCCGCGGTCAGGTCGAGCAGCATCACCGGGACGCCCGCATTCGCGAAGTGCGCGGCGATCTGCGCGCCCATCGTTCCGGCTCCGAGAACCGCCACCGATCGGATCGTGTGCGCCATTACCTGGCCCGCGCGCCGCTGATGAAGACGTCGACCACCGTGTCGGCCTCGGCTTCGAGGGAATAGCGGCGGCGACTCAGGATCCAGTTGGTGGCCATCTCGTCGAGCGCGCCGAAGAGCATCTTCGCCATCGCCGTCGCCTTCACGTCGGAGCGGAATAGACCCTCACGCTGACCATCGGCAACCGCCTCGCGGATGAGCCCGAGGTAATCACGCAGCAGCGTTGCGGAAAAGCGTTCCATGAACTTCGTGGACTGTCGCAGCTCCACCTGAAACACGATCGCCAGGTTGCGGTCGCGGCCAAGCCGTGCGAGGTGAGCGCGCGCCAGGCGCAACAGGCGCTCGCGGGGATCGGACTCGTCCGCCACGGCCGCGCGCCCCTTCGTCAGGCCTTCGCGCATGCTGCGCTCGAAGATGGAAACCAGGAGGTCGTCTTTGCTCTTGAAGTAGAGATAAACGGTGCCGGCGGCGACGCCGGCGGCGCGGGCGACATCGGCGACCTGTGCGTTGAAGAAGCCGCGCTCGGCGAAGACATCGATCGCCGCGCGGAGGATCGCGTCTCGTTTGGGACCCGGTGGCGCCTCAGGGGTGGCGGGCCGGCTGCGGCGCGCGACAACGTTCAGCGGCATGACTGAATGAATGTTCATTCAGTCCGGCGCCGGATGTCAATGTTGCGATTACTCCGGCGAACGGGTTGGGAACTCGAACAGGCCCGGCGTGACGAGCAGCCGGCCCTTGCCGCCGAAAAACAGGCTGTTCGGCGACATGATTCCGGCCGCCCGAAACTGCACCGTCCGGATTTTGTCGCCGTCGCGATCGAACACGTAGGTGTATGGAACGGTGAACGCGACCCAGAGACGGCCCGCCGGATCCACGGCGGCCGTACGAATCGTCGGCGTCACCAGCGGCAGCTCGCCCTCGTCAGTCTTGCGTGTGGGCCACTTCGACGGCAGGGCGGCGACCAGCGCATCGATCTCGCGACCCTGGATGCGGCGCTCGAACACGAGTTGTCCTGCGGCGTCGTACTTCTGGAACACCGGCTCGCCGGTTTGAAAGACGAAGAAGAAGCCCCCCGACGGATCGACGAGCGGAATCCCGCTGTTGAGTGCCAGGTGCAATTCCGCATCCTCTTCATGGCCGGTATGCCTCAGGCGGCCGAATGTCCGGTGCACGCCGCCGTTCAACTCATACTCGCTGATGAGCGCACCCGTCTCGGGTTGCGACATCAGGATCGACGTGCCGGTGTATTGCAGGGACCCAATCCCGCTCAACACCGCGCTGTCGAAGACGACGCGTGGTTTCAACCGGCCGGGCAGCATGAACCCGCCGATCCGGAAACCGGCGGGCGAGAAAATCTGGATCCGCTCCCGATTGTTCGGGGCGTCGGCGACGATGAAGGTGCCGTTGGGTTCGACGGCAAACGCTGTGGGGTCGATGATCTTGCCAGATTCGCCGCCGATCGTGACGATCGTCCACGCGCTCGACATCTGGGCGTCGAGTCCATAGACCGTGTGCGCGCGTCGATCGAAGACGAAGTACTGCCCCGAGGACGACTGCTGGAACCCGACCGGCTCTCGAAACTGACCCGCGACGTGCGCGGGCACGGCGCCTGACGAACGAATCACATCCGGCGCCAGCGCCTCCAGGGAGATCACGAACACGAAGAAACCGCAGAGACCGATGAGACCGCGGAGGGATTTCCTGGAAAGAGAAAACACGACAACTCTGCGGTCTTTGCGGTCTCCGCCGTGCCTTCTTGCCGTCAGTAGCGTGCGGTTTCGCGGATCGCCTTCAGGATGTCTGAGGACTGCGGGAGGATCGCCTCTTCGAGATCGGGACTGTACGCCACAGGCACGTTCTTCGCCCCGATGCGCTTCACCGGCGCGTCGAGATGTTCGAACAGCTCGCCGGCGATCCTCGCGGCGATCTCGGCGCCGAATCCGCACATCAGCTGGTCCTCGTGCGCGACCACCACGCGGTTGGTCCGTTTGACGTGCGCGGCGATGGCGTTCCAATCGTAGGGAACGATCGTCCGCAGATCCAGCACGGCGACGCTGAAATGATCCTTCTCGGCCTGCTGTGCCGCCAGCAGCGAGCGCTGAACTAGCGCTCCCCACGTGATGACCAGCACATGGTCACCTTCGCGGCGCAAGCTCGCCTTCCCGAAGGGGATCATGAAATCTTTGCCCTGATATTCACCCTTGTTGTAGGTCTGCCTGTAGAGATGCTTGTGCTCGAGGAAGAGGACTGGGTCGTCGCAGCGGATCGCGGTTCGGAGGAGTCCGGCTGCGTCGATCGCCGTCGACGGATAGGCGATTCGTATCCCCGGGCAGTGCGCGAAGATGCTCTCGCCCGACTGACTGTGGTACGGCCCGCCGCCGCGCAGGTAGCCGCCAATCGGCACGCGCATCACGACCGGCGCCGACCAGCTGTTGCCTGACCGGTACCGCATCATCGACAGCTCGTCGCGGATCTGCATCATCGCCGGCCAGATGTAGTCGAAGAACTGAATCTCGACAACCGGCTTCAGCTTTCGCGCCGCCATCCCGGTCGCGCGTCCGACGATGCCGGCCTCGGCGAGGGGAGCGTTGAACACGCGATCGTCGCCGTAAAGCCGCTGCAGACCGTGGGTCAGCTTGAACACGCCGCCTTTGCCGGACACAACCGGCAGCGCATCCCGTTTGCTGGCGTCCGCAACGTCTTCGCCAAAGACGACGATGCGCGGATTCCGCGCCATTTCATCTTTCAGCGTGCGATTGATGGCCGAGACCATCGTGTCGGGCTTGCCTTCCGGTTGCGCCGGCGTCTCGAATGCCGACGAGGTCGGATCGACGTCCGGAGAATAGAGCCACATCTCGGCGCTGTTCTTCGGCGGCTTGGGCGCCGCGAGCGCCTGCAATGCGGCCTCGTTGACCTCACGCTCGACGTCAGCGGCAAGCGCGGCGAGCTCTTCGTCTGTGGCGAGCCCGTTCTTCTTCAGGAACTCGCTGAACCTCGCGATCGGATCGCGCTTCGCCTCCGCCTCCCGCTCGGCCGGCGGCTTGTAGAGCTTCTCGTCGTCGGAGAGCGAGTGCGAATAAGGACGGATGCAGCGCGCGTGAACGAATGCCGGACCTTTCCGCTCGCGCACGTAGGCCGTGGCCTTGCGCATGGTCCGGAGGCTGCTGAAGAAATCGGTCCCGTCGATGGAGTCGACGTGCAAGCCGGGGAAGGAGCGGACGAGGCGCGAGATGTCGCCGCCGGCTGTCTGCACTTCGACCGGGACCGAGATCGCGTAGCCGTTGTCCTCGACGAGAAAGAGCACCGGAAGCTGCTTGATGCAGGTCGCGTTGAGCGCTTCCCAGAACTCTCCCTCGCTCGTGGCGCCTTCGCCGAGCGAGACGTACGTGATTTCGTCGGCCTTGAATCGCGCCTCGCGATCGGGAATCTGCGTCACGCGGCTGTAGATGACGCCGGCTTCGGCGGCGCCCACGGCCTGCAGCACCTGCGTGCCGGTGGGACTCGAGCCCGACACGATGTTCAACTTCGGATGGCCCCAGTGCGACGGCATCTGCCGTCCGCCCGACGCGGGATCGTCCTTGGCGCCGACGGCCGCGAGCAGCATTTCGAGCGGCGTGACACCCAACTGGAGACAGAGCGCGCGATCCCGGTAGTACGGATAGAACCAGTCGTAGCCCGCGCGCAGCGTCAGGCCCGCGGCGGCCAGCACCGCTTCGTGTCCGGCGCCGCTGATCTGAAAGAAGATCTGACTCTGGTTTTTGAGCTGAATCTCCTTGTCGTCCAGCTTGCGCGACAGGAGCATGCAGCGGTGCACGGCGAGCAGTTGATCGCGCGACAAACCCTCGACGGATTGCGCGTCACGCTCGTTCAAAACGGCTTTCATCCGGGCGGAATTATATCATCCGGCCCTGTTGGTATATGCTCGACTTTCATGAGCAGTCAGACGGTTCGTCTGCACCGGTGGGACGAGATCGCCCTCGAAAAAGTGACAGAAATGCTGTCGCGCAAGCTGGTGACCGGCGAGCGCGAGATGCTCGCGCAGATCTACCTGAAGCGCGGCTGCCTGGTACCGAAGCACTCGCACGAGAGCGAACAAATCACTTACGTGCTGCAAGGCGCGTTGAAGTTCCTGATCGGCGGCGAGGAGATCACGGTGCGCGAGGGCGAAGTGCTGCACATCCCGTCATGGGTGGAGCACCAGGCCGAAGCGCTCGACGACACGTTCGAGCTCGATATCTTCAGCCCGATTCGGCAGGACTGGCTCGATCACACCGACGACTACTTCCACCGGTAAACGGACGATCGCGGCCGCACATTTCACCGATCTCGCCGCGGCATCGTTGAAGGAGCTGTGTCATGGCACCTCGTAAAGGCGCGGTATCGCTTTTTGCGGTGCTCGCGTCGCTGGCGGCGGCCGGGTGGCTGTCCGCGCAGAGCACCACGCCTTCTGTGGCGCGCATCCGCGGATTCTCCGCGGCGGCGAGCGCAGCGCAGGCCGCCCGCGAGAACACGCTGAAGGCGATGCCGTCGGCAAAGGCCGCCGAAGCCGACTTCGACGTGATGACCGCCGAGCCGCATCACACCGGATCGCCCTACGAGATCAAGCTCGCCGACTACGTCAGCGATCAGTTCAAGCAGATCGGCATCGAATCGACGAAGTACGAGTACAGCGTTCTCCTCCCGTGGCCCAAACAGCGCCGCATCGACATTGTCGCGCCCGATCAGCTGCGGCTCGAGGTCGAAGAAGAGAAGATCCGCGGCGATCAGTGGGCCGACAAGCCGGGCATTCTGCCGGCGTACAACGCCTACTCTCCATCGGGCGATGTGACCGGCGAGATCGTCTACGTGAACTTCGGGATCCCCGCGGATTACGAGACGCTCGACAAGCTCGGCATCAGCGTCAAAGGACGAATCGTCCTCGCGCGATACGGCGGGAGCTGGCGCGGGATCAAGCCGAAGGTCGCGGCGGAGCACGGCGCGATTGCCTGCATCATTTACTCGGATCCGCACGAAGACGGCTATTTCCAGGGCGATGTCTATCCCGACGGTCCGTATCGCGGGTGGGGCATGATCCAGCGCGGCAGCGTGATGGACATGCCGCGCTATCCGGGCGATCCGTCCACGCCGGATCGACCGTCGAAAGCCGGCGTCGAACGGCTCCCGATGGACAAGATCGAGACGTTCGCGCCGATTCCGGTGCAGCCGATGTCGTATCGCGACGGCGTCGAGCTGCTGAAACGGTTGAAGGGACCGGTCGCGCCGCCGGAGTGGCGCGGTGCGCTGCCGATCACCTATCGCATTGGTCCAGGGCCCGCCCGGGTTCACATGAACCTGCAGATGGACTACGGCCAGCGGCGTCTGATCAACGTGGTAGGCAAGATTACGGGTTCGGTCGCGCCTGACGAGTGGGTGATTGTCGGCTCGCATCGTGATGCATGGACGTTCGGCGCATCCGATTCGGTCAGCGGTCACGTGTCGATGATGGCCGTGGCGCGCGCGATGAGCGCGATGATGAAGACCGGATGGAAACCGCGGCGAAGCGTCCTTTTCATCAGCTGGGATGGAGAAGAGCAGGGGCTCCTCGGCTCGACCGAGTTCGTCGAAGATTTGACGGCCGAGTTGAAGGCAAAGACGGCCGTTTACGTGAACCGCGACGCCGGCGCTGGCGGGTTGAACTTCTCCAGCAGCGCCGTTCATTCGCTGACGCCGTTCGTTCACGAGCTGGCGCAATCGATCCAGCCGCAAGGCGCCACCAGGAATTTGTACGAAGGATGGCTCGAGCGAGCTCGCGAGCAGGCGCCTGCTCGCGACGGCCGCCCGCTGCTGAAATCGCCGCCTGTGGGCGCGCTTGGCTCGGGATCCGACTACACCGCGTTCCTCGATCACGCCGGCATCGCCTCGATGGACATGGGCCTGAACGGGCCCGGCGGCGACGGCAGCTATCACTCGACGTACGACAACCCGACCTGGTTCAAGAAGTACATCGATCCGCAGTTCACCTTCAGCGTGCTCGCTGCGCAGGTCACCGGTGTCGCGCTGCTGCGGTTGGCCGATGCCGAAGTGCTGCCGTTCGATTACGAGGCGTACGGCAGGCAGATTCTCGAGTACATCGACGAGATCGAGCAGCAGGCATCAAAAGCGTCGGCGGATGGCGCGAAGAAGGTCGACTTTGCCGGACTTCGGTCGGCGGCGAACGCATTCGCGCGGGCGGGCGCCGGCGCGCGAGATCGGGGCGACTCGCTGCTCGCCTCCGCCTCGACGCCGCAGGATCTTGCCGCGTTGAACCATCGCCTGATCATGGCCGAGCGGGATCTCATCGAGCCGGCCGGCCTGCCGGATCGACCCTGGTATCGCCACGTGATCTACGCCCCCGGCCTCTACACCGGTTACGGCGTGAAGACCATTCCGGGCGTGCGCGAAGCCGTCGACGCCGGCAACTACACGCGCGCGGCCGAGCAGGCGGCGATCGTCATTCGGGCGCTGCAGCGCGCGACCCGGACGCTCGAAGGCAGTTAGCGGGCTGAGACATGGCGATCGATCGACAGGGCACCGGCCTCACCATCGTCCGCATCTGCATCGGCATCTTCTTCGTCTTCGAAGGGATTGGGAAGGTTCGCTGGTTCGCCGACCCTTCGCAGCTTGCGAGCCAGCTTGCCGGCTGGGCGCAGGCGGTTCCGTCAGCATCGTGGAGCCACGCGTATCTGACGCGGGTCGCGATCCCTTACGTGTCCGTCTTTGCGCGGCTCGTCCCGCTCGGCGAAATCGTGTCGGGCGCCGCGCTGATTGCCGGATGCTGGACGCCGCTGTTTGCCTTCGTCGCCTTCTTCATGGCGTTCAATTTCCAGTTCGCGAGCGGCGCGCTCTTCAAGTACAGCTTCCTGACGAGCGGATACGGTCTGCCGGTGCTCGGGTCTACGCTCGCACTGGTTGTGGGAGGAGTACGGCTGCCGTGGAGCATTGGCGTTTCAACACCGCCGCGTGCCATGAAAGCAAGAAGCAGTTGACGATCGCCAGGATCACCGTGAGGTCGATGACGGTGATGCCGCGTGGCACCGCGTAACCGATGCCGTCGCCAAATCCATAAAACAGGTTCAGGTTCAGCGCGACCACCGCGCTGACGCCGACCGCAATCGGCGCGAAGGCTCGGCGCCCCGCAGACGCCATGACGAGCAAAGGCACCGCGGCGAACAGGTGGTTTTCGTGGACCTGCGCCGAAAGCGTCGCGTACGCGTGGACGATGAACGCGGCCACGCCGGCGATCAGCCACAAATCAATTGCAAATTGCCAATTGCTGATTGCAAATTGATAGGCCCTCCAGAGTGCCCACGCGGCCGCGGCGACAGTCAGCACGATGCCGATCATTCGCGGATCCGGATAGCCGATCTCGATGACGCGCTGGATGCCGAGAATGCGCGCCGGCGCGGTGAACGCGGCCCACGCGCCCATGTCGTGGATCGAGTACCGCACGCGAAGCAGATAGCCGATCACCCACCACAGGTTCGCCGCGTTGGCGGACAGCATGTCGTGCTGCGCCAACCGTCCGAGCGCCTGCAGCATGTTGCGCCATCCGCCGGCGGCGATGACAGGGGCCAGGATCAGGACCGCGGCTGCGCTCGCTCCGCCCGCGGCAGACAGGAAGCGCCTGATGCGCGTGTCTCGCGCGCCGCTCGTCCATAGCGCAAGCGCCACGGCCGGCGCGATGAACACACCCTGCGCCTTGGTGAGGATCGACGCGGCGATCAGCGCACCGGCGATTGCGGGCCAGCCCGCGACGGCAGCGGCCAGGGCAGCCATCGCCGGCAGCACGTACGGCGCGTCCAGATAGCCGAGGATGCTCGCGTCGAACAAGGCCGCCGGGTTCAGCCAGAACGCGGCAGCCGCGAGCCGCGCGGCGCCGACTCCTAGGTTCCTTCGCACCAGGGCGAACAGGAGGACGACAAGTCCGACTTCCGCGGCGACTGCCGGCAGCTTGACGAAGGCGTTCAGCGGCGTGGCGTTGGGAAACCTGTGATGCGACCACAGCCAGTACGCGTTGCCCGCGACGCCGAGCTCGAGCAGCGCGAGCGGCGGATAGTCGACCGTGGCGCTCGCTCCGGCGTACATCAGTTCACGCCGTTCAAGCGGCACGCCGCCGACGCCGTACATGTCGCCGACGCCGTGTCTCGCGGCGTTATAGCTCCAGACTTTCCAGACGGTGAGATCGCCGGTGCCGGGTCCCGGCAGCGCAACGGCGCGGATCAGCGCGCCAGCAATGATGAGCGCAGCAAATTGGGAACGTGACACGCGTGTGCGCCGCGTTCAATGCACGCGGCGATCGTAATCGTTGGCCCGGCCGCCCGAATAAACGTCGAACTTCTTGCGGACGCGGTTGATCTTCCACTTCAGGTAGCGGTACTTCAGTTCCGAAATCGGGTGAATCCGGGCGCCCTTCAGTAGCAGATACCCGACGACGAGACCGCCGAGATGCGTGGCGTTCGCGGTGCCGCCCGACTCGGAGAGCGAGGTGAGCAGCGCGATGCCGGCGAGAATCGCGACGCACACCTTGGCCGGAACCCAGAAGACGATCATCAGGATGGGACGGTCGGGGAAATACAGCGCGTACGCGAGCAGGAGTCCGTAAATCGCACCGGACGCGCCGATGATGACGGAGTGCTGCACCTGCTGCGCGAAGCCGAACGGCAGCAGCGAGAACACGACCGTGAGTGCGCCGGCGCCGATGCCCGTGAGGAAGTAAAACTTCAGGAAATAGCGCGTGCCCCAGATCCGTTCCAGCTCCGTTCCGAACATCCAGAGCGCGAGCATGTTGAACAGGATGTGAAACAGCCCGCCGTGCAGAAACATGTACGTCGCGATCTGCCACAGCCAGAACTGGTGCAGGACGAGCGCGGGCACAAGGCCCAGGTAGTCCTGCAGCGTTGGCATGAACGACGTGAGGACGAACATCGCGACGTTCGCCCCGATGAGCGCCTTGAGCGATGTCGAGAGGGGGCCGGGACCGAACGAGAAAGAAGAGCCGTAGTACGAGGCAGGACGTCGCATGTTCAGCTTCTCGAGAATCGTATCACTTGCCGAGCAACAACCGTACCCTGCGAACATCTCACAGCCAGCGACAACGACGTGGCCCACCAGGTCGGCCTCGTCGAAAAACTTACGCGCGAGCCGTGTTCGGAACAGCAAATAAAAAAAGGCCCTTGCCGGGTGAAGGGCAAGGGCCAAAGGAGGATGGATGAGAGGCTATGTTTGCCGTCTCGAAATCTTAGACGGACGCCCCTCGAAGAAAGTTTAAGGACCAGCCAGCTTTCGGCGTACGAGCTCGTTGATCGCTTTTCCGTCGATGGTCTGGCCGGAAAGTCGAGCCAGGACGGCCTTCATCACACGGCCCATATCCTTCGGCGACGTCGCGCCGGTCTCTTGAATAGCATCCGCAACGGCCTGCTCGATTACGGCTGGCTCAGCAGCAGCGGGCAGGTATGTTTCAAGGACCTGAATCTCGGCGCGCTCTTTATCGGCCAGTTCGAGCCGGCCACCCTGCGTGAACTGCTCGATGGAATCTTTACGCTGTTTTACGAGTGATGCGACGACCTGGAGCGACTCGCCGTCGTCAAGCGTATGGCCGCGTTCGATTTCGCGATTCATCAACGCGGCTTTGAGCATGCGGAGCGTGCTCAAACGGACGGCGTCGTGCTTCTTCATCGCGTCCGCGATGCCGGCGCTGACTTGTTCGACGAGGGCCAACGGCTACTGACCGCCGGGTCCACCGGGCCGGCGGACAGGCGGCACTTGCCCGGGTACTTGTCCCTGTGTCGGCGGCGGCGGCGCCACCATTCCAGGAACGGCCACGCCGCCGTACGGTGCGACGGGCGTCGGCGACGTCGCCGGCGCGGGGTTGCCGTTGGGCACCGGGACGGCGTTCGGGACATTCGGCATCTGCCCTGGCATATTGGGCATCGGCTGCGGCTGCGGCTGCTGTGGGTTCCCAACCTGCGGCTGCGGGAACTGGTTGAAAACGGGTCCCCGCGCGGGTACAGGCACGTTCGGCATCGGCCGCTGATCGTCGTCGTCGTCGGCCGGCTGCGGCGGCTGGAACTGCGGGTTCTGCTGCTGGAACACCGGGGACGGTGACGATTGCGTCGGCGGGCGCGCGGCCGCGAGCGTCGGCATCAGGATGATGCGATCGAATCGCGAGAGGTTTGACGCTTCGACCGGGCGCGGCGCCGCGATGTAGCCGCTCAGCGAACGCAGCACGACGTCGAGCGCCTGCGCCTCCGGCACGTTGGTCAGTTCGAGCGTCACCGGTCCACCCGGCACGCGTTCGATGTTCACGATTTTCGTGTCGCCGACGCGCGCCCACTCGGTCAGGATCTGGCGGACGGTCGCGTCTTTCGCGACGAGCGAGACGCGCCCGTTCTGCATCGTGAGCTGCACCTCGGCCGACGCGGTGGTGACCGCAAAGAGCCAGGCGACGACGCCGATGGTTGCTGTCTTCATGGTGAGATTTCAGTATACGCCCAGGCTATTTCTTGCGGAAATAATCGATCACCTGCGTCAGAATTTCGTCAAGCTGGAGCGTCGCCTTGTACCCGATGAGCCCTTCGACGCGGGTCAGGTCGGGAACCCGCCGCGGCATATCCTCGAATCCCGATTCATACGCGTCGTCGTAGGGCACGAGCTTGATCGGGGAATCCGAACCGCTGAGTTCCCGCACCCGCTCGGCGAGCGCCAGGATCGTAATTTCCTGCTTGTTCCCGATGTTGATGACCTGCCCGACGGCCTTCGGCTCTGCGATCAGCTTCAGCAGCGCACCGACGACGTCGGTCACGTGTGTAAAAGCGCGCTGCTGCGTGCCGTCGCCGAAGACGGTGATCGGCTCGCCGGCGAGTGCCTGACGGACGAAATTCGGAATGACCATCCCGTACTGCCCCGACTGCCTCGGACCGACGGTGTTGAAGAACCGCACGATGATCACCGGGAGCTTGCGCTCCTTCCAGTAGGCGAGCGCGAGGAACTCGTCGATCGCCTTGCTGCACGCGTACGCCCAGCGGTGCTTCGGCGTCGGTCCCATCACCAGGTCCGAATCTTCGCGGAACGGCACATCTTCGCTCTTGCCGTAGACCTCGGACGTCGACGCGATGACGACGAGCTTCTTCTTCTTGTTCGCGTGCTTCAGCACGACTTCCGTGCCGTGCACGTTCGTCTCGATGGTGTAGACCGGCTGCTCGACAATCAGCTTCACGCCGACTGCGGCGGCAAAATGAAAGACGACGTCGCTGCGATCGATCAGTTCGGCGAGCAGCGGTTCGTTGGTCACCGTGTCGACGAAGTACTCGAACCCGCGGCGTCCCTTGAGATGCGCGATGTTGTCGATGGAACCGGTCGACAGGTTGTCGAGGATGAGCACGTCGTGCCCGCTGTCGAGCAGCGCCTCGGAGAGATGGGACCCGATGAACCCGGCCCCGCCAGTTATCAACGCTCGCACTCGGCTGTCCTTTCCGTCAGGAGACCACGGCCCGCGGCTTGAAGGCGTGCACGGCCGCGGCAATCTCGTCTACTTCATCGTCGCGCAAGGCGGGGTGAAGGGGTAACGAGAGTATCTCGCGGCACGTGCGTGCCGCAACCGGACAATCGTCCGGGTGCTGTCCCGCCAATGCAGGCTGCCGCGGGATGGCCACAGGGTAGTGAATCAGCGTCTCGACGCCGTTCGCCGCGAGATGCGCCTGCAGCGCGTCGCGCTCGCTCGATCTTACGACGAACAGATGATAGACGTGGCCGTCGTCGCGCTGCGGCAGCACATCGACTGGCGCGCCTGCGAGGCGGCTGTGGTAGCGCGCGGCCAGCGCGCGCCGGCGTTCGGTCCAGCCTTGCAACCGCGGCAGCCTCGCGCGCAGGACGGCCGCCTGCATGTCGTCGAGACGCGAGTTGATGCCGGGTTCCTCGTGGTGGTAGCGGTCGATCTGCCCGCCGTTGCGGATGCGCTTCACGCGGTCTGCCAGGGCACGATCGTTGGTAACCACCGCACCGCCGTCGCCAAGCGCGCCGAGATTCTTCGTCGGGTAGAAGCTGAACGCGCCGGCGACGCCGATCGTGCCGACGGGTCGTCCCTGACAGGTCGCCAGATGGGCCTGGCAGCAGTCCTCGACGATAGCGAGAGCGTGGCGCGCGGCGACGCGCTCAATCGCGGCCATGTCGGCCGCCTGGCCGTAGAGATGCACCGGCAGGATCGCGCGCGTGCGAGGACCCACGCGCTCAGTGATCCGCTCGGGGTCGAGTGTCGCGCGTTCGGCGTCGATGTCGGCGAAGACAGGTCTTGCACCCACCATCATGATCGCGAGCGCGCTGTACGCCGCCGACAGCGGCGACGTGATCACCTCGTCGCCGGCGCCGATCCCGAGCGCTCGCAGGATGAGTGCGATGGCGTCCGTTCCCGTACCGACGCCAACCGCGCGGGCCGCGCCGGAAGCGGCGGCGAATTCCTCTTCGAAGCCGACGACCTCCGGCCCGAGGATGAACCATCCGCGATCGATCACGCGATCGATCGCGCGACGCACGTCGTCGGCGTCCTCGCGGGGCACCAGCGACATGAACGGGATTCGATGCGCGCTCACGTGCGCGACGGCTCCTGTTCGCCGCCGATGTACCGGCCCAGATGCTCGCGGTAGTACGCGACCGTGCGCCGCAGACCTTCGGCGAGCGGCACGGCAGGCGACCAGCCCGTCGTCTTCTTGAATTTCGAGGAGTCGGCGTAGAAGCTGCCGATGTCGATCGCCTTCTTGTCCGCAGGCCACTCGACGTACTCCACGCGGCCGGTTCCCGCCACTTTAAGAAGCAGGCTCGTCAGGTCACGGTGGCTGACGGCTTCCTCGCCTCCGACGTTGAAGACTTCGCCGTTGCACGCGTCGCTCGCGCCAGCCCGGAGGAATGCGTCGGCGGCGTCGTCGACGTACACGAAATCGCGAAGCTGTGAACCGTCGCCGTAGATCTGAATCGTCCGATCTTCGATGGCGAGACGGATGAACCAGCCGATGAAGCCTTGCCGGTTGTGGCTGATCAACTGCCGCGGACCGTACACGTTCGTGAGGCGCAGCGAGCAGCCGCGCACGCCGAACACATTGTTGTAGACCAGGTGGTAGTACTCGCCGGCGGCCTTGTTGATGCCGTTGACGTCGGTCGGCCGCACGAGATGCCGTTCGGTCACCGGCAGCGAGTCGGGTTTGCCGTACACCTGGCGCGTGCCCGCGAACACGACCTTGACGTTCGGGTTGTGGTTCCGGCACGCCTCGAGCACCGTCAGCTGACTGCGGCAGTTGATCTCGAGATCGGTGTACGGATCGCGCATGCTGTCGATGTGGCTGACCTGTCCGGCGAGGCTGAAAATCACATCAAGCCCGCGGACGAGATAGTTCATCGTCGACTGCTGCCGGATGTCCGCGACGTTGACCTGCACCCGGCCGCTGAGACCGTCGATGTTGAACAGATTGCCGCCGTAATCGGGAATGAGCGAGTCGACGAGCAGCACGTGCGCGCCGAGATCCGCCAGCGCGCGCGCAAGGTTGCTGCCGATGAAGCCAAGTCCGCCGGTGATCATGACCGCGCGGCCGCGGTAGAACTCGCGGTAGTCGCCCGTCACCCCTAGACCAGGCTCGGGGTGACTCTGAGACTGTCGAAGAGTCACGACCGCGGAGAGCTCCGGTAAGCGTGTTCGGCGTCGGAGTGCGAGGTGAGCGGCCGGACACCCGGCCGCAGATGCTGCTTCCGGATCACCAGTTCGTACCACAAGCGGAGCACGTCGACGCCGGTCTTGGCGATGCGGCGGAAGTTGAAGAACTGCGATTTGCCGAAGGCGCGGTGATAGTGGTGCACCGGAACTTCCACGATCCGGAAGCCCGCGTCCTCGATCTTCTTCATCAGTTCCAGGCAGATCACGCCGCTGGTCTTCTCGACATCGATCTTTTCGAAAATCGCGCGGCGCATCAGCCGGAAATCGCAGTCGACGTCGCGCACGGTCAATCCGAACATCACCTTGACGATGTGATGGTAGACGCGGCCGATGACGATGCGATGGAACGGATCGGACCGGCTGATCTTGTAGCCGTTGACCATGTCCGCGGTGGGCGACATCTTCGCCCAGAGCGCCGAGAGCTCCGCCGGGTCGTACTGAGCGTCGCCGTCGGTGTAGAAGATGAATTCCTTCGATGCGGATCGAAACCCCGTCTGAAGCGCTCCACCGTAGCCGCGATTCTTCGGGTGGTGGACGACGCGCACGTGCGGGTACGTGCGCGCGAGCTCGTCGAGGATCTCGGGCGTCGAGTCGGCGCTGCCGTCATTGACGACGATGACTTCGTAGTCCGACGTCAACTCCGACGCGGCCTGCACGGCGCGAATCACCATGCTCGCGATGGTGCCGCTGTCGTTGTACGCCGGGAAAAAGACGCTCAGACCCGCAGGTTTTTCAGCGGGAGCGGCTGACATGTGAAAAGTCTCTAAACCATAGCACGAAAAGGGCTCAGCGGGCCGTGGGCCGCGCCGACTTTCGCGAGGCGATCAGGCGCCACGGCGTGATGGCCGATTCGAGGAGGACGGCGTTCGACAGCTTCGATTCGCCCAGTCTCCGTTCGACGAACGTGATTGGCACCTCGGCGAACGTGAGCCCCGCGGCGGACGCCGCAAACAGCATCTCGACCAGGAAGGAATAGCCCTCGGAGCCGGTCTGATCGAGCGGCACCGACGCCAGCGCTTCGCGCCGCCAGCAGCGATAGCCGCTGGTGCAGTCGCGCGCGCTCAGGCGCGTGACCAGCCGGATGTAGCTGTTGGCGAACCGGCTGAGCAACCGCCGGCGCAAGGGCCAGTTCACGACCGCACCGCCGGGAATGTATCGGGATCCGATGACCACGTCCGCGCGCTCGCTGGCCGCGATCAGATCGCGCAGGTGACGCGGGTCGTGCGACAGGTCGCAGTCCATCTGGCAGATCACATCGACCGGGCGATTGAGCACGGAGCGGATGCCGTCGACGTAGGAACGGCCAAGGCCCGGGCGCTCGGTACGGTGCATCACGTCGACGCGTCCCGGGTATTTCCGCGCGAGGTCGTCCGCCAGCGCGCCGGTTCCGTCCGGCGACGCGTCGTCGACGACGAGCACGCTGACTTCGGGGTACGCCATGAGTGCCGTGACCAGCACCGGCAGGTTCTCACGCTCGTTGAACGTCGGCACGACCACGAGCGCCGTTCGCGCCGGCTTGTGCGCGTCCGCGGTCATTGCCGGCGCCCTTCGACGCGAAGCGAGGAGATTTGCTCGGAGACAAGACCCACGAGCAGGATGACGACGCTCAGGAGAATCAGCAGCACCGACGAGTTCGTGACATGCGACTGCGTGACGATCGTCCAGCCGGCGTAGGCGGCGCCCAGCAGGAACGCGGCCGCGCTGACCGGCGCAAAAATCCGCAGCGGGCTGAAGATCGTGATCACCTTCAGCAGGATCAGAAAGAAATTGAAGCCGTCCGCACCGAGGCGGATCTTCGACACGCCTTCGCGCTGACCTGCGTCGATGGGCTCGAAGCGCACGCTGTATCCGGCACGCATGAACGCAAGCGTCGTCGTCGTCGGTGTGGAGAAACCGTTCGGCAGCAGATGGATGAACTCGAGAAGGTATTCACGCCGCGCCGCGCGGAAGCCGGACGTTAAGTCTGGAATCGGCTGCTCGGTGAGATAGCTGGCGATGCCGTTCAGCGTAGCGTTGCCGAGCCTGCGCGCGAGCGTCGCCTGCGACTGGCCGGAGCGCGCGCCGACGACGAGATCGTAGGCGCCAAGATGCGCAACCAGACGCGCGGCGTCGGCTGGACGATGCTGACCGTCGGCGTCGGTGATCAGGATGAACACGCCGGCCGCATTCCGGATGCCTGTCTTGACGGCCGCGCCGTTGCCTTTGTTGTACGGATGCCGGATGACGCGGGCCCCGGCCGCGGCCGCACGCGCTCCGGTCTCGTCCGTCGAACCATCGTCGACGACGAGAATCTCCTGCCAGCGTGCAGCGGACGACAGATCGTTTACGACGCCAGCGATCGAGACGGCTTCGTTGAACGCGGGAATCACGACGGAGGTCTGCGCGGCGATTGGAGCCTCGGCCATGCGATCAACCTTCAGCCATCAGGCGATCGACCACGCCATCCCAGGTGATTGCCGAGGCCCGCTCGTAGCCAGCTTCACCGAGTGAGGCCGCCACACGCGGATTGGCGGAGAGTCGAGCGATCGCGGATCCGAGCGCCTCGGGCGTCGGATCGCACACCAGTCCGGTCACCCCTTCCTCGACGAACTCGAGAGGGCCGCCGGCATCGGTCGTCGTGATCACCGCCTTGCGGGCCAGGAATGCCTCCAGGGTGACGTAGCCGTAGTCCTCGTCGAACGGTGGAAACACGACAGCGAGCGCTCCTGCGTAAAGGTCGATCAGCTGCTGCTCCGACACGCTGCCGGTGAATGCCACTCGATCGGCGACCCGCAGCTCCTCCGCCGTTTGCTCGAGCTGTCCGCGCAGCGGCCCTTCTCCCGCGACCACCAGACGCGTGCGAGGACCGGCGTGGACGAGCGCGCGCACGATCAGGTCCACTCGTTTGTTCGCCTCGAGCCGTCCCACCGACAGCACGTAGTCGCCCGTCGCGCCGGCCTTCAACCTTCCGGCAAGCGGTGGAGGATGGTACAGCGGTTCGGCTGTGAGTCCGTTGTAGCGCGAAAGCCGCTCGGCGGTATTGCGCGCATTCGAGAACAGGCGCCTCGATTCGCCGAGTACCTCGTTGTCGAGCTCCATCAACCGTGCGCGCAGACGCACGTCAGCCTCGGTGTGCGCGAACTCGCTGTACGGCGTCCCGAACAGGTCGTAGATGGCCCGGTACTGATGGAACAACCACGTGACCTTGCGCGGATGGCGCACGAAGTAGGTCGGAAACTTCGTCGCGATGACGGTGTCGATCCGTTCGCCGTTCGATTCCGACAGATCGACCAGCCGCCAGGCCGCGGCCTGCGCGAGCAGCTCGGTCTTGGGATACCACTTGAACGGAACGGACACCTTTTCCGCCCGGTACCCGCGTCGCGTGAGCTCGGCGACGAGACCTCGTACGTGCAACTCAGCGCCGCCATGGACGAACGGCACGTGCGCCTCGCACACGAGCACCGACTTCATGCGTAAGTGGTCGGCTGGAACCGGGCGGGTGCGGCGAAGGCCGCGATGCCGAAGCGGGCTGATCCCAGCATTGTGAAGCCCTCATCGTATACCGCCTACGCGGAACGGACCCGAATCGCGAGCTGTGGCCTTGCGTCTGGGGTGGGATCGATGGCGTACCCAACCGGTTGTAGGACTGGGCGATTAAAAGGCGAAAATTTGGCGTAACTTACTGAGTGGCTGGATTTTGCGGTTGACAGGCACGTGGCCGTCCCTTAGTATCTCCGTGGAAATTTGTGGAGAAAAGTGGGTCGATTCTGAGGGTTCGGTGTGTTTAGAGGGCACGAACAGGCACGCATAGATGATAAGGGCAGACTCAAGGTTCCGAACGTTTTTCGTTCGCTCCTCGAGAGCAAGTACGGCCGCGAGCTGTTCCTCACCAGCCTCACGGGCGAATACGTGCGCCTGTACCCGATGCCGGTCTGGCTCGACATCGAAGAGAAGCTCGGAAAAATGCCGTCGACCCATCCCTCCCGCCTCCGGTTTCTCGATCGCGTGAACTTCTACGGGCAGGCCGTGGAGCTGGACACGCAGGGGCGCGTGCTGATCCCCGCGCGCTTGCGCGAAACGGCCGCGATCGCCGGCGACGTCGACGTGCTCGGCCAGTACAACTACCTCGACACCTGGAACCACGATCGCCTGCAGGCCAGGCTCCAGCGCGATCCTTTCACCGACGACGACGCGAAGGCGCTGTCGGAGTTCGGGATCTGATGACGCACGTTCCTGTCATGACCGCCGAGGTCCTGCAGCATCTTCGGCCCGAACAGGGCGGGCTCTTCGTCGATTGTACCGTCGGCCTCGGCGGGCACACGCGCGCGCTGCTCGAAGCTGGCGCCTCTCGCGTCATTGGTTTCGACCGCGACCCGGATGCGCTCGCACGCGCCCGCGAAACCCTCGCGCCGTGGAACGACCGCGTCGAGCTCGTGCACGCCGACTACCGCGACATCGACGAAGTGCTCGACAGCCGCCGGATCGCTCACGTCGACGGCGCGCTCGCCGATCTTGGCGTCTCCTCGATGCAGTTCGATGCGCCGGGCCGCGGCTTCAGCTTTCAGCGCGACGAGCCGCTCGACATGCGGATGGACCGCACCACGCACGAGACCGCCGCGGATCTCGTTTCGCAGTCCAGCGAGGAGGATTTGGCCAACGCGATCTTTCAGTACGGCGAGGAGCGTTTCTCGCGCCGGATCGCGCGCGCCCTCGTGGAGGCGCGGCGCGAGGCGCCCGTCGACACGACGGGGCGTCTCGCGACGATCGTGCGGCGAGCCATTCCCCACCGAGGCGGTCACGTACGCATCGATCCCGCGACCAGGACGTTCCAGGCGCTGCGCATCTGGGTCAACCGTGAGCTCGACGGCCTCGATCGCTTCGTCGAAGCGGCGGCTCGCCGTCTCCGCGCCGGCGCGCGACTCGTCGTGATCACGTTTCACTCGCTCGAAGACCGCATCGTCAAACACACATTGCGCGCCCTGCAGCAGCGCGACCAGCTGGTGCAGGTGCTGACGAAGAAGCCGCTGGTGCCGACCGGCGGCGAGGTGGACCGCAATCCCAGAGCCCGGAGCGCCAAGCTCCGCGCGGCGGAAAGGTTGGCCTGATGGAAGCATTCGAGTACGCCATCAAAAAAGACGTCCGCAACAACCCGATCGTCCGCGAGGTGGACGACCAGCGTCAGCGCGAGCTCTGGCAGTCGATCGGCGTCGCCGGGTTCCTCGTCCTCGTCCTGCTCGTCTCGGCCTGGCAGCACTTCGAGCTGCT
>Ga0070665_100001533_pt1 | contig 26717 bp, 23 predicted proteins | sample KBSS13metaG_FD_65862 | JGI IMG/M metagenome (GOLD analysis project Ga0070665, IMG submission 65862) | Switchgrass rhizosphere microbial communities from Kellogg Biological Station, Michigan, USA - KBS S1-3 metaG | ecosystem: Host-associated > Plants > Roots > Rhizosphere > Soil ... | reverse complement strand
TCGATGGCGGCCATGATGCCGTGGAATTTGACGCCCGGCACGCTGTTCACCCCGTCGCCCGAGAAGACGAACGGGTCGTCCCAGCGCTGGAGCCATAAGGGCGAGACCGCGCCGGTGCCGTAGAACAGGCCGGTCTCAGGGCTGTAGGCCATCGGCGACGACCGCATGGTTGCGACCGGTCCGATCAGGTTGGGACGATCGGTGTCGATGGCGTCGAAATAGCAGCCGGGCCAGAAGCCCGCCGGCACCGCATCCTTCGCGACGCAGTTCGGTCCGACCTGGTCGGCGCCGACCGGGAAAGGCTGGGTCGGCGCGGTCTTGAGCCGCGCGTTCTGCTGCACCGGCCGTTCCTCGACCGGAATGACCGGCCTGCCGTTGGCGCGATCGAGCAGGAATAGATAGCCGTCGGTGCGCATCACGCCGACGGCCTTGCGCGGCACGCCCTTCATCTTAGCGTCATAGAGGATCAACGGGGTGCCGAGATCCATCTCGTAGATGTCGTGATGGGCCAACTGATAGTACCAGCGCAGCTTGCCGGTCTCGATATCGAGCGCGATGACGGAGGCGGTATAGAGATTATCCCCGGCTCGGGCCTCGCCGCCCAGCTCGGGCAGCGGGTTGCCGGTGCCGAGATAGACCAGCCCCAGCGCCGGATCGATCGCCGGCGTCACCCAGACAGCGCCGCCGCCGTGCTTCCAGAGTTCGCTGTCGGCGGGCCACGTGTCGTGTCCCGGCTCGCCCGGACCCGGCACGACATGGAAGGTCCATTTGACCGCGCCCGTCTTGGCGTCGAGCGCGACGACGCGGCCGTCATTGCGGTCGGTGGGCGAACGCGCGCCGGAGAGCCCGACGATCACCAGCCCGCCGACATAGGCCGGCGCCCCGGTGACCCATTGCCCGCCCTGCCCGCCGGATGCCGCCTGCTCGGCGATCGGCTGCTTCCAGACCTCGTTGCCGGTCTTGGCATCCAGCGCGGCCACTGCGCCTTCCATCAGCCCGACAAAGACCAGTCCTTGGCCGACCGCCACGCCCTTGAACAGGCCGATCGGCGGGGTATCGAGCTTATAGCTCCACAGAACATCGCCCTTTTCCGGGTTGAAGGCATAGACGTGGGTGCCCGCGGTGACGAACATCCGCCCATCGGCCACCACCGGCGTGCCGCGCGACCGTTCTCCGTCGAACTGGTGGACCCAGGCGCCGCCCAGCTGCTTGACCGTCTTGGTATCGATCTGGCGAAGCGTCGAATAATGATCGTTGGCCCAGTCGCCGCCGACGGCCGGCCAATCCTTGCCGGCAGGCCGGGCGGGATCGGCCAAGGTGGAATTGGCCAAAGCGGACGTGGAGAGTAGGACCGCCAATAAGACCGCATTTGCGCGCATGACCAGCCTTCCACCCGATTTTATCGTTGCCTGCCCGATGCATAACAGGTGACAAGGCCAAGGCAATATCCGAAGTTGCCAGCCGAATCTGGGAGGGAGAAAGATAATGATACAGCGCAGAAGCGTGCTCGCCGGCGGCGGCGCGGCCCTGGCGATCGGAGGGCTGGCTGGTCCTGCCTGGGCGGCGGACAAGCCCAATCCGCTGGCGGCGGCTTTCGCGGCAGACGGCGAGTCGATGAGGGTCGTGAGCATCCTGCTGAAGAACGACGGGAAGACCCGCGTCGCCGAAAGCCAGATCGGCGCCGACAAATCGCCCTACCCGCTGTTCAAGCAGTTCCTGACCGCCAACGCGACGGCCACCGCGATCTATGCCGCCCCGGCGCGCCACAAGATCAAGGACACCAAAGCGCCGGCCAAGGCCATGCTGTTCATCGCCGCCGGCGAGACGGTGTTCAAGGCTGGCGGCGCGACCCAGCGCTGCCCCGCCGGGACAGCGATTCTCATCGACGCCGGCAGCGGCATGGGCCTCACCGAAACGGCCGGGCCCGAAGGCTACACGGCCATCAAAGTACAACTGGCCGATTGAGGGAGAAAACCATGGCGAAACCGAAATTCCTCAACAGCGACGGCACCGCGATCGTGGCGGCGCGCACCTATACCGACGATCAGGGCAAAACCCATTGCGGTGTCGTCGATTGGCACGGCGCGCCCGTGCCGCCTGGCGAAGCCACGATCGTTCCGCCCGGCTGCACCCGCTACTATGAAAGCAAGGCGATCTCGATGCTGATCCGCCGCTTCATGCCGGGCATGAAGACAGACTATCACACCGACCCGGCGGGCCAGCACCAGGTCACCTTCATGATCGACGGCGAGGCCGCGGTCGGCGCCAAGGACGGCACCTCGTTCCATCTGCGCCCTGGTGAGTTCGCCTCGGTCGAGGACGACCACGGCGAGGGCCATACGGCGGTCGACGCGACCGGCAAGGGCTTTACCCAGCTGTTCGTAGCAGTACCCGCCAACCCGTAATTCATATTATGAATTCTTCATAAAATGATAATTATCGAAAATGAACACTTGAATAAATAAAGTAAATAATTCGAATTTAGGCCGGAATAGCTGATTTATTTATTGACGCGATTTTTTATTCGGCCTTACGCTCCCCCCGACAAATAACGGTCCAATGGGACCACTGACATTTGGGGAGGCGTTCGATGGTAAGGACAATGCCGAGCAACCCGTGGCGCTGCGCGGATTTCCTGGAGCGGGTACGTCCAGGATTCGCGATATCGGTGGCGCTGCATATCGGGCTCTTTTTACTGCTGGCCTATCTGCTGGCCTTTCAGCCGTCCCTACAGGTTCAGCCCAAGCCCGACAATGACGTCATTATTATTGTCGATCCACCCAAACCGCCGCCGCCGGTAATGAAACACGACAACCCGTCGTCATTTCACCCATCGAAGGCGCCCACCCTGGACCCGGTCACAATAACTCCGGGAACCCTCACCCTCCCACCCGACCTTTCCGAGCAGTGGACACAATCGACGGGCACCGGAACAGGCGGCGCATCGACGGCCCCCACGGTCATTATTAACCCGAAGCCGATCTATCGCGGCGGCCTGGTTTTCCCGGCGCGGGCCGAGGAAGCAGGCGTAAGCGGGTATGTCGATTTCGACTTCATCATCGAACCTGACGGCACGGTAGGCGACCCGCATGTCATCGCCGAAATTCCGGATGGTTACGGCTTTGCCACCGCGGCCAAGAAAGCATTTCCGAAGTGGCGCTTCGAACCGATGATGAAGGACGGCCATCCTGTCGCCACCCCCGCCAAAATCAGGGTCACGTTCAAGCTGAACTGAGATGGCAAGCCGGAGCCGTCAGAGCGGCGGTTCCGGCTCTTTCTTGCCAAGGCCCGGCGGTGGCATCACGGCGATATCGGTAAAGCCGGCCGCCTCTATCGCGTCAATCACGCGTTTCGTATAGGCGGTCTTGGCGTTCGGCCCCATCCGGAAATAGATCCGCTCCTTCTGTCGCCCGGTCGCTTTCAGCGTTTCGGTTAACTGGTCGGTGTCGAGGGTCATGCCCTCGAAGAGGACTTCGCCGTCCTGGATGAAGACGGTGAGCGGCGTGTCGTCCGCGCGGGCTGGGGCGATGATGATGGCGATGGAGACAACCGCCGCCCAGGCGAACGCCCTCAAGCCCAAGTCAGATCGTGCTTCCTGATCGGGGTCGAGCGGATGCGCTTGCCGATGGCGCGGAAGATCGCGTTGCCGATGGCGGGGCCGACCGGGCCGGCCGGAGGTTCGCCGAGCTCGGCGAAACGGTCGTGGCCGCTGAGGCCGCCGAAATGGATGTTGACCTGCGGCGTGTCGCCGGTGCGCAGGATCGGGTACTGGTCGAAATTGCCCTCAACCATGCGGCCGTCCTTGACGTTGACCTCTTCGTTCAGCGCCATGTTGAGACCGAAGATGACCCCGCCCTGCGCCAGGTTCAACACTGCGTCGCGATTGACCACCCGGCCGCAATCGAACGCCGCGTCCAGCTGGTGGACCTTGAGGATGCCGCTCTTGGTCACCTCGACCGTGGCGACGACCCCAACCGTGGTGCCGGCCTCGGGCTTGCCGTTCATGCCCCAATTGGCGATGGCGATCCCCTGCCCCATGCCCTTGGGCAATTCCTTGCCCCAGCCGGACTTGTCGGCAACCTCGCGCAGCACCTTGGCCCAGCCAGGATCCGGCCAGTTCGCCAGCAGCTTGAGCCGATACTCCAGCGGGTCCATTCCCGCCTCATGGGCGCATTCGTCGATGAAGGTCTCGACCATGAAGGCATAGGAATTATAGCCCGGCCCGCGATAGGCGCCGGTGACGACATGGATCGGCAGCAGCCGCGCATCGACCAGCACATTGGGGATGCAGCCCAGGAAATAAGGATTATCGGCGAGGCGCGGGAAATGGCCTTTGGAAGCCTGACTGGCGACGATCACCGCCGGCATCCCGGTTTTGTCGAGCCCGGCCCTGAGCTTTGCCGCGACCAGCGGCCGGTACTTGCCCTGGCGTGTCTGCTCTTCACGCGACCAGATCGTATGGACCGGCCGGCCGGGGAATTTCTTGGCGATGGCAACGACCATGCGCAGATCGTCGGCGAAGATGCGCCGGCCGAAGGCGCCGCCGATGAAGGTCTGGTGGAAGGTGACCTTGGACGGGTGCATGCCGGCCTCGTCGGCGGCGACCCAGAAGGCCTGCTTCGACTGCTGCGCCGGATGCCAGACCTCGAGCTTGTCCGCCGTCACCAGCGCGGTGCCGTTCAGCGGCTCCATAGGCGCCTGGTCGGAGAACGGGGTGACGTAGGTCGCCTCGACGATCTTGTCCTGCTTGTCGATCAGCTTCACATCGCCGGATTGCTTCTCGACCTTGTCCGCCGGCTTCTCCAGCGCGGCGACGCAGGCATCGACCATCTGCCCTGTCGTCTTCCAGTGCGCGCCGGCGCCGTCATCCCACTCGACCTGCACGGTATCGAGCGCCTTGCGCGCCTGCCAATAATGCTCGGCGATCACGGCAACCGCGGCGCGCACGACGGTATCGGCATAGCCGAACGGGGCGCCGGTCTTCATGTCCTTCAGCCCGCGCGGCTCGTGCGGATCGACCGTGACCACGGCCAGCACACCCGGCATAGTCTTGGCCTTGGCGGCGTCGAAGCTCCTGATCTTGCCACCATGCACCGGCGACTGGCGCAGAGCCGCATAGACCATGCCCGGCACGCGCACATCCATACCGTAGATGGCGCTGCCATTGACGATCTGCGGATTGTTGAGCTTAGGCGGTGAGGCCTTGCCCAGCAGAGTCCATTCGCTCTGCGGCTTGGTCGCGGGCTCGGCCGACAGCGCGACCGTGGCGGCCTTGGCGGCAATCTCGCCGTAGCGCAGTGTGCGGCCGGAGGGCGTGTGGGTCAGCACGCTGTCCTTGGCGGCGATCTCGGCGACCGGCACCTTCCATTCGGCGGCAGCGGCGGCCTTCAGCCGCTCGCGGGCGCTGGCGCCCATCTGCAGCATCAGCTTCATCCGCTCAGGGCTGGTGGAGCGGCCGCTGAAATAGCCGGTCGGCGCGTCGCCCAGGGCATAGACGCCGTTCTCACGGAAATCGCGACTGGGCGGGGCGAATTCGGCGCGGATCTTGTTCCAATCGCAGGCCAGTTCCTCAGCCACCAGCATCGGCGTCTGGGTCATGCAGCCGTTGCCGATCTCGGGCGTTGCCACGCGGACGGTCACAATGTCGTCGGCGCCGATCGATATCCACGGATTGAGCTCGGCGCCCGCCAAGCCGTCTCCCGCGGCCCAGGGTTCCTGGCCCAGGAAAGCCGCGTCGGCGTCGACGATACCCAGCGCCATGCCGCCGCCGAACGCGGCGGTGGAGATGATGAACTGGCGGCGGCTGATGGTCGGCATGGTTCCCATGGCGCGCCTCAGACCTTCGACCCGGATGCGGCCTTGTGAATTGCCGCGCGCACGCGCGGATAGGTGCCGCAACGGCAGATATTATCGACATAGGCGTCGATATCCGCGTCGGTCGGGTTGGGGATGTTCTTCAGCAGGGCCGCCGCCGCCATCAGCATGCCGGACTGGCAATAGCCGCATTGCGGCACATTCATCTCGATCCACAGCTGCTGCAGCACATGGCTCGAATCCGGCGACAGGCCTTCGATCGTGGTGACGCTTGCCCCCGCCGCCGATTCCAGCGGCACCTGGCAGGATCGGGTCGGCGTGCCATCCAGATGCACGGTGCAAGCGCCGCACTGGGCGATGCCGCAGCCATACTTCGTGCCCGTCATCCCAAGATGGTCGCGCAGCACCCACAGAAGCGGCGTCGAAGGATCGGCGTCGATGCTGTGGGGTTGCCCGTTGACGGTCAGATCGTAAGGCATCTCATCAACATAGTTACGGGGTGGCGGTATGCCAGACGAAGGCGCCCATCCCCTTCACGCCGAGATCGGCCATGATGAAGGGATCGTTGCCCGCCATGATGTCATACGTGTCGTTGCCCAGCATGTCGCCCGGCTTCTTGTCGCCGGTGAAGCTGTAGACGGCGAAGCCGCGATAGGTCCACTGCTTGCTGCCGTCATCGCGCGCCGCGACGTCCCAATAGCCGGAGGCCTGGGCATCCGGCGGCGCCTTCAGCGGAATCCAGGTCTTGGCGCATTCCGCGTCGCACGACTTGGTACCGAGGATCTTTCCGACCATCGGGTTGCCGTGCGAGCCGGTGCGCAGGTTGTGGCCGGTATTGGTGCCGACCACCCGGTCGCGGACATAAAGCGGCAGCTCGTTGGCCGCGGTCATCATCGTCGAGGCGCCGAAGCGGTTGCGCCCCACCACCACGCCCTGCGGCATGAAATTGCGATATACGGTGGCGACATGCCAGTTGCCAGCGTTGCCGTTGGCGTCGCCCGGCTCGACATCGCCGTCATAAGCGTAGAGCGGCTTGCCCTTGAAGGCCCACTGGAACAGACCGTCGCCGCGATCGACCACGGTGAAGTTCGGAAGCGGCTTGGCGAGCTGGGCCGCGACATAGGGCGACCAGTGATCGGTGCACGGTGCCGCCGTACAAGTCGGCTTACCGTTCATCGGGTCCTGATCGAACGTGTAGAGCGGCATGCCCTGCTCGTTTGCCAGGATCTGGCCCGAGGCATTGGCGGAGTCGATCACCGCCACGCCGTCCGGCACCTTGTAGCCTTCGCCCGCCTTGAACAGGGCGATGTGCCAGACGCCGTCCTTGCCGTTGCCGGAGCCGTCCATCGGCATCTTGTCCTCGGCATAGGTGTAGAGCGGCTTGCCCTTGAAGGCCCACTGCTTGCTGCCGTCGGCACGGGTTACGACGCTCCATTCGCCGAACGGCTTGGCGTCGGCCGCGGCGGCGAGCGCCGGCCAGGCCTTGGCGCAGTCGTCGTTGCAGGCCGACTTACCGGGCTGATCGTCCTTGTCGTAGGTGTACAGCGTCTTGCCGTGGGCGTCGGCATAGGCCATCGCCATGGCCGGGATCTGCATGCCGGCAGTCGCCAGCAGCACAGTGCCGCCGGTCTTGGCCATCTCATAGGTGACGCCCGGCGGAGTGGCGAAGGGCGCCGGCTCGGCCAGCGCCAGGACGGTGCCCTGCGGGCCGGCCTTTTGGGTGCCGAGATAGACACCGCCGGCGACGATGACGATCCCGAGTACACCGATGACGATTGGAGTTGTCCGCATGTCGAGACCTCAGGCCATAATTTCGGTGATGGTCTTCGACGTCTGCATGGAGTCGGTGCCCCAGCTCGACACCGGAACGCCCATCGCCTGCTGCAGGGTCAGGCCGACGCGGCTGGTCGGCTCACCCTGGGCGGCGACGTGCAGGCCGGTCTTGATCCGGCCGTTGCCGCCGCCGAAGGTCAGCATCGGCATGTTCTCCAGCCCGTGTAGCTTGGCGTAGCCCAGGTCGGTCGCGGTCATGATCACGCAGCGGTCGAGCAAGGTCTTGTCGCCTTCCTTGATGCCGTCGAGCGACGCCACATAGAAGGCCAGGCTGGTCATGATCTCGTTGAAGAACCAGGCCAGCGTCGGCTGATAACCGAGCCCGGCATCGACCGGCTCCTCATGGCTGAACTCATGATGGGTCTGCGTACCGCCGGCGCGCCGCAGCGACGAGGTCGCGTCGGAGAAGGCGATATTGACCACCTGGGTCTGGCCGCAGGCCAGCGCATGGGCCATCAGCCCGGCGAACAGCTTGTGGTTGGCTTTGACGATCTCGATCTCGGTGCCAACCGGGCTTTCATCGACCTTGCCCGGCACGGTGCAGGCAGCCAGCGGCGCGGGCTTCTGCGCCTGGAGCTCGAGCTGCTGCTCGAGGCCGCGGAGCGAGGTGAAATACTCGTCGAGACGGGCCTTGTCGGCCGCGCCCAGCGTCTTCTCGAAGCTCTGGCGGTCATCGGCGACGGCGGTCAGCGCGCTGCGACGGACCAGCACGGCGGGATCGGGCTTGAAGTCGGCCGCATTCGGATCGGTGAACTCCGGCCCGAAGATGCGGGTATAAAGCGCCGCCGGGGAGATTTCGCCCGGATTGACCACGGCGCCGCTGCGGCGGCTCTGGCTGTGCGACGGGTTGCCGGCGCAGCAGGCTTCCAGCGAGCGGAAGCGGGTACGGGTGCCGATGACGTCGGCGATCAGCGTGTCGACGCTGGGCTTGTCCGCCGTCATGCCGCGCGGCACGGTGCCGGTCAGCATGCCCTGGACGCCCGAGAAATGGACGCCGTTGGGCTTGCCATCGAGGAAGGCCTTCATGCCGCTGAAGACATTCATCTTGTCCTTATAGGCGGCGAGCGGCTGAAGCTCAGTATTCATCTTGTCGAGCTTGCCGGGCTGCGCCGGCTCCCAGCGGCCGGGATTGAGGCCCAGGCCCCAGAACCAGGTGCCGAACACCACCGGCAGCTTCTGGCCGTCAGCCAGCGCCGTGCCGTTGGTGTTCAGGAAACAGTCCAGGAACGGCAGGCCGACCGAAACGGCGGCGCCGCCCATCATGCCGCGCAGCATGCGGCGGCGATTCATCGTGCGATTGATCGGGATCATTTCTGACTCTCCTTCGCCTCAGGATTGGCCTGACTGGCAAGTTTGGACGGCGCCTCGATGGCGCCCATACGCGGCGGGCTTACGCGATAGAATTCGGGGCTGGTGGCGATCCGGCGCAGCAGGGCCGGGAAGCGATAGCCGCCATCCTTGAAGCTGGCCTGCAGGCTCTTCACCCACTCGGTCTCGTCCTTGGACGGCAAGCGGCCGAGGCCGTATGAGGCGGCACGGGTGACGACGCAGGCAGGCGCCGCGGCATCCTCATGCACCGCCTTGGCGAGGCCCGCCGCGTCGGTGAACTTCATGCCGTCGAGCTCACCCGACGTATCGAGCACCTCGCCGTTCTCGGCGGAGCGGAGCGAGCCGCCGCTGTCGAACGCTTCGAGCCCCAGACCGATCGGGTCCATGATCTTGTGGCAACCGGCGCAGGTCGCGTCGGTGGCGTGGGCGTGCAGCCGGGCGCGGGCGGTCTTGTATTGCGGGTTCTTGGTATCCTGGACCAGCGTGAAGTTCACGTTGGCGGGCGGGGTCGGAACCTTCTGGCACAGCAGAACCTCGCGCACCGCCTTGCCGCGAAGCGTCGGCGAGCTGCGGCCCGGATGGGAATGCAGCGCGACGAACGCAACCTGCGAGACGATGCCGGCGCGCGGATCGCCCTCAGGGAACTCGTACGGCGACCAGTTGCCCGCCGGGGCCACCAGCGGAACCTGATAGACCGAGGCCAGGACCGGTGACAGGAAGGTCTTGCGGGTGGTGAAGATGTCCCGATAGTCCCCCTTCTCGACCAGCAAGGTGTTGGTGATGGTACGCAGCGTCTGCTCCTGCGCGTCCTTCGCCACCTTGGTGTTGAACTTCGGGAAGATCATAGAGTCCTTGGCCAGGGTCTCGAACTCTTCGAAGCCCAGCATGTCGGTGAAGAAAGCCCTGACACCGCCCTGGAGGCGCGGCGAGGCGATCATCCGATCGACCTGCTTGGCAAGTCCCTTTTCGCTATTGAGGTCGCCCTTCTCGGCGGCGGCCAGCAATTCCGGGTCGGGCGCGGCATTCCACAGGAAGAAGCTGAGCTGCGACGCCTTGGAATAGGCCTCCATCCGATACTGGCCGGAATGGTCCGTATCGGGCTCGGCGATTTCCTGGCGGAACAGGAATTTGGGCGATTCCATCATGGTCGCCAGCGCGATGCCGAGGCCCGAATAGAAGTCCTTCAGCCCCACGGCGGCGTCGTTGGCGACCTTGACCCGCGACCCGAGCTCATCCTGGGTCAGCGGCCGGCGATAAAGCATGCGGCCGGTTTCGCTGAGGAACTTGGTCGCGCATGCATCGTCCGGCTGCTTGGCATTGGCCGGCGTGCACGGGATCAGCGTATCGCGATGCGCTTCGCTGACCACCTGGGCGGCCACGTTGCGGGCGATCTTGTCATACTCTTCCAGGCCCGACGCCGTGACCGACACCTGGGCGGAGCCCATGGCGAGCAGGCCGTCGCGGCGGATATCCGGCTCGAACCGGCCGCCGACCTTGATCGACGGGCCGAACAGGTCGGAGACCACCTGGCGGTATTGTTCCTGGCTGAGCCGCCGCGTGACGGCATCGCTTCCGGCGGGCTTGCTGTCATCCGCCGCCAGAAGCGCGGTGCTGCACACCGTCAAGGTCAGCGCGACGACGGCCAGGGCTTTCTTCACATGCGCCATATTTTAACGGGCCTTCGTGCTGTCGGAGTCGGCTTGCGCGGTGCGGTTGCTGGACGGCACGGCGAAGGCGCGCACCGCTTCGATCTGATAGGCGCTGGAGATCTGCCGGTTCTGGCCGGTCGCCGGATCGGGATCATAGTCGGCGTTGCGCTTCAGCGCGTAATAGAGCGCCGGCAGGTTGATGGAGGCGGCGTATTCCTTGATGTGGCCCTGGTCGGCGAAGCCGTAATAGATCGTCGACCACGGCTGGTAGCCGCCGATAGTTCCACGCGCCGTGCCGTCGGCCGCGATCGTCATCCTCATATGCATCTTGGCGAAGTGGATATCGGGCTGCATGTAGGGATCCAGCACCATCATCCAGTCGGGCGACGCGCCGGTCACCACATTGCCCTTGATCTCGCCCTTGAGCTCGTTGTGGGAGCGCGGATCGGGATCGATCTGATAGGTCATATCGGCCTGTGCGACGGCGCCCGAGGCATCGCGGGTGATCCGCTCCAGCGCACGGTCCCAGGTGATCGAGACCGGGCCATCCTTGTCGAAGCCGCCCGGCGCGTTGATCGTGATCAGCCAGGCCGGCATCACATCGCGCAGCACGTCCCACAGATTCTCCGGCAGGCTGGGGCGCCCAGGCGGCGGCAGGCCGCGATAGGAGCGGACGCAGCCCTCGACGCGGTAGAGCTGGTTGTTGACACCCTTCTCATGGGTATCCGGCTCCTCGAACGAATTGGGAGAGGCTGCGCCCTTCCCATCCAGGTTGAAGCCGTAGGAATATTTGCCGGAGACCTCGATCATGCCCGGATCGGGGAAGGTCTCGGGATGGGCATAGACATTGTCCTTATGGTTGCCGCGGGTGGCGACCATCGGGACCCAGGGCTGCTTCAGCCCGCCCTCGCCCGGGAAATCCTTCAGCGCGGCCTCGATCTCATCATGCTTGTAGCCGGCCTTGGCCAGATCGCGGCGGTAGAAGTCGATCGCCGACATGTTCAGCCCATTCGGGCAATCACCCTTGCCGTCGGACCAGTTGCCGTCGGTCAGATAGCTGATGACGAAGCTGCGGGTTTCAGCCGACGCGACACTCGCGACCAGCATAGGAAGCGCCAGCGCGGTCGCCGACAACATGGTCTTCATCCGGAACATTCCCTGTCCTCCCAAGCTAGCCTCGGCGGCGAAATTCCTCTTATGTGGGAATATCACCGAAATTCTTTTATTGATCTCAACTCAGCATCGTATCGGGCCGACGACACCTTGTCACTTATCCGATAGATCGAACGCGCCGTTTAGGCAACCGATATTGCCGTATCATATGTATCAAATCATTCCAGAATTGCGCGCCGCGCCGATCGCGCTTGACGGGAAAGCCGGCGCTGCCTAATCGAAAATTGGCCTCGGGCAAAAGAGATAGCCTGAGCCGGCGCGCATGTTATTGTTTTCCACTCGGTCCCTGGACCGCAACCGCGACGGCAAAAACATCCAGCCGCGCGGCTTTGAGGGTAGCGCTTTGAACCCACGCGGGACTTCTGGTCTGTCGGGATACGGCCTCGCCAACCGGGCGGAATCACCGCGGTGATCACGCCGGCGCGTGAAATCGGCCAATCGCGTGGCGCGGAAACGCCCCTCCCGGAAATGGGCGCGAAATCCAGCCGCTATCTCCGCCCGGTATCGCCCGAAATCATCGTCGGCCTGACCAAGCTGGTCGATTTCAGCAGCGTGCTGCTGGCCGCCTATGTCTCGTACCGCATCTATATCGCCGGGATTCTGGCGCTTGCCGATCCGTTCAACAGCTACGGGCTTGCCGCGCTGATCGCCGCGGCGGCCTTCGTCACCGGGCTCAACCGCGCACGAGCCTTCGATTTCAGCCGGCTGGGCGACCTGCGCTGGCAGGCGACGCACGGCTTCCTGGTATGGATCGCCACCGCCTCGCTGCTGCTGGCGCTGGCCTATATCACCAAGATCTCCAGCGACTATTCGCGCGGCTGGGCGATCGGCTGGTCGCTCGGCGTCTATGGCTTGTTCGCGGTCGGCCGGACCGGGCTCAGGCTGGCGCTCAGGCAATGGTCCAGGGCCGGACGGCTGGTGCGCAACATCGTCGTCGTCGGCGCGGACGAACCGGCACGGCGACTGATCGAGAAGCTGCGGCAGCTACCCGCGACCGAAATCGCGATCCTCGGCGTGTTCGACGACCGGCCGGGGCCGCCGTCGATCGAAGGCGTGCCGGTGCGCGGCAATATCGATGCCCTGCTGTCCTATTCGCGTGAGGTGCTGATCGACGAGGTGATCCTGGCTCTGCCGCTGACGGCGGAAAACCGCCTCAAAGAGCTGATCGACCGCCTGCGCGAGATGCCCACCGATCTCAGGCTCAGCATGGTGCCGCTGGCCGACACATTGCCGATCCGCGGCGTCTCGTTCCATGGCGAAATCCCGGTGATCGAGGTCATCGACCGGCCGCTGCGGCACTGGAACGCGCTCACCAAATGGTTCGAGGACAAGCTTCTGGGCGCCCTGCTCCTGGCCCTGTTCACCCCCTTCATGGTGCTGATCGCCGCACTGATAAAGCTGGACAGCCGAGGGCCGGTGTTCTTCGTGCAGGAGCGCTATGGCTTCAACAACAAGACTATCAAGATCATCAAGTTCCGCACCATGCGCGTCGAGCAGTGTGATCCGTCGGGCGCGGCCCGTACGGTGCGCAACGATCCGCGCCTCACCCGGGTCGGCGGCTTGCTCAGGCGGTTCAGCCTCGACGAGTTGCCGCAGCTCATGAACGTGGTGGCAGGCCACATGTCGCTGGTCGGCCCCCGCCCCCACGCCATCACCATGCGCGCGGGCAGCCAGCTCTACCACGAGGCGGTGGACGAATATCTGCACCGTCACCGGGTCAAACCGGGCATGACCGGCTGGTCGCAGGTCAACGGCCTGCGTGGCGAGATCGACACGGTGGAGAAAGCGCGCGCCCGCGTCCGCTATGACTTGCAATATATCGAGGATTGGTCGATCTGGCTGGACGTCAAAATTCTCCTGATGACTTTCCGTGTCATCTTCGCCAGGGAGAATGCGTATTGAGTAAACCCAACCAGATCACCCAATGCGCATCGTCGTCTGCGATTATTCCGGCCACCCGTTCCAGATCGAGCTGAGCCGCTGTCTGGCGATGCGCGGTCATTCCGTGCTGCATCTCCATTTCGCCGAGTTCCAGACACCCAAGGGCGAGATCGAAGCCCTGGAAGACGACGCACCGAGCTTCAGGGTCGAGCCGGTATCGCTCGGCCGGCCCTTCGCCAAGGACAGGTTCGTGCGCCGCCTATTCCAGGAAATCCGGATCGGCAGGCTGATCGCCGATCGGGCCATGGCGTTCGGGCCGGACCTGGTCGTCGGCTGCAACATGCCGCTCGACGCGCAGCAGCAGCTGAGGCAGGCCTGCATGGGCGCGAAAGTCCCTTTCGTCTTCTGGCTGCAGGACATCTATTCCGCCGCGATCGCGCACTATCTCACCGAACGCCTCGGCCTGGCGGGGCGCCTGATCGGCAACCGCTACCGGCGGCTCGAACGCGATCTTCTGAGATCGAGCCATGCGATCGTCGCGATCTCGGAACGGTTTGTGCCAAGGCTGGCAGAGTGGGGAATAGCGCCAGAACATATAACGGTCGTCCTCAACTGGGCGCCGCTGTCCGAAATCAGCCCGGTGGAGAAGGACAATCGCTGGGCCCGTGCGCATGGGCTCCAGGATAAGACGGTTGCCCTCTATACCGGCACGCTCGGCCTCAAGCACAACCCGGCGATCCTGCTCGACCTGGCGCGCGCTGGCGCGGCCAAGGCTCTCGAGGTCGTCGTCGCTTCGGAAGGCAGGGCGGCACAATGGCTGGAACAGACGGCAAAGGCCGAGAACGTCGCCAATCTGAGCGTTCTACCCTTTCAGCCGATGAAGGCCTATCCCGAACTGCTGGGAACCGGTGACATCCTGCTGGCGATCCTGGGGGCCGAGGCGGCATCTTTCAGCGTGCCGTCGAAAATCCTGAGCTATCTCGCGGCCGGAAAGCCGGTCGTCGCTTCGCTGGCAAATGACAACGACGCCGCGAAAATCGTCGAAAGCGTCGGTGCCGGCCGCGTCGTCCCGCCGAACGACAATGCGGCCTTCGTCGAGCAGGTGTTGACGCTGGTCGACGATGCCGGCCTGTGCGCGGCGATGGGAAAGAATGCCAGAGCCTTCGCCGAAGAGAATTTCGCGATCGACACCATCGCCGACCAGTTCGAGGCGGTCTTCGCGGACGCGCTGGCCCGCTGCCATGGTGGTGCCTGACGATGGCCGGCGCCCTCACCTGGTCCGTCGTGCTCACGACCCATAACCGCTCAGCCCTGCTGAAGCGGGCGATCGAAAGCTGCATCGCCCAGACCGCGCCATGCGAGATCGTCGTCGTCGACGACTGCTCGACCGACGACACGGAAGCGATGGTGGGCCGGTTCCCGCAGGTGACCTATATCCGCAACGCGACCAATCTCGGCCATTCCCGCACCGCCAATATCGGCATCGCGCGGGCAAGCGGGAGCTGGATCAAGCACCTGGACGATGACGACTACCTTCACCCCGACTGCCTGCGCCGGATGGGCGAGGTGATCGCGGGCGCACAGGCGTGCGGCTATGACCCCAGGATCGCGAGCTGCGTGTCGGTCAATGTCGATATCGACATGAATCCGCTGTCCCAAACCACGTCATTGCCGATAGCCAAGCCCGCCCTGATCGAACGCAAGGACATCATCAGGATCATGATGCTGGATCAGGCGCCGCTCGGCACGCCCGTCCAGGTCGCGCATGAACGAGAGACGGGGCTCAGGGTCGGCGGCTGGAACGAGGCACGGCCGATCAAGTTCCAGAACGGCGACGAAGCCGAATTCTGGATCAGGGTGGCGCCACAGGGCGACACGATCATGATTCCCGAGACGCTGGCCTACCGTACGCTGTGGAGCGGCAACGAGGCTCCGTCGCATCTCGATCGGCTGCATATCAGCCGTTACCTCAAGGGCCGGGTCCAAGAGCAGATGGGGGAGCAGTCCGGGGCGCAACCTGACGCCGAGGCGCCGGCCGACATCGTGCGCTATCTCGACCTGCACTGGGGTTTGGTGGCATTGAAGGACGGAAATCTTTCGACGGCCCTGAAACTGCTACCGCGCGGCATGCTCCATCCAAAGTCATACAGCCTGATATGGCGCCGTCGCCGCTTTGCGGACGCGATGCAATGCGCCATCGCGCTGGATTGAAAGCGGCATGGTAAGCGTCAGCCCGGACGAGATCGATCTGCCGGTTACCAGTCGTCCGCGCCTGTCGCGCCGCGATTTCACCCAGCTCGCCATCTTCATCATCACCGTTCAGCTCGTCATCCTGGCGATGGCGGGCTCCAGCATGCTGTCGCTGTTCCTGCTCGGGGCGCTGGAAGGCAGCTGCTACGCGCTGATCTATAAATACGGCAGCACCGACATCAATGCCGGCATCGTGCTGGCGATCGGGCTGGCGCATCTCATCATCGCCTCCTTCATCAAGATTGCCCTGCTGCAGTCACTCGATGAGAACCTGATGGTTCCGGCGACGACCGAATTCGTCACGCTGGTCTATTTCGTCTGCCTGGTGCTGGCCTTTCTGGTGGCCCGCAGGTTGCCGGTTTCGCGGCGCCGGACCCATGGCGATCCCAATCTGCGGACGCTGGAATGGCTGATCGTCATGTCGACGGTGCTGATGCTGCTGCCGCTGCTCAGCAATCCGACCGACGATGCTGCTGGCGAATCGCCTGCCAATTTCCTGGCGGTGCTGTCGCGCGGCTTTCCGCTGGTGGCGATGGTGAGCGCCGTCATTCATGCGCTGAAGCGCAGCAACGGCCGCACAATTGTCGATGCCTGGTCGGTCACCGTGCTGGGGATCGCGATCTTCATCGGCCTGGCCAGCAACTCACGCGAAGGCGTGCTTGCGCCGCCGCTGATCGCACTGATCACCCCGCTATATCGCGGCTACCGCTTCAATTATCGCGCTATCGTCGGAATGGGGCTGTTCGGCCTGTTCGTGGCCTACATCCTGTCGCCGGCGATCCTGATCGTGCGCAACGACCGCGGCTTCCTCGGCTTCACCGAGCGCATCGAGAACACGATCGAGACAGCCGGCCTGTTGATCATCCGCGACCCAGCCACCGTCGAGAAGGCCGAGACGCCGCTCGACTTCATCAACTACTCGGTCTGGGGGCGCTATTTCGGCCGACCTATCCCGTTCTCCGATCGCATCGGCCTGATCCAGACGACCGATGCCCTGGCCGCCTCGATCACCGGCGGCAATTATGTGACGCTGGGCGGCAGCGTGCGCGAAAAGCTGCTCGGCCTGTTCCCGAATTTCGTGCTGAACTGGTTCGACGTCCCGCTCGAACGCGGCAAGGCAAGCACCGACTATGTCGCCGGCAGCCTGGGCCTCGCCGATATGGAGGCTCTGACCTACCTCACAATCCCGGTGGATTCGGAGGCCTATGCCACCGGCGGCCTGTGGGCGGTGATTTACAAGACGTTCCTGGCCTATCTGCTGGTCTTTTATGTCAACCGGCTAGTGATCGGAAACCGGCCGATCAGCGGTGTGCTGCCGATCTCGCTCCTGTTCCTGGGCTATCACGTCTGCTCGGAGAGCGACGCCGGCGGTATCCTCTATTATTCGCTGCGCGTCGTGCCGCAATTCGCCATCAGCTTCTATTTCATCTACTGGATCGCACGGCTGATGGGGTCGATGCCGGCCCAAAACGAGACGCGAGCGGACAGCGGGCCCGCGTGGTCCTGACGACGCCCCGGGTAGTCCTAATTACTCATGGGCGCTTCCACAGCTTCGATCTTGCCGAACAGCTCCAGCGCGCCGGGCTGCTCAAAGCGATCTACACCCCCTACCCCAAGTTCAAGCTGCGCAACACGCGGGTCGACCCCAGCCTGATCCGCTCCTTCCCCTTTGTCTCGGCGCTGCACCGCCTGATCGAAGGGCGGCAGGCGCCGCTGGCGCTCAAGCAGGCGCTGCAGCTCCAGACCAGTCGCGCCATCGACGCCTATGCCAGGCTGACGCTTCCGCCATGCGACCTGCTGATGGCCCTGTCGGCATCCGGCCTCGCCACGGGCCGGGCAGTGCGGCAGCGCGGCGGACGCTATGTCTGCGACCGCGGCTCCACCCATCTGCGCTGGCAGATGCGGTTTCTGGCTGAGGAATACGACCGCGTCGGCCTCCCGTTCGCGCCGGTCCATCCAAGCCTGATCGAGCGAGAAGAAGCCGAATATGCGGAGGCCGACGCCATCGCCGTGCCATCGCATTTCGCCGCGCGCAGCTTCGTCGAAAGAGGGGTCGACAGGGCCAAAATCAATGTCGTCCCCTACGGCGTCGATCTCGAACAGTTCCGGCCGACGGTGCCGCGCGATCCCGGTTTCCGGGTGCTGTTCGTCGGCCAGCTCACCGTCCGCAAGGGGATCGGTTATCTGCTGAAAGCCTTTCGCCAGGCGGCGCTGCCGGGCGCAAGGCTGGTCTTCGTCGGCAGCCCGACTGGAGAAACGAAGACCCTGCTCCGCGCCGATCTGCTGGCGGATGTGGAGTTCACCGGCGCGCTCAGCCGCGACCAGGTTGCCGCCCAGATGTCGCGCGCGTCGGTGATGGTCCTGCCCTCGATCGAGGAGGGGCTGGCGATGGTCCAGGCCCAGGCGCTGGCCTGCGGCTGTCCGGTCATCGCCACCGTAAATGCCGGCGCCGAGGACTTGTTCGAGGATGGGCGAGAGGGTTTTATCGTGCCGGTCCGCGATTCGGAGGCGATCGCGCAGGCGCTGACGCTGCTGTACCGGGAGCGTGAGCTGCTCCATGCTATGTCGCAGGCGGCGCGTCGGCGCGTCGAGCAGATCGGCGGCTGGGAGCGCTATGGCTCTGAAATCATGGCGCTGTTCGAACGGCTGCTGGACGGAAGGCCATCGGGGGATGAGGGTGTTTCTTAAGTCGGTGCGAGGGACGCTTGTCGCAGCCTGACGAACAGCGGGCCGAAACGCCGGCGCGGCCGGGGCTCGGCGCGCGTCTGATGCGCTCGATGAGCGCGCAGATGTCGACGCAGGCGCTCCGGATCGTGCAGCAGATCCTGCTGGTTCCCTTCTTCCTGCGCGCCTGGGGCGTCGATCTCTACACCGATTGGCTGCTGATCAATGCCGCCGCCGGCCTGATCGCCATCTTTGATGGCGGCATGCAGCCCTATTTCAGCGGGCTGCTGCAGGAAAAGCGCATCCGCAACGAGCTCGCCGCCTACCAGCGAGCGATCAGGACTGCGAACTTCAACTACCTCGCTGTGATCGGGCTTGCCTTGCTGGCCATTTCTATCGCGAGCCTATGGGTCGAATGGCTGCCGCTGCTCGGCGTCGACCACATGGCGTTCGGCCAAGCCTACTCAACGCTGGCGCTGCTCGTGGCAAACATGTTTATCGCCATGCCGTTCGGCGTCGCCAACTCGATCTACCGGGCGAACGCTGAATATGACCGGGGCGTGATGATGGCCGTCGGCAATCTCGCCGGTCAGATCGTCATCCCGCTGACCCTGTTGACCCTGGGGCAACCGAGCACGATCCTTGCTGCCGGTATGGTCGTAGGCACACTGGTCAGCTGGACGGTCATCGCCATCGACCAGCGCACCCGCTATGGCTCCTTGCCCTGGGGCCTTGCGGTGCCGACGCATGACGAGCTGCGCGTCACCGTCGCCAAGTGCCTTTATTTCGCGTCCCAGCCCCTCAGCACCTGGCTGACGATCCAGGGGCCGCTGCTGTTGCTGGGCCATCTGAGCAGCCCAACAGAGACGGTCACCTTCAACACCGCCCGCACCCTGATCGGCGTCAGCCGGCAAGTGACGATTCAGATGTCCTATCCGTTCGGATTCGAGCTGTCGGTGCTGCTGATCCGCGAAGAATTGGCGTCCCTCCGCCGCCTGCTGGCCGATTTCGTGGCAATTGTCGGAATTGCCGGTGGGCTGCTGGCCGGGGTGACCATCGTCGCGGCAGAGCCGGTTGTCCTGCTGTGGCTGCGCGGCAGGGTCGAGATACCGCCGACGCTGATCTTGACCATGGCGGTGCCGATCGCAATCAGCGCCTCGCCCCAGCTCTACCAGGTACTGCTCTCCTTCAGTAACCAACCCAGGCTGATCGCCCACGGCGTCGGCATTTTTGCGCTGGTCGGCTTCTGCGCGGCGCTGGCGCTGGTCGCGCCGCTTGGGGCCGAGGGCGTCGCCATCGGGCTGGCGATCGGCGAGGTGATCGGCATGGTCATCTATCTGCCGGCGAAGACGCTCGGCGTCATCGGCATGAAGGGGGGGCACTTCCACGCCGCCAGCGTCCTGCGCGCCGCGGTCGCCGCGGTGCTCGGCTATGGCGTCGGGCGGCTGGTCATGCTGGTGGTCGCCCCGACCGACTATCTGCGTCTGTTCATCTTCGGCGCCTTATGGGCAATCATTGCCGGGCTCGCCGCTTACGCTTTGCTTTTGAACGGGAAGCAGCGCAGCGTGATCGCCCGGCGGTTCGCCTTTCTCCACGTTCGGCCAGCCGCATGAACCCGCGCCAGATCACCATCTTCGCCGGCGAGATCGAGGCTTTCGGCGGGGCTGAGCGGAGCCTGCTGGCGCTGTCGCGCTGGCTGCATGAACGCAACATGCCGCATCGGCTGCTGCTCTATTACGACGATATCCACCTGTCCTTTTTCTCAAGCCATCCGATCGATATTTTGACGTTGAACCCGGATCGGCACGTCATGCACAAGGTCGGGATGCTGCAGGCCTATTTCGAGGATGAGCCGAAGGACGCGCCCAAGCCGCTGATGTCCGGCATCCAGGCCGCGATGCATGCCAGCCTGGCCGGCATCAAGGGCTTCCATACCTTGATGCATGACACGCCGAGCCTGCTGGGCGACGCGCCCTACACGATCAAAGGCCAGCTTCGACAGATCGTCGCCAACCGGACGCTGAGGCGCGGCCTCAATTCCGGCGGTACGACCATCGTCACCAGCGCGTATCTGAAGGCGGAGAGCGAGAAATTGTGGCGCCCGCCGATGGCGATCGCTCGCATGGGCGGCATCGCGGCCAAGAGCTTCCGGCCGCGCGTTCCCGGCAACCGGCTTCGACTGCTCAGCGTCTCGCGGGTCGAGGCCAACAAGCGGATCGACTGGCTGCTGGCGGGCCTCGCCGGGCTGGAGAAACGCCGGCCGCGGCTGAGCGAGCATGTCGACTGGATCTTCGATATCGTCGGCGGCGGCTCGCTGATCAACCGGTTGAGCGAGATGGCGCGGACGCTGGGGCTGGAGGACCGCGTCGCCTTTCATGATTTCGTCGACGACGCCCATATCGAGGCCTTTTACGATCAAGCCGACCTGTTCCTGATGCCGGCCCGCCAGGGTTACGGCATCCCCGCCGCCGAGGCGCTCGCGCGCGGCATCCCGGTTCTGGTGCAGCGCGAATCCGGGATCAGCGACATCCTCCTGGACACGCCCTGGGCGACGGTGATGGACGGCGGCGAGGACAGTATGACAGAGGCACTCGCCCGTGCGATCGGTTCAGTACTGAACGGCGACCACCTGAATGCTCCCCTGCCCGACCTGCCGACCGAGGATGGCTGGGCTGAGCAGGTGGCGCGGGTCTGCGGCTGGTATCGTGGTTAGGCTCCGCCCTACCCTGACGCCCACGCTCTGCGTGCTACTCGGCGCGATCCTGCGGCTCGGCCGTTTTCCCAGCCCTGGCTCGCCATCGGAGTTCGACGAGATCAGCTATCTCTCCAACGGCCTGCTGCTGCTGGAGGGCGAGACCCCGATCAACAAATACGCTCCATCCGGCCCGCTGACCTGGCTGAGCGCGGCCTATGGCGGGCTGAAGGCGCTGTTCAAGCTGGTTGCGAACGGTGCCGATGTCGCCGATTTCCCAGCGATCCTGCGCCCCGCCGCCGCGCTGCAAAGCAGCCTGTTCGATCTTTATGCCGATATGTCAGGCCTGCGGCTGACGGCCGTCATCCTGACGATCCTGCTGGCCCTGGCTGCCATCGTCGCTGCGTGCCGGCTGGGCAAGGCGCTGGGCGGCACGTGCGGGGAGATCCTGGCCGGGCTGATGGCGGCCAGCCTGCCGATCTTCGTCGAGATGTCGACCGAAACCCGCCCCTACGCCTCAGCCTGGGCCTTCGCGCTGATCGCCCTGGCCTTGGCCGGAGCCGGCAAGCCGGGTGCCCGTATCGGCGTCACCGGGATTTTCCTCGGGCTGGCGGTCGGATCGCATATCGACGTGATCCGGATCGTGCCGCTGGTCCTGTTGCTGCAATGGCGTCGCGCGGAAACTGGCCGTCCGCCCTGGGCGGAGTTTGGGCGGACGGTGGGTGTCGCGCTGGCCGCCTTTCTGCTCATCGCGCCCTGGTACCTGCCCCACCTCCTGGACAATCTTCGCCAGATCGTCTCGGTCCGGGTGCTCGGCACCACCGATCACGGGTCGGCACTCTTTCAGACCTACATTGCCCTGCCCCTCGCCGCCGCTCTGATCGGCCTGTTCCTGGCGGCGCTGCGGCGAAATTGGGTCGCGCTCGGCTGCTTCATCTGGCTAGGGCTCAATGCCGTTCTGGCGCTGCGCCCCTCCGAGCACGGATTGCAGCATGACGGAGCGCTACTCGTCATGATCGTGGCGCTGGCGCCGCTTGGCGTTTCCGTGCTGTTCGAACGGCTCCCGATGCTCAGGCCATTCCTGATCGGGGCCGCCTTTGTCGCGGTCATCGTCGCCCCCAGCGTCAAGCAGGGGTTCAAGACCGCCTTCGTCCATGGTCGGTCGCTTGCGCCCGACCAGTCCGTCGCCTGGATCGAGGCCAGTATTCCGCCCGGCACCCCGGTCTATGTCGATTCCGGCCAGTTCCGGGCGTTGCTGCCGACGCAAAAGGCAGCCGACAGGCTGTGGGCCGATGTCGCCTCACCCTATGCCTGGAAAGAAAAGTATCGCCACGACATGGCGCGGTTCGGGCTGGACGATGCCGAGCCCCTGCGGGTGATGTCGACCGACCGCATGGCGGCGGATCTCGGCAACCGCCGGCGCTTCTATATCCTGGGCAGCGCCGGACAGCCGAAGCGGCCCCGCTACGACATCCGGTCGGTCTCCTATGGCTCGTTCTTCGACCTGCCCCCGAAGGCTGCGATCCAGCGGCTCTGTGACGAGGGCGGCACCTACCTCCATTCCGGCGCCGCGATCCCCGACCTGCCACCGCCCGCCATGTCCTGGCTGAGGCCAGACGGCAATTCGACTTTTATCTACCGCGTCGCAGCCGGAGGCTGCGGACGCTAACCGATTGCCCTATATTGTTCGCGGTACCGGCAGTCGGAGCCTCGAACGATGGAAGAAGACTTTTCGGCGAATGCGCGCGCCTTCGCCGGCCTGATCGCGCTGACTGCCTGGGCGGGACTGGTCGTCCAGTTCAGCGCATCGACCGCGACGCTGGGTTCGGTCGGGGCGGCAGCCTGGCATCTGGCGCTGTTCTTCACCATCCTCACCAATGGCGGGCTGGCGGTGACCTTCACCGGCGCCGCGCTCGGCAAGCCGGCTTTCAGCGAGCCGATCCTGCTGGGGGGCATGACCATGTCGATCCTGCTGGTCGGGGTGGTCTACAGCCTGCTGCTGGCCGGCACGACGGTTCTGACCGGCGGCGACAAATATGCCAATGTGATCATGCATTACGCGACGCCGATCTTGGCGTCGCTGTTCTGGCTGATATATGCGCCGAAGGGCGGCCTGCGTGCCCACGATCCGCTGATCTGGGCGATCTATCCGCTCACCTATCTGGCCTATGCGCTGCTCCGCGGCGGCATCGACGGCCACTACCCTTATTATTTCCTCAATGTCGGCAAGATCGGCTGGCCAACGACGCTCGGCAACGCCGCCGCGATTTCGGCCGGCTTTCTGATTGCCGGCTATCTGGTCGTCTGGCTGGACCGGCGGCTGGCCAAGCCCGCGTCGGGCTTCCAGCCGATGAAAGCGGCGCCACCCGGCGCGTGACCGGGCGGCGCCGTCCGATTACTCGGCTGACGCGAGCCCTGACGCGGCCGTCGACCGGGTCAGCAGACGATAGGTCGGCTCGAACACCGCCATCATAATCATGGTCAGGATCGCGCCTTCCGGCACCTGGATGACCAGCATCTTGACCGTGTACTTATCCATGGCGGCGAACATCTGCATGTTCGGAATCACCACCCAGACGCCCCACCAAGCGCCCCACCAGATCGCATTGCCGAACCCGCGCCGCGGATAGACCCGCAGGAACAGGTAGCAGAAGGTGCTGAGCTGGAAGAGATAGGTCCCCGCCAGTTCCAGGAGTTGGGCGGTGTTGGGCTCGCGATGCGGAAAATCGGCCGCCGGATAGTCGGTGAAGAGCTTCGGCGCCAGGATCTGGTGGAACGGCAGATCGAGCACGAAGACCAGCACCGCCATCGCAAGACCCAGGGGGATAAACCGTCCCCAGTTGGTCTTGGGCTGGACCCAGCTCTCATCCTTCGGCTGATAGATGGCCTGGAAAATCCCCATCAGGATCACCGTCGAAAGGACGCCCTGGACCATCTGCACGGCGAGGAGATCGAAGCCCATGTTGGGCGTACCGACGAAGAACTGGCCGTTCGGCATCACCGTGAAAAACCCGCACCAGACGCCGAACCACAGCGCATTGGTCATGCTGCGCTGGGGGTAGCACCGCAGATAGACGTAACAAAAGATCGGAAACTGGACCAGGAAGGTCAGCGCCAGGAAAGGCATATGCGCCTTCAGGTCTTCCGCCGACCGGATCGGGATGCCTTCATACATCCCAGCGAAGAGCGTGCCGTTCATAAAGACGGCCAGCAGAAAGATGACCACGGTCCCGATCAGCGATGCGATCAGGAAGCGTGGCCACGCGATTGTGACATTCATTTGTATCCTCCCTCTAGACTTTCATGGAGTGAAGTATAGGGGCGGTATCGAGTCGGGTTCCAGGATTTAATAAACTATTGATAATAAATGTTTTCCCATGCCAGGAGGAGATTTCCAGCGCGAAAACCTCCTCCGGCGGCGGTGCTCAATCCCGGTCCGGCGCGCCGAGCGGGAAGAATGGGCGGAACGGGCGGGCCTCGTCGACGCAGCGGGCGAAGGACGGGCGGGCCAGCAGCCGCTTGCGGTAGGCGATGAGCGTCGTGAACTTCTCCGGAATGGCATGGGTCCAGTCGGCATAGAACAACGACGGGCCAGCGGCGCAATCGGCCAGGGTGAAATCGTCCCCCACCGCCCATTCATGGCCGGTCAACTCTGTGTCCAGCCAGGCATAGATCGTCTCCAGCATCGTCTTGGCATCGGCCACGCCGGTCGGGTCGCGGTTTTCCGATGGCTTGATGAAATCGAACACGCACTTGCCCTGCGGCGTCATCACGTAATTGTCGAAGATGCGATCCATCATCCGCACCTTCACGGCGGTCTTCGGGTCCTCAGGGATCAGCTTGACCGGGCCGGGGTGGGCAACCGCCAGATATTCGACGATCGACGTCGCCTCCATCACCTGCCTGTCGCCGTCGACGATGATCGGAAACTTCCTGATCGGCCATTTGCCGGCCCACGCCGCCCCGTTCTCCGGATGGTCGGGCGACACCATGCGCCACTCGAACGGGATGCCGTTCTCATAAAAGGCGATCAGCGCCTTCATGCAGTAGGATGAGAAAGGATGGCCGTAGAATTCGATCGTCATCGTCGTCTCCCTATTCAGCTAACCGGTTTCAACTCGCAAGCAGTTGCGACTTACCTAAACCGATTTTATATTGCAAGCAGTTTCCTGTGAGTGCATGCAATGGATGGCGATCACCGCTCGGGCTGCCCGATCAATCTGACGTTGGAAACGCTGGGTGACCGCTGGAGCCTGATTGTCATCCGTGACGTCATGTTCGGCAACCGGCGACATTACCGGGAGCTCTTGAACCAGTCGGAAGAGGGCATCGCCTCCAACATTCTGGCCGACCGGCTGAAGCGCCTGGTCGAAGCCGGCCTGCTGACCCGCCGCGACGATCCCAGCCACGCGCAGAAGGCGATCTACAGCCTGACCGAGCCCGCCATCCAGCTTGTCCCCCTGCTCGCCCAAATGGGCGCCTGGGGCCGCCGCCATCTGCCGGCGTCGGAGGAGTTGTCGATCCGGGCGGAGTTGTTGGAGGAAGGCGGAACTGCCTTATGGGATGGTTTCATGGAGGAGTTGCGCGCCATGCATCTCGGCGCACCGATGCCGAAGCGTTCGGTGTTCGGGGAATTGCAAGCGGCATACGAGGCGGTCGTAGCCAAAAGTAGGGCGGATTAGCGCTAGCGTGATCCGCCAACACATGTTGCCGCGTCGCAAATGGCGCGCGTTGCACGGCTGGCGGATTAGACTTGCGCTTATCCGCCCTACATTCTGGAGGAAACCGCGGCCGGCTGCTTACCAGCCGCGTTTCCGTTCAGGCGCTTACTGGCCCAAGGGCGGATAGGCGCTCCACTGGGCAATGACTAGCCGCGCCTGCGCCCTGCCCTCATTGGTTGCCCTCCCGACGCAGCTGAGATCGTTCGTCTGATAAGACGGATACAGTACCTCCGGGTACTGGCGGTCCAGCTCGTCACAGACTGCGTAGGCAGTCTGCCGGATCCGGTCGTCGAGCACTCGGACATCGGCCCATCTGGACAGGTCGAGATCGCTATAATCGACCGGATGCGAAAGCGAAATTTCCTCAATCGAGGCGCCAATGGTGCTGCGTCCGATCGTGTGACGCTGCGCGTGCGGCGCGAAGACCGTGATCCGCTCCTGGGTCTCATAGGTCGTTTGGGCGGTCGCAGAGCTGATCGGAGTAGCCAGCGCACCCACCAGCGCGCCAAATGCCGCAAAAGCGGCGCACGAACCGCGCAAGGCCGAAATATTAGACATGATAGTCGTACTCCTAGGTTCTCCAGTCATGGACTAACAGAGAGAAAACGGTGGAGTTGATTGTGGGTTCCCCACACAATACGCACAGAACATTTACGCTAAAATCAATGACGTCTACGCGATCAACCGACCATATTTCACAATTTTCCGCGA
>Ga0070665_100001522_pt1 | contig 26865 bp, 19 predicted proteins | sample KBSS13metaG_FD_65862 | JGI IMG/M metagenome (GOLD analysis project Ga0070665, IMG submission 65862) | Switchgrass rhizosphere microbial communities from Kellogg Biological Station, Michigan, USA - KBS S1-3 metaG | ecosystem: Host-associated > Plants > Roots > Rhizosphere > Soil ... | reverse complement strand
TTGGTCAGTACGAAATCGAGTTTATTCCCGTCACTCACAGCACTGTGGACTGCGTGGCGCTCGCGGTTCGAACGCCATTGGGCGTCATCATCCACACCGGTGATTTCAAAATTGACCACACGCCCGTCGAAGGCGCTGGCTTCGACATTCACACGTTTGCGCGTTACGGCAATGAGGGCGTGCTCGCGCTATTCAGCGATTCGACCAATGTCGAACGCCCCGGATACACACCCTCGGAACGCGCCGTGGTTCCTCGCATCGAAGAACTCGCACGCTCTGCTCCCCGCCGAGTCATCCTTTCCTGCTTCGCCTCGTCGATTCACCGCATTCAACAGGTAATCGACGTTGCATTTCGTGTAGGGCGCAAGGTTGCGTTCGTTGGCCGCAGCATGGTCGACAACGTCGAGATCGCTCACGATCTAGGCTACTTGCGTATTCCCGACGGAATGGTTGTTCGGCCACAAGATATTCGCGGATTTGAACCACGCAAGATCATCGTCCTCGCTTCGGGCTCACAAGCCGAGCCGATGTCTTCTCTCTCGCGCATCGCTGTCGACAATCACCGCTTCGTTTCGGTGGACGAAAACGACACGGTTATCCTTTCTTCGCGCATCATTCCGGGAAATGAGAAAGCAATTTTCCGGATGTTGGACCACATGTTCCGGAGGCGCGCTCTCGTCTACTACGACAATTCCGCCGGCGTGATTCACGTCTCCGGCCATGCCAGCCAGGAAGAACAGAAGCTGCTCCTCCAACTCGTCAAGCCCAAGTACTTCATTCCGGTTCACGGCGAGTATCGTCATCTGTTCCGCCACGCTGCGCTCGCACATCAACTCGGTGTGGTCAGCGGCGAAATCATCCTGGCGGAAAACGGCCACTGCATCGAGTTCACGGAGGATGGCGCTTACCGCCGCGATCCCGTCGCCGCTGGGCGCGTTCTCGTAGACTCTGGCTCGCTCGAAGAGATTGAAGAAGTCGTGGTCCGCGACCGACGCCACTTGTCCGAAGACGGCGTTGTTGTACCGATCATCGCGATCGACAAGCACAGCGGAAAACTCGAATCGCAGCCGGAAATCGTCACTCGCGGCTTCATGAGCGACAACGGCAGCGACCTGGTCACAGGTGCGCGCGACATCGTTCTAAAAACCATCAACACTTCGAATCCGGAAGAGCGCGCCGACTGGTCGGTAATCAAGGAAAAAATTCGCGTGGACCTCAAGCGCTATATCAACAAGCAAACCTCGAAGCGTCCGCTGATCCTGCCTGTCATCCTTGAACTCTAGCGCTCCCAGCCAACGTCTCCGTCTTTCCTGAACTACGCGTTGTCGGATTGTGAGACTCATTCATTGACACCTCTCTCGCAGCTTTATCGCTGACGTACTTCGTTAAAGTAAGGCGATTTGCCCATTCTTCAAAATTTCTGCTTTTCAGCATCGTAAATACTTCTGAATATTACTGTAGCGGTACCTCAGTTTTCCGTTTAATTCGGCAACTTCGTCCGCATAATTTCGTCTAACAATTCGAGATTAGTTTTTCTGTTTTGCAGCAGCGCCTCCAACGCGCACACGCAGACAGAACACTTTCAAGGAGATTCGATGAACACCAAGCACATCACCAAGGGTCTTCTCTTCGGCGCTTCCCTGCTTCTCGCCACTGCGGCATTCGCCGGTGAAAAGGCCACGGTCAAGGTCTACGAAAACGTCAAGGTCAACGGCACCACGCTCGCTCCCGGCAAGTACGAAGTCGCCTGGGAAGGCACCGGTTCCACAGTTCAAGTGAGCATCCGTCAGGGCGCCAACACCGTGGCCACCATCCCAGCCGCGGTGGAAACCGCCAAGACCGCTCCTGCATCAACCGGCTACTCCACGAAGACCGAAGGCGACGGCACCAAGTCCGTGACTTCCGTTTTCTTCGCAGGCAAGAAGGTCAGCCTCAACCTCGACCAGCAGGCCGTTGCTTCGGCGCAATCCGCCGGCAACCAAGGCAATAAGTAAGTTTCTCCAAACACGGCGCACAGATTCTCTCCTCTGCGCGCTGACTTCCAAACGTCCCTGTGCTCCTCCGGCGCAGGGACGTTTTCTTTTGTATACTCACTTCGCTGGTACTTCGGAGGCACGGCAATGTCCTTCAGATTTCTCCTCCCATCGGTGTTCGTCGTCCTGTTTTCTGTCTCTGACGCGAGTGCGCAAACGGCAATGCCCAGCGAACCGTACACCGTCGTTCACGGCTGGCCGCAATTGCCCGACGGCTTCGTCCTCGGCCAGGTCTCTGGCGTCGCTGTGGATTCTCACAATCATGTCTTCATCTTTCATCGCGCCGAAAATTCCTGGGCGACGGACAAAACGAAGTTAATCGCATCCCCGACGGTGATTTGCTTCGACGGCACTTCCGGCAAACTCCTCTTCTCCTGGGGACAGAACCGTTTCATCGAGCCGCACGGCCTTCGTATCGACCGCGATGACAACGTCTGGCTCACCGACCGCGCCCTCCAACAAGTCTTCAAGTTTTCGCACGACGGCAAACTCCTGCTCACCATTGGCACGGAGAAGTCGCCAGGCGTAGACGCAACTCACTTCAATCTGCCGGCCGATATCGCATTCGCTTCCGACGGTAGCATTTATGTGGCAGACGGCTACGGCAACAACCGCATCGCAAAATTCTCGCCCGAGGGCAAGTTCCTTCTCGACTGGGGCAGAAAAGGCTCAGGCCCCGGCGAATTCGATCTTCCGCACAGCGTCGCGGTGGACGCACAAGGCCAGGTCTACGTTGCGGATCGCAACAATGCCCGCATCCAGGTGTTCGACGCTAACGGAAAATTTCTGCAGGACTGGAAATCAGCAGAGCTGGGCCGGCCATGGTCACTTACGGTTGGTTCAGACCATCTGCTGTATGTCGTAGACGGCGGCGACCTAAAACCGAATCCGCCTGACCGCGGACAACTCCTCAAGCTCGATCTGTCCGGCAAGGTCCTCGCCAAGTGGAGCCGCTTCGGCAATTACGACGGACAAATCTACTGGGGACACGACCTAACCGTCGGCAAGGACGGCGCAGTCTACGTGGGCGACGTGTATCACGGCATGCGGGTGCAAAAATTTGTCCCCACACGATGACCGGCAAGCGGCATCCACCGACGCTGTCACACTCGTAAATTTCTTACAATACGGTTTCGTTCCTATTTCTTATTCTTAGCGCGCGGTTGGCGAAGCTTGCGCCTCGCGGCTACAATTTCTTTTTGTTCAGGAGAGTTCTTTTGTCATCGTCGTCCGCTCAATCCCAATCTTCCACGCCGGGTACCAAAGCAGCTTTTTATTTCATCCTAGTTACCGTCGCATTCGACTTCCTCGCCTTCGGCATCATTGCGCCGGTTCTGCCAGACCTCGTTCGTCAGTTCCAGGGCGGCGATTTCGCGCGCGCTTCAGCGTACATCGGCTATTTCGGCCTAGCATGGGCGACAATGCAATTCCTCTTTTCGCCGATTCTCGGCGCATTGTCCGATCGTTTCGGCCGACGCCCGGTCATTCTCCTCTCGTGTCTAGGCCTTGGTCTCGACTACATCTTCATGGCCCTGGCGCCATCATTGAGCTGGCTGTTCGTAGGTCGCCTCATTTCGGGCATCACCACTTCCAACGTCTCCACCGCATTCGCGTACATCACCGACGTCACTCCTCCGGACAAGCGCTCCAAACCCTTCGGCTACATCAGCGCTGCTTTTGGTCTTGGCTTCGTCATCGGACCGGCGCTCGGCGGCTACCTTGGAAATCACAACCTCCGTTTTCCCTTCTGGGCCGCTGCTTTTCTGAGTCTGGCAAACGCTCTTTACGGCTTTTTTGTGCTGCCGGAATCCTTGCCGCGCGAGCGTCGTGCGAAATCCGCCTGGCACATGGCGAACCCTCTCGGTTCTCTGCGCCTTTTTCGTTCTCATCCCGAGCTATCCGGCTTGGCCGTCGTCATCACCTTCTACTATCTCGCTCACCAATCCCTCATCTCGATCTGGGCGCTCTACACCGAATATCGCTACGCTTGGAACAATCGCGACGTAGGTCTGTCGCTTGCCGTCGTGGGAGTCAGCTCAGCCCTCGTCTCGGGTGTCTTGGTCGGACCACTCGTTAAACGCATCGGTGAACGCCGCAGCTTGTTGTTGGGCCTGATGTTCGGCACTCTCGGCTATTTGGGCTTCGCATTCGCCTCGCGTGGCCGCACTGTGCTGGCCGTAATTCCGCTCATCGCTTTGTGGGGAATCGCAGCTCCTCCTCTGCAGTCCCTTATGTCTCGCTGCGTAGACCATTCTTCACAGGGAAAGCTTCAAGGCGGCATTAACTCCGTCCGCGCTCTGACCGGCATGGCGGGCCCCCTGATCTTTACGCAGGTCTTCGCCCTGGCCATTTCGCCCAAAGCCTCGCTTCATTTTCCGGGTGCGCCATATTTTCTGGCGGCCATTTTGCTTTCCTCGTCCTTGGCTGTGGCCGCTTACGTCACTCGCATGCATGCCCGAGTTTCTTCTCCCGAAGAGTCCCCTGCCACGCCATCGTAGAACCCCACTTTCTATCTGCAGATTCTCCCGATTGACTGGGCGCGAAATCCCCGTCTATCCTCCCCTCTGCCCGCCGCATCTGATTCTCATTACCGCATCGAATCATCAAGGAGCTCATGTATGCCTCGCGATTCCAAGACCAATCATCACAGCGGCACCGAGCGTGCCCGGCCGATCCTTCACCAGAATGCTCGCGAGATTCAGCCCTATGGCAAAATCGCCAAGCTGCCCATTGCGCTCGACGAGAATACTTGCGCGGAAAGCTGCGAAAACCTGAACCAGGTTCTCGCCGACACCATCACCCTTCGCGATCTCTACAAGAAGCATCACTGGCAGGTCGCGGGCCACACGTTCTATCAAATCCACCTTTTGTTCGATAAGCACTACGAAGAGCAAAACGAGCTAGTGGATACCATCGCGGAACGAATCCAGAGCCTCGGCGGCATCAGCTTGGCCATGGCCGCCGATGTAGCGGAAACGACCATCGTTCCTCGCCCGCCCCGTGGCCGCGAGGAGCTGCCGGTTCAGCTTTCACGTTTGCTGGAAGCGCACGAATTCATCCTGAAAGAAGCCCGCACCATGGCCAAGCAGGCTTCTGATTCGGGCGACGACGGCACCAACGACCTATTGGTCAGCGACGTCATTCGTACCAACGAACTTCAGGTTTGGTTTTTGGCAGAACACTTGGTGGACGTGCCGTTGGTCAAGGCCGATTCTCCTACTTCCGAGAAGGAAACGGCGAAGTCCAAGTCCGCCTCCGCTCGCTAACGTCACGTTTTGAATTCGAAGCTCGCGACGGCCGCCCCACGCGGCCGTCTTCATTTACAACTTCGCCCTCACGGTAGCGCGAACGCGATCACGTAGTCGCCCTGTTTCGAACCCAGCTTACCGTGCCCGCCTGCGGCGATCACTACATACTGCTTGCCCTTCCACATGTACGTCATAGGCGTGGCCTGGGCTGCCGCCGGCAACTCGGAATTCCACAATTCCTGGCCGCTTTCCGAAGCAAACGCATGCAAATGCGGATCAATCGTTGCCGACGTGAAAATCAATCCTCCTGCCGTAGCCATCGGCCCGCCCAAATTGATGGAGCCCGTATTTTTTCCTGGAATCATCGTTCCCAGCGGCGCGTTCCACACAGTCTTGCCCGTAAATACATCCACGGCTTCCGTCGTTCCCCACGGCGGCGCATTGCATGGCGCACCGCTCGGTGAAAACATGAACGTCCGATACATTCCATACGCCGAAGGATCCTGGTCGCCGAACTCGCCATAAATCCGGTTGTCTTGGTCTTTCTTCACTTCGCTGCCGTATTCCGACCGCGGAATCAATTTCATCCACGCCACCAAACGGTTGGTGTTTACGATCATGAGATGCCGCTTCGAATCGTACGCCGCGCTGCCCCAGTTCACTCCGCCCACATTTCCCGGCGCCTGGATGGTGCCTTTCAAACTCGGCGGCGTAAAAATTCCTTCATTTCGCGAAGCGGCGATCTTCTCCTGGCACCATTTTGCGTCCTCTGCTTTCGGACCCCAGGTATCCGCTCCTTCAAATTTCTCCGGCACTAGCGAAATCGAGGAAAACGGTTGAGTCGGTGAACTCTCCTCGCCCGCAATGTCCGATTGCGGAACTTTGCGCTCTTCAACCGGCAGCAGTGGTTTTCCGGTCAGGCGGTTCAGCACGAACACATGTCCCATCTTCGTGTTGATGACTACCGCCGGCGTCCCGTTTTTCCACGTAAAGAGCGTCGGCTGTGCCGCAACGTCGTAGTCCCACAAGTCGTGATGCACAACCTGAAATCCCCACACAAACGCGCCCGTCGAAGCTCGCAACGCCACGACCGAATTTGCCCACTTGCCGTCGCCCTTGCGAATTCCCCCGAAATAGTCCGGCGCCGCACTCCCCGTCGGCACAAAGACCAGATCGTGTCCCGCGTCCAGCGAAAACACTCCCCATGCATTCCCTCCGCCGGTATGGGGATGTGTCTTCTGTGCCCACGGAATCGGATCCCATGTCCACTTCAGCTTCCCTGTTCGAACATCGAACGCGCGCACAATTCCCCGCCCCGTATCCACCTTCCAGTTGTCCGCAATCGACGACCCGACGATCACCAAATCCTTGTAAATCGCCGGCGGCGACGTCACTTGATATCCCCCGGTCCATTCCGTCTGCGTAGCCGCATCTCTGTTCAGATCTACAGTGCCAACGCTGCCGAAATCTGTGCAGGGCTTACCCGTTTCCCCGTCCAGCGCGATCAGCCGCGCATCAAGCGTCCCCATGAAAATTCGCAGTGCACAAGGTTGGCCCGCTTTGCTTTTCCCATCATGCCAAGCTGATACGCCGCGCGAGGTCACTTCCGAATAATTCCGCTCCAGGTTCACGCCGGGATCGTATTCCCACAATTTCTCGCCCGAACCAGGATCCAGCGCGATCACGTGGTTGTACGGCGTGCTCAAAAACAGTTTCCCATCGACCAGAATTGGCGTCGCCTCGAACGCTGCCTTGTTGATCAACCTCTTCGACTGCTCCAGCGCTCCTGTCCGATACGTCCACGCAACCTTCAGCTTGTCCACATTGCTGCGGTCAATCTGCGTCGCCGTTGAATACCGCGTTCCGCCAGCGTCATTCCCGTAGGCCGGCCAGCCCGCATCCTGCTTCGACTGCCCGTAAGCGGCCGCCGCGCAGCCAATGCAAACGATTCCAACAGCGATCATCTGGGAAGTGCTTGCAAGAAATTCCAGGAAACCTTGCTTCACTTTTCTTCCTCCGCAGCCTTCGACCACGATAACGATTCTCGGGAAATCTTTGCCATTACCCCTATTACCGTTCCCTTATCTATACGACCTCTACCGAATCTTTTTTCAGAATCTTATCCGCCGCAAGCAACCATTTTTTCCTGCAAGGAAATCTCACCGTTCACGTTCTAACCTCGGCGGGCGTTTTGCAGTCTCACTCACGCTGTAAGCGGCCCGGGTGTCAGGTTCGTACTGACGAATCTGACTGAATCAAGGACACAAACATGATCAACTCTCTGGTTCTTCTGGTTCCAAGAAGATCTCTCTCGAAGTGTCTCACGATTCCCTTCGTTGCCTCGGCGCTTCTCTTCGGCGCCATTGCAACAGTCGCGCAAGACTCCTCGCGTCCTCCCGGCCCCGGCTGGGTGGTTATCGGTCTCGACGAATACAAAACGCTCCGCGCCAAAGCCTATCCTCCCGAACGCGAACCCGAACTGCCTCCCGTCGAAGCCACACTTTCCCGCGTCGAATACGACCTCCACGTCAACGGCGAATTCGCCTCCGGCCGCGCCAGTCTCACCATTGACGTTCTCAAAGACGGCTGGGTCCGTGTTCCCATTCCCGCAGGCCTCCTCGTGCGCGAAGCCAAGTTAGACGGCAAATCCGTCTCGCTCGTCTCAGGTCCGGCAGCGGGCAAATCCGGCAATCAACTCTTCGCTGTTCTCTCGCATCCCGGTCGCTCAACTCTATCGCTGGACATCGCAATACCCATAGCCGCCAACGCTGGCGAAGAAAGCATTTCGCTTCCCCCTTCCGCTTCAGGAGTCACGCGCGCCACCCTCGAACTTCCCCGCCAGGGCGTGGACATCCGTCTCACCGGCGGCCTGCTTTCCGATCGTTCCGAAACGCCCAAGTCCAACCGCTGGGTCGTTTACGCCACAGGCAATTCGCCCGTCACATTTTCCTGGAAGCGCAAAACCGAAGATCACCGCGCCGAGCTGCCGCTGCGCCTACGCGGCAACCTCACTCAACTTCTCGGCCTCGGCGAAGACTCTGCTTCCCTTTCCGCTGAAGTGAATCTCGAAATCGCGCAAGGACTCGCCCGCGAGGTAAAGCTACAAATCCCGCCGCAAATCACCGTCAACCAAGTGCTCGGTGCCGGCGTCGCAGATTGGGAATCCAAATCCGGCGAACTCACCGTCACGTTCCTTGAACCCGTCGATCAATCCGCGCGCTTCGTCATCACTGGCGAATCTCGACTTCCCCGCGACGGCAACATCGAAATTCCATTGCTCAAGTTGCTGAACGCCGAGCGCATTTCCGGCGGCACAGCCGTTGAAATTCTCGGCGCAGGCGAGATCAAGGACGTCAAAACCCAAGGCTTCGAAAACGCGGACGCCAGCGACCTCGGCGAACTCGTCGCCAATCGCCAGTCGCCATCCCTCGCAGCGTTTCGTCTTCGTGCCGGCGATGCCAACCAGCCTCGCGCGCTCACGCTTAACGTCGCGCGCTACGACCAGCAAGCCGTCCTCCTCGCCAACGTCGAAGAAGCCCGCTATCGGGTACTCCTCAGCAAAGAAGGGAAAACCCTCGTCCAGGCCCGCTACGCCGTTCGCAACAACCAGCGCAATTTCGTCAAAATCACGCTTCCGTCTGGCGCAACGCTCTGGAGCGCCGCGCTCGCCGGCCAGCCGGTTCGCCCCGGTCAGGCGCCCGACGGCAGTTTGTTGCTCCCTCTCGAAAAATCCAAAGCTGGCGCAGGCTCAGCCGACGATCCGCCCGAATTCGCCGTCGAAATCGTCTACCTCACTCCCGGCACCACGTGGAACGACAAAGGTAAAGCCCGCATCGCACTCCCGGCTCTCGATCTTCCGGTCTCGCGCACGGGTTTGCAGGTCTACTACCCGCCGCTCTTCCGCGTCACCTCCGAACCCGGTATTTTCCACACGGAAGCTTACGCCGCCGCGTTCTCGCCCGTGCTCATCGCTTCCGATGAATTCGGCAGGCTCGATGTTTACGCAAAGCGCGGCTCCCCAGTAGCCCATGGATCGGGCGAAGGCATGGGCATCGGTGCCAGCGGAGTTGTCGCCGGCGTGGGCGGAGGCGCCGGCGGATCATCCATCGTCGCCACTCCGGAACCGCTGTCAGCTCCCGGTGTCGCGAATCTCTCCGTATTGGGACGGAATGTTTGGGAACCGCAAACCGTTTCTCAAGACACCACGAGAACCCTCGTTGACAAATATCGTTCCAGCACCGCCGTAGGCCGCGCCACCGGAGTTCTTCCTCTCTCCGTGAGCTTCCCGGCGTTCGGTCCGTCCGTCTATCTCGTCTCCGAACTCACCAGCGAAAACCAATCCCCGTCCGCGGAACTCAGCTATCAGCAGGACAAGAAAGCAGGCGCGCGATGAACGCGAACGCAAAAGGAGCCAACTCCATGAAAACGAATGCCATGAATCTCGCTCTTGTTCTCGCCGCGTCAGCTTTTGTCACGATGGCAGTCTTGAATGCACAAACTCTTCACGCTCAACAACGCGCTGACATCCTCCCGCTCCCCGCGTCCGGCAACGTCACGCTCTCTCTTGACGAATACAACCGTCTCATCACTCTCGCCGCCAAGCCCATAAAGAAGCCTGAAGGCGCGCCGCTCAACTACGCCATCCAGCACGCCGATCTCAAACTCCACGTCACCAGCGAATCCGTCCTCGGCTCCGTCCAACTCGAAGGCGAAACCTACACCAAAAACTCCACCAAAGTCGCTCTCACCAACGGCATGACCATCCTCGACGCGCGCCAGGACGGCAAACTTCTCCCGCTTCAACTCGATAGCGGCATGACCACCGCCGTCTTGCCTGGTGCCGCCAATTTTTCCGTAGCGCTCGACGCTGGCCTCCCTCTCGGCATCGAAGCCGGTCGCGCCTCTTTCGCCATCCCAGTCCCCAACGCTGGTAGCGCGCGCCTCTCGCTCGTCGTTCCCGGCGATCACACCAACGTGCGCATCGCACCCGGCCTCATCACCAACCGCTCCTCCGCGAATGGCCAGACCTCCATTGAAGCCACACTCGTCCCCGGCCAAACCGCCTCCGTCTGGTGGACCACTCGCGAAGTCGTCACTCCTACCGTTCCGCGCGAAGCCCGCTTTCTCTCCAGCCTAAAAACGCTTTTCACCGTAAGCGAATCCGATCTCCGCATCGCCACGCTCGCCGACATCACCGTCGTGCAGGGCGATCCCGCGCAGTTCACTCTCAAGGTTCCCGGCGGCTACGAAGTCACCAGCGTCACTGGCCCCACACTCGAGTCCAGCGAAACACAGGACAACCAGCTCATCCTCAACGTCACCAATCCCGCGCAGCGCAGCCACGAATTTCTCATCTCGCTCGAAAAATCCGTCACCGACTCCAAAGCCGACGCGCCTTTCCTCGCTTTCAACAGCACGCAGCGTGAAACCGGTGAAGCCCTGGTCGAAGGCTCTGGCACCATGGAGCTCACCTCCAAAGAATCCGGCAGCCTCAAGCGCATGGACGTCAAAGAGGTAAATCCTTACCTCCGCGCGCTCTCTCGCTTCCCGTTGCAAGCCGCGTTCCGCTATCACCGCCAGCCCAGCGAACCGCCGTCCCTCGCGCTAGCCTGGACGCGCTTCCCGGATTCCAGCGTCCTCGCCGCTGTTGCCGAGCGCGCCGTCGTCACCACGCTCGTCACCGTCGAAGGGAAATCCCTCACCGAAGTAAAACTCACCGTCAAAAATCAGGCGCAGCCATTTCTGAAAATTGGCTTGCCCACTGGCGCGAGCATCGTCTCCGCCGAAGTCGCCGGCGAAAAAGTAAAACCCGTGCAAGGCTCCGACGGCTCTCGCGTACCGCTCCTCCGCCCAGGCTTCCGTCCCAACGGTGCCTACGAAGTCTCCTTCGTCTTCCTCCACTCCGGCGCGCCCTTCGCCAAAAAAGGCGGCTCCGATCTTTCTCTTCCAAAAATGGACGTCCCCATCGATCTGCTGCAGTGGGAAGTCTTTCTGCCCCAACAATACAAAGTAAAGGATTTCGGCGGCGATGCCCTTTCGACCAGCAAATTAGGCCAGGCCTACTTCAACGAGGGAATCGAGGTTGCCGGCTTCGCCGACAGCGTCAGTTATGGCGCTGCAGGTTCTCCATCCTACGCACCGCCACCACCACCGCCCGCCAACGCCCGCGACTTCGCAATGCCTGTACTCGCGCCGGGTCAGATCGGCGGCATCGTTGTCGATCCTTCCGGCGGGACGATCTCCGGCGCGCGAGTCACCGTAGTGCATGCCGACACCGGCACCAGGCTCGCTGCAACCACTGACTCTGAAGGCCGCTGGGTCGTCTCCAACGTTCCTTCCGGTCGTGTCAGGATCACAGCGGAACACATTGGTTTTCACACTTATATGCAAGACGCCAACTACGACGCCAGTCGTCCGTTGCCGCTGAGTCAAACCCTGAACGTCGGCGCGGCGAACGAGACAGTCATAGTTACGGCAGAGGCAACAACGGTCAACACAGAATCGGCGGAGCTGTCGTATTCCAGGGCAGAAAAGCAAGCCCGCAAGCGCGCCCTCGAACAGGAACGGCAAGCTTCTTCCAATGTCACCAACCTCCAGCAGCGCGTCGCCGGAGTCCTCCCCGTCGCCGTCGACGTCCCCCGCGCCGGCAACTCCTATCGCTTCGTCCGACCACTCGTCCTCGACGAAGAGACCAAAGTCACCTTCACCTACAAAACCAAATAAGCAGCTATGGAGTGCGGGAGCCTGGCTCCCGCCTTCTCTTCTCAGCTAACCGCCCTATCGCATACTCGTCTATCGCTTGTAGCCCAAAACATGAAGAGCGCTCCCGCATCCTTCATTCTGTTCTTTTGTCTCGCAGCAGCGCGCGAGACCCAAGCGCAGATGGATCCCGCTCCACAGCGCCCCGACGCAACTCTACCCTCCACGAACACCGACGGCTCGATGGTTCTGATCCACGGTGGCACTTTCCAAATGGGCATCGACGCCGCCGACGTCCCACGCTTCCAGAGAATCTTCCGAATCGAAAGCTCCAAGCTCTTTCAGGACGAACTTCCTCGCCACACCGTCACCATCAAGGACTTCTACATGGACAAAAACCTCATCACCAACACGGAATTCAAGAGATTCGTCGACGCGAACCAGAAACTGATTTCGCTCCTCACGTCGGAAAAATTCGACAACGGCAACTATCTCCAGCACTGGAAGAAGCCGGATGACGAAAACTCCAAGCCCGATCATCCCGTCGTCAACGTAAATTGGCATGCGGCTTCGTTGTATTGCCGCTGGGCGGGTAAACGCTTGCCAACCGAAGCCGAATGGGAATTCGCTGCCCGCGGTGGCAAAGACACGCTGTTTCCATGGGGCGACGAGCAGCCCGACGAAACGCGAGCCAACTTCGCCGAAAACGTTGGCACCACAACTCCGGTCGAGGCTTATCCCCCAAACGGCTTCGACCTTTACGACATGGCCGGCAATGTCTGGCAATTTCTCTCACACGATTGGACAAAGTATCCCGACCACGCGGTCACCGGTACGCCGCAACGCGTCAATCAAGAAGCACTCGAGGTAGCTGCAATTCATCCAAACGCTGTCCGCAAGGTCATCCGCGGCGGCAGCTACGCTGGCGCTCCCGTTAATCTCTGGCTCGAGTATCGGGACAGCCATCCCGCCAACGGCTCTCAACCGTTCGTAGGCTTCCGCTGCGCCAAATCCGCCGCGCAACCCACTCCTTCAAAATAATAGGCGAGGCTCATGGTTCAAGCCCGTCCGCAACCGTGAATGCGATCGGCTTGCCGGCATGTCGAGTTTGCACCGCAACTGTCCTCCACTTCCGCGCTTCGCGATGTAAATCAGCTGGTCCCTGCCCCCACTTTTCAGGCCGCTCCTTATCCAGTTGCAACCTATCTGCCTAGCAGTATGATTTCGGGAAGGAAGATTAGTCTCCGGTGTACTCGCCAGTGAAACAAAACGAAATGCGGTCCCCTCCGATCTCATTCCGACGCGCCGAAGTGTTAGCGCTCATCCTGGCAGTCACGTTCCTGGCTTCGCCGCACGGCCGCTCGCAGCAAGCCCAGCACGCCGGCATGCCTGGCATGAACATGCACGATCACGAAGATATGAGCGACATGGGCCCAAGCATGGCCGCCATGTCCGGCCACATGTATATGACTCTGCTGCGGCCTAAGCAGCCCGATGACCTGGACAAAGCAAAAACCGTCGTGGCCACAGTGAAAGCATCCATCGAGCGCTACAAGGACTACCGCAAGGCTTTGCTCGACGGATATCACATCGCGAATCCAAAACTGAAACAGCCGCAGTACCACTTCATCAGTGACACCAATACTCGGGAGGCAGACCTCCATTTCGATCCCAGCAAACCAACCGCTCTGCTCTACCGGCGAACTCCAAAGCTGGAATACATGCTGGAAGGAGTGATGTTCACTGCCAATCCTGATGCCACCGAGGACGAGTTGAACCAACGCGTACCCCTGAGCATCGGCCGCTGGCACCGGCACGTTAACGTCTGCTGGGCCCCGGAAGAAAAAGTGAATGACTACAAGTCTGCCCATCCTAAGTTCGGCATGTTTGGCTCAATCAATAGCAAAGAAGCTTGCGAAGCCGAACGCGGAGACTTCCACCCCTACATGTTCACCTGGATGATCCACATTTTTCCCTACGAACCTGCCTTCAAAGACGTTTTCTCAGTGAACGACGACATCTCCCACGTCCACTGATCCATGGACATGGATCGAACCTGCGACTTTCAGGCCCGCGAAACGTCGGTTTGCGGTGCGCCAAATCCGCGGAACCCTTGACGCCGGCGGTTCTCAGCGCTATAGCTAGATTCGTCCCCATGGAGCAAGCGTGAAGCACTCACTCCTCCCACTATGCTTAAGCTTGTTGGGAACTGCTTTCGTCATATCGTCAGCCACCGCGCAGGGCCGTGGCGGCACCTTCTTCACGCCACCCGCCAGAACTGGCGGCACGTTCTTCAACGCCCCCGCGACTGACGGCTTTCAGCAAATTCCCTTTCAACAAGCTTCCGGTCCCGTTCGTATTCATGGCCGTTTCGGCCGCATGTCGCGCCGCCGCCACCTTGTCTATCCGTATTACGCCGGCTACGGACCCTACTTTTACAATCCCGACTACGGTTACGACGACGACGCCTCCGAAGAACCGCAAGCTCCGCGCCCAGCAGCAGCCGCGCCGGCGCCCGAAGTTCGCAAAGCCGCCGACTCCGTAGTCATGGAGCTTCGCGGCGATCACTGGGTCCGCCTCACTCCCGCCGGCCCGGTCGAAGTCGCCCCACCTCCGCCGCCTACAACAGCTCACGGCACTTTGCTTCCCGCATTTGATCAAGTGCCCGCAGCCACACCGCTGCCAGCTGCTATCCTCGTCTTCCGCGATGGCCACCAAGAAGAGGCCGCAAAATACACGATCGTCGGTAATTTCATCTTCCTGAAAAGCGACTACTACGCTACCGGCTCTTGGACCCGCAAAGTCCTCATCGCTGACGTCAACATCCCCGCGACACTCAAAATCAACAGCGAGCGCGGCACCAAATTCGCTCTCCCCTCCCGCCCGAGCGAAGTCATCCTGCGCCCATAATCCTCGTTCAACTTAACTGTTCCATTTCGGTCCGCCCCGTCTACGGCATTTCTGGGCAGCAACTGGTCACGCGCGGACGCCGTCTTCCTCTTCTATTCATTTTCTTCATAAGGAACTTCGTAAGTTTCGCTCTTCCACGTCCCCGGCTTCGTGACCTTCAAGGGCAGGCGCGTACGCTCGCGAATGTCGTGTATGAATTGCCCTTGGTCGGCGTTGAAACCAGCGTTCGTGATCTTGCGGCCGCCCTTCGCGCGCACCACGAACTGATTGTTACCGGTGTTGAAGTGCAGGCTGGCGATGTCTTCCCAGTGGATCAGCTTCTTTTCGCGACGCCACCAGACAGTCGACCCAATTCCTTCCACCTCGATGGACAAGACTGGCGGGTAACCGAACAGGGCCAGCGGGAGAAACCCAAGGAATAGATACGGCACCCACCACTCATTCGCCTTATGCGGGACAAGCCAGAACAAAAGGAACAGCCCGGAGAAAACTAGGCCGCAAGTGATTAGAAGGATGCGTACGGCGCGCGTCGGCGGAAAAATCGTGCGCCCGGCCTCAACACTGGCGCGCTCGGTGCCCGACGATGCCCAGAGCCAGCGGAAAACTGCCGCGATGACTACTAGCGTGAGTAAATGACGAAACGGTCCCATAGTCCGCAGTGTAGCGACAAGCCGTCGTTACAGGATCAGCAATACGCCCGCACCGTCGCGTATGCGGAACTAGCCCTGATTCACTTCGATCGTCGCGGCCCACAATAGCTTTCCATCCAAAATGGGCAATCAATCCTTCACAACGTTGACATAGTAGAGATCGGTCGCAACCGGTATTTCATCCTTTTCCGTCGCTCCAACCAATTTTTGCCATTCGGTCGTGGGAGTGATCCGTTGCGAGCGTCCGTTTATCGCAATTCCTACGGGCATCGCAAACGCCTTCTCGTCGGCAAGCCACCGATACGAAATCGTGTGTTGCGCATCATCGCGCTTCAACTCCAGCGTCGGAATGTCCTTATGCCTTAAGTATTGGTCGAAGATAGGCGTCAAATTCGTTCCCGTCCGCTGGTTGAAAAACGCCACAATGTCTTCCGTCATGATGTTCTGATATTTGAATTCCTGAAACAGATCGTGGATCAGCGCAAACCATTTCTTGTCATCATTGATCACGCTGCGCAGCGTATTCAGAAATAGCGTCCCTTTGAAGTATTGGTCTTGAGGCGGCGTCGCATTCACTCCGCGCTGCGCGATAATGGGCTCCTGATTTTTAACTTTTTCCTTGTAGCCATTGGTATACTTCAGCCCATCTTCCTTACCCCAACGGTATTCGACGTAAAGGCTTTCCAGATAAGTCGTCCAGGCCTCGTGAATCCACATGTCCGAACGGTCGGCGGCGCTGACGGCATTCCCAAACCACTCGTGCCCGCTTTCGTGAATAATGATGAAGTCGAACCGCGGACTGATACCGACGCCGGTCCAATCGCGTTCCAGATAACCATTCGCGAAGTGATTGCCATACGTCACTGCACTTTGGTGCTCCATCCCGGAGTAAGGAACCTGAATCAGTTTGTAGCCATCCTTCTTGAATGGATATTCGCCGAAATAATGCTGGTAGGCTTCCAGCATCGTTTTCGCCTGCTCGAACTGTTTTTTTGCTTTGTCCAAGTCCTCAGGCAACGCGTAAAAGTCCAGCGGCAAATCGCCTAGATGATCCGAGAAGTGTTGGTATTTCCCTATGTTCAGCGAAACGTCGTAATTGTTGATCGGATATTGCACGAGCCAATCCCAGCGCGTATAGCCGTCGCCAAGATCTTTCTTGCCCAGAAATTTTCCATTCGAAACATCCACAAGGTCGCTCGGAACCGCAACGCTGATTTCCATGCTTGCCACTTCATCGCGCCATTGATCCTTGTTCGGCCACCACATGCTCGCGCCCAGCTCTTCGCACGCCGTATTGATCCAGTTCCGGCCCGCCGGATCTTTCTTGAACGCAATACTCCCGAATCGCCCTGATTCAGCTGGATTGCCCGAGTAATAGAAATCAATGGAGTAGGTTTGTCCCGCGCTCAGATTCTGCGGAAAGTCCACAAAGACCGCGCCAGAGTCGCGTTCAAACCTCAACGGCGTGTCGCCAAATAGAATTTTGTCGATGCTCAGCGCCGAATGCAGATCGAGCTGAATCCGCGTATCCGCCTGCAGCATCCTGAAACGGATCGTATTCTTGCCCGAAATGAATTTCTTGTCCGGATCGACCCGAATGTCCAGGTGATAGTAAAGAAGGTCGTTGTTCGCCCGATATCGGCCATATTCGCCGCGCAACTTCTGCTCGCGCGTCGGCTGACCTTGCGCCGCGCTTGCCTGCGAAGCCGCCTGCTGTGCCGCCAGCGTATGTCCAGCAACATGAGCTGAGCTGAGAACCAAAACCAACGATAGGAAATATTGTTTCTTGAGCATGGGGCGTTAAGAACTCTCGGTTACAGCTCGTATTGCAAACGCTCACTGTGCGGTATGCAGCATACAAAAGATGTTGGCTGCGCCAAAGTCGTCCGCGGCGTCGGGGCAAAACCCAGGCATCACAGTACCGACTCCGCAACGTGTTGATCCGCGAAGCTGCGAAGGCCCTGCAGGAGGCAGCTGTTAGGCACCTACGCCCGAGTGCGTTGTGTCGAGCCGCTCCGTTTTGCTAGTTTGGCGTAGATGCTGCCGCCGCTCAAACAAACTCCCGAACAACTCAGCAGGACTATTGAGACTCTTTACCGATCGGAATCGGGCCGGGTTCTGGCGACGCTCGTGCGCCTCCTCGGAGATCTCGACCTCGCCGAGGAGGCCATGCATGAGGCATTCGCCGCCGCTCTGGAGTCCTGGCCCAAGACCGGTATTCCAGACAAGCCGCGCCCCTGGCTAATTTCAACGGCACGCTTCAAGGCCATCGACGGGATGCGTCGGCGCGCGCGCTTCGACGGAACACAGAAAGATTTTGCGCTCTACACGGAAGCGCACCGCAACGAAGCTTCCCCCGGTGTCGAGGAGATCGATGACGAGGAGATCGAAGACGATCGCCTCCGTCTCATCTTCACCTGCTGCCATCCCGCTCTGCCTCCGGAAGGACAGGTTGCGCTCACCCTGCGCGAAATCTGCGGCCTGACCACGGAAGAGATTGCCCGGGCATTTCTCGTTACGCCGGCAACGCTCGCCCAACGCATCGTGCGCGCAAAGGCGATCATCCGCGATAAAGCAATTCCCTACCAGGTGCCAGCATCTCAGGAATTATCGGCGCGGTTGGGAACTGTCCTCCTGGTCGTTTATCTGATCTTCAATGAGGGGTACTCGGCTGAAACGACCGGCGCCAAACTCAGTGGCGAAGCGATCCGTCTCGGCAGACTTCTGCTCGACCTGCTTCCGGAACCCGAGCTGATGGGCTTGTTAGGACTTATGCTGCTACACGAGTCGCGCCGCACCGCCAGAACCTCTGCCGATGGAGATTTGATCCTGCTGGAACAGCAGGATCGCTCATTGTGGAACAGGGACCAGATCGCCGAAGGCATCTCGCTCACCAACAGCGCTCTCGAGTCGCGCCGCTTTGGCGCCTACACTCTGCAGGCGGCCATTGCGGCCGTTCATGCCGAGAGTTCTTCCGTGGCATCCACGGATTGGCGCCGGATTACGCTGTTCTATGACCAGTTGCTTCGCATTCAGCCATCCCCGGTTGTCGAACTGAACCGCGCCGTGGCCGTTGCCATGTGCGAAGGACCGGAGCAGGGTCTTCGGCTTATCGACGACTTGCTAGCGCGCGAGCAACTCTCTGACTATCACCTCGCGCACTCTGCCCGCGCGGATATGTGTCGTAGATTAGGGCGGATTCCGGAGGCTCGTGCTTCGTATGAGAAGGCGCTCACCTTAGTGGCGAAGGAACCGGAGCGCCGTTTTCTCACGAGGCGGATCGAGGAGTTGAGACAAAAATAGTTCGCTTCGGTCGTTTCATTCTTTGCGATACGAATGGACATTGCTGCACGTCCGCTCTGTCGCCCGTTTTTGTCGCCGTGCAGCACACTTCGTTGACTCATCTCCCTGTCGTCCTTAGTATGGAAGCGCCAATAGTAGAAGCGCCCCAAGTCAGCCGATGATCGGCCAAGTCATCTCACATTACCGCATTGTCGAGAAGATCGGCGGTGGCGGAATGGGCATCGTCTATAAGGCCCAGGACCTGAAACTCGACCGTTTCGTCGCTCTGAAATTTCTCCCTGACGAAGTGGCCGAGGTTCCGCAAGCTCTGATGCGTTTTCGCCTCGAGGCCAAGGCGGCTTCCGCGCTCAACCATCCCAACATTTGCACCATACACGAGATCGACGAGCAGGATGGACAGACCTTCATCGTGATGGAGCATCTGGAAGGCGTCTCGTTGAAACATCAGATCGCGGGCCGCCAGTTAGAGATGGAAACTTTGCTGTCGCTAGGCATCGAGGTTGCGGATGCGCTTGACGCCGCACACACCGGGGGCATCGTTCATCGGGATATCAAGCCCGCGAATATCTTTGTGACCAAACGCGGCAACGCGAAGATTCTAGATTTCGGGCTGGCCAAGGTTTTGCTCACATCAACGCCCGGGTCGCTCGCCGCCACGGCGGCAACCATCGACAGCCCGGAGTATCTCACCAGCCCCGGCTCTGCGGTAGGCACGGTCGCTTATATGTCGCCGGAGCAGGCGCGAGGGAAGGAGCTCGATGCGCGCAGTGATCTGTTTTCCTTCGGGACGGTGTTGTACGAGATGGCGACGGGAGCCTTGCCGTTTCCGGGAGAAACCTCGGCCACGATCTTCGACGGCATATTAAACCGCGCGCCGCTAACTCCCCTACGGTTGAATCCTGCGGTTCCCCCTAAACTGGAAGACGTTATTAGCAAGCTGCTGGAGAAGGATCGTGATCTGCGTTATCAATCGGCAGCCGAACTCAGGAGTGATCTCAAGCGGCTGAAGCGCGACACCGAATCAGGAAGGGTGCACGCCCAGGATTCCACGCGCGTTCGTGAATCACCCGTCAGCTCCGCTGCGGGCGCCGAGCGTGGCTCAAGCAGCGCGGCACTCGTCGAAGCGAGGCGCCATCATAAGGTCAGCTTGGGTGCCATAGCTGTGCTGGTATTGCTGCTGACCGCTGCCGCCGGTTTCGGCGTTTACAGCTTGTTTTTCACTGCCCGCGCTCAGCCCTTTCAAAACGCAAAGATAAGCCGCGTCAGCGGTACTCACAATGCCCGCCTCGGCGCCATGTCCCCGGACGGGAACTATCTCGCGTATGTTCTGAACAACCAGGGCAGCGAATCTTTGTGGCTGCGGCATCTCTCCAGCGAAAGCAATGTGCAGATCGTTCAACCGCAGCGGGTGCAGTTTCAGGCATTACGCTTCTCGCCCGATGGAAGTCATATCTATTACTCGCACACGCAACCTGTCAGCGGGCCGGCATCGCAAGAGTACGATCTCTACCGCATTCCCGTGCTGGGGGGGACACCGCAACTTCTGATCAGAGATATCGACACCAATCCCAGCTTCTCTCCCGATGGGAAGCGCCTGGTTTTTTCCCGTGCCAATGACCCCGAGCCGGGCAAGTATTTTGTGGTGGTTGCTAACGTTGATGGCGGCGAGGAAAAGACAGTTTTTACGGGTTCCATGGCTGAAGTGATGATGGATGTGGCCTGGTCCCCGGATGGAAAGACAATCGCCGGGATTGACTTCGAGCATGCGCAGAATAGTTTGGTCGCCATTGATTCGATTGACCCGGACACAGGCAGTCGCAAGGCAATCCCCGGGCCGCCCTATACGCTACTCCTAAGCGCCTCGTGGTTACCCAGCGGAAAAGCCCTTGCGGTCACCTATTCGAACCAGGAAACGAATTTCACGCAGCAACAACTCGGCCTCGTAAACTATCCGGATGGCAAATTCCGCGCCATTACAGCCGACACTAATGACTACACGAACCCAAGCGTTTCGTCGGATGGCAAGACCATCGCCACCATTATGCACCGGTCGGTGCGAGACGTTTATGTAAGTAACGGTCAGAAGCCTGACTATTCTGATTCGAAGCAAATAACTTTTGGAGAGCCGGCACAGGGCGTTTCCTGGACCAATGACGGGACGCTCCTCATCGACCAACTGCCTGTCATTCGCTTCGTAAGTCCCGATGGCGCGATGAAAGGTGGGATCACGCCCGAGAATGGCTCAGCGGCCTTCAATCCGCAAGGTTGCAGCGACGGTCACGTCATTTTTACTCGACGAACAAGGAAGACCACGTCGGCGAACATTTGGCGCAGCGAAGCAGACGGCACGGGCTTGCGTCAACTGACGAACGGCAAGAACGATCAATTCCCAATGTGCTCGCCCGACGCTAAGACTGTCTTTTTCATAGATATGACGGCCAACGCCTATATGAAAGTGCCCATCGATGGAGGCGAGGCGAAACGACTTGCACCTGGTTCAGCAGAAATCAGTGGCGCGTATGACATTGCTAGCGATGGAAAGACAGCAGCCCTTGGCACCTACGATTTCAAAGCGCAGAGGCCGAATATCTCGCTGGTTTCGGTTGAATCGGGAACATTGTTGCGAACTTTCGAGTTCGACCCTCGGCACGTCGAGCTTCTACGCTTTACCCCGGATAGCAAGGGGGTCACATATCCGGTCCGCGAAAAAGGCGTGGACAATCTGTGGCTGCAACCGCTGGACGGTGGGCCCGGCCGGCAAATTACGAACTTTTCTACGCTGAAAATTTATTCCTATCAGTGGTCGCAGGACGGCAAGAGCCTCGCGTTTGTGCGCGGAGAATCACCATCCGATGTGGTGCTGATTCAGGACGCGCAAAAATAGGCAGCGTCCCGGCCGTCTCCAGTGTTTAAAGATTCCCAAAATAGTTCACCCCTTGCTGTCGATTTTATCCCTGCGCGACGACTATAAGATGAACCATCCAGTACGCTAAGCTTCCGCTGGCCCGCACCTTTTAGGAGAAGACAATGCCGCAATATTTGGTTGCTGGTTACATGCCCGACAACTTTGACCCGTCTAGCGTGACTGAAGAGATGGGCCGCGCGATCCACGCGTTCAACAAAGAGATGGAGGACGCCGGCGTCCTGAAACTCGCTTGCGGCCTGGGGGCCGCGAAGGCGTTGCGAGCGCAGACCGATGGCCGGGTCCTCGTCACCGATGGGCCGTACCTTGAGACCAAGGAACACATCGGCGGTCTTTATATATTGGAATGCGCTGACCTGGACGAGGCGGTGGCATGGGCGCGCAAAGGCGTCGTCGCCACTCGAAGCCAGGTCGAGGTGCGAGAGATTTTCTTCGTGCCGTCAACCGACTAGCAACTGAGCGGCGTGCACGAGGCGCTCCGCTGGCTCCCTGCAAAGGCGATGAAGGCGAGGCGACGCCCTGCCCGAAGACTGTTATAGGAGAAGACATGCCGCAATATTTGGTTGCGATTCACCACCCCGATGGCTATGACGGGTCGCGTGAGGACGAAGTGATGCACCGCGATATCGACGTGCTCAACCAAGAGATGATCGTTGCCGGCGCCCGGCTTTTCGCAGGAGGATTGCGCCCCGTAACCGACGCGAGGTCACTGCGGAAGGCGCCCGATGGGAAGGTGCTCGTCACCGACGGGCCGTACCTTGAGACCAAGGAGCACATCGGCGGTTTTTGGATACTGGAAGTCGCCAATCTGGACGAGGCCCTGGCGTGGGGACGCAAGGCCGTGGTCGCCTGCCGCGCGCCGGTCGAGGTGCGCCCATTTTTTGACATGGGTCCAGACGATGGAAACAGGCGGACAGAATGGAAGTAGCGCCCCAATGTGGTGCCTGATGCGCCGCCGGCGACAGGCTGGCGCAAGGACGGATGAAAGGAGACTGCATGAGAAAGATCAAGATCATGGAACATATTTCGCTGGACGGCGTGATCCAGCACTCCGCCGATGACGACGGTTTCCCCTACAGCGACTGGACCGCGCCCTACCGGACTCCCGCTGGCAGAGATGCAGTCCTCGCCGCGCATGGCAAGAGCTTTGATCTGCTGCTTGGCCGTCGCACCTACGATATCTGGTCGGGCTTCTGGCCAAAGGCGCCGAGCAGTCCGATGGCGGACGGCATCAATGCGGCGAGAAAATATATCGCTACGCACCGTCCGGAAAGTCTCGCATGGGGGCCGGCCGAGAGCCTTGGACCGGACGTCGTCGAGGGCATTCGCCGAATTAAGTCGCAGGACGGCGCGGACCTTATCCTTTGGGGTAGCTCCACGCTGACATCGCCGCTGCTCGAACATGGCCTTGCGGATGAAGTCCTGCTAATCGTCTATCCGCTCTTACTGGGCACGGGGAAGCGCTTCTTTGCGGAGCGAACCCCGCCGCGCTCATTCGAGCTCGTCAGCACGAAAGCGATGCCGTCCGGCAGCATCCTGAGTACTTACAAGGTCTCCGGGCCTTTGCGGACCGGCACCATCGGCGAGTAGGCGTAAGCCGACGTCAGAGATCATGGAAAAAGGGGCAGGACTTGAATGAGAAAGCTAATCTTCGCGATCAACACTACTCTGGACGGCTGCGTCGACCACACCAAACAACGTGCCGATGATGAAACACATGAATATTTCACGCACCTCACGCGAGAGGTTGACCTGCTCGCTTTTGGGCGTAAGACGTATCAATTGATGGTTCCCTATTGGCCTGAAGTCCTCAAAGACCAGTCTGCGACAAAAGCAGATACCGAATTTGCTCGGGCATTTGATTCCACCAACAAAGTCGTTTTTTCACGGTCGTTAGACAGCGTTGAAGATCGAAATACGAGAATTGTTCGTACGAACCTCCAGGACGAAATACTCAAACTGAAACAAGAGCAAGGCAAAAATATTTTGGTCGGTGGCGTAGACATTCCTTCACAGCTTATGGAGCTTGGCCTGGTGGATGAGTATCGGTTTGTCGTTGCGCCAATCCTTGCAGGAGCAGGGAGACGGTTGTTGGAAGGTGTTAGCCTGCCGGAAAAGTTGCAATTAGAACTTGTTGAATCGAAGGTTTTTAAATCAGGAAGCGTTGCGCTTCACTACGTAAAACGGTGACAGAAAATCGGCAGGTGTGCTGCTGGCCTGACCCAATGAGGAAGAACCAGGAGAAGAACAATGAAATACGTCTGCTTGGGATACTACGACAGAGGCAAACACGAGCGCAGGACCGAGGGCGAGCAACACGCCATGTTCGACACCTGCTTTGAATACGACGACCATCTTCGCGCCAACGGGCACTGGGCTGGTGGAGAAGCGCTTCAGCCTCCGGAAACCGCCTTGACCCTGTATTGGAAGAACGGCAAAGTCGCAACCACGGACGGTCCCTATGCCGAAACCAAGGAACTACTCGGCGGCATTCTCGTCCTTGAGGCGCGCGACATGAATCATGCTGTACAGCTCATGGCGCAGCATCCGGCCCTGAAGTTCGGCAGCATTTTCGAGATTCGCCCCGCGGCCGACCTGAACGAAATGATGAAGGCAAGCGAGCAGCGACGGCGACAGAACACGGCACGCTGAAGACGGCCGGAGGTTCGCTGACCGCGTCGCCTTATGTCGAAACGTGAATGAATATGTGGCGTCTAAGCTTGGCAAGAACTATGAAATAGGGGTGAACCATGTCCTTCGGTCGCGATCTCCGATTTGCAGCCCACTCGTTGGCGCGCACTCCGGGGCTGGCCTGCGCAGTCATCCTGACGCTGGCTCTCGGAATCGGCGCCAACGCTGCAATCTTTACTCTTGTGCGCGGCGTCCTGTTGCGGCCGCTTGTAAACCGCGACGAAAATCGCCTGATTTACATCCGGCAAAGCGCTCCTGGCATCGGTGCGGACAACGACAATTTTTCGGTGCCCGAACTCCAGGACTTGCGGGCCAGCGTGAAATCGGTCAGCGAGTTTGGAGACTTTTCGACCATCGGGTTCACGATGATTGGCCTGGGTGAGCCGCGTGAAGTTCGCGCCGGCGTGGTGGGCGGCTCTTACTTCGAGGTTATGGGCTTGCGCCCTGTGCTCGGCCGGCTGCTGGACAAGCGCGACGATGGCCCCAACGCCGCAGGCGCCGCGGTGCTTACCTACCGCTTCTGGACCACGGTGCTACACAGCGATCGCACGGTAATCGGCAAGCAGATTCGCCTGAGCGAGCGAACCGCCACGATCGTGGGTGTGCTCGAGCCGTCGGTTCCCTACCCTTCGGACACCGAACTCATCGCGAACGTTGTGACCAGCCCGCACCACCTCTCCGCAACCATGGTCACCGGCCGCGTTCATCGCATGACGGAATTGTTTGGGCGGCTGGCTCCGGGAGCCACTCTCGACCAGGCTCGCGCCGAGTTGCGATCGGCATACTCGGCCATGACCAAAGATCACCCCGAGGCGTACCCGGCGAGCGGCCGATTCAACATTGATGCCAAGCTGCTGCGCGATGAGATCACCTCGGGCGCGCGTACCGTGCTGCTGGTCCTGCTCGCGGCATCAGCCCTAATCTTCATTATCGCTTGCTGCAATGTGGCGAATCTGATCCTGGCTCGCACCGTGCGTCGCGAAGGAGAACTGGCCGTGCGCACAGCGCTCGGCGCCAGCGCGGGCACGTTGCGCCGCCTCCTGCTGGCGGAAAGCCTGATGCTCTGCGGCGCGGGAGCGATTCTTGGTGTCGTCAGCGCGAGTCCGATGGTAAAGATCCTGGCACGGTATGCTTCGCGCTTCTCGGTGCGCGCGCTCGACTTGAAGATTGACTCGAGCATGCTCTGGCTGGGCGCGAGCCTGGCGATCGCGGCGGCTGTGCTTCTGGCGTTTGTTCCGCGATTGCCGGCTGCGGGCACGTCGCAAGGTTTCAACCTCAGCAGCGGAGGCGTGCGCATCACCGGGGGGACGAGCCGCCGCCTGCGCATCTTCGCAATCACGCAGATTGCGGCCTCGTTCATTCTGCTGGCCGGAGCGAGCATGCTCATCAAGACGCTGCTCACGCTGCAAGCCACGCAGACCGGTTTCGATATGCACCGCGTGCTGGCCATAAACATGCCGGTGATGTCCTATGGCAAGAGCGCGGACCAGATCATCAATTTTCATCGCGACGCGCTACGCCGCATCGCGGAACTGCCGGGGGTGGATGGAGTCGCGGCAGGGACCACCGTTCCCTGGCGGGATGCGGGCGGCTTCGGCCCAGGATTTCAATTCACGGGCGAAGGTCACGTAAAAGGCAGTCACGACGAGGACCCGCTGGCGCAGTTTCGCGCGGTTTCGCCGGGATTTTTCGCGGCGCTCGGCGTGCCCATCGTGGAAGGCCGGGACTTCAACGATGATGACCGGCGTGGCGGCGAACCTGTAGTGATCATCAGCCAAAGTGCGGCGCAGCGAATGTTCCCCGGCCAGGATCCCCTCAATCGGCACATCATGTGGACCGACCCGGTCATGGACTTCATCAGCGTGAGCAAAGGGCCGCGCCGGATTGTCGGGATCGCCGCCGATGTAGACGATGAGCACGTCGTCCCGGGCGCGGCGCTTACGATCTATCATCCGTTCGGACAGGTGCCGGACAATCTTTCTGACAACGGCGTGGGTATCTTTGGCGGACGGTTATTCGTGCACACCCGCATCGATCCCTACGCGCTGGTCACTCCTGTCACCCGAGTCGTGCGCGAGATGTCGGTCGACCAACCGGTCGAACACGCCGCCACGCTCGCAGACATTCGCGCCGAAGTACTCAGTCCCGACCGGCTGAACACGATTGTTTTCGGCGGATTTGCCGCGGTCGCTTTGGCCATCGCCATCGTAGGTGTAGCAGGCGTGCTCGCATTTTCCGTCAGCGCGCGCACCCGTGAGTTCGGCATTCGCCTGGCAATCGGCTCGCAACCCCGGCATCTTTTGCACCGTGTCATTGGCGAAGGGGCCGCAATGGCAGGTGCTGGCGTGATTGCCGGCGCCGTGGTCGGATTCGCGTTGGCGCTATTGGCGGGCCGTTTTTTTGTGGAG
>Ga0070665_100001520_pt1 | contig 26875 bp, 21 predicted proteins | sample KBSS13metaG_FD_65862 | JGI IMG/M metagenome (GOLD analysis project Ga0070665, IMG submission 65862) | Switchgrass rhizosphere microbial communities from Kellogg Biological Station, Michigan, USA - KBS S1-3 metaG | ecosystem: Host-associated > Plants > Roots > Rhizosphere > Soil ... | reverse complement strand
AACGTGAAGAATGAAGCCGGGGAGTCGTATCTCCTCTACACGCTGTCGGGCGCGCCGCGCGAAGCCTTCGACCGCTTCGGCATGCCGCGGAACACGGCCGTGTTCGCGCCGACCTTCAACGGCGAAGGCGTGATTCGCTCGGATGACATCACGCTGGATCCGAGGTACGGACACAACGCACCGCGTCGCGGCATGCCGGAGGGCCATCTGCCGGTTCGAAGCTACCTCGCCGTTCCGGTCGTGTTGCGAAGCGGCGAAGTCGTCGGCGGCCTGTTCTTCGGGCATCCCGATGTCAGCGTCTTCGGCGAGCGGGCCGAGCGCATGGGAATGGGCATCGCCGCGCAGGCCGCGATCGCCATCGACAACGCGCGGCTGTACGAGGCGGCGCGGCGCGAGTTGCGAGAGAAGATCGCTGCCGAGACCGCGCTCCGCGAAAGCGAGCGCAACTACCGCGACCTGGTCGAGACGCTTCCCGCGGCGGTGTACACCTGCGACCTGGAAGGGCGCCTCACGCTGTACAACGAGGCGGCGCGAGAGTTGTGGGGCGCTGCGCCCGTCATCGGGAAGACCCGCTGGGGCGGCTCCGTGCGCATGCACTTTCCCGATGGCCGCAACTTGCCGCTCGATCAATGCGCCACGACGATTGCCATCGAGGAAGACCGGCAGCTGAACGAGGAGGCAATCGTCGAGCGGCCCGACGGCACGCGACGCCACGTGCTTGCGTATCCCCGTCCGCTTCGCGATGCCGAGGGCAGGGTCACCGGCGCCATCAATATTCTCGTGGACATCACGGCGCGGAAGGATGCCGACGATGCGCTTCGCCGATCGGAGGAGATGCTGCGTCTCGCCACCGACGTCGCGGGCGTCGGCACGTGGACGCGCAATCTGGCGACGGGCGAGATGCATTGGTCGTCCACGCTGGAGCAGATCTACGGCTTCGAGCCGGGCGAGCTCGACGGACGCGAGCATGCTTTCCTCGATCTCGTGCATCCCGAGGATCGCGCGCAGGTGGACGCGACCGCGCGGGCGGCGATCGAGGCGAAGTGCGACTACGCGATCGAATTCCGGTTCCGGCACAAGGATGGCGGCTACCGCTGGATGATGGGGCGGGGCGGCCTGTTGCCGGACGCGCAGGGCCGGTCGGTGCTGCTGACGGGCACCGGGGAAGACATCACCGACCGCAAGAACGCCGAGCGCGCGCTCGCGGCGACCCGCGACGATCTCGCATTGCAGGTCGCGGCGCTCACGCGCGTTCATGGTCTCGCGATGTACCTGGGCGCGACGACCGAGCTCGAGCCGGCGCTTACCGCGATCCTCGAGACGCTCGCCGCGTTTCACGGGGCATCGTCCGGCCTGCTATCGATCCACAATCCCGTCTCGGGCATGCTCGATGCGCAGGCGTCCATCGGCTTCGACGACCAAGCGATGCAGGTACTCTCCGCGGTCGCGCCCGGACCCATGAACGGCGCATGCGGCGCGGCATTCAGCGCCGGCGAGCGCGTGGTCGTGACGGACGTCGAGGCGGATCCGCGCTTCGAATGCTATCGCGACGTGGCCCATCGTGCGGGCTTCAAGGCAGTCCACAGCACGCCAATCGCCACCCGCGAAGGCGAAGTCCTCGGAGTGCTGTCCGTGCATCTTGCCGAGGCGCGCGCACCGACCGTGCGCGAGCGGCAGTTCGCCGATCTTTGCGCACTGCATGCGGCCAGCGCGATCGAAGCCGACCGCGCCCGCGAAGCGTTTCGTGTCAGCGAGCAGCGCTTCCGCGTGATGGCCGATGCGGCCCCCGCCATGCTGTGGGTGACCGATTCCGATCGCCGCTGCACGTTCCTGTCGCGCGGCTGGTACGACTTCACCGACATGACAGCCGACAGCGGCCTGGACGATGGCTGGCTCGGCGCCGTGCACCCCGACGACCTCGCGCGACTGCAGGAGCGATTCGGTGCAGCGAACGACCGCAGGCAGTCGTTCGGAATCGACGTCCGCCTGCGCCACCGCGATGCGGGCCACCGCTGGGTGTCGTTCCTTGGTCGTGTGCGGAGCCACGGCGGAAGGTTCGAAGGCTTCGTCGGCTCGGTGATCGACATCCACGATCGCAAGCTGGTCGAAGACGCGCTGCACGACTCCAACCGGCGCCTCGACGCAACGCGGCGGCAGCTCGAGACGATCACCGACACGATGTCGGCGGCGGTTGCCCGCTTTTCGCGCGATCGTCGCTATCTCTGGGCGAATCCCAACTACGCCGCGCGCCTGCACAAGACGCGGGACGAACTGATCGGCCGGACGGTCGAGGAGATTCTCGGCGAGCCCGCATGGCAGACGATCGAGCCCTATGTCGCGCGCGTCCTGGGCGGGGAAAAGCTCGAGTACGAGGCGCTGGTCGAATTCAAGGACGTGGGAATGCGCTGGTGTCACTGCGCCTACTCGCCGACGAGCAACGAATCGAACGAACCGGACGGCTGGGTCGCGGTGATCACCGATATCTCGCATCACAAGCAGATGGAGGAGGCGCTCCGCGAAGCGGACCGGCGCAAGGACGAGTTCCTGGCGGTGCTGGCGCACGAGCTACGCAATCCGCTCGCGCCCATCCGCAATTCCGTGCACGTCATGCAGATGACCGCTGGCGACGAGAAGGTGCAGGCCGAGGCCCGCGATGTCATTTCGCGGCAGCTGACCCAGATGGTGCGCCTCGTGGACGACCTGCTGGATGTGAGCCGCATCAGTCGCGGCAAGATCGCGCTCCGGCCGGAACGCATCCCCTTGCGGACCATTCTCGACAGCGCGATCGAGACCAGCAGGCCGCTGCTCGACGGCGCATCGCATCGGCTGACGATTACGGCGCCGGCCGACCGGCTGTTCGTCCACGCCGACCTGACCCGTCTCGCGCAGGTGTTTTCCAACCTCCTCAACAATGCTGCCAAGTACACCGCGCCCGGCGGGGAGATCGAGCTTCGCGTCGATACGAGCGATCGCCGGGTGATCGTCTCGGTCAAGGACAACGGCATCGGCATCCCCTCCGAGATGCTGGGAGAGGTGTTCGACATGTTCACGCAGGTCGGCCGCTCGATCGACCGGTCGCGCGGCGGGCTCGGGATCGGTCTGTCGATCGCGAAGCGCCTGGTCGAGATGCATGGCGGAACGATCGAGGCGCGAAGCGAGGGTGCGGATCGCGGGAGCGAATTCATCGTGACGCTCCCGCTCGCAAGGGAGGACTCCGACCATCCGACACCCCGCGGCCAGGACGGCAAACCGGCGACTCTGGCGTCTCGGCGCGTGCTCGTCGCCGACGACAATCGCGACGCGGCGGAGAGCCTGTCGCTCATCCTGACGATGATGGGAAACGAGGTGCGCACGGCCCACGACGGGCTGCAGGCGCTCGAGGTCGGCATGGCGTTTCGTCCGGATATCGTCCTCCTCGACATCGGCATGCCGAACCTGAGCGGACATGATGTCTGCCGGCGAATGCGGGAAACCGATTGGGGCAAGAAGGCGACCATCGCGGCGCTGACCGGCTGGAGCCAGGATGCCGATCGGCGCAAGTCGCGCGAAGCCGGCTTCGACCATCATCTGGTGAAGCCGGTCGAGATCGATGCGGTCGAGCGCCTGCTGGCCGGACCGGGCGACGAATCCTCGAACGGTAACGGTTTGGGTACGGCAAGATGATCCGTGTTGCCACCCAGCACCCGATCAACCTCTGACCACGGAGAAGGCGCCATGCAAGCGATGCCCACCCCGTCCCAGGCTCACGCGGACGAGACTCCCGGACCTCGCGCGGGACAACATGAACTGCCGCCGTCGATCCTGGTCGTCGAGGACGATCCCGCCAGCCTGGAGGCGCTCGTCACGTTCCTGCGGATCCACGGCTATGACGCGCTCACCGCGGCTTCCGGCGAGGAAGGCCTGGAGGTGCTCGCGCAGCGCGACGACGTCACGCTCGTGCTGTGCGACGTGCGCATGCCGGGCATCTCGGGCATCGAGTTCTATGCGCGCGCGCGCCAGCACAAGCCCGGCATCAACGTGGTTCTCCTCACCGGCGATCCCGATTCCGCCGAGTCGGTTCTTCGGACGGGTATGCTGGCAGTTCTCAAGCCGTACGATTTCGACATCCTTAAGCGCGTCATCAACGAGGCCCTCGAAAGCCCACGCGACGCGTGACGCACGCACGCCGGCGTTGAGCCGGCGATACCTGTGCGCGGCCGGGGTCTTGCGGCGCTGTCAATATTACGGGCCTCCGCCCCTCAGAAAGGATCGTCCGATGTCGCCTCCTGCTCTCAAGACCCTGAGCTCCCTGATGGGGGCCGACAGTGCGAAACTGCTCGCGGATTGGAGCGCCCGGCAGCTCAGCGCGCTGACGGCGCGTCCCGATCTCATCAAGGAAGCCGACCTGCGCGAGGATTCGCGCCAATTCCTGAACGCCTTCGGGCGCGGCGTGCAGGATGGCAGCGCGGACGACATCAACGGTCCGAACTGGGCGGATGCGCGCGACTTTCTCGGCACCCTGTCGCGAACGCGCGCGCAGCTGGGCTTCTCGCCTGCGGAAACGGCGACGTTCGTGTTCTCGCTCAAGGAACCGGTCTTTACGGCGCTGCGGGACAAGCTCGCGGACAAGCCGGCGATGCTCATCGACGAGCTGTGGGGCACGTCGCGCGTGATCGACAAGCTCGGCCTCTACACGGTCGAAGTGTTCCAGCAGAGCCGCGAGGAAATCATCATGCGGCAGCAGAAGGAGCTGCTCGAGCTGTCGACGCCCGTGGTCAAGCTGTGGGACGGGATCCTTGCGCTGCCGCTCGTCGGCACGCTCGACAGCGCCCGCGCGCAGGTGGTGATGGAGAGCCTCCTGCAGAAAGTTGTGGATACCGGCTCCGAGATCGCGATCATCGACATCACGGGCGTGCCGACGGTCGATACGCTGGTCGCGCAGCATCTCCTCAAGACCGTCGCTGCAACGCGGCTCATGGGCGCCGACTGCATCATCAGCGGCATCCGTCCGCAGATCGCGCAGACGATCGTGCACCTGGGCGTCGATCTTGCGGACGTCACCACCAAAGCGACGCTCGCCGACGCCTTCGCCATCGCGCTCGAGCGCACGCGGCGGACGATCGACAACGACGCGAAGCCCTGAGGTCACACCGCCATGGAGCGCATCCCCATTCTCAAGATGGGCGAATTCCTTCTCGTCACGATCCAGGTCGACATGCACGACCAGCTCGCGCTCGTGCTGCAGGAGGACCTGACCACGCGGATCAGCACCGAGCAGGCGCGCGGTGTGCTGCTCGACATCTCGTCGCTCGACGTCGTCGACTCGTTCATCGGCCGCATGATCAGCAACATCTCCGGCATGGCACGCGTGCTCGACGCCGAGACCGTGGTGACGGGCATGCGCCCTTCGGTGGCAATCACGCTGGTCGAGCTTGGTCTCCCGCTCGAGGGCGTGTTCACGGCGTTGAACGTCGAGCGCGGCATGGAGCTCCTGCGGCGCAGGGTCGGCGTGGACAAGCTTCGCCGCGCCAGGATCGGTCGCGCGTGAAACGGCTCCGCGCGGTGCGGCGAACCGTCGCATGACGGAGATCGGCACGACGCGCATCGCGCTCGTCAAGTCCGAAGACATCGTCTTCATGCGCCAGCGCGTGCGCGAAAAGGCGGTGGCGATGGGCCTGAGCCTCGTCGACCAGACCAAGATCGTCACGGCCGCAAGCGAGCTCGGGCGCAATACGATCATCTACGGCGGCGGCGGCGAGGTCGAGATGCTCGAGCTTCGTGCGAATGGCCGTCTCGGCCTGCGCCTCGTCTTCAAGGACAACGGCCCCGGCATTTCAGACCTCCAGCTCGCGCTCAAGGACGGCTATACCTCGGGCTCGGGCCTGGGACTCGGGCTGGGCGGCGCCCGCCGGCTGTCCGATCAGTTCCACATCGAATCGACGCCGGGAAAGGGCACGCGCGTCGAGATCACGCGCTGGCGCTGATGGAGCAGATCGCGCTTGCCTTGAGGGACCCGAGCGCCGTGGCGCAAGCGCGCCGCGGCGCTTCGGAACTGGCGCTGCGCCTGGGCTTCGACGCGCACGGATCCGCCAACGTCGCGCTCGCGGTCACCGAGTGCGCGACGAACGTCATCAAGCATGCGGGCGAAGGCACGATGCTGTTCCGGCCGCTCGTCAACAGCGACGTGGCGGGGATCGAGGTCCTGTCGATCGACAAGGGACCGGGCATGGCGAGCGTGCCGCAAAGCATGCGCGACGGCTACTCCACGGCAGGCTCGCCGGGGCTTGGTCTGGGTGCGCTCTCGCGGCTCACATCGAACTTCGAGATGTTCACGCAGGCGGGCAGCGGGACTGTTTTGCGATTCGAGATGTGGCGCAATGGCGTGGAAGGCCGGCGCAACGGCCTCGACGTGGGCGCGGTCTGCCTGCCCAAGCCCGGCGAAAGTGTGAGCGGCGACGACTGGACGACGCATGCCGAGCGCGGCCGTCACCTGCTGGTCGTGGCCGACGGCCTCGGACACGGCCCGGATGCCGCCGCTGCGTCGCGCAGTGCGTGCGAGACCGCGGTCACGCATTTTGCCGCTGCGCCCGTCGAGCAGATGGGGTTCATGCATGCAGCCCTCCGTCCGACGCGCGGGGCCGCCGCCGCCGTCGTGACGCTCCTGCCTCACCGCGAGTCGGGCGCGATGTGCGGGGTAGGCAACATCAGCGCGTCGACCCGCATCGAAGGCAAGTCGCGAAGCCTGGTCTCGCACAACGGCACGCTCGGCCACGCGATGCGCAAGGCGCAGGAATTCACGTTTCCGTTCCCCCACAATGGATTGCTGATCCTGCATTCTGACGGCGTGTCGACGCACTGGAATCTCGACAAATATCCCGGGCTCGAGGGCCGGCATCCGGCGACCATCGCGGCGGTCATCTATCGCGATTTTGTGCGCGGCAACGACGACGCGACCGTCGTGGTCGTGCGTGCGAGGGCCTCCGCTTGAGCCGCTCCATCGCCACGATGACCATCGCGTTCGAGCAGGATGTCGTCGCCGCGCGGCAGCAGACGCGTCGCATCGCGAGCCTCCTGGGGTTCGAGACGCAGGACCAGACGCGCCTCGCGACCGCGGTGTCCGAGATCGTGCGCAATGCATATCGCTACGCGGGCAACGGCGAAATCAGCTTCGTCATCGAGGGCGAGCGGTCGCCGCAGGTGTTGATCGTCACCGTCACCGATCATGGTCCCGGTATCGCCGATCTCGAGGCGGTGCTGAGCGGGCAGTACCGCTCGTCCACCGGAATGGGCCTCGGGCTCATCGGTTCGCGGCGCCTCGTCGACCAGCTCGACATCAGGAGCGATCGGGCACACGGAACCGAGGTCCGGCTGAAGAAGCTGTTTCCCCCCGCATCCCCTGTGGTGGACGATGCAGGCTCGGCGCGCCTCAAGGCGAATCTCGCAGCGAGCGCCAAGCCCAGCGCGCTCGAGGAATCGCAACAGCAGCAGCGGGAGCTTCTACGCGCGCTCGCGGAATTGCGGGAGCGGCAGGAGGAGCTGCGGCGCGCCAATCACGAGCTCGAGGATACGAATCGCGGCGTGGTCGCCCTCTACGCCGAGCTGGACGAAAAAGCGGATCACCTGCGCCGCGCCGACGAGATGAAATCGCGGTTCCTCTCCAACATGAGCCACGAGTTCCGCACGCCGTTGAACTCGGTGCGCGCCTTGTCGGGTCTGCTGCTCGACCACGTGGACGGTCCGCTCTCCGGCGAGCAGCGGACGCAGGTGGAATACATCCGCAAGGCGGCGGCCGACCTGTCCGAGCTGGTGGAGGACCTCCTGGACCTCGCCAAGATCGAAGCGGGCCGGATCGACGTGCAGCCCACCGAGTTCACCATCGGCAACCTGTTCAGCGCTCTTCGCGGCATGCTGCGTCCGCTCCTGGTGAGCGAGTCGGTGGTGCTGCGATTCGAGGCCGCTCCGGATCTGCCGGCGCTTTTCACGGATGAGGCCAAGGTATCGCAGATCCTTCGCAACTTCATCTCCAATGCGCTCAAGTTCACCGAGCGCGGGGAGGTTCGAGTGACCGCTGAGCTTGCCGACGACGACCGCTCGATCGTGCTCGCCGTCGCGGATACCGGCATCGGCATCGAGGCGGCGCACCACGACCTCGTGTTCGAGGAATTCGCGCAGGTCAAGGGGCCGCTGCAGAAGCGCGTGAAGGGCACTGGGCTGGGACTGCCGCTTTGCCGCAGGCTGGCGGACCTGCTCGGCGGCAACATCGCGCTTGCGAGCGAAGTGGGGGTCGGCTCGACGTTCACGGCGACCCTTCCGATTCGATACGAGGACCGCGTCGAGGTCGCGACGCCACCGGTGGAGGTACCGCTGCGCGCCGCCGGATCGAACCGGCTACCAGTGCTGATCGTCGAGGACGATGCGGAGCTCCAGCGGTACTACGCGAAGATTCTCCGCTCCACGGCGTTCCGCAGCGTGGCGGCGCGAAGCCTGAGGGAGGCGCGCGAGGCCATGCGAAACGAGCCCTTCGTCGCGATCATCCTCGATATTCTCTTGCGCGGCGAGGAGACGTGGCAATTCCTGACGGAGCTGAAGGCCGACCCCGAGACGCGCGCGATACCGGTCATCGTCGCGACCGAAGTGGACGAGGAAGGGAAGATCGCGGCGCTCGGCGCGGACGCGTACCTGCGCAAACCCGTGGATCGCCATCGCCTGCTGAGCGAGCTCAAACGCCTGACCGGATCGCGCATACTTGTCATCGATGACGATCCGGCGACCCGCTACGCCCTGCGGCGGCTGCTTGGCCACGCGCCCTATCGCATCGTGGAAGCGAGCGACGGCCAGACCGGATGGGCCGCGGCGCACGCGATGCGGCCGCAGCTCATCCTGCTCGACCTGGGCCTTCCCGACATGAGCGGCAACGAGCTCCTCGACAGGCTGAAACGCCACCCCGCAACGCGGGACATTCCCGTGGTCGTCGCCACTGCGCACGATCTCTCGGCCGCGGAGATATCCACGCTCGGCCTGCAGGCGCAGGCGGTGCTGACGAAATTGGAGCTGGAGGAGCGCGTGGTCGAGACCGTCGCCGCGGCCTTGCAGGCAGCCGTCCCCATCCCGCAGTGATGTCATGGCTGCATCGATTCCATCCTCGCTGATCCTGAACGTCGACGACAACGCAGCCGGCCGTTATGTGAAGACGCGCGTGTTGCGCAACGCCGGCTTCGAGGTCATCGAGGCGGACAACGGGGAGGACGCGCTGCGCCTCGTGACCGAGCGCGCCCCGACGCTCGTGCTGCTCGACGTGCAGCTGCCCGACATCAGCGGACTCGAGGTGTGCCGGCGCATCAAGTCGGCGCCCGAAACGCGCCGGATGCCGGTGCTGCACATCTCTGCGACGTACACCACGGAAGCCGATCGGCTGATCAGCGCGCAGAGCGGCGCCGACATCTTCCTGGTCGAGCCGGTCGGACCCGAAGAGCTGATCACGGTGGTGCGCACGCTGATCCGGCTGCGCTCGACGGAAATCGGGCTGGCGGAGAGCGAGGCACGGCTTCGCCTGGCCGTCGAAGGCGCGCAGATCGCCACGTGGGACATGGATCTGCGCAGCGGCAACGCCGTGTGGTCCCGGCGGCTCTACCAGATGCTGGGATATCCCCTCGACGAAGAAGCAGCATCGTGGGAGCGGTGGCAGGAGCGCATCCATCCGGACGACCGCGACGCGGTCGTCGCCGCGCTCGAGGAGACGCGGCGCGATCGCGTGCCCTTTCAGCGCGAGCATAGGATCGTGCGGGCCGACAACGGCGACATCGTGTGGTTTGCCCCGATCGCGAACATCTACACCGACGAAGTGGGCCAGCCGACGCGCCTCCTGGGCGTGGTGATGGACGTGAGCGAGCAGAAGCGCGTCGACGCCGACCGCGAGCGCATGAGCGCGCTCGAGCACAAGGCGCTGTCCGATGCCGAGGAAGCGGCCCGTCTCAAGGACCAGTTTCTCGCCACGCTGAGCCACGAGCTCCGCACGCCGCTGTCGGCGATGCTCGGCTGGCTGCATCTCGTGCGGAGCGGCAAGCTCGACGCGACGGCGACCACGCGAGCGCTCGAAACCATCGAGCACAACGCGCGGCTGCAGAACCAGCTCATCAACGACATCCTCGACGTCTCGCGAATCGTGAGCGACCGGCTGCGGCTCGATGTGCACGACGTCTCGCCGTTCGCCGTTTTGAGATCGTCGGTGGAAAGCCTGCGGCCGGCGGCGACGGCGAGGCAGATCGACCTCCGCGTCGACATCGACGGCGACGAAGCGACGCTCCGCGGCGACGCGGCGCGACTGCAGCAGGTGTTCACGAACGTGATTGCGAATGCGATCAAGTTCGTGCCGCAAAAAGGGAAAGTCGAGGTGATGGGGCGGTGCAGCCGCGACGGTCTCGTGATCGAGGTGCGCGACAATGGCGAAGGCATCGAGCCCCGTCTCCTTCCCCATGTATTCGAGCGCTTTCGCCAGGGCGATGGCTCGATGACGCGTCGTCACGGCGGCCTCGGGCTCGGCCTCGCGATTGCGCAGCATCTCGTCGTGCGCCATGGCGGCACGATCGCTGCCCAAAGCGCCGGACCCAAGATGGGAGCCACGTTCACCATCGCGCTGCCGCTGACCGGCGCTCCCGACGAACGCGCGGCGGATGTTGTCGAGCGCGTGAGGGAAGATTCGCACGAGGAGCATACGCTTGAGGGCCTCGCGATTCTCGTCGTCGACGACAATGCCGATACGCTCGGCATGCTGCAGAAGGCGTTCGTGCTGTCCGGCGCGAGCGTCGAGATCGCGCACAGCGCGGACGAGGCGCTGCAATGGTTCGATGCAGGCCGGCCCATCGATGTGCTGGTGTCCGACCTGGGAATGCCCGAGCGCGACGGTTTCGATCTCCTGGCGAGCTTCGAGCGGCGGTATCCGGAAAGGAAGCGCGACATGGTCGCCGTCGCGGCGAGCGGCTACGCGAGGGGCGAGGATCGCGATCGCGCGATCGCTGCAGGCTTCGACGCGCATTTCGCCAAGCCCGTCGACCTGACGATGCTCATCCCGGCGCTCGCGGAGCTGGTGCGGGCAAAACGTGCGAACGATGCCTGAGCGTGGCGCGTACGGAGGGCGGGTCGCCATGCGCGCGGCGGTCCGCAGCGCGCCCGAAATTCAGTCGACGTGCACGTTCGCATCCTTGACGACCTTGCGCCATTTCGCAACGTCGCCTTTGACGATCGCGGCGAACTGATCGGAACGGTTGCCGACCGGCTCTCCGCCCAGTCCCACGATGCGCTCGCGAATGTCGGGCATCTGGACGATGCGCGCGACCTCCGCTTGCACCTTCGCGACGATCTCGCGCGGCGTGCCCGCCGGCGCGAAGAGTCCGAACCATGCCACCGTCTCGAACCCTGGAAGTCCGGACTCCGACAGCGTAGGCAGGTCCGGCACGAGCGGCGAGCGCTCTGCCGTGGTGACCGCAAGCGCCTTTACCGTGCCTGCCTTGATGAACGGCATGGCCGGCGGCAGATTGCCGATGAACATCGCGAGGCGCCCGGCGATGACATCGGTGAGCGCAAACGATGCACCCTTGTACGGGACGTGAACGACGTCGACGCCCGCCATCGACTTGAAGAGCTCCGCGGACAAGTGCGCCGAGCTGCCGTTGCCGCCCGACCCGTAGCTGTATTTCCCCGGATTCGCCTTGTAGAGCGCGATCAGCTCGCGCACTGACGACACGCCGAGAGACGGGCTCACGACGAGCACGTTGGGCGAGCGCATGACCTGCGTGATCGGCTGGAAATCGCGCTCGATGTCATAGGGGAGGTCGGCGTAGAGCGCCGCATTGATGCCGTGCGATCCCGCGTTGCCCATGATCAGCGTATAGCCGTCCGGTGCCGATTTCGCCGCGGCTTCGGCGCCGACGCGTCCGCCTGCTCCCGTCCGGTTGTCGACGATGACGCTCGTGTTCCAGGCCGCGGCCAGCTTGTCGCCGATCGCGCGCGCCATCAGGTCCGAGCCGTCGCCGGGCGGGCTCGGGACGATGATGCGGATCGGCTTTGACGGATAGGGCGCCTGCGCATGCGCGATGGTGGCGAATGCGGCGAACGTGGCGAGTGCGAGGGTTGCGAATGCGCGCATGAACGATCTTTCGCGAAGGTAGAATGCCGCGGCACCATAGCGGCTCAACCGACGCTGCGTCAACCTGCTGCCTGCCCACGATGAAGATTGCCGCCCTCGAGACGTGCGTGCTCAACGTCAGCGCGCGCACCAACTGGACCTTCGTGCGAGCGCGCCTCGCAGACGGCGCGGAAGGCGTGGGCGAAGCGTCGCTTAACGGATGGGAGCCGCTGCTGCTGGCGTATGGCGGGATGCTGTCGAGGGCGCTCGTGGGGCAGGAGATCGATGCTGCACGCCTGCGCCTGCGGACGTATCCGCATTCGCCGGGCGGACTCGTGGCGAATGCCGCCAGGTCCGCAGCGGAGCAGGCCCTGTGCGACGCGGAAGCCCGTTCGCGCGGCGTGCCGCTCTGGCAGCTCCTCGGCGAGCGCCGGCGCGACCGCGTGCCGGTCTACGCCAACATCAATCGCGCGACCGTCGACCGGTCGCCAGAAGGCTGCGCGAGGTCGGCCCTGGCCGCCGTTGCCGCTGGCTATCGCGCAGTTAAGATTGCGCCCTTCGACGGCGTGCTGCCGGACCGGCTGGACGATGCCGACGCAAAGCGTGCGATCGACGTCGGCATCGCGCGCGTGCGCGCAATGCGTGCGGCAATTGGCGCGGGCGTGGCGTTGATGGTCGATTGTCACTGGCGATTCGATGCGCCCACCGCGCGGGTGGTCCTCGAGCGCCTTGCACCCGAGCGCCTGCACTGGCTTGAATGCCCCATCACCGAGAACGCGCACGCGCACCGCGATATCAAGTCGTTGCGCGACGCGGCGGCCGCGCAGGGCACGCTCCTGGCGGCGTGCGAGCTGCAAACGTCGGTCGCCGGATTCCTACCGTTCGTGTCGCCTCCGATCGTCGACGTCATCATGCCCGACGTCAAATACGCGGGCGGGTTGGCCGAGACGGTCCGCATCGCCGAAGCGGCCGCCGCGAACGGCGTGCGCGTTTCTCCACACAACCCCACCGGCCCCATCTGCAATTTCGCGAGCCTTCACGTGGCGGCCGTGGCTCCAAACGTCGACAGCCTCGAATTGCAGGTCGGCGAGAGCGATCTTTTTTTCGACGTGGTCGGCGGTGCGCGGCCGGTATTCGTCAACGGCGCCTTTGTCGTTCCGGACACGCCCGGGCTGGGGGCGGTGCTCGACGAGTCCGTGTTGCGCGCGCATCCGTACCAACCCGTCGGATTCGGGCTGGACGAGAGACTGGGCTAGGACGTCATCGCGCGGCGTCCCAGCGAGGCTGGCCATCCCTGTCGTATGAATCCAAGATGGATTCCCGTCTTCGCGGGATGACGGAAACACCTACGCAGGCGTCGGGGTGCCGTCCCCGGGTCTCACCCGCGCAGAAAGGGCAGGGGCGCAAAGCGCTCACCCAGCGTGCTGCGCGAGTCGACCTCCCACCAGCGATCGAGAACGGTGGCGTAGACGCTGCGGAAATCGAGCGCGAATGCCGGATTGCCGTCGCTCGCGAGCCGCGCGAGGTCCGGCGCTTCTCCATAGAGACCGCCGGCGACGCGGCCACCCAGTGCAAAGTGCACGTTCGAGGTGCCATGGTCGGTGCCGCCCGAGAGATTCTCCTTGGGGCGCCGGCCGAATTCGGCATAGGTGAGCACAAGCGTGTCCTGCCAGCGGCCGAGCTCGACGAGCGCGCCCTTCAGGGCCGCAAGCCCGTTCGCAAGCTCGGCCAGGAGACGCGCCTGCGTGCCCGACTGGTTCGTATGGGTATCGAATCCCGAGAGCGTGAGGCGCACCGCTGCGACGCCCGCCGGATTGGCGATGACCTGGCACGCGGCTTTCACCGCATTGCCGAATGGCGTGGCCGGAAATTCCGTTGCAAACGTCCGGCCGGATTCGAGATGCGAGCGCGCCTGAACGATGTCGCCTTCCACTTTGAGGATATGCGCGAGCGCGCGGTTCGGCGCCTGCGCAGCCGGTTGCGCGAGGCGCGCTCGCGCGACGAACTGGCGCGGATCAGCGAGAGCGATCGCACGGGCCCTGCCGCCGGCGAGCGGACCGAGATCGTTCGATCCGATCAGCACGCCGTCGGCGACGTAGTTCGCCGGCGGGGGATCTTCGGTGAAGGTCCGCGCGAGCCAGCCTTCCTGCCGGTACTCGTCGCTGCGCGACGCGGTGTCCCAGATCTCGATCGACCGGAAGTGCGACAGGTTGGGTGCGGGATAGCCGACGCCCTGCAGGATCGCGAGCTCATTGTCGCGCCACGGTGCCGCGAGCGGCACGAGCGACGGATGCAGCGCGACGCGGTCGGTCAGCTGGACGGCGTCATCGCGCGAAATCGCAAGCTTCGGCCGCAGCGCGTAATACGCCGGATCGGTATAAGGCACGACGGTGTTGAGACCGTCGTTGCCGCCCTTCATCTCGACCAGCACCAGCAGTCGTTGATAGTTGCCGGGTGCGGGCGCCGCGGCGCAGGCCATGCCGGCGGCACCGAATGACGTGGCGGCAAGTGCGGACTTGGATGCAAGCGCGCGCGCGAGCGGGAGCGCGGCGCTCGTTCGCAGGAAATGGCGGCGATTCATCGAGAGCCGCCCGGGCGACGTGGGTTCATTTGAGCTGGTAGGCGGGATCGAGCAGCATCGCGTAGATCGCGCTGGTCATGTCCGCATCCGGCGTCGGCGGCAGTTGCGCGGCAATCGGCAGCAGCGCACGTGCGGCCGCGTCCATCTTGCGCTCGCGCGTATCCCCGGGACATTGCGCGATCCATTGCGCGGCGTCGAAGCGAAGGCCGCGCGTGCCGCGATCGATCTGCCGGGCGACGCGCGCGGCGCGCGCCATTTCCTCGACGGTTGCGTCGCGCGTCATCGTCATCGCGGAATCCGTCGCGACCGGCTCGGGGGTCGCGGTCGAAGCAGCCGGCGAGCGCATCATCGTCCGGCCTCCGGGAGGCGGACCTGCGTCGTTTCGCGCAAGCCGGTCGAGGAACTGCTTCCGCGCTAGCAGCGTATTGCTGTTGATCCACACGTCGCCGCCCGGCCATCCGCGTACGTTCGGCGGTGCGAAGAGGTTCTGGCCCATTCCCGCCGTCACGAGCGCGAGGGCGAGCGTGTCGTCCGCCGTCACGTCGAGCTGGCGCAAGGATCCGACCACGATCTCGACCGGACTCTTGATGAGCGAGCCTCGGTTGTCGGCCGCCCAGAACGCCGGTGACTGAAGCAAGTTGCGCAGCGCGACCTTGAGATCGTAGTTCGATTCGCGGAATGCGACGGCGATGCGACGGACCTCGCGCGAATCCGGATCGGGCGAAACGAATTCCCGCCAGAGCTTGCCGACGATGAACTCTGCAGTCTCCGGCCGCGCGAGCAGGAGGTCCAGCACGGCGTCGCCGTCGAATTGGCCGAACCGACCGAAGATCGCCTTCTCGCCGGTGTCGTGCAGTCGCGGACGAACCACGAACGTGCCGGTGTCGCGATCGATGCTCCATCCGGTGAACGCCCGCGCCGCTTCCTTGACATCCTGCTCGTCGTAGTGCCCCTGGCCGAGCGTGAAGAGCTCCATCACCTCGCGCGCGAAATTCTCGTTGGGCGTGCCCTTGCGGTTCTGCACGCTGTCGAGATAGATGACCATCGCGGGATCGGTTGCGGCGGCATGCAAGAGCGTCGCGAAGCTGCCGAGAGACTGCGCGCGAAACATCGCGTTCTGCGCGTACAGCAGGCGCCCGACCCGGACCTTCTGCTGGCTCGACACGAAGTGGTTGTGCCAGAAGAGTGTCATGCGCTCGGTGAGCGGCGATGGCGTCACCAGCATTTCCCGCATCCACCATGCGCGCAACTCACGCACGCGAGACGCCTGTTCCTGCTGGAACGCCTTGCGATCGGCCTCGGTAGCAAGTGCGGCGGGTGTCGTACGGAGCGGTCCGGTCTCCCGCGTCCATTCGGGCGGCGGCGTGGCGGAGGTTGTTTTCACGCCAGCGAGCAACTGCTCGATCGCATCGTCGCGCGACAGCGGTGCGTAGGCTGCGATTTCGGAGGGTGCAGGCCCGAAGCCGGTGCGCGCCAGAAGGTGTCGCGCATCCGCTTCGCCCAGCGGCTTCGCCGCGACTGCACCGCAAGCCACCGACAGCGCAGCCGCCAGCGCGATCCGAAGGGAAACGATCCGGAGGGATGGGAAACGCAGGAGCGAGACGAGCATCATCGCAGTCGAAATCGCGATTCCTCGAATCGCCGCGCGCCGATGCGCCGGGAATGGTGCGCCATGAAACACGCACGCGGCAGGTGCTGCAAGAACGTGAAAGCTTACCGCGGAGTTGACGTCGTCGTGACGGACCTTGTGTAACGGGTTGTTTCGCGAAAAAGGGCCTCGCGGGTCGTCCTTAGAACGACACCGTTCCGCGCCCCAGCTCGATGACGTGCCCCGACACCAGGATCCTGCGATCGGCCGTGACCTCGAGCCCCAGCCGGCAGGGCCGGCCCACGGCTTCGCCCTGGTCGATGGCGACTTTCTGCGGCAGCGGAGCGTCGGTGGCCAAAAGGAAGCCCCCCAGATTGGCGCAGGCGGAGCCCGTTCCCGGATCCTCGATCACCGCTCCATGCTTCAGGAAGAAAAAGCGGGCGAGCACGGTATCGCCTTCGCGTGCGAACACATACGCCATCGCGCGATTGCCGTTGCCGCCATGCCGATGGAGATCATCGGCGCGCGGCATCGCGCGACGGACCGCGTCGAACGAGACGAGCGGTATGACGAGTTGCTCGCTGCCGGTATTGACCCACAGGGGCGGCCACTCGCGGGCAAGATCGTCCGCGGTGAGACCCAGCATGCCTGCCAGCGCTTCGCGCGACGCGGCGGGCGCGCGGTGCCGCGGCGGATTTGCCTGGAGCGTCCACACGTCCCCCATCGCGTTCACGGGAATGACACCGACGTTGAGCTCGAGCGTGACGGCGTCGCCGCCGCCCTTGAGCGCGCGCACGACGTGGGCAGTGCCGAGCGTGGGATGGCCCGCGAACGGCATCTCGAAGGTGGGGGTGAAGATCCGCACGCGCGCGCTGGCGATGCCGGATGGAAAGACGAACGTGGACTCGGACAGGTTGAACTGCAGCGCGACCGCCTGCATCGTCGCATCGTCCATGCCGCGCGCGTCCTCGAACACGGCGAGCGGATTGCCTTCGAGCGCGGCCTCGGCGAAAACGTTGACGATGCGGTAGGCGAAAGTGGCCATGGGCCCCCCGTTGTTGTTGTCGTTACGGTGCGATCACGGCGGTCGCGCGCTCCTGCGCGATCACGTGGCGTGCGAGCGCGCGGAACGCGTCCGCATCGAGCGCCTGCACGCGTGCCACCGTCGCATCTGGGTAGCATGGGAAGTTGTGCTCGATCGAGTGCGCGTACATCGGGTCGTAGTGCTGCGCGAGAAGCTCCGCGATGAGCGCGTCGTGCTCGCCCTGTGCGGCCGCATCGGACCAGCGCGCGAGCGTTTTCTTGCCGAGGATGGGCGTCAACGGGACGAGCCGCTGCGCGAGCGCCGCTCCGTCTTCCAGGAAGTGCGCATACTCTTCCTTGAGCAGCGCGACGCGAAGCGATTGCGGTGTGTCGACGCGCACGCACGGCGATGCGCGCATCGCTTCGAGCAGCGATTCGGGCACCTGCAGCGCGCCGATCTTGCGGCTTTCGGATTCGACGTACACCGGACGCGTGCGATCGAAGGCCGCGAGCGTCGCCAGCACCTCCGTTTCGAATGCCTTCTGGGACGGTTGCGGATCGCCGGGAATGTCGCCCAGGAGCGATCCCCGGTGCCGGGCCATGCGCTCCAGGTCGAGCACTTGCGCGCCTTCGAGCGCAAGCGCAGCGAGGAGCCGCGACTTGCCCGAACCCGTGAGTCCGCACACCAGGCGATAGCGATACGCCGACGGCAACGTCGACAGCGTCGCCACGACGTGACGCCGGTACGCGCGATAGCCGCCGTCGAGCTGCACGGCACGCCAGCCGACCTCGCACAGGACGTGCGCCAGCGAGCGGCTCCGCTGTCCGCCGCGCCAGCAATAGACGAGCGGGTGCCATTCGCGCGGCTGGCCCCTCGCGTAGGTCTCGATGATGCCGGCGATGTTGCGCGCCACGATCGCCGCGCCGACCTTCCGTGCCTCGAACGCCGAGTCCTGCACGTAGATCGTGCCGACCTGCGCCCTCTCGGCGTCGCTCAGCACCGGCATGTTCACGGCGCCGGGAAGGTGATCCTCGGCGAATTCCGATGGCGTGCGGACGTCGATGCGGTCGGGAAGATCGGCGAGCGCCGCGACCGTCGCGCGGCCCTCGAAGCGAGGCGGCGGACCCGGCGGCAGGGGCGCGTTCATCCTCGCCGCAGCAGCGGCTGCAGCGCCGGCCACGCGTTGGCGAGTATTCGCGGCTGCGCAGCGGCGTTGGGATGGATGCGATCGGGCTGGAACTGCGAAATGTCCTCCCCGAATCCGTTGAACACGTACGGAACAATCGCGGTCTTGCGCGCCTTGGCGACGTCGCTGAACAGCGCGCCGAAATCGCGCACGTAGCCGGCGCCGTAATTCGGCGGCAGCTGCATGCCGAGGATCAGGACCTTCGCGCCCGCATCCTGGGCCGCCGTCACCATCGCGTCCAGGTTCGCCCGCGTTGCCGCGAGGTTGCCGCCGCGAAGCGCGTCGTTGCCGCCCAGCTCGATGACCACGACCGCGGGACGATGCTGCTTCAGGAGCGCCGGCAGCCGCGCCCGCCCGCCCGCGGTGGTATCGCCGGAGATCGATGCATTGACCACGCGATGCGGCAAGCCCTCGGCCACCACCTTTTCAGCCAGGAGGTCGACCCAGCCGCTGCCGCCGGTGAGGCCGTAGCCCGCCGAGATCGAATCGCCGAGCACGAGCACGACGGGCGCTTCCGCCGCGGCCCACGCCGGCGAACCGGCTCCGACCATCAGAAGCAATGCGAATTGCCAAAACCAGCGCGACAGACGCGGCATGCCGTCGTAATCCAGGTAGGGGCAGACGGTCCGATTCTAACGCGCGGTCGCCGCGACGCCCCGCGGCCCTGACGTACAATCGATGGAACCTCGATCACCGTTTCGGCGTCGTAACTGCGGCGGACGGCGGGTCGTGCTTGACAATGGCGCTGCCTGCCCGCACCTCCCGATGGGGCGCGCATCGCGCCTGCCTTCCTGCCGTCGATGCCCACGCCCCTCATTCGCGCCCAGGCGCTGACCAAGATCGTCCTGAGCGGCGAGGCGCCGCTCACCATCCTCGACGACGTTTCCTTCGAGATCGAGCCCGGGGCCGCAGTCGCGATCGTCGGTGCGTCGGGCTCGGGCAAGACGACGCTGCTCGGTCTCCTTGCGGGGCTCGATCGCCCGACGTCAGGCGAGATCGCGATCGACGGCAACGCGTTGTCGACGCTCGGCGAGGATGCGCGGGCCGCCATGCGTGCGCGGCTCCTGGGCTTCGTGTTCCAGTCGTTCCAGCTCCTGCCTGCATTGACCGCGCTCGAAAACGTGATGCTGCCGCTCGAGCTCGCCGGGACGGGCGATGCGACGGATCGTGCGCGCACGTGGCTCGATCGCGTCGGTCTCGCCGGTCGCATCGGGCACTATCCGCGCCAGCTTTCCGGCGGCGAGCAGCAGCGGGTCGCGATCGCGCGCGCCTTCGCCGGCGAGCCGAAGCTCCTCATGGCGGACGAGCCGACGGGCAATCTCGACGGCGCGACGGGCGCGGAGATCGCGACGCTCATGTTCCGCCTGAATCACGAGCATGGCACGACGCTCGTGCTGGTCACGCACGATGTCGCGCTCGCATCCCGATGTGCGCGACGCCTGTCGCTTGCGGGCGGCAAGCTCATCGGCGATGAGCGGGTCGCGGTGGCGGCATGGATGTAGTGCGGCACCGCGCATGACGACGCTGCGGCTTTCCTGGCGGCTTCTGATGCGCGACTGGCGCGCGGGCGAGTTGCGCGTGCTGATGGCCGCGCTGGTGCTCGCGGTCGCGAGCGTCGGCACGGTCGGCTTTTTTGCCGATCGCGTCAAGCTGGCGCTGACCGAGCAGGCGAATCTGCTGCTCGGCGCCGACATGATGATTTCCGGCGATCGTCCGCTGCCCGACGCTTTCGCGGCGGAGGCGACGCGGCGCGGCCTCGCGGTGCTGCCGGTGATCCGCTTCAACAGCATGGTGCAAGGCGTCGGCAACAGCACGGGCGGGGCGGTGCTGACCGACGTCAAGGCCGTGGCCGATGGCTATCCGCTTCGCGGCGCGATCATGCTGCCGGATCCGGCACTTCCCGACGGCCGCCCTACCACGGGCATTCCGCAGCGCGGCGAGGTGTGGATCGACACGCGCCTTGCGCAGCGGCTGGGCGTCAAGGCGGGCGACAAGCTGGCCGTCGGGGAAGCCACGCCGACGGTTCGCACGATCTTCGCGCAAGAGCCCGAGATCGCCGGAATCACGTTCGCGCTCGGTCCGAAGCTCCTGCTGAATATCGCGGATGTGCCCTCGACGAATCTGCTGCAGCCGGGCAATCGCGCGACGTGGCGGCTCCTGGTTGCCGAGCGGGACGGACGCGCGCTCCTCGATTTCCGCGCATGGCTCAACCCGCAGCTCGCTGCGGGCCAACGGGTGGAGACGGTGCGCGAGCTGCGTCCCGAGGTGCGCCTGACGCTCGATCGCGCGGAGAAATTCCTGGGCCTCGCCGCGCTGGTGGCCGTGCTGCTCGCCGCCGTCGCGGTGGCGCTGGCGGCGTCGCGCTATCTGCGCCGCCATCTCGATGCGGCGGCGATGTTGCGATGTTTCGGTGCGCCGGTCCGACAAACGCTCACGCTCTTCTCGTTGCAGTTCCTGCTGCTCGGTGCGATCGGCAGCATCGCCGGTCTGATCGTCGCGCTCGGCGGGCAGCAACTGCTGGTATGGCTCCTGTCGACCGCATTCGGCGGGGCGCTTCCGGCGCCGTCGAGTGCACCGGCCATCGCGGCGCTTTGCACCGGAATGCTCCTGCTCTTCGGATTCGCGTTGCCGCCACTCGTCGCGCTCGCCAACGTCCCGCCGCTTCGCGTTCTGCGGCGCGATCTTCCGCGACCGCGCGCCGCAGGCGTGTTTGCATACGTGGCCGGCACGCTTGCGATCGGCGTGTTGATCGCGTGGCAGGCTCGGGAAGTCGAGGCCGGTGCCATCATGGTCGGCGGAGTCGCGCTCCTGGTGGTGGTGGCGGCGGCCATTGCGCATGGCGTGATTGCGCTGTTGAAGCGCCTGCCGCAGCGCGGTGTCTCGTGGCGCTTCGGACTCGCGAACCTGCGCCGGCGTCCGTTCGCGTCGAGCCTGCAGATCGGCGCGCTCGCGCTCGGACTGATGGCGCTCCTGCTGCTGACGATGGTGCGCGGCGACCTGATGCGCAACTGGCGCGCAAGCCTGCCACCCGATGCGCCGAACCAGTTCCTGATCAACGTGCTGCCCGACCAGGTGGACGACGCCAAGGCGATGCTGGGTGCGGCACTCAAGACCGACACGATCTGGCGGCCGATGGTGCGTGGACGCCTGGTCGAGATCAACGGCGACAAGGTCGACACGACGCGCTACTCGGACGCGCGAGCGCGGCGTCTCGCCGAACGCGAATTCAACCTCTCGTGGGCCGATCGGCTGCCCGCCGGCAATCGTGTGGTGAAGGGCGCGTTCTGGGGCGAGGACGCGCGCGGTGCGGACGCCGGCATGTCGCTCGAAGACGGCATTGCGGAGACGCTCGGCGTCAAGCTGGGCGATGCGCTCACGTTCGACATCGGCGGCAACCGCGTCACGACCACGGTGACGAGCCTGCGCAAGGTCGACTGGGACAGCTTTCGCGTGAACTTCTTCGCGCTCTTTCCGCCGGGTCCGCTCGACGACATGCCGACGACTTACATTTCGGCGTTCCGCGTATCCGACGGCAACGGCGCGTGGCTGTCGGCTCTCGTGCAGAAATATCCGAACATTCTCGCGATCGACCTGGGCGAGATCATTCGCCAAGTGCAGGGCATCATGGACCGCGTTTCGCGCGCCGTCGAATTCGTGTTCCTGTTCACGCTTGCCGGCGGCTTGCTGGTGCTGCAGGCGGCCATCGCGTCGACGCAGGACGAGCGCAAGTTCGATGCGGCGATCCTGCGAACGCTCGGTGCGTCGGAGCGCCAGCTTCGAGGCGCGCAGATCGCCGAGTTCCTGTTGCTGGGGGCGATCGCCGGCCTGGTCGCCGCGGCCGGCGCCACTGCGATCGGTTGGGCGCTCGCCGACCGCGTGTTCAATATTCCCTTCGCCGCCAATCCGTGGGTGTGGATCTACGGTCTGGTCGGCGGCTCGCTCGCGGTCGCCGTCGCGGGCTGGCTGGGCACGCGCTCGACGGTGCGCCAACCGCCGCTCGCCGTGCTCCGTCAATTGTCCTGAGGGCTTCCACACCGGATTTCTTCCCGCCGTCGATCTCGACGACATGGGCGGAGCAGGCCCGCGGTCTCGTCGCAGTGGCCGATGTAAGATTTGCATAAAATTGCACTCTGACGGCACAATTCGCGGGTAATGACCGCTACGGGATCTTTCGCCGACAGTTTCACGCTTGCCTACAGCCTCATTGCCGGTTTCGATCCGAAGCTGGTCGAGATCGTAACGCTGAGTCTCAAGGTCAGCCTTGCATCGACCGTTGCTGCCGCATGCATCGGGCTGCCCATGGGCGCAGGCATCGCGGTCGTACGATTTCCCGGACGCGGCGCAGTGATCGCCGTGTTGAACGCACTCATGGGCCTGCCACCCGTGGTGGTCGGCCTGCTGGTGTACCTGCTGCTGTCACGCGCGGGACCGCTCGGTACGTTCGGGCTGCTGTTCACACCGAAGGCCATGGTCATTGCGCAGACCATCCTGATCGCGCCGATCCTCGCCGCGCTGTCGCGGCAGATCATCGAGGACGCATGGTCGGAATATCGCGAGCAGCTGACCTCGCTTCGCGCCGGTCCGCTGGATGCAGCAATGACGCTCCTCTGGGACACGCGATTCTCGCTCGCCACCGTGCTGCTGGCCGGTTTCGGACGCGCGGTGGCCGAAGTCGGCGCGGTGATGATCGTGGGCGGCAATATCGATGGCGTCACGCGCGTGATGACCACCACGATCGCGCTCGAGACCAGCAAGGGCGACCTGCCGCTCGCGCTGGGGCTGGGGCTGGTGCTGCTCGCCATCGTGCTGATCCTGAACATGGCGGCGCAGTGGACACGCGTGTGGGCGCATGCGCGATTCGGTTGAATTCGCCATCGCCACGGGCCTTCCGATCGTCGGCCGGAGGATCACCTGCATCAGGGGCAATACCACCATCCTCGACAACGTCGACGTCACCATCGAGCAGGGTGTCACGACCTTCATCCTCGGACCGAATGGCGCTGGCAAGAGCACGCTGCTGCGCGTGCTGCATGGGTTGCTGGCGCCCACGCGCGGCACCATCGCCTGGAATGTTTCGAACGTGCGCCCGCCCGGGCAGGCGATGGTGTTCCAGCGGCCTGTGCTGCTCCGCCGCTCGGCGGAGCGCAACGTGCGCTACGCGCTGGCGCGGGCCGGCGTGCGCGGCGGCGATGCCGACCGCCGCATCTTCCACGCGCTTTCTCACGTCGGCCTCGTCAAGGCCGCGACCCGTCCGGCCCGCGCGCTCTCGGGCGGCGAGCAACAGCGCCTCGCGCTTGCGCGTGCGTGGGCGCTCGAGCCGGAGGTGCTGTTCCTGGACGAGCCCACCGCAAGCCTCGATCCCGCGGCGACACGCGCGGTCGAGGAAATCGTGCGTGACATTCGCGGCCGCGGCACCACCATCGTCATGACCACGCACAACCTCGCGCAGGCGAAACGCCTCGCCGACGAAGTCGTGTTCCTGCACGAAGGCCGCCTCGCCGAGCACACGCCGGCCGCGGAATTCTTCCGCGCGCCGCGATCGAAGGAAGCTGCGGTCTACCTCGAAGGAGAACGACTATGAATCGCCGCGCATGGATTTCTTTGGCTTTCACGGCGGCTCTCGCGCTTGCCGGCGCGCCGCACCTGGGTGCGCAGGACAAATTCATCGTCGTCGCGTCGACGACGTCGACCGAGCAATCCGGCCTGTTCGCGCATCTGCTGCCTGCGTTCGAGATGGACACGGGCATCAAGGTGCGCGTGGTGGCGGTGGGCACCGGCCAGGCGCTCGACATCGGCCGCCGCGGGGATGCCGATGTCGTGTTCGTGCACGATCGCGCGGCCGAGGACAAGTTCATGGCGGAAGGCGAAGGCGTGAAGCGCTATCCGGTCATGTACAACGATTTCGTGCTGATCGGCCCCAGGAGCGATCCGGCGAAGGTCGCCGGTGGCAAGGACATCCTCGAGGCGTTCCGCAAGGTCGAGGCCGCGAAAGCGCCGTTCGTGTCGCGCGGCGACCGCAGCGGAACGCACGCTGCCGAGCTCCGCTACTGGAAGGACGCGGGCGTGGATCTCGAGAAAGCCAAAGGCCCGTGGTACCGCGACACGGGCTCCGGCATGGGGCCGGCGCTCAACACCGCGTCATCCCTCAATGCGTATATCCTCGCCGATCGCGGGACATGGCTGTCGTTCAAGAACCGTGGCGATCTCGCTGTTCTGGTCGAAGGCGACAAGAAGCTTTTCAACCAGTATGGCGTGATGCTCGTCAACCCGAAAAAGCATCCGAACGTCAAGCAGGACCTCGGGCAGCAATTCGTGGACTGGCTCGTCTCGGCGCGTGGACAGGATGTGATCAAGGCCTACCAGATCGACGGCCAGCAGCTGTTCTTTCCGAACGCCAGCACCGATTCGTGATATGCGGCTTCGTCGCGCTCGCATTGTCGCTCGTGACGACGACCGCCGCTGCCGCAGATGACGTCGCGGTGTTTGCCGCCGGCAGCCTTCGCGCCCCGATGACGGAGCTTGCGCGCGGGTTCGAGCAAGCCTCCGGCATGCGCGTCACGCTCACGTTCGGCGCGTCCGGCCTCCTGCGCGATCGCATCGCGGGCGGAGAGCCGGCCGACGTGTTCGCGAGCGCGAACATGGCGCATCCGCAATCGCTCGTGGGCAAGGGATGGGCGCGGGCGACGACTCGGTTTGCGAAGAACCGCATCTGCCTGCTGACCGCGCCCGGCCTCGGCATCGATTCCGCCTCGGCGCTCGCCGCGCTTCTCGATCCCGGGCTGAAGCTCGGCACGTCGACCCCGAAGGCGGATCCCGGCGGCGACTATGCGTGGGAGGTATTTCATCGCGCCGAGCGCGTGCGTCCGGGTGCGTTTGCGACGCTCGACCAGAAGGCACGCAAACTGACGGGCGGACCCCAGTCTCCGCCGCCGCCTGCTGCCGGCAGCGTATACGCGCATCTGTTGGGCAACGGTGACGCCGACCTCTTTCTCACCTACTGCACCAACGCAATCGTGGCGCACGACGAAAACGCGAAGCTCGAGGTCGTGCGCCTGCCCGAAGACCTCGCTGTCGGTGCCGAGTACGGCGTTGCCGCTCGCGATGGCGCGGGCGCGCAAGCGTTCGTGGCGTTCCTGCTTTCGCCACCGGGATTCGCCCACCTCCGCGCGTACGGGTTCGATCCGCCATGAACGCGATTGCGACCACTGCGATTGCGACGCTGTGGCTCGTGCTCGCGACGAACACCGCAGTTGCGGAATCGCGCATCGTGGACGCGACGGGCCGGACCATCGCGCTGCCGGCGCGGATCGAGCGCGTGTATGCGGCCGGGCCGCCGGCCTCCGTCATGATCCTCGCGCTGGCGCCCGAAAAGCTGATCGGATGGACGCGCGCACCGCGGCCCGACGAGCGGGCGTTCCTGCCGGAAGCGGTTGCGGCGCTGCCGGAGCTCGGCCGTCTTGCGGGACGGGGCAACACCGCAAACGTCGAGGTGGTCCTTCGCGCGAAGCCGGATGTCATCGTCGATGTCGGGTCGACGTCCGCCACGTTTGCCACGCTCGCCGAGCGCATCGAGCAGCGGACCGGAATTCCCTACGCGCTCTTCGACGGTGCGCTGGCGGACACGCCGAAGCTGCTCCGCTCGCTCGGCGGCGCCATCGGCGCACAGGACGCCGGCGAGACGCTCGCGCGCGACGCGGCGCGCCAGCTCGACCAGGTCTCGTCGCGTTTGCAGAACGTGCCCGCAAGCGCGCGACCGCGGGTGTACTTCGCGCGTGGTCCCAACGGTCTCACCACGGCGCCCCGCGGATCGATGCAGGCCGAGGTGCTCGATCTCGCCGGCGGCTACAACGTGATTGCGGCGCCGCCCGGCTTCAACGGCAATCTCGTCAACATTTCGCTGGAGGACGTGCTGGCCGCGCAACCCGACGTGATCGTCGCGAGCGATGCAGCGTTCGCTGCAAGCCTGCCGAATCTTCCGGCCTGGCGTGCGGTGCCGGCGGTGCGCGATCGGCGCATCTATGTTGCGCCGGACGTGCCGTTCGGATGGTTCGATTCGCCGCCGTCGTTGAATCGCCTGCTCGGACTGCAGTGGCTGGCGCGCATTCTTCATCCGCGCCTCTTTCCGGAGCCGCTCGGCCCGCGGATTCGCGCGTTCCATGCGCGGTATTACCACCGCGAACCGAGTGATGCGCAGATTCGAGCCTTGCTGGAGGCCGCGGGCCTGGCGCAATGAATGACCGGGCATCGGCTGCGCCGACCGCGCGGTCGGCCGTCGTGGTGCTCGCGGCAGGCTGTGTTGTGCTGGGCCTGCTCGCGCTCTTTGCGCTCGGAGCCGGACGCTATCCGCTGCCTGTGAGCGGCGTCGCGGACGTTCTCTGGCAGCGCCTGTCCGGCCA
>Ga0070665_100001519_pt1 | contig 26883 bp, 21 predicted proteins | sample KBSS13metaG_FD_65862 | JGI IMG/M metagenome (GOLD analysis project Ga0070665, IMG submission 65862) | Switchgrass rhizosphere microbial communities from Kellogg Biological Station, Michigan, USA - KBS S1-3 metaG | ecosystem: Host-associated > Plants > Roots > Rhizosphere > Soil ... | reverse complement strand
ATTTACCTACTCCCGAAGCTGCTCTCAGAGATGCTAAGCGCAAAAAAGGCAAATTTTTAGATCGATATTTAGATAGATTGAATCAACTTATTGATAGTGGTTATGTCTAAGTCCTGTATATAGAATATTTTAATTGTTTTTGTGATAGAAATTAAAGTGGAATGTTAATCTAATAGTTAACATTCCACTTTAATTTCTTAAGTAATAATATTTTAAAAGATCAAATAATTTAATCGCATTTTCTGTAGTTTGTTCTGCAATAACTTTAAAAGGTTCATTGCGCACATGTGCAATTGCGTGGGCAATAGTTGCTATTTCTTTAGGATGATTTCTTTTACCGCGAATATGTTGGGGAGGTAAAAAAGGAGCATCGGTTTCTAAAACAATGTTTTTTAAATTAACAGAAGCAACAGCGGTTCGTAATTCATCGTTTTTAGGGTAGGTAATAGTTCCGCCAATGCCAAGCATAAAATCCCAACTGGTGACTGTTTTTGCAAAGATTTGATCATAAGAAAAACAGTGCATGACTGCGCGAGAAATATTGTTTTTATATTCTTCTAATATAGTTAGCGTTTCATCATATGCATCACGGCTGTGTATAACAAGAGCCAGATTGTGTTCTAGAGCAAGCTCTATTTGTGCTTTAAATGCGTCTTTTTGGCGAGATAAATTATAGCCAGGATAATGCATATCTATGCCGCATTCACCAATGCCTACAATTTTATAATCATTTTTTTGTTGTACCCATTGTTGTATTTCTTTAAAATCTTTTTCCCATTCTTTGATTCCATCATTAGGATGGAGGCCTACGGTTATAAACACATTCTTAAATGTTTTTGCAAGCATCAAAGAGTCATGATTATCAATATGACTTGATCCGATATTTATAATAGTTGATACATCATTACTTTGTGCTTCAAAAATAATTTCTTTGACGGTAATAAGATCGGATTGCTGTAAGAGAGTATCAAAATTATTCTTTCCCATTAAGTTTAAGTGGCAATGAGTATCAATTAACATAGTAGAATCCTTGTTTAGCTATATTTTTACAATAATTGTTTTGCTTAAATGCGAATAAATTTGACAAAATTATTTGAAATTATTATATCTTACATCATTATCATCTGTTGTAGTGTAGTAAAGAGATAAGATTTTGAAAAGAAAGTTTTAGTGAAGAGACAGTGTTTTATTTAATCATTTTTACTAACCATATATGAGGAGTCATTATGAACAAGAGCGAATTGATAAATGAGCTCAGTGAAGAGACAACGTTCAGTAAAATGGATGTTACTCGCGTGCTAGATTCATTAACTCGTGTTATTAGTCGCGTACTTAAGAAAGGTGAAAAAGTTTCTATAACCGGATTTGGAAGCTTTTCAATTTCTTATAGACCAGCTCGTAAGGGAATTAACCCTGCAACAAAAGAGTTTATTAACTTGCCAGAAACTAAAATCCCTCGCTTTAAAGCTGGCAAAAATTTACGTGAAGTTGTTCGTTCTGGACGTGAAGTTGTTCGTTCCGTAAGATAGTTAATTAAAAAACTTTTCGCACGTAGAGTTTTTACACGGTCCAAGAAAGGAATTTTTTCTTTTCTTGGATTTTTTTATTCTTTTATTTGCCATTCAGTCTGGTACAAAGGAACGAGAGCAGACATGTCGTAATATTTTTTAAACGTAGTTTTTAAAGCAGGCTCTTGAACTTTATCTGCAATAATTTTTGAGAGAGATGCAAGTATTTTTTTGTTTTGGGTTGAGGTAGAAGAAGCCAGTTCATAAAATACTGATGTTAGGTAGAGGCAGACAAATCGTAAAAATTGACCATTATGAAACTTTTTGAGCGAATGAGGATTGAGAGAATAAAGACCACTATCTAAAGCTTGTATTAAAAATTGTTTTGAAAGATTGTAATTTTTTTTAAAATATTCGGTTGATGTTAAATAACAGTGAGCTAGCATTATAGATGCGGTAGGACTACTAGGATTGTTTTTACCTGCATATTCAAGAACAAGTTTATTGATTTCTTTTTGTTTATTATTTTCTCGCAAGACTTTTATTTGGTTATTAAAATCTTCATCCTTTGGTTCCGGTTCTTGGTGAATTAATTCATTCATTGTTTGTTCTCTTAGTAATTTGCTTTGTTCAGATTTTTCTAAAGTTAATTTTTTTTCGCTAGCTTGTACTTTTGCTACAAGATTAAGAAAGTTTACGTCAGTATTTTCTGGATGGATATTTTGGTTAAGGACAGGAAGAAAGTGTTGTGTTTGGATAATTTCTAGTTTTTTTTGCTCACACTGGTTGATGTATTCTTCGGCGAGTAGTGTTGCAGCCATTAATGATCCGTAATAACAGCTTTGAATTAAGGAGTTAAGATAAAAAGTATGATTAATATTTTTTTCTAATAAAGCTTTGTTTAAGTACGCATTGGTTCGTAAGCTGGCGAGGATACGTTTAAAAGATAAGTGATTAAGCGTTTGCGGTAAAGGGTAAAAAAGAAGTGCATTAAAATAAGTTATGGCTTGTTTTAATTGATTAATATTATCGTTATAGAGAAACATAGCTCCCAGCGTAAGCGTTGCAATAAAATCAGGGACGTCAGCGGTTTCTGGATTTTCTAAATAACGATCTACATACTCATTTAATGTATCAATGCATGAGTTACATGCTTTTTGAACTATAACAGTTGCTTCATGAAAATATCTTTGTTGGGGAGCTTGGCTAAATAATATTAAATTTTCGTTAAACTTTTTTTGATCATTTTTATAATAATCGCACAGAATATAATGTGCGGGAGAGGCTCCATCGTGAACTAAAAAATTTAAATAATGTATGATTGGTTCGAGATGTCTTTTTTTTGTGAGTAAATTTTTATGAGTTAGGGCCGTATGTGCGTGTGTTAGATAGGCAATAAAGTTATTGGTGTTTGTTGTTGAATCTTTTTCTTGTCCTACTCCATTCCAATAGGGTGCGATAATAAGTTGTGCATCAATATTATAATTGTTTGCTGCGGTAGCAAGATATTGAAGAAGATTATGGCGATAACTATGAGAGATATTAGAGTTACCTGTTAGATATTCTATACCAGCTACAAAAGCACATAGTTCTATCGCACTATCTGTGATAATATTATTTTCTGTAATGTAGCAAACTGTTTCAAGAGCAAAGCGAAAATCATTTATATTTATAGGATAGTTTTGTTGGTTATATAGTTTTATGAGTTTTTTAAAAGACGTTAAGGCTTGCTGGTAGTCATCATTATTAATGAGGTGCTCAAAAATAATAGTGGTTTTTTCATGTAATAAACAGGTTTTAATGTTAGTATTTAATTGTGGGTCTTTTCTTTCTAATAGTGTTTCTATGTCTTTAAGTGCATTTTGATAATCATTGTTTTGAGTATACAACGTATGACGACGTATTATATTGTTAAACATATTATAATTTTGATTTATTAACATGGTGGTATAATCAATTGCTTGTTCTAGATCAATATATTTTTTACTTATTTCATCATCTAATTTTATTGCTGCTCCCGTATAAAGAGCTATGAGGTATTCAATGGCTTTCAGAGAGGTGCTTTGTTTTAAATATGTTAGTGCTTTTGTTATGTCTAAGGCGCTTTGAGGTACCGTTTGTATAATATTAGAAAAACAAAAATCAAGATAGTAATGAGCTAATAAGATTAATGAGTCATCTTTTTTAACATTTTCCGTTGTAGTATTTTTTTCTAAAAGAAGGAGCGCTTCTTTAATAAGGTCTTGATTGTTCAGGTTATTGAAAAAAATATGTGCAGCTTTTTCATAACGAGCTTGTGGGTTATCAGAGAGGGAAATTGCTTTTTCAAGTAACAAAAGAGAAGTTGAGGGATCATTTTTTAAAGATTGTGACCATTGATAGTAAAGATTGCTTAATTTTTCTTGTAAGAGGGTGATAGCCTCTTTTGAGAGGGTTATATCTTGTATTGCTTTTTCATAGTGGTGTATTATTTTCTCATAGTTTAAATTGGTTTGTTGTTCTAAATAGTGACCGATAATGATATTCGTTTTTGTGTTATAAGATGATGCATGCTCAAACATATCATAGGGTGTATATAGCGATAATTCTTTTTGCCATAATGCTAAGTAAGGATCATTGGTATTGATCAGGTGTTGTTCTATATCAACGAGTAAAGAGATTATGGGTGATGGTATAGATTTAGTCCCGAAAAACTGAGTAATAAGTTTTAGTGCCGTGTTATAGTTTTTTAAATCAATAAAATGGTGTTTTGAACATAATGCAGCTAAAGCTATGGTCAAAAAGTCCTTTTTAAATAGCTGTTTGTCATGTATGAATTTTTCAATAAGGTGTTTGATCTCTGTATAAGGTAATGCTGTGCCGAGATTATTATAAATTTTTGTTTTAAGTAATAATTTTTTATTAAATAATGGCGGTTTTAATTGGTCTATAGAATCTTTTGCCAATTCATAATTTTTTTGATGTTTATAGTATAAAGCCATAAGCAGAGAGATAGTTTTAGGTATTTTATTTGTTGGTTTATATTCGCTTATAGCAGAAGCACAATAAGGTATTAATTTTTTCCCAATATTAGATTGAGCATATTCCAGTAAGTTGGCGAACGTAAGCGGGTCCTTACCTTTTTGATATGGTTGTTTATGAATAAATTGCAAAATGATGTTAATAAGCGAGAATTGATTAAAAAAAGTTGGTAATTGTTGTTCGTGATGTGCAAGAATTTTTAAAAGTTCACGGTCTTGTTGATTGTTACGATATTGCATGGCTTGTATCAAATGATTAAATGATGCTATAGAGTTATTTTTTTTATTATATATTTTGGATAAAAGCATATGAAGTTCTGCTTTTAGATGTATCGTTTTTTTTAACAACTCTGTATTTAAGTTGTTTTGTTGCATGCATACAAGGGGATTTGTCTGATTGACGTTAATATTTTTTTCTAAAAGAAGCAATGCTTCTTCAATAAGATTTTGCTCTTCGGGATGGTTGAAAAAGATATGAGCAGCTTTTTCATAACGAGCGGCATGAAGTTGATCTATATAATATTGAGCTATTTTATTATTTGTTTGATTTTTATAATACAAACTGATCATGAGAAGAATTATTTCCGGTTTTTTAGTTGTTTGTTTTTGCGCATGCATGAGAGGGGCGCAATAAGGTAGTAGTTGGCAATAGAGATGAGAATCTGCAAAACTTACTATTTCGGAAAATTCAGCACCGGGTATATTGTGTTCCCGGTACGGTTGTTTGTTGATGAATTGTAAAATGATATTGATAAGATGTGTGAATTTGTATAAATCAGTGGTTGATTCTTGTTCTTGATGCGCAAGAATCTTTAAAAGTTCATTATCTTGTTGATTATTGCGATATTTCATTGCTTGTATCACATGATTAAATGATTGTATAGGATCATTGTTATCATTATAGGCGCTTGAGAGGAGCATATGGAATTTTGTTTTTAGATTCGTTATGTTTTTTACAAAATTTGGGTTTAATTTTTTTTGTTCGAGACAGGCAAGATGTTCGAATCCATTGTTGATTAGGCCAATTATTTGATCTGCATTTGTAGAGGATAAATCTTTATTATATTGTTTTGTGTTTGGTAATTGTTCATGAGGGTTTTCCATAAAGGAGCAAAGGTAGGAGATGTTTTTTAAAGAATACGTTTGATTATTTGCTATATAACTTTCAAAAATATGTTGAAAAAAATCCGGATGAATTTTATTGTTTAAAAGAGTTATTTGAGAGTTTTTTGAGTAATATTCATGTGCTTTGGACCAGTTGTTATCATAAAAATAAAGTTCAGCTAATATGATATATAAATCAGTTAAGTGAGATTCGTTTGTTTCTATGCTTGATGCTTTTTCTAAGGCATTTATTACCGAAGTATAGAAAGGTTCTTGAGGTATTTTTGATAATATTTCAGATGGGTTCTGTTGATTTCTGATATAGTGAATAAATTTTTTTGCAGCTTCATTTATAGTCAGATCAGGATCTGTGTAGTTAAGAAGAAATTGGCATGTTTCTTGAATATAAAAATCGTCACAGTTTTTATTTTTCAGAAGATTGAGAATAGCATTTTTTGCAATAGACGTGTTTTCTGCTTTTGCAATAGACGAGTTTTCTGCTTGAAGATATCGGCATAATTGTAGCACGTAAGAGATATTAGGGCAGCTTGTGTTGATGGTGTTTATGATTTTTTTTTTTAATGTCTCGGGAGTATTAATAGGTACGTTACTGTTTGAAAGAGTTAATAAAAAATTAAATAATTGCAAAGCACACGAAGTGTGTGAATTTTCAATTATTTTTTGATTTTGCGGTATTGTAGATGACATTATACAGCGTTCAAATAATCGTGTAGTTAACCGTAGTTGTGCTTCTTGATGGCCTTCGAAAGACATCTTGCTAAGAATATCGATCATTGTTTCTTTTGCTGCATGTTTCTCTGGATAGATACGTGGAGAGCTGGTACCTATTGCAAAAAAATTAATATATTTCTTGTCATAAGTTTCAATTATTGCGTTATATTTTTCTGTGCGATATAAGTGGCGTAAGTGCTGAGCAAAAGTATTGGATTTTTCTGCTATCTTTTGAGTATCTTCTCTTAACATTGCAGAGAGAGAATGAGTAAAACTAAAAAAAAATAATAAGATAGTTAAAATAAGCATAAGAATATCGCTCGGTTTTATTTTTTATGTGTATTAAATTGTTATTTTACATTGTAGTATATAGAATTAATATAATTTTAAAAGATGAATAAAGCAAGATAAGTAATGATTGATAATATTTACTTTCTTTGATAAATAAAATTTCAAATGAGTAATGTTTTTTCAGGATAGTCAAAATAGTTTTTTTAAATTATGCTTTTATAAAATAGGTTTTGTGTTTGAATTTAAAGGGTATTCATGATTGATCTTACACTGCTTCGAGAAAACCCTGAACGCATTATAGCCGCGCTCAGTAAAAAAGATCCTCATTATAATATAATAGAGCTTATTCGATTAGATAAAGAGCTACGCGCTCTTAAAAATGATGTTGAATTGTTGCGTTGTGCCAAAAATGAACTTGCCAAACAAGGCAGATTGGGTATTACTCAAGAATTGCGTGAGCAATCGATAGCGTTTAACGCTCAGATTAAAGACAAGCAACAGGTGCTTGAGGTATTAGAACATGATTTTAATGAACATTATTTGTCATGTCCTAATGTTTTGTTTGATGAAGTTCCTGTTGGCAATAAAGAGGAAAATGTTGTTGTAAGTATGTTTGGTCAAAAACCGACATTTTCTTTTGTGCCAAAAAATCATCTTGAACTTGGTGAAAAACTAGGATGGCTTGATTTTGAAACAGCTGCAAAAATAGGTGCTGCAAGTCTTTCTTTATATAAAGGCGATGGAGTTGCGTTACTGTTTTCTTTAGCAATGTTTATGCTTAAGCACAATAAAAAGCATGGTTTTAGTTTTGTGCTGCCGTCTCTTTTTGTTAATGAAAAATCATTAGAAACAACGGGAAATTTTCCTAAATTTAAAGATCAAGTTTTTGCTGTTCCCGGTGATGATTTATTCTTAACCCCTACCTCAGAAGTTAATTTGACCAATATGTACCGGGACTATATTTTTACTGCGTGCCAGTTGCCGCTACGCATGACGGCATTTACTAGTTGTTTTAGACGAGAAGGTGGGGCGTATGGTTCTAGTGAGCGTGGTATTATTCGTATGCGTCAATTTGAAAAGGTAGAGATAGTTTCGATGTGTGTTCCTGAAGATTCTGAGAGCGAACATCAACGTATGTTAGCATGTGCAGAAGGTATTTTACAAGCACTTGGATTGCATTATAGAGTTGTGCTTCTTGCAGGTCAAGATGCGTCCTGGGCTTCTGCTAAAACATATGATATAGAAATTTGGTGTCCTGGACAAAATGAATATAAAGAGGTTTCATCGATTAGTAATTGTACTGATTTTCAGGCACGTCGAGGGATGATTCGTTTTAAAGATAAGCCTGAAAGTAAAACGCAGCTTGTGCACACCTTAAATGGTTCTTCTTTAGCATTGCCACGATTAATGGTAGCGTTGATGGAAACTTATCAGCAACCTGATGGAAGCATTATTATTCCAGAGATATTGCAGAAAGAAGGGTTGTTTTAAACTTTTTCTGATGAAATAGGATGTTATGGTAGAAAAAAAGAATTTAATATCACCTGAAATTGCATCTAAGATAAAGCAATTAGAAATTTTTACGCGACGATTACTTAATGGATCATTGGTAGGCGATAGCCGTTCAGCGGTAAAAGGAAGTGGTTTTGAGTTTGATCAAATTCGTGGCTATGCATTTGGTGATGATATTAGGTTTATTGATTGGAAAGCATCGGCACGCAGTGATAAGCTTTTGGTAAAACAATATATTGAAGAGCGAAGCCGGACGGTGTTTTTGGTGGTAGATGTTTCTTTATCAAGTATTTTTGGTTCAGGATTGCATAATAAAAATAGTCGTATTATTGAACTTGCAAGTGTGTTAGCTTTAGTTGCTCAGCATGGTAAAGACCATGTAGGGCTTGTATTATTTTCAGATGAAATAGAACAATACATACCTGCAGGGAGCAGTTTGCATCATATTCATCGTATTATAGAGCAGATGTTAAGTTTTAAACCTAAACAATCAAAAACTGATATATCAAGAGCATTACAGCATCTTCTTTCTCTTAAAAAAAGTGATGCCATTGTTTTTCTTATTTCTGATTTTATTGATGATAGATTAGATACCTATTTAGCTCAAGTATCACGGAAATATGATTTGATAGCAGTTCGTTGTTTGGATGCAAATGAGAAAGCCATTCCTTCTGTTGGTTTTATTACCGTAGAAGATTTAGAAACTGGTGAACTGATTGACTTAGATTTGCGGCATAAGCGTGATAATAACGTAAGAAAATTTTTAATGTCTCGCATTGAAGAGCAAAATAAATTATTACGGCGTTGTGGGGTTGATCTTTTTGAAGTATCACCAGAAAGAACTGATTATTTATCAGAAATGGTTAAGTTTTTTAGACGACGGATGATGTATTAAAAGCCTCATTTTTTGAGGTGGTATTTTTAAAAATTATAATAAGTGTTTAAAGGAGTTCGTATCCTTCGACAAGCTCAGGACGAACGGGATTAGAATAACTGTTTGAGTTTTGAGAGTAGTTTGGAATTAGATTATAATTTGTCGAAGTTCAACAAAAAATAATTTTTTTGTGTAATTTTGTTTATATCTTAATTTGTTGTGCTCAGAACATCACGTGATTATTCTAATCCCGTTCCTCCTGATGCTTCGACCGGCTCAGCAGTAAACGCGGAGTTTATTCTGCTTGTCCACCATAGCTTTATGTGACGGTGGGAGTTTATCGAAGGGCTCAGAACATCACCTGATTATTCTAATCCCGTTCGTCCTGATGCTTCGACCGGCTCAGCAGTAAACGTGAAGTTTATCCTGAGTTTATCGCTGCGCTCAGAACATCACCTGATTATTCTAATCCCGTTCGTCCTGAGCTTGTCGAAGGATACGAACTCCTTTAAAAATTATGCTATGAATGTAAAGGTAATTATATATGAAACTAAATGAAAAAACAGGTTTGTACGAAAATTATGATTTATGGCACGTTCCGTTTTGGCAAACGGAAAAGTTTCAATTAACCGTAAAAATTATTGGTTTTTTGGTAGTACTTTCAATAATCTTTTTCTTGGTAAGAAAGTATCTCTATTATCGTAAACGAAAAAAATTACCGTTGTGGGAACAAGCTCTTTTGCAATTAAGTCATTTAAGAAAAGAGCATAAAGTTAATGTTCTGCATGGTAAAGAATTTTATTTGACAGTATCGATGTTATTAAAAGAGTATTTTCATAATCGCTTTGGGTATAATTTGATCAGTAAAACAGATGAAGAAGCGGTTGTTTACTTGCAAGAACATTATGTGGATGAGCAAAGTGTTGAAGAAATAAAAGCATTATTGCAAGGTGGTACGATTATCAAGTTTGCCAATGCTCAAGCTGCTCAAGAACAGATTGAGCGTGATTATTTAAGGGCTATTGCAATAATTAAAAAAACCGTTCCTAAAAAAAATAAGTAAAGATGGTTATTTTTGTTTTTGCTCCTAGGAAGGATCCAGAGCTTTTTTTTAATTTCCAATTGACAAATTTAGTGCTTTTGCTATGATATTAGTAATAGTATTTTATTTTTTTAGGAGATTATATGAATATAAAAAACTATATCATAAAAGTTTCACTAACAGTGTGTATGATCTTTATTGTTCCGTCTATACAGGCACGTGTTCGCCCTGAGGCTTTACTTGGAGATTTTTTAGAAAAGACACTTATAGCAGGGAGTGCGACAGGCGGTTTAGTTGGAGCTGTTATTGGAGCGTATACAAAAAAAGGTGTATCTGGAGTTGTAATAGGCAGTTTGACAGGAGGAGTGATTGGAGCAGCTGTAAGTATTCCTGTTGCAGCTATGGCCTGTGCATGTTTTTGGAGATATCAATTTTATGTACAGCGTAGGTCAGAAATTAAGGAAAATGAGCTTTTTAATTATAGTTTATAGTACTGTTTTGTGTGTTACTTTTATTAGGTGAACTCATTCAACATTCCTGATAATTTTTTTGATTTAAGGTTGTACTGTTTTTAGCACCATTCTTTATAAAAAACTTTATGAGTGATTGTTGTATAAGTTGTTCTTTTACGGTTCCTTTGTTTTGTTTATATTTTTTTTCTATTTTATCAAGCGGTGTTCGTTTATTGTTATTTAATTCATGAATTAACGTGGGATTTGCTGTAAGCAATAATTTAGCTACTTTTTTATAATCTTGGCATTTATAGTGAGGTGTGTTTAATTTAGCAAGCCGATGAAGTAGAGAATTATTATTGTTATCTTTGATGGTTGCATCGACTTTATGTTTCAGATACAAGCGGACGATTTTTGGTGAATGGCCCCAGAGTAAACATGCAAATAAGACGTTTGGTGTTGTTTTGCTGCCTTTTGTATTTAGATTAATGTTTTTTTGTTTTATAAATAATTTTGTTACAGGAAGAGTGTTACAGTTATAAAAAATTGGTATACATCTATGTTTTTGATTTGGGTTAGTATTGTTTTCAAATAATGCCTTGATCATTGAGATATCTTGATTTTGCACTGCGGTGAAAAGTAATGAATAAGACGGATAAGCATCATTTTGAGCTCCCGCATAGGTAAGAAGTAAAGCTGCAGGCCGTATTTTACCATAAGATACATCAGCATAAATTTTTCTTAACAATTTTCTCATCATGGTATTTTTTTCTTTAGGCAAATAGGGCCGGCACATTTTTCCTACTTCAATAAAGAATTCATCTGTATCATTCGGGCTTAATGATAAAGCTAGTTTAATAGTCTCAATTAAAGCTTTTTTAACAATTGAAGAGGCAATTTCGTCTTTTATAGAGGGTAACTGAAGAAGTAATTCTTTGTTGCTTTTTATAACATCACTTGGTTGAGAATGTATATATTGCGTATTCCATGTATAGGTATTTACTGTTAAAGCAAGAATGATGATAATAGATTGAAGAGTAAGAAAGTTGCTTTTCATATAATTTTTCTCAACTTTTTGGTTTATTGTACATAATTTTTTACGATATTGTAAATTTTTATGTTTATAACATAAAGTTTTTAAATTATATAGAGATTGTATTATATATTATAAAAATATAGCAACCTATTTTGTAGCGAGCTGTTGTAATTCTTTTGCAGTTTTACCACCATGATTTTTATATAATGCTATAAGATCGTGGAATATTTCATAACTATATTCTTCTTTTTTGAATTCTCTTATATGTTGGTGTGCTATATCAAGGGGTGTTTGGTGTTTATTATTTAATTCGTTAATTAATCCAGAAGCTGCATTAATTAATAAAATACCTATTTGTATAAACTCATCCTTTTTATACGAATCAGGAGTTTTTTGGGCAAGATAGTGAAGTAGGTTTGCGCCATCATTTGCTTTGATTGTTGTACTCACATGGTTATCAAGATAAAATTTAATCATTTTTTTTGGATGATTGTAAAAGAGGCATGCGTAGAGGACATGGGGGATTATTCTGCCTTGCTCATTAAGATCAACTTTGTTTTTAACAAATATTTTTATTATAGGAAGAGTTGTAACTGAAAAAAAAATTGGATTCTTAAAGCGGTCTTTTTGATTAGGATTGGTGTTCTTTTCAAATAAGGCATCAATCATTGAAGTATCCTTGTTATCTACAGCCATTTTCAATAAAGAATAATTGTCATCAGTGTTGTTTTGAGCTCCTGCATAGGTAAGAAGCAGGACAAGGCATCTTTTGTTAAAATAAGGTTCTTCATACATGGTGTTTAATAAATTTTCCATAGCAGTATTTTTTTCTTGCAAAGGATACTGTTTGCAGGATCTACCTACTTTAATACAGAATTGATCACCATCATAATCTTTATTGCTATCTTTTAATGAAAAAGTAAGGGTAATAGTATCATTTAAAGATTTAGTAGCAATTGAAGATAAGATTTCTGCTGGTAGAATAAGACCCGGTGTTTTGTCATAGTATTTGGGTAGTTGATATATTGAAGAGTGTGATCTCATATTCCAGGTAAGAGTATGTGTTGTGAAAAGACAAAAGATAAGGATTATTTTGAAAATAAGAATATTATTTTTCATGAAAAATTCCTTTGTTTGTTGTAAAAATGTGTCGTGTGTGTAGAAAATTTACTTTGTATTTTGTATTATGAAGACATATTCTGTTATTGTTGTGTATTTATCTGTTTGAGTTCGACCGCAGTTTTAGCGCCATATTCTTTAAGTAACTTAATAAAGGCTTGATGGTGTTGATACATTGTTTTGATACATTCATTTTCAAGAGCCTCGTTTGCTAGATCAAGAGGAGTTAATTCTTGATCATTTAATTGATTAAGTAATTCAGGAGCTCTTTTGATTAATAAGATAGCCGAGTTTAGGTAATTTTCATAGGTATTATTCCAAAGATATTTTCTAGCAAATAGATGAAGCAAGGAACCTTTATAATTCTTTGCTGTTGCATCTACTTTATTATTGAGATAAAAATTAAACAAATCTAATGGATAGTCGTATATTAGGCATGCGAATAAAGGATTAGGAAGGATCTCGTTTCCTGGTATCTTTAAATTGACCTTATATTCAATAAATAATTTTGCTATCTCAACTGTTTTAATAGAAAATAAAGTAGGATCCTTATACAAGGTTATTTGGTTTGGATTTGCATTATGGTGAAGTAGCGTGATAATTAGTTTGATATCAGATTTATTTACGGCTCGATATAGTAAAGGATCAGCTTTATAAGCATCATTATCAGCCCCAGTATAGGTAAGCAGTAAGGCAGCCGCTCTTCTGTTGGTATAGTTGTTATCATTCATACGTTTTAATAGCATTTTCATTGCTTTATTTTTTTCTGTAAGAGGATAATTGTGACAGGCTTTGCCGATGGTAATGAGAAATTGTTCTGTATTAAAATATTTACAGGTTGTTCGTAATAATAAAAGAGGTTTAATGATGTCCTTTAAAGGTTTTGTGGTGTCGATGCTTTGGGAAATAATAAAATGAAAAACTTTATCGGGTAGGGATAATAATTTATGATTACGATTATATTGGTCAGTGGTTAGAGAATGTTCTTTATCTTTTTCAGGATCCTTAGTTGTAGAAAAGATGGCATTTAGAAATTCAAAAAATAAAATTGAGTGATCGAACATAATTTTAAGTGAGTTATTTGATGTAGTTGGTAATGCTCTTGGCCCATCTTTTGTTACTTCTTTCCACATGCTCGATAGGTTTATATGCATTGTTAATAAAGTAATTATTATAGAAAGGTTAATAAAAGATACATTTATTTTCATGAGAAACCCCTTATCGTTTATGATGTGAAAATTATGAAAGAGCTTATCCGGAAAATTTAAAAAAATTAATTATCCCGTTTGTTCTGCCTGTCCACCTTCGCATAAAGCTATGATGGACAGGCAGAACAAACGGGATTAGAATAATCACGTAAAGTTTGGAGTTTACACCAAAATTATTGTATAAATTGATCCTCATATAACCGTTTAATTTCTTCATTGGTGGTAGCTTCTTGTGCGTTTTTATCTGAACGATAATCCATAAACCGTGGAAATCGCAGTGCATATCCAAGACTATTTGCTGTTTTGCCGGCGCTGTGTAATGGTGATAGTGTTATTTCATCAGCACGCACTCTACAAATAATTTCCGGAGTTACCCATGTATCAGGAGTTAGTTCTTTAGCGCATTGAATATTTTTGGGTTTATCATCTATTGCTAAAGAATCACATTTTTTCTTTAAGGTACGCCATTCTTCATCAGTCATTCCCGTGCCGATTTTTGCCACGGTTTGAAACATATCTAGTTGTTTATTGTATATTCCCACTAAAAATGCGCCGATACCAAAATGTGCGCGTTTTCCTTTTCCGGTGTAATACCCTAAAATAACGCAATCCAGAGTATCTTCTAAATGTCCTTCTTCTTGACGTTTTAGTTTAATCCAATTGAAGTTGCGTTTTCCGGGTTGATAAAGAGCATCAGGTCTTTTAACCATCAGCCCTTCAAGGCCTTGCGCTACCTCTGAGTAAAAATATTCTTCAAGTTCTTGAGCGGAATGTATTTTTTTATGTTGAATGGTAAAAAGATGTTCGCTTTTTACTCCATGCAATAAGTATTCTAATTGTTTGTGGCGTTCAGTGTACGGAACATTTAAATAGCTTTCATTATTAAGATAGAGCAAATCAAAAAGGAATAGCTGTAACGGAAATTCAGTGGCAGCTTCTTCTATGCCATGTTTTCTTTTGCGCTTGACTGTTTCTTGAAAGCGTAAAAAAGTATGAGAATTTTGATCATATCCAATAGCTTCACCTTCACAGATAAGATTTTGTACATTAAGTTTAAGTAATTCTTTGATGAGATCAGGAAACATTGCAGACATATCTTGTAAATTACGTGAAAAGAAATGAATTTTTGGTTTATCCTTCGAAACCTTGGGGTCCTCCTTTGCCGAGGCTTCGGAGGATAAATCAAGATGTATTTGAAGTCTAAATCCATCAAGTTTTGGTTCTGCTATGCACTCGCCTAACTTTTCAAAGATAGCTTTAGCTGTTGGTAAACGTTCAGCTGCTGCGGGTAAAATTGGTGTGCCAAGCTTTATATTCATCTGTTCAATAGCGTGTACACCATCTTTTTTGAGTGTTTTTGCTATAAGGCCTATATCGGCGCATATATTATAAGCATTTTCTAAATGAAGTCTTAATGATTTATTACCTACTTCCATCCAAGAAAGTGCATCAATAATAGTCATATCAGAAAAACCAAGTCGTAATTTGCCAATGATAATACGAGCTACAAATTTGGCAGAAAGTGGATCAAGCTGTTCAAATAGTTTTACTAAAAAAGTAGTTTTTTCTTCTTGTGATCCAGTACCACCCATTTTTTCTAAAGTACATAATGCGTGGTAAACTTCTATAACTGAAAGATCTGAATTATGTTGCCATGTATGGTTATTAAGTAGTAGGCCGATATCACCATATTCTTTCATTTTTTGGGTAATTGACTCTAAGGATATATTTAAAAATTGTGCCACAGCTTTAAGTAAATTTTTTTCTGCGATATTAAATTGTGTGCCAATATGAGGAGGATGTAATTGTCCCAGAGCGAGAGATGCTATGATTTCTGCTTCCTGTGGGCCAGCTTTTTTAAATAAATTTGCAAGAATGCGCGTGATTTCTAATCGTGCAGCAATTGGTTCAATGTCATTAAACGTCTGTGCAACTTCAATAAAATTCATAGTATCTTTCGGTGAGGGATAAAAATAATTTTTCAATAAAGTTAATGATAAGATGATAATAAGTATAATGCCAATAAAAAAAGATAAAGAGGATGTTTTATTCAACGATAAGCCCAGTACTTTTGTATATTAGGCCAGTGCGCACGAATTACCCAGAAAGTGGCAAAAAGAGAGAATAGCAAAAAGGAATTGTTTTGTGTGATATAGGCACAAAGGGGTAAAAAAATAATTGTACCAATTGATGCCATTCCAACGGTGTGAGTGATTAGTAAGATGCATGACCATATGCATAACAATATGATAGTGTGGATGGGGGCAAGTGCGGTGAGTAATCCACTCAATGTTGCAATGCCTTTTCCGCCACTGCCTTGTAAAAATATAGAACATCCATTTCCAAAGAGTAGTAATGCAGCAAAAAGACATAAATAATCGGTGGAATAGTAAGGTGTTATGGCGTAAAGAAATAAAAATGCTTTACCTGCATCAAGAAAAAAAATAAGAAAAAAATAATGAATTCCCAGAAAACGAGATACATTTGTTGCACCAATATTACCTGATCCATGCGCTCGAATGTCAGAAATTCCTTTTAATTGAGCTATAAGATAACCGGTAGGAATTGCGCCCGTCAAATAGGCAAATAATGCGGTAAGTAAGGTAAAAAACATCATGATAAGTCCTTTTAAAACTATAATTCTAGAGTATTAATAGTAGCATATTTTCTATTAAATTCGAAAGAATTATGAGCACTCATTATCTGTAATTTAATTTTGATTTTTGTATGACTTTATTTGACTAAATTTTATCTGTAATTATGATTTTATATCACATTGGCATTTTGAAATTTTACTTTAAAACAGTCAGGAATAACAGTGAAGTATGTTTATGAAAAATATTTTATTTTTTTTCTGTTTTTTATAACGATCCACTATCAACTTTATACCGGCGAAGAAATTAAGAATAAAAGAATAAGTTTAATATTTTCTGATCAAAAAACTATGGATGTAGAAGTTAGTGTTTTTGAAACGTCTGAGTTTTTTCAACCATTGCTGCATAAATTTCAAGGTCCAGGTCAGTTGTGTCTTCGATGTATCAGTTATGAAGATTTTGAAAAAATGCTTCCAGTAATGAAGTATAGTGCTGAAAATAAGATTTATAATCTTAATCTTCTGTACAAAAACAGCAAAATGTCTGAGCTCATACAATCTTTGATAACAGCAGATTATTTAGCAGTCTCTTTAGCACAGCAAATAATTATAAAAAATATAGCACAAAGATATGATTGTGATGCGATCAACAATAATTTTTCAGACAAAAAAATAAAAAAATTAAACATTTCTTTATTCGGTAGACCTCATTTATTTAAATCAATTTTATCTATGATGACAGTTTTTAACCCTGTTATAATTGAAGAAAAAATCACCGTACAGGACCAAAATGTTTTTAATCAAGATAGATGTATTCTGAGCCCAGGTAAAAAAGTTAAATATAGCCTGGTAAATGATCAGGAGACTTTAAGGCTTGTTTCTGATGATAAAATCATTTATCAATTACCACGACATAATAGCTCTTTTTACTTTCAACAAGATTGTGTTTTTGCAGCTAATGATAGCTATATGATTTGTGAAGATCTAACACAAAAGCGGAAACAGTGCGATCTGCGTTCTTGTTTTCTTATTAATTTAAAAAATCCTACACAAGTTCAATTAACCGCTACAGTTCAGACCTCGTGGGATATAACAAAAACTCCCCTATTTAATACTGATGGAACGCTGTTATTTACGGCTATTTATGATTTTAACAATAACCAGCAAGCAATATGTAATATTATTGATACTTCTTCAGGTAAATCTATAAAATCTTTTTTGTATAATGATTATATTGACGATATATTTTTTTATGCACCGAATAAATTATTTCTCTCAGGCAAAGATGTTGATAATAACACACATTCAATTACATTGATCGATATTGATAGCCCTACTATTAATGTTTTTAATGATATTCAAGTATATAAATTTAATGGGAAAGATATTATTGCTTGGTATTCTCATGATGGTGATGGCAAAGGAGAAATAACTATTGCTGTTGGCTATGCTCCATTGAAAAAAATTAAATTAGATGAATTTTTAACTAATGTTTCTATTTTTTTCAATAGAGATAACGATACTGTTTTGGTAACAGGAAAAAATTTAAACAATACAGAAGAAAAATTTGTTTTGTGTTGTGCCCAAGAAGAAAAAAGTGGAACGGTTTTTTCTGTGCAACATAGTACAACAGCAATTCAATGGAGCCCTACGGGCGATTATATTTTTTATGAATCGGTTGATTCTGTGAAGGGAAAGACATTTACGTTTTTTAATATTAATGATAAAACACAACATGTTTTATCGTCAGAATACTTTGCCAATAATGAGCCGCAAAGTTTTTTGGTTCATCCTTTACATGATATTGTTTATTTTGTAACTGATACAAAATTATATATATACAATATGCGTAAAAAAACAATTGTAGCAGATCATAAAATATATAATATAAATTTTAGAAGATCCTTAATTTATGATAAAAAATTGCTTTATTTTCACTCAAATAAGACATCTATAACAATTATTAATGCAATAACTGGCTGTATAGTCTTTTCTTTTGAAGGATATAACAGTGATTTATTATTGGAAACAATAAAATTAAATTATGAAGATAATAAAATTATATTTACCAATAACGATGGTAAATTATTAAAGGTAATTAGTATAAAGTCTTCTGATTCTTTGGATACTAACTACCGTGACCAATTATTAAAAATAAATAATGGGCTAGCAAATAACGATGATAAATCATTAAAAATAGTTAGTATAAATTTTTCTGATTCTTGGATAGCAAATTATACAACAAATATTATTATTGTAAATGTTTGTTTATTAGGGAGTTTTCTCATTAAGAATCTTTATGAATTTATTCGTATATAGAGTAAATCTATTTCCAATATTTATTGTTTTCTAATATTTCTTTTTTATACATTTGTTACGCCAATCAAATAGCCAAAGCATGCTAGAGTATTCCTAGTAGCATGCTTTTGTGTTAAATTCCAAAGGATTGTTGTTGGAGTATGCTTGTTAAAAATGAAAAATAAGGAAAAAATAGAATGAAAAACATTGTATTAATGTTAGTTTTGATAGTTAACAATTCCTATGTATGCAGTATGGAAGTTGCTCAATCGTCGATTATTTTGGGTACAACAAAAATTAATGCAAATCAAGGTTATTGTTATCAAGCAGAGCGTAAAGTGGATTTTATTGTTATAGAAAAAAATTATCAGCAATTTTTAAAAAGCAAAGCTATTGAAGTGGTAGAGCCACGTGGTCTAAAATATGATGAAGGAGAAGTACAGCAACAAGCAGCTTTCAGTGATTTGTCTTTGTACTATGATAATGTTTTGGCTCTGGGGTTAAAGCAAGAATTGGATAAAAAAGATACAGGTAAAAGTATAGCTTTTGATATACTTGCCGTAAAAATGGGTTTTCCGGAACCCTTAGCTATAGCGGTTGCAATAGAGAGAATTTATGCTTTTATAGAAAAACATCCCTATGCGTATTCTTGTATAGAATTATTTCTTGCTACAACAGGTCAATTGAAATTTTGTAATGACTTGTTATACGATATAGTATCCAAACCGGTAAAAAAATCGATCTGAATTTATTAACAATGAAAAAGCGGATGATTCTTATTAGACTTTTTATTCAGTGTTTGTTATAAACAAAGACGAAAAAGTTTATCATTGGTGTTATAAGGGAGATAATGAAAAGAAGTATAGTAATAATACTATGTTTAGGTGTTGTGTTTTTGCAGGGAATGGAAAATAATTGCTATTCTACATCTTTTTGTGAGGCAGAAATTTTTTTAGTACAAAAATCTTTATGTTATGTTGATTCAAGGGCGGCAATTGTTGTTGAAGGTAAAAACTGGCATTCAAGTTTTAAAATGTCTGTTCATAAAGATAATTCCGCTATAGGAACTATACAACATATACGCTCTAAAAAAGCTACTATTCGGGATATTTGTCTTGGAGGTAAACCAATAAGCACTAAAATAAATAAACCATTGATGTTAATTACAGAACCAATAGTTAAAAAGATGGATAATGGTGTATTTAAATATGAGATAAATGGAGAATGTTTTGATGGAGATAATCCGCTAAAAAGAGAATTAATTGATTTGGAATTGTATTATGGTGCTCTATTAAAAGAAGCCTTAAAAGAATTAAAAGTATTATCCTTAGAAAAAAGTGTTGCCTTCTCTCCGGTAAGTGTCAACTTGGGATTTTCTCCAGATGAAATAATGAGTACTACGGTGAAATCTGTTATTGATTTTATAAAAAATAATAAAAATAGTAAAAATAAATCTGAGTATAAAAAAATATTCTTATATATACTAAATGAATCTGACTGGAAGAAATATCAAGTGCGATTTACTCGTGCAATTCTCCAGGAGCATAAAGACGTTCTTAATCTTTTGTGTCATGGTGAAATCTATTAAAAGTAAAGAATTTATTATGAAACTTTTATCAGAAGAAAAAAATATAGCATTGTCTCCTTTAAGTAATCAGCTGGGATTTCCAGAAAAAGAAGGAGTTTTTACGACAATGAAAGCGATTATTGATTACATAATAAACAATAAAAATAATCAGGTTACTACGTATAAAAATATATTTTTATACGTAGTAAATCTTTCGGAATTTAATTTGTATAAAGAACAGTTAACTTATGAACTGATAAAGTAATATGAACCAGTGGAGAGCATGTTCTGTGGTAATGGTTTGATATGAAAATAAATAATTTATTAACCCCCGGCTTGTAAAAGGTCGGGGGTTAATAAATTATTTATAATTTTTTAAAAATTCTTTCATAAATATAATAAAGTAATTGTAGGCGCTGATGATTGATAATCCTGTAGCGAGTATTAATGATAATAGTTCTGCTTCATTCCAGTATGATGTGCATGTATCATACGCATGATAAGGATTTATTATAACGATGGTTAAACAAATAATTTGTAAACATGTTTTAAGTTTACCCCAGCTCGATACCCTGATAGAAAAATTATTTTCAAGGGCTATATGTCTAAGAGTCATGATGAAAAATTCACGCCCAATCCAAATAATTGCCCAAAAAAAATAAAGTTTGTGGGTTGTAACCAGTGCAATGAGTGTTGAATAAAGTAAAAATTTATCGGCAACGTGATCAAGCATAGCACCGGTGGTAGTGACTTGTTGGTATTTACGTGCTAAGTAGCCATCAAAAAAATCAGTTAAACCTAATAAAAAAAATAAAGTAGCTAAAAAGCAGTTAAGCCAAAAAAGATTGTATGGTAATAAATGGACAAGAAAGAAAGGTAAAATTAACGTAGAACCTATTAGCCTAATAAAAGTTAAAATCATCGGAAGAGAAAGTTTTGTGTTCGTCATGTAATTTTCCTATAATTTCTGGTAGCGGCGCAGGGATTTGAACCCCGGACCTACGGATTATGATTCCGCCGCTCTAACCAACTGAGCTACGCCGCCACTAATTTCAGATTTTATAGATATACGCTTTCTAGTGTAACATTAAATAGAAAGCTTTTGAATACTAAAGTTATTTAAAATAAATTTAAAGAACGATCTTAAGAAAAATAAGGTTGCTATTAATGTTGCAATGATTCCCAACATAAGAGTTACTGCAAATCCTTGTATTGGTCCTGATCCTAAATTGTATAAAACCATTCCACTAATAAAGGTAGTAATATTACCGTCTAAAATTACACTCATAGCGCCAGAAAATCCAGTATCTACCGCATTTTTAACACTGTTGCCTTTTGCAAGTTCTTCTTTAATACGTTCAAAAATTAAAATCGATGCGTCAATAGCCATACCAATAGTAAGCGTTATTCCCGCGATACCAGGTAGCGTTAATGTTGCACGCATCCATGCAAGGCCGATTAGTATAAAAATTAAATTATATACAAGAGCTAAGAACGCTAATAAACCACACCATTTATAGTAATAGACGCTGAATAATAATACAAGAGCAAAACCACCAAGGCAAGAATATAAACCATTTTTAATAGATTCAGCACCAAGAGAAGGTCCAATTTGCCGTTCTTCTTCAAATGTTACCGGAGCAACAAATGATCCTGATTTAAGCAGATAGGCTAATTTTTTTACTTCTGTACTAGTGAATCTTCCTTCAATGTATCCAGATCCACGGATAGCGGTGTTTATTTTTGGAGCAGATATAACTTCTCCATCAAGAACTATCGCTAGTTGACGGCCATTATTTTTACTGGTGAGTTCGTAAAACTTTTCAGCTCCTTCTTCATTGAGTGAAAATTGTACCACTGGTTCTACCCCAGTTTTTCCGCCCATCCCTGGTCGTGCATCGGAAAGCATATTACCCGTTACTTTTGCATATTTTTGTACAACATAGTAATAAGAAACGCGTCCTTGTTCACGTTCTCCTGGTAAAATTTCTAAATCATCAGGTAATTCATCATCATATTCAAGTAATAGTTCTGATTCACTACTACCCATTTTTTCAACTATTTTAAATTCAAGAAGTGCTGCGCGGCCAATTCTCTCTTTTGCTTCTTGTGGATCTGATACATCAGGAAGCTCAATGATAATTTCTTTTTCTCCCTGTTTAGCAATAGCAATTTCAGCAACGCTAAACTTATCAAGACGCGTACGTAATACTTCTATATTGCGTAATACCGCATCTTCTTTTATTCGCTTTTCCATGTTTTCAGAAAATTTAAACGTAATAACATTTCTTTCGACCGTTTGAATAAGGTCGCGTTCATTAGTTTTTAAAATACGAATAGCATCTTGAGCTTGCTGTTGTGTTTCAAAAGTAAGAATTATGGTTTGATTTTGAATTGTTTTCGAAACAATGGAAATAGACTTGTCTTGCTTTAATTTAGCAGTTATTGCTTGAAGTTTTCTGGTAAGTTCTATCTCAAGAGCAACATTAGTTTTCACTTCCAGTGTTAAATATGTTCCTCCAACAAGATCAATACCAAAACGTAATGATTTGCGTAATGGATATAAAAAAAACATACCAATGGCACATACTATTAACCAAATCATCAACTCAGAACTAGCAATACTTTTTGCTGATTTCATCGAATAACTCCTTAAAAGACTCTAAATGCTTCTCTCTTTTTTTATGTCAAAATAGATTAATAAAAACCCTTACTTTGCTTTTATAAAGCTAGCAAGGTCATACTTCTTAAATTTTTTTCGTATGGTTTGCCATACGAAGCTTTAGCGAAGTATGGTGCCAGAGAGGGGACTCGAACCCCTATGGGATTTCTCCCACAGCCACCTCAAGGCTGCGTGTCTGCCAATTTCACCACCCCGGCAATGAACTATAATAAGAATGTTTTTAGTATAGCGATAAATTGTTTATTATCAATCTTTTTTAGCCCAACCAAAATGGTTGAGCTAAAATTTAAAAAATAAGTAATAATGATCACGATGATTTATTTTCCAAAAATAAGATCATAAGGCATACGAATGAAGGAAAAAATTATATTAAAAAAGTTTGTTACTCCCGAAGAGATCCATCCAAACCACCCTACAGGTCGTTTTGGTTTAGCTGCTTTTTCTTCACTCTCATCATCTTGATCTGTTTGAGGAGTTTGTTCTTCTACTTTAAGTAGTTCAGATTGTCTTTTGAAGCTAACGCCTTTTTCTTTGAGAGATTTTATTTGATTTTGTATTCGAGTAATATGTTTTGTTGTTTCATTAATAAGCGTGGTAAAGTGTTTGAGAAAATCTTGTTCTATGTAATTGCTTATATTTTTTATGTTACGAGCCGTTCCTTCTATCATATAATAGAGTTCGCGTGCTTTAGTGTCATCTAATATGCGAGCAATTTCTCTAAAGTTTTGCCATGCTTGTTCTTCATATTGTCTTACACGGTTGATTTGATTCATGAGCGTACCTAAAGCTTCATCAATGGCACGGTCAAGACTTGTTACTGATTCAATATCAACTTGTAGTTGTTTGAGTGCGTCTTCTTCTGTAACAATCACTTCATAAAGCATATGTTCTTGTTCAGTAAGTCCATTTTGCTGATCACGTTTTTTTTCAAGAAATTCAATAAGTTCACCGAGAATTACTTGTAGTTCTCCCTGTCCAATACCAATGTTAAGATAAAAAGGTTCAAGGATATTTCTATCTAGTTCATTTCGTTTAACAAAAAATGTAGTACGCGATTCCCATACTGCATCAACAAGGGTGCGTATTTTTTCATACCGCTCTTCAGCTCGCTCCCACCATATACGTTTAAATAACCAGTTTCCTTGTGGATTTGCAAGAGATAGAGTATTGATACCTGAATCTTTTAGTTCTTCGGGAGATGCTTCGGGAATAATCAAAGCATCATCTGCAACCGGTTCTGGTTCACGAGGTAATACAATAGCAGTTGGTACAACAGTAGATGGTTGAGCAGGTGTTGATGGTGATTGTTGATCTGGTGCATTATTCATTGATGATGAGTCTGGCAACGGTTCATTGGGAAATGTATCACCTGAAGATGGTTGTTGCGCAGGTGTTGAAGATGCTTGTTGATCTGGTGGATTATTCATTGAAGATGAGTCTGGCAACGGTTCATTGGGAAATGTGTCACCTGGAGATGGTTGCACAGGAGTTGAAGGTACTTGTTGATCTGGTGGATTATTAATTGAAGATGAGTCTGGTAATGGTTCATTGGGAAATGTGTCACCTGAAGATGGTTGTTGCGCAGGTGTTGATGGTGATTGTTGATCTGGTGGATTATTAATTGAAGATGAGTCTGGTAATGGTTCATTGGGAAATGTATCACCTGAAGATGATTGTTCTGTTTGCTTTGTTGGTTGTGGAGATTCTTGAGAAAAAATACATCCAGATATAACAGTGAGTATGGTGGTTATGAGAAGTATACGCATAATAATAGTCTCCTTTTTTTATTTTTAAAGAGATTCAGAAAGTTCTTCTATTTCATTCATTAAAGCGTTAGATAATTCTTCAGCATCGGGTGAAGTATAACTCCATTTGACTCCACTTTCTACTTTAGTAAGTACTGATTTATCGCATTTGATATCGATAATATCAATACGCACTACGTTCATAAAAGGATGAACAATTGATGGTGCTCGTACAACTCCCGCTCGGCCTAAAACACTGTATGCAACATTGCCTTCGTCAAGAAAGCAAATCATGACTTTTTTTTGCCATACCATGTTATGATATCCGGTATGATCTTTGTGAATAGTAAGTAAAATACTTTCAAGGCCCTTAGCAGCAACGCATTGAACAGGAGTTGTGTTAGGTAATCCTTTTTCTGAGAATGTTGCAAGAACCCCTACTGTTTTTCCTTTTTTTAAAACTGCCAATAAATCTTCTGGTAATTTTACGCCAACATGTTTTGCCATGAATACCCTAACTTGTGTAAATAAGTATTATAAATATTTATATATAGTCCATTTTTAAAGAAAAAATGGTGTTTTATAGAGAAAGCCTTGTTATAATTTCATTTTCTACGACCAATCCTGCAGGAGTTAGCTGTAGATAACCATTGTTTTCTGTAATTAAATTTTTTTGTCGTAGTATGTCAATTGTTAATCTAATTTTTTCTTTTTGCTCATTATTTAAATCTGCACTGATCTCTTGCCAGCAAACCCCCTTTATTCTTCTGAGTCCAAGCATAATTTTTTCAGTATATATCTGGTTTTTGGTAATTGTTTCGGTAAATGCCGGTTCATATTTATTTTGTTCTATGTTTTCCAAGTATTTAATAAGGTTTTTTTCATTTTGTAAGCGGGAGTTTCCATCAAATGAACAGGCGCCGAGACCAAATCCACGGTATGGATTACGTTCCCAGTAGGTAGTGTTATGTCGTGATTCCCAATAAAGAGTATTACTTGAAGATTGTTTTTTGAGACGAGCAAAACTAGAAACTTCATATTGATTAAACCCATGTTGTGCAAGAAATTCACATGACCAATAGTATGTATTCACTACATCATCATCACACGGCAAGGTAACTTTATTTGTTTTAACATTAAAAAACAAAGGAGTACTATCATGGACTTCCAAGACATACATTGATAGATGAGTGATATTCCATGTAACTATTTTTGCTAATAACTCCTTCCATTCAATAATACTAACACCAGGTAAGCCCAAAATGATATCTACAGAGATGTTATCAAAATAGTGAGGTGCTTTATCAAGCAAAGAATAAACATCAGTAGCTTTTTGCAAGCGATTTAATTTTTGAAGTACTGCGTCATTGAGGCTTTGTACGCCAATGCTTATACGATTAATACCTAATCGTTTCCATAAAGGTAATTGTTCAGGTCGTACTGTTCCCGGATTAACTTCAAGAGTTATTTCAGTGTTTTCATCAAAAATAAAAAATTCTTTGAGTGTCTGAAACATATCAGTTAGTAAATGGTCAGGGTATGTGCTGGGTGTTCCTCCGCCAAAATAAATCGTATCTAAAGGTAGTTTCTTTATATAATGATTACCAAATGTTTTAATTTCTTTAATTAAAGCATTATGATATCGTTCCATAAAAGGATCGTGTGATGCCAATGCTACAAAAGGGCAATAATGGCAACGATAGGGACAAAACGGCCAATGAATGTATAAGGACCGTGTATTTGCTGTAATGTCATAATTCATAAGTATCCGTTTAGGTGAAATTGGCTAAAAGCAATACATTTTATTGTATCATAGGCGCTGTTATACAGCAAATTGTATTAAAAAGTTAAAGTTTTTTGGTTGTATTTGATTCTTTTTTACACCATATATAGTATAGACTTTAGAGTTTTTATTGTGTTAGGGGTTAAAAATGCCGTCATTATATAGTAAGAAATAAGAGTATATGTAGTGTATAAAAATAGAGTAATAATAATTATTGTTTTAATGATAATATCTTTTTTTATTGTTCGAAAAGGTACAGTATTAGGGGTATCTTTTAGTGAATCAATGGCTTGTTTGTTATATCCTTTACTGCGTG
>Ga0070665_100001518_pt1 | contig 26902 bp, 22 predicted proteins | sample KBSS13metaG_FD_65862 | JGI IMG/M metagenome (GOLD analysis project Ga0070665, IMG submission 65862) | Switchgrass rhizosphere microbial communities from Kellogg Biological Station, Michigan, USA - KBS S1-3 metaG | ecosystem: Host-associated > Plants > Roots > Rhizosphere > Soil ... | reverse complement strand
TTCTGCGCCGTGGCCGCGTTGCCCCACCAGGTCTTCTGCAGGCTGACGAAGAACTTGTCGTAGTTCTGCCAGTAGCTCAACTGGTTGGGCCGCAGGGGCTTGAACGCATGGGACGTGATGTACTGCTTGTAGTCCTGGATCTTCTCGCCGGGCAGGCTGAGATAGCCGGGTAACAGGTCGGACATCAGCCCGAGGTCCGTGAGGCCCTGGATGTTCGAGTGGCCCCGCAACGCGTTCATGCCGCCGCCGGCGACGCCGATGTTGCCCAACAGCAGCTGCACCATCGCGCCCTGGCGGATCATCTGCGACCCGACCGAATGTTGCGTCCAGCCCAGGGCGTACATGATGGTCATGGCCCGGGTCGGCGTCGCCGTGGAAGCCATCATTTCGCAGATCTGCAGGAACTTGTCCTGCGGGGTACCACAGACGCGCGCGACCATCTCCGGTGTGTACCGCGCGTAGTGCTGCTTCATGAGCTGATAGACACAGCGCGGATGGGCAAGCGAGGGGTCTGACTTGACGTAGCCGTCCGCACCCATCTCGTAGTCCCAGGTCGACCGGTTGTAGTTGCGATGCTCCTGGTCGTAGCCGGAGTAGATCCCGTCGTTGAAGGCAAAGTCCTCGCGGACGATGAACGTGAGATCCGTGTAGGCCTCGACGTATCCGTGTTGGATCTTGTCCTTCGCCAGCAGGTAATTGACGACGCCGCCCATGAACACGATGTCGGTTCCGGTGCGGATCGGTGCATAGACGTCCGCGACCGAGGCCGTGCGTGTAAAGCGCGGGTCTACGACGATCAGCCGCGCTTTGTTGTGCGCTTTCGCTTCAGTGACCCACTTGAACCCGCACGGGTGCGCCTCGGCGGCGTTGCCACCCATGACCAGGACCACGTCGGCATTCTTGATGTCGACCCAGTGATTCGTCATCGCTCCACGGCCAAACGTCGGGGCAAGACCTGCCACCGTCGGACCGTGTCAGACACGCGCCTGGTTATCGAATGCCAGTATTCCGAGACTGCGGATGACCTTGTGCGTGAGGTAGCCGACCTCGTTGCTCGAAGCGGAGGCCGCCAGCATGCTCATCGTCAGCCAGCGGTTGACCGTGAGCCCCTCCGGCGTCTTTGCCTGGAAGTTCGCATCGCGATCGGCTTTCATGAGCTTCGCGATCCGCCCGAGAGCGTCGTCCCACGAAATCCGCTCCCAGTGATCGGAACCGGGGGCGCGGTACTCGGGATACCGCAGGCGGCTCGGACTATGAATGAAGTCGAGCAGACCCGCGCCCTTGGGGCACAGCGTGCCACGGTTCACCGGGTGATCCGGATCGCCCTCGATATGGATGATGCTTGCCTGGGCATTCTTAGCCGTGTCCCCCAGTCCGTACATGAGGATGCCGCAGGCGACGGCACAGTAGGGACAGGTGTTACGGGTCTCGGTGGCGCGAGCGAGCTTGAACTCCCTGACTTCGGCGAGCGCGACCGACGGGGAGAACCCCATCAGTGCCAGGCTCGATCCGGCCAGGGTCGCGCCCGTCACCGCCAGGAAATGGCGCCGGGTGATATCGGCCATACCCATCCTCCTGCTGTGCTTGAGTTGTTGGAGTTTAACGCGCGTTCAGCATAAACCACTTGTACGTTACTGCGCTTGCAGCATCCCGTCGATCGCAAAGCGGCAACCCTACCCCGTGGCAAACCCGCAGTGCGGCAAGGCCTTGCCACCCCTGAGACGCATTGCACAAAAACAAACGTCCGCCTTTGAGCTACGCGCACAGCGACCGATACCTAGGTCGTGGGTGCAGTACTTGCAACATATTAGAAAGCCGTCGGAAGTCCGACGTCTACTGAAACTTAGGTCTTTGGGGTCAGTCATGCTCGAGAACAGTTTGCAATTGAATAGCCTGGGCGAAGCAGGCAGCTCATCCACGGGAAGCGCCAGCGGCAGCCGAGCCCCCGGTGGCAAGGTCAAGCACGATTCACGCGGCAACGCCGTGTGGGACTGGGGAGTGGCCACCGGTGTGTTCGCCCGCATCAAGTCCACCGAGCTGCTGAGCATGCTCGAGAATCCGACGTTGGCGTTGGAAGGCGAGTGCACGGTCGCCGCGGGTGATTGGGCTGGAGATCCGTACAACCGCCGCTGATTGATTCAGATTTAGTGGGCGCGTCTCGCAGCCGCGTGCCAAACCAACACGCTGCACGCCAGGTCGGCACTGCGCCGACCTGAGCCTCGGTCTGAAGCGCAGATTGGCGTTGAGGCCGTGATGCCGGTCCAGTAAGCTCCCTACAGTTCGAAACAACACGACGAGTCGGGCGCGATCCCAACAGCACGCGCCAGCGAAGCGTTGCAAGGGAGCAAGGGGATGCGTGCATCGATTTACGGATGGGTAACGGCGCTGTCATGTGTGTCTGCCGCGTCGCTGGCAGCGACGCCACTGCCCAGTTTCAACAGCATCGAGATCAGCTCGCTGGCCGGCCCGCAGGGGAACGTCAGCGCGGTAGCGCTGAACGACCAGGGCGACATCGTCGGCTCATCGCAAAAGTCCGCCGGCAGTAGCGGCACTTCCACTCCCTTCGTCTACTATCGCGCCAGCCGCTCGGAAGTCGCTTTCGACGGCTACCTCGTCGGGACCATCAACGATGCCGACAAGATCGCTGGCAGCGTGGTCAATCCCACCGCGGGTCCGGAGGCCGTCGTCTGGTCGAAGAGCGGTGGCGTCCAGGTATTGCCATCCGAGCAGTTCGCGATCGCCAGCGCCATCAGCAACGATGGCGATGTGGCCGGTAATATCGACAACGGTCACGCAGACAACCTCGCCGTCATGTGGAGCTCGCGGCCGTCTCTCCACATGACCGTCCTCGGCGTGCTCTGGGTGAACCCCCAGCTCCCCGATTACTCCACGAGTACTGCAACCGCCATCAATGGATTGAGCCACATCACCGGCTCATCGATCGTCGGCAAGGGCACCGATCCCAACACTGCCGTGATGCTTGGCATGCACGCGTTCTTGTACAAGGCGGGAAAAATGACGGACCTCGGCGCGCTGGCGCTGGCGGGTAACGGCACGGACGACAGCGAAGGTAACGCTATAAACAACTTCGACCAGGTGGTGGGCGTCTCGACGACCGCCATACCCGCGCGGAACAGCCTCGGGCAGGCCTGTTCGAGCTGCGGCGTCGCCAGTCACGCTTTCCTCTGGAGCGCCGGGAAAATGAAGGACCTGGGCAATCTCGCCGCGCTCCCGGGCTGGGACAGCCAGGCGGACAGCATCAACGACAGTGGGGAGATCGTAGGCTGGTCCGACTCGCTCGTCGGCGGCAGCTCCACCCACAGGGCGTTCCTGTACTCGGGTGGCAAGATGTGGAATCTGCAGTTTTACATCTATGACCGCGATCCGAATGTCCGCTTGACGGAAGCGGTGGGCATCAATTGCGCGGGCTCGATCGTGGCGAACGGCTTCAACATCAAGTCGCCGGATGTGAGCCGGGTTTACCTACTCACTCCGCGGGGACCGGCGCGGCCGCAGTGTACATTGGCGCACCTGTAGAACCCGCTGCGCCTAATCGTCGTAGGGCTTGCGCTCGGGTCCGGGCCGCTTGGCGAGCTTGCGTTGCAAAGAGCGGCGATGCATTCCCAGGAGGCGGGCGGCCGCGGAGACGTTGCCGTTGGTTTCCGCGAGAGCCTGGTGAATGTGCTCCCATTCCAACCGGCTCAGCGGAATCATGGTCTGGGGCTCCTCCGGTGGCGCTTCGGCCGTCGCAGAGAGCGTCCGCAGGATGGTATCGACCGTGGTGGGCTTCAGAAGATAGTCATCGGCCCCGCGCTTGATGGCTTCGACGGCGGTGGCGACGCTCGCATACCCGGTCATCAACACGATGCGCATCACGGGCTGTGCCTGGCGCAGTGGCTTGATCAGCTCGAGGCCGGACTCGGTGGCCAGTCGCAGATCGATCAAGGCGAAATCCAGCGGCCCCTCTCCAGCGAGGCGCAGAGCGTCGGCCGCGTTGGTCGCCGTGCTGGACTGCACGCCTCGCTTCGAAAGCGAGCGCTGCAGAGTCTGGAGATATAACGCGTCATCATCCACCAGCAGGCCTGATCTCATGTCAACACCGCCGGCAGGCTGAACTCGACGCGCACGCCACGCCCGTCGGTGCCTTGCATTGAGAGGGCGCCACCCAGGCGCTCCACGGTTGCGTGCGACAAGGCGAGCCCGATTCCCAAGCCGCCGGATTTGCTCGTCCGGTACAGGGCGGCCGGCAGGGGCGGCTGCGCCTGGTCGAAACCAACACCGTAGTCGCGGATCTCGCCCCTCAGGCCGCCTTCATCCGAGCTCAGATGCAGGTCGACACGGGCGATGCCGGCCTGCTCGCCCGCATCGGCGGCGTTGTTCAACAGGGCTTGCAACAGGTGACCGACCGCCGGATCGACTTTCTCGAAACCGGCGATCGAGCCGCTGCGATGCAGCTCGATGGCCGGGCGTACGAGCTGCCATTGCTGGATGACGTGATCCAGGTTTACACGCTCGGGAGCGCCGCTGCGGCCGTCCGAGCCCGCGGGCGCGGCCAATTGCCGGACCCGGTCGCGGCACATCTCCAAAAGAGACTGCATCGTCGCGAACTCCTCGCGCTCGGCGGCGGAGGAGGCTTCCTGCACGCGATCATCGACCATCAGCATGAGCGTGCCCAGTGGTGTATTCAACTCGTGCGCGACGGATGCCGCGTGAGTTGCCAGGGCGACGATACCTTCGTTACGCGCGAACTGCTCGCGAAGCTGGGCCACTTCGCGCTCGCTACGTCGCCAGGCAGCCGTCATGCGCGTGAAGAAAAAAACGATGACCGCCGCGGAGACGACGAAGTTGGCCAGCATGCCCACTTTGTGCAGGCCGAACGTGCCACCGAGCAGGCCGGTGACCGGTGGCAGCTCGCGACCAAACAGGGTCGAAGCGAAATAGCCGGCGCCGGAAGTCAGTGCCGCAAGCCCCATCAACCGCGGCGGTAAGGCGAGGATGGCGACGGCAATGGGGATGAGGAAGAGGGAGGCGAACGGATTCTCCATGCCCCCGCTCATTGCAATCATCCAGGTCAACGCGCCAATGTCGACCAGGATGTGCAAGCAAACCTCGATGTCGGAGGCGGTGTCGGCCGCGGCGCCATACACGCGGGCAGTGGCATAGACATTGAAAACCGCCAGCGCGGCAATGCCGGCCCACAGAGGCGACGTCTGCAGAGGGATGTGCATCACCCCGACGACCAGGCCGACCGTGAGCGCCTGGCCGACGACGGCGAGCCAGCGCAGATTGCAGAGGAGTCGCAGGAACGACAGGGAAGCTCGACGGGTCATAGGCGGCAACTTTAGCTCAGTCGCATAGGGCAGGTTAACTACATTAAAAATCAATCAGATATCGATACGATCTCGAAACGAAGTCACCAAGGGCTCAAAGCGCTGCGACACTCCGTCGCATCCCCTTCGCCCCGAACCTTCGCAACAATGGCCGTAACAGAATGATGAGCAGGGGAAACCTTTGGGCAGCGAGTTCTTTTCGAAGGTATGCGTCGGCGCGCTCTTTTGCGCGGGATCCACGGCGGCCTGGGCCTGCGCATCATGCGGCTGCACACTGAGCGCGGATGCCGCCACAGGCTATTCGGCTTCGCCGGGATTTCGCCTCACCTTCGAATATGACTACATCAACCAGGAACAGTTACGTCGTGGAACCAGCACCGCCACACCGGCCGAGGTCGTCAACAATCCCACGACGCCGGGAGCGACCGGCGGCGAGATCGAGAAGCAGACGATCAATCGCTACATCACGCTGGGACTGAGCTATACGCCCACCCCGAACTGGAATATCGACATTCTGGTTCCGTACGTGGTCCGCTCGCATACCACCTACGGCGTGCAGGACCAGCCGTATACACCCGCGCAAACCGCGCCGGACCAGATCAGCGGCGCGCGGTTCTCCGACCTGGGAGACATCAAGCTGCTCGGCAGCTGGCAGGGGCTGCTCCCCACGCACAACCTGGGACTGCAACTGGGAGTGAAGCTGCCCACGGGACACTACGGAACCGCGATCCCGTTCGACAGCGGTCCCAACACCGGCGAGCCCCTCGATGCCAGCCTGCAACCCGGCACCGGCAGCACCGACATCATTGTCGGCGCGTACTACTACCAGGCGGTCAGCCAGGACTTCGACGCATTCGTGAACGGGCAGTTCCAGAGCGCCGTGAGCCACAAGTTGAATGCGCCGGGCAATGACTTCCGTCCCGGCAACCTCGAGACCGTCAGCTTCGGCCTGCGCTACGAAGCTCATCCGGAGTGGGTTCCGCAGCTCCAGGTCAACCTGACACACAAGAGTCGCGACCAAGGCGCGCTGGCCGATTTGCCCGATACCGCGGGGACGGTGGCGTACGTCAGTCCTGGCATTACGGTGCGCGCGGCGGCCCCGCTGCATTTATTCGCGTTCGTCCAGGTTCCGGTCTACAGTAACCTCGACGGCTACCAGGTCTTCCCACGCTGGACGGCAAGCGTAGGCGGCGCTTATGCGTTCTGACATTCCAAGGTTTGACACCGCGCTCACGCGGCGCGCGGCGCTCAAACAACTCTCGGCCTTAGGTCTCGCGACCTGTGTGGTTGGAACCACGGCGCGCGCGAACGACCTGCACGTCGGCGAGCGAGCGCCACCGGCCACGCTCGTGACACTCGATGGCCAGAAGTTGTCGACCCCCGAGTTGGTCGGCAACGTGGTGATTCTGACTTTCTGGGCCACGTGGTGCTCACCGTGCCGGGACGAGTTGCCACTGCTGTCGCAGTACGCGACGGAGCATGCGAGCCAGGGGCTGCGGGTGTTGGGATTCAGCCTGGACCTGCCCGAGGAAATTGCAGGAGTGCGGCAGGTGGCCCAGTCGCTCAGCTTCCCGAACGGTTTGCTGGCCAACTCGAGCGCACCCGGCTACGGGCGGATCTGGCGTCTTCCGGTCAGCTTCACGATCGATCGGGACGGGCGCCTCGTCGATGACGGTTGGCACGACAAAAAGCCGGTGTGGACGGCGGAACGCCTGGCGAGCGTTGTAACACCTCTGTTAGCCACGCCCGGGAAAGGACCCTGAAAGGCGTTCTTACCGGGTACTGGCACTACTAGCACCCTCGGTGGGCTGCACACCTCGCGACGACATTTGCATACTCCGCGCGCTATGCGGCATCGAACGGCACGGGAAGAGGTCAACTACCAGCTCGTGGCGGACATGTATGAGCAGGTCCTGCAGCCGCTGGACTCCTCCGGCGTCGATCGCTTCTTCGCGCCGGACTACATTCAACACAGCCCCATGGCAGCCACCGGAGCGCAGGGGCTCAAAGATTTTCTCGACTGGGCCCGGGCGCGCTCACCCAACGCGCAACATCGCATCAAGCGCATGTTCGTCGACGGGGACTACGTGATCGCTCATGTCCACGTGATCATCAATCCCGGCGACCGCGGGAACGCGGTCGTCGATATTTTCCGGCTCGCCGACGGGAAGATCGCCGAGCACTGGGATGTCGGGCAGGAGGTTCCGGTCACCGCCGGAAACGACAATGGGATGTTCTAGCACCCGACGAGCGTCGCGAGATTGCGGGCACTCGCTTCATCCGCGGGAGAGAACATCAGCAGACGCAGTTGCGGCGCGGCTTCAATGGTATAGGACGTGTGCTCGAATGCGATCTCGCCAAGCTGCGGGTAGGCCTGCTTGTATACCCCCTCCGACGAGCTCGTGATCTCGGCGCTGCGCCAGTAGCTCTGGAAGTCGGGACAGACCGCGCTCAACTCCTCGATGAGGCGATCAAACGCCGGGTCGTCCGTCGACTGGCTGTAGTCGAGCCGGGCGCGGGCCAGCACGCGGCGTGCAATCTGGTCATGCTCGGTCGGCTCACGATGGAAGTCGGCTTCGGTCAACAGGATCTTCAGCAAGTTGCGGTCGCCGGCCGGGCGCAGCCCGAAGTCGGGAAAGCACCGCGGCCAGATCGGGTTCCAGGCGACGACGTCCCAGCGCCGGGTATGGATCAGCGCCGGGATGTTGAGCGCTTCCAACATCCTGCGGGTCGCGGGCCGGATCTCGTCGGCCGCCTCCGGCGCGAGCGGCGGTGGACGATGTTGGGCCAACATGAAGAGATAGTCGCGCTCGGCGGGCGAGAGGCCCAGCGCGCCGCTGAGGCGCTCGAGAACCTGGTCGCTGGGGTGTACGTCGCGGCCTTGTTCCAACCAGGTGTACCAGGTGGCACTCAGACCGGCGAGGGCGGCCACATCCTCACGCCGCAGTCCCTTGGACCGGCGGCGCTGGGCGGGGATGAGCCCCACGGCGGCCGGATTGCGGCGCGCGCGGCAGCTCTTGAGGAAGTCCGATAACTGGACGCGCTGTAAGGTGCTGCTCATTGACGCTGGGCTTAACTGGTATTGCCAATGCTAGCAGAACCCCTTGCTCTGCAACCATGGCGGGCGCGTCTTCATAATGCCCCGACGCGTCCCGCCGGACGCGACTGAGGGGGAATTCTTGGGACATCGCTTCGAGGGGAAGGTTGCCGTCGTCATGGGCGGCAATAGCGGTATCGGCCTCGCTTCCGCAAAAGCTTTCGCGCTGGAGGGGGCCCGCGTGATCCTCACCGGGCGCGACCCTGACACGCTGCGTTCTGCGGCGCAGAAAGTCGGCCACCGTGCGGTCGCACGTCGCTCGGACATTTCCAACCTGGGCGATATCGAGAGTCTGTTCGCGCAAGTCCGCGCGGACCACGGCCGGGTCGACGTCCTGTTCGTCAACGCGGGTATCGGCGCGTTCTTGCCGATCGAGGCGGTGACCGAAGCCGATTGGGACCGCGTTCAGAACACGAATCTCAAGGGCGTGTTCTTCAGCGTGCAGAAGGCTTTGCCCTTGATGTCGAAAGGCGCCTCGATCGTGCTCACCGGCTCGATCGGCGCGCTGAAAGGCATTCCCACCGGCTCAGTCTACTCGGCGAGCAAGGCTGGACTGCGGGCGCTCGGCCGCTCGTTTGCCGCGGAGCTCGTCGGGCGCGGCATCCGCGTCAACGTGGTGAGCCCCGGTCCGACGGAGACACCGATCATCAACCGCACCAGCGGGTTGCCTCCCGAGGCGATCCCGGCGCTGCGCGAGCAGATGATCGCCAACACACCGATGAAGCGCATGGGGACGCCGGAAGAGGTGGCGGAGACGGTCCTGTTCCTGGCGAGCGATGCCGCCGCTTTCGTCACCGGCATCGATTTCCTCGTGGACGGCGGCGCCGCGAGCTTCTGATTGAGTTTTGGAGGGGGACGAGCGATGTCAGATTCCGCAGCTTTGTCGGTCGCGGACCGGATTGCCATTCAGGACCTCATTGCCCGCTACGCGTGGGCACTCGACACCGGCGACGTGGATGCGTTGGTGGGCTGCTTCACGCCGGATTGTCTCGTCGTCGAGGAGGTGTTCGAGGACCCGGACCGGTGGGAGGGCCAGGAAGGCGTCCGCGAGCTGGGCGAGCATTACAAGAATTCGGCCGGATTTCCGGGCCGGCAACACCACGTCAGCCAGTCGCTCGTGGAGGGTGACAGTCAACACTGCAGCGTAAAGTCGTTTGCCTTCGTGACCGAGTGTCGCGGCGAGCCACCGTACACGCTGCGTTTTACCGGGTACTACGCTGACCGGCTGGTGAAGGTGGACGGTCAGTGGTTGTTCAGCGAACGCACGATCCGGCTCTGGGACGGCCCGGTGCTGGCCCGCTTTCCCGGCCGCGGCGAGCGTATCGCGCGCAAGCGTCCGCCCGAGCTCATCATCAAGCGGAAGTAACGCAGCATGTCAGATCACCCCTTGCCCCAGATGGCCCTTCCCCAGATGGAGTTCGCGTTCGAGGTGCGCCTGCGGTTCACGCGGGTGCAAAACATCAACGCCATGCCGACCGGCGCAGGGCGCGGCGCGGTGTATGTCGATAGCGGCGAGTTCAGCGGTCCGAACATCCGCGGCAAAGCCGTTCCCAACAGCGGCGGCGACTACGCCCTGTTCCGGCCGGACGGCGTGCTGTCCTTCGATGCCCGTTACATGTTGCAGGAAGACGATGGGACGCTGATCCTGATGCAGAACCGGGGTTTCCTCTGGGGCCGGCATCCCGACACGATGCAGAAACTGAGGGCGATGGCTTTCTCGGGCGGCGCGCCGGTGGACTCGGGAGAATACTATCTACGGGCCTCACCCAGCTTCGAAGTTGAAACCGGGCGGCATGACTGGCTCATGCGCCACGTGTTCGTCGGGTTGGGTGAGCGCAAGGCGGACGGCAACCTGGTCCGTTACTACAAGGTGTTATAAACATGACTGCACCATTTCCCGAAGCAATGGACTTTATCGGCCACAATGCGCCCTCGCGCATCGAGGCGGAGATTTACGACCTGGTGGTGGAGGGCACGCTGCCCGAGGACCTCCAGGGGGCGTGGTACCAGACCGTGCCGGACCCGCAATTTCCGCCGAAGCTCGGCTGGGACACTTTCCTGAGCGGCGACGGCATGGTCCGCATGCTCCGTTTCGAAAACGGACATGTCGATTTCAAACAGCGTTATGTACGTACCGAGCGCTGGCAAAACGAGCGCAAGGCGCGCCGCGCGCTCTATGGCGCTTACCGCAACCCCTACACGGACGATCCCAGCGTGCACGGCAAGGGACGGGGTGTCGCGAATACGACGCCGATCTTCCACGGCGGCCGCCTGTTCGCACTGAAGGAGGACAGTCGGCCCTGGGAGGTTGATCCACGCACGCTCGAGACGCTCGGCGAATGGAGTTACGAGGGTCAGTTGCGGAGTCAGACCGTCACGGCCCATCCGCGCTTCGACCCCGAGTCCGGGGAGCTCCACTTCTTCGGCTACGAGGCCTCCGGGCTCGCTTCACGCGACGTGGCGTATTGCGTGGCTGATCGCAACGGGCGACTCATCCGGGAGGACTGGTTCCAGGTGCCGTACTGTGCCCTGATGCACGATTTTGTCGTCACGAAGGAGCACGCCGTATTTCCCGGGTTCCCGATCGTCGCGGAGCTCGAGCGGCTCAAGGCTGGTGGCCCGCACTGGGCCTGGGACAGCACGAAGGAAAGTTTCATCGGCATCATGCCGCGCGGCGGGCGTGTCGACCAGATGCGTTGGTTCCGTGGGCGACCTTGCTCTGTGTTTCACTTCATCAACGGGTTCACCGAAGGTAGCAAGGTCCACGTCGACATGTGCGTGAGTGATGTGCCTGCCTTCGCCTTCATACGCGAGGCTGGCGGACTGCATGTGCAGCCCCAGGACATCCGGGGCAACCTGGTCCGCTGGACCTTCGATCTCTCCAAGCCGGGGGATACGCCGGAGGAGACCATCCTGGGACCATCCGGGGATTTCCCCCGCGTGGCCGACAAAGACCTGATGATGGATTACAACATCGCGTACTACGAGCAGCTCGACCCGACCAAGGGACCCCCGATCATCTCGGGTCCGGTGGGTGCCGGTTTCAACACCCTCTCGCGGCTCGACGTGAAGAGCGGTGCGTTGCAGAGCTTGTATGTAGGGCCCGCGCGCACGGTGCAAGAGCACGTTCACATCCCCTCCCGCAAGCCGGGCCACGAGGGATACCTGGGTTATATCGTCGACCGGCACGACGAGAACCAGGCGGAGTTCCATGTCACCGAGGCGCAGCACCTCGAGAAGGGCCCGATTGCACGCATCAAGGTGCCGATGCGATTGCGCTCCGGCGTCCACGGAAACTGGGTTCCAGCCTGAGGTACGCGATCCATGAGTACGGTAGTGACCGGCGCCTCGGGCGCCTTCGGCAAGCTGGTGACGCAGTTGCTGCTCGAGAAAATGGCTCCCTCCGAGCTCATTCTCGTGACGCGCAAGCCGCAGTCCCTGGCACACCTTGCCGCCCGCGGAGCGCAGGTCCGGTATGGTGATTTCGATGACCCGACCTCTTTGATGTCGGCATTTGCGGGCGGCAAACGCCTGCTACTGATCAGCACGCTCGATGTCGGTGAGCGCCGTCGGCGCCAACACGCCACGGCGATCGGAGCCGCGTTGGCGGCTGGCGTGCAGCACATCGTCTACACGTCCAGCGTCGGGATCCACCCCAACAGCCCTGCCTTCGTCGTTGCGGATCATTTATACACAGAGGATCTGCTGAGGAAGAGCGGGGTGGCATACACGGTCCTGCGCGATAGCCAGTACGCGGAGGTCATCGTGACCATGATCGCGCCCATTGCACTAGCCACGGGCCGCTGGACTTCGAGCGCCGGTGAAGGTCGCATGGCGTTTGTCTCGAAGAAGGATTGTGTCCGTGTTGCCGCGGCCGTGCTGACGACACCAGGGCATGAGGGCGCGATCTACGAGGTCACCGGGCCGGAGCTGCTGTCTTTCCGGGATTGTGCCGCGCTCGCCGCGAAGGTCACAGGACGGCCCATTGAATACGTCGTCGTGAGCCACGAGGAGAAACAAGCTGAGTTCGATGCGGCCGGAATTCCGCGTCGTTACGTGGAGGGCCTCGTTACGGAGCACAGTGGCCCGTGGGCAAGTGACGAGATGATGTCGTACGAGCGCGCGCTCGGTGCCGGATATTTTGCGGTCTGCTCCGGCCACGTGGAGCTCATCACAGGTCGTCCAGCGGTGTCGCTGCACGACGTGTATATCGCCAACAAAGCGGCGTTGACTGTCGGAGGTAAGGCATGAGCACGGTACAAGAGCGCCCGCGAGAGCTGCTCATCGGCGGAAAATGGCGTCCCGCCTCGTCCGGCAAGGTGTTGGATGTGTTCAACCCGGCCACTGGAGAGGTGTTCGCACGAGCCGCCGCCGGCGAAGCCGCCGACGTCGATGCGGCTGTCAAAGCCGCACGACATGCGCTCGAGAAGAGCACCTGGCGTACGACATCACCCGCGGAGCGGGCTCGGCTGTTGTGGAAGCTTTCCGATGCCATCGAGGCGAACGCCAGCGAGTTGGCGATGTTGGAAACCCTCGACAACGGCATGCCGCTGTGGGTCGCGCAGATGTGGAACATTCCGAAGGCGGTGGAGTGCCTGCGCTACTACTCCGGCTGGCCCATGCGGCTGACGGGCGAAACGCTGCCGGTCTCGACGCCGGGGGAATATCACACCTACACGCGCAAGGAGCCGATCGGCGTGGTGGGGCAGATCGTCGCCTGGAACATGCCTTTCGGGATGGCCGTCGGGAAGATCGCGCCCGCGCTCGCCGCCGGGTGCACCGTCGTGCTGAAACCGGCCGAACAAACGCCTCTGTCCGCCATCCGCCTGGGCGAGCTCATCCAGGAAGTGGGGTTCCCGGAGGGCGTGGTCAACATCGTCACGGGAACTGGAGAATCGGCCGGCAGGCCTCTCGTGGAGCATCCGGACGTCGACAAGATCGCCTTCACCGGCTCCACCCGCATCGGCAAGTCCATCCTCTCAGCCGCGGGCAGCACCCTCAAGCGCGTGACGCTCGAGCTCGGTGGCAAGTCGCCGGTGTTCATTTTCCCGGATGCGGAGCTGGAGGGAGCCACGGCCGCCGCCGCCAACGGCATTTTCTTCAACACCGGGCAGATCTGCGCCGCGGGGTCGCGCCTGTTTGTCCACGAGCGGGTGTACGACCGGGTCATGGAGGGGGTGGTGAACCGGGCGCGGACACTGAAGATCGGACCGGGTTCCGAGCCCGACACGTTCATGGGTCCCGTGGTGTCGGCACAGCAGCTCGAGCGAGTGACCGGGTATGTGCGCGCCGGGCAGAGCCAAGGCGCGCAGATCGTCGCCGGCGAGCAGACATTGCCGGCGAAGGGCTATTTCGTGCGCCCGACTGTGTTGAGCAATGTCACACCGGAGATGACCGTGATGCGCGAGGAGATTTTTGGACCGGTCGTGTGCGCGCTGCGCTTCGGTGACGAGGACATGGATGCGATCGCTCGGGTCGCCAACGACACTTCCTACGGACTGTCCGCCTATATCTGGACGAGTAACGTGAGTGTGGCGCACAAGCTGGCGAGCCGGATCAAGGCAGGCAGCATTTCGGTCAATGGCGGCGCCGGCATGGACTTCACCATGCCCTTCGGCGGCTTCAAACAATCGGGCCTCGGTCGGGAGCACGGGCGCGAAGGCGTCGAAGCCTACACCGAAACCAAGACCATCTCGATCAGTCTCTGAACATGAGCCAGGCTCGCGCCGTTGCGGCAACAGGCGCGCGCGGGCTGGATCATCCGGCGCACAAGCGCTTGGCCGTCTCCGCGATCTTGCGACCCTGGTAACGAGCGCCTTGTAGCTCGTTCTCGGTCGGTTGCCGAGAGCCATCACTGCCGGCTATCGTCGTCGCCCCGTACGGTGAGCCACCCGTGATCTCAGCGAGCGTCATCTGCCCGGCATGCCCGTAGTCCATCCCCACGATCACCATGCCGAAGTGCAACAGGTTGGTGATGATCGAGAAGAGGGTGGTTTCCTGGCCACCGTGCTGCGAGGCGCTGGAGGTGAAGGCGCCGCCGACCTTGCCGTGCATGACACCGCTCTGCCACAGGCCGCCGGCCTGGTCCAGGAAACTGGCGAGCTGCGAGGGAAGCCGCCCGAAGCGGGTGCCCGCACCCACGATCACGGCGTCGTAGTGGGCCAGGTCGTCGATTTTGGCGATGGGCGCCGCCTGGTCGAGCTTGAAGTGCGCTTGGCGGGCAATGTCCTCGGGGACCAGCTCGGCGACGCGCTTGATGTCGACGTGCGCTCCGGCCTGGCGCGCCCCTTCGGCTTCGGCCCGGGCCATGGTCTCGATATGTCCGTAGGCGGAATAATAAAGAATCAATACTTTGGGCACGCTCGCCATCGCTCGCTCCATTTAGTTTAGCCGCCGGGAATTTAACGAGGATCGTGGATGAGTGTCGCTGATTTGGCAATCTGGAGCGTGACCGGGCTCGCCACCGCGGGCGTGATTTTACGGCCGTTCCGCTTGCCGGAAGCCGTCTGGGCGGTGGCCGGCGCGCTGGCGCTGGTGTGCTTCGGGTTGTTGTCCGTGAGCACGGCGTGGGTGGGCATCGGCAAGGGACTCGATGTCTACCTGTTTCTCACGGGCATGATGGCGCTTGCCGAAGTCGCCCGGGAAACCGGGCTGTTTGATTGGCTCGCATCGCTTGCTGCCGCGCACGCGCGCGGCTCCGCTGTCAGGTTGTTCCGGCTCATCTACGCCGTCGGTATCGTGGTCACCGTGTTTCTATCCAACGATGCTACCGCGGTGGTACTGACACCCGCGGTCGCCGCCGTCACCCGGGCCGGCAAGGTCACTCAACCGCTCCCCTACCTGCTCATTTGCGCGTTCATTGCCAACGCGGCGAGCTTCGTGTTGCCGATCTCGAACCCCGCCAACCTCGTGATCTATGCGAGCCGGATGCCACCGTTGGCGCAGTGGCTACCCCGCTTCGCGCTGCCCTCGGCGGTGGCCATTCTTGCAACGTATGCAATGTTGAGATTCACGCAGCGCAAAGCGCTCACCCAGTCGCTGACGACCGACATCCGTGTGCCAACACTGAGCACCGCCGGCCGGGCGGCGGCGTGGGGCATCGTGTTGACCGCGTTCCTGCTCATGACCGCATCCGCCCGGGGATGGCAGCTCGGGTTTCCGACCTGTGTCGCGGGCATCGTTACCCTTGCCCTGGTGTCGCGAATGCAGCGCGTTTCGCCCTGGCATTTTCTGCGTGACATATCCTGGGGGATCATTCCCCTGGTAGCCGGTTTGTTCGTGCTGGTGGAAGGGTTGGAGCAGTCGGGCGCCATCGGCGCACTGAGCGAGTCGCTCCATTCCTATGCCCAACAATCTCCACGCCTGACCGGCGGCGTCGCGGGCTTGGGTGTCGGCTTCGTCTGCAACCTGGTCAACAACCTGCCCGCGGGGCTGATTGCCGGCACGGCGGTGCACGCGGCCGCCGTTCCTCCCAACATCGCCAGCTCGATTCTCATCGGTGTCGACCTCGGTCCCAACCTGTCGGTGACCGGCTCGCTCGCGACCATCCTCTGGCTCGCCGCACTCCGGCGCGAAGGACTGCTGGTGCGGGCGCGCGATTTCCTCCAACTCGGGCTGTTGATCATGCCGCCCGCGCTCGTGCTCGCCCTGGCTGTCACTGCCAGCACCGGGTAAGGCGACGTTCGTCGCTACCTGCGTCCACCGGGTGTTGGTTATCGCAGACGCCCGTGCTTTCTTAAGTTCGATGGAGGGAAAACACTACGATGTCGGTGATCTGACACATCTATTTATCCGCCACGCAGTGAGTCAGACTGTTCCCGCGCGAAGGTAGCCGTATCTTGCGGAATGCGGATGCTTCGGTGGGGCCGTCTACGTTTCGGGGAATGGGCATGGCGCGGATGAGTGAAGACCAGTTTGAGTTGGCCGTGGTGGGAGCCGGGCCGGGTGGCATCAGCGCGGCCGCCCGCGCAGCCGAACAGGGAATGTCGCACGTGCTGCTGGAGTCGGCGGAAAAGCACGCGAACACGGTCCAGCAGTATCAACATCACAAACACGTGATGGCGGAGCCCAGCGTGCTGCCGCTGCGCAGTGACGTGGCCTTTGCCGCCGGCCGTCGGGAAGAGATTCTCGATGGGTGGCAGCGCGCCATCGAGACGAGCCGCGTCAATATCCGCTATCGCTCCGAAGTCACGGGCATCGAAGGCTCGCAGGGCAACTTCACACTGAAGCTCAAGAGTGGCCCGGCCATCAGGGCCCGCCACGTGATCCTGGCGCTGGGCGTGCAGGGCAATCCCCGTCAGATCGGTGTCCCGGGCGGCGACCTGCCATGTGTTCAATACACGCTCGAGTCCGCCGAGGCACTGCGGGGCGAGCGCATCGTCGTCATCGGTGCCGGTGACGCCGCGATCGAGAACGCGATTTCGCTGGCGAAGAGCAATCGCGTGACACTGCTCAATCGCGGCAATGGCTTTCCGCGTGCGAAAGAAGGCAACGCCTCGCGCGCGTTGCGTGCGATCGCCGCGGGACAGATCGCTTGTGTCTCCGATTCGCGACCGAAGAGCCTCGCACGGGCCACCGCCGGGGCTGTTGCTCCTTATGTACTGACGATCGATACACCCGGCGGCCCGCAAAGCCTCCCGTGCCATCGGATCATTGCGCGCCTCGGCGCCATACCGACCAAGCAACTTCTCGAAGGCGCCGGCGCAAAGTTCCTGTCCGATGCCCCGGATGCCGCGCCGGAGCTCTCGGCACGCTACGAGTCGACAGTGCCCGGGTTGTATGTGATCGGCGCGCTGGCGGGCTTTCCGCTCATCAAGCAGGCCATGAACCAGGGGTTCGAGGTAGTCGAGCACCTGCTCGGACGGACCGTGAAACCCGCGGATCACGAGATTCTCGCGGCCGTGTTCCGCCGCCTGCGGAACGGCCATGATGTCGAATCCACGCTGCGCAAGATTCACGGGACGGTGCGTGTATTCCGCGACGTGAAGGAGCTCGCCCTCCGGGAGCTCATTCTGTCGAGCACGATCCTCACGCCTGCGAAGGGCACGCAGCTCTTTACGCGCGGCGTGTACTCCTCGAGCGTTTTTAACATCCTCCGGGGCGAGGTCCACTTGAGCGCGGGCGATGGACCGCCCATGACATTGCGAGCCGGCCAACTCCTGGGTGAGATGGCATTGATCTCCGGACGTCCCCACGAGGCGAGCGCCGTGGCCGGGGCGGACTGCGTCGTTCTCGAAACACCTCATAGCGCGATGCGTAAGCTGGTTCGTTCCGAGCAATCGGTGCGGGCCTACGTCGACAAGGTCTATGCTTTGCGCGCTCTACGCGTCTTCCTGATGCCGCACGCGAGTCCCCCGACGGTCGCGGGGCTGTCGGAAGGCGTGCAACTGCACCGGATCAAGGCGGGCGAGGCCTTGTTTCGGCAGGGCGAGACGGTCGAACGCTTCTACCTCGTCCGTAGCGGCTCGGTCTCCCTGACGCGCAAGAGCGGAGATGAGCGCGATGCCGTGATTGCCTATGGCGCGGCGGGTGCTTACCTCGATGCCGCTGGCTGCCTGGCCGGAGAGTCCGTACGCTCCATGAGCGCCGTCGCCACGGTGACGACGGAGGCGCTGAGCATCGACCAGGCGCAGTTCCGCCGGCTGATTGCCGCCGACCCCCTGATCAAGAACAAGCTGCAGGTCGAGTCGGCGCAGCAGTTGACCCAACACGCTCACATGCAGGCCCAGCCGCAGGCGGGCAAGGTCTTCTCGTACCTGATGTCGCATGGCCTCGGTGAGGCCACCAGCGTACTCGTGATCGATGAGGATCTGTGCGTCGGCTGCGATCAGTGCGAGAAGGCCTGTGCAGCCACCCACGACGGTGTGTCGCGACTGGACCGCAGTGCCGGCCCGTCGCTGTTCTCATTACATCTCCCCACATCCTGCCGTCACTGCGAGCACCCGCACTGTATGCAGGATTGTCCCCCGAACGCGATTCACCGCCTGCCCGACGGCGAGGTGTCCATCGCCGACACCTGCATCGGCTGCGGCAACTGCGTGGAGAACTGTCCCTACGGCGTCATCCAACTGGCCCAGGTCGCTCCGAAGACGAGCTTCCTGAGCCGCATCGGGCGCCGTGCTCCCAAGGAGGTCGCCAAGACGGCGGTCAAGTGTGACTCCTGTGCGAGTTTGAAGGGCGGACCGGCTTGCGTACGCGCCTGTCCGACGGGTGCCGCGATCCGCATTCATGCGGAAGACGTTCTGAAGCTCGCGCAGCAGCGGGCGGTCGCGGCTCAACAATGAATGTTGAATTTGTGTCGAACCAGTGCATCAGTCATTCGTCAATTACCGGAACTATCGCTACGGAACGGTTGCCACTCTCGCCACGATCGCGACGATCGCCGCTTATGTGTTAGACAAGCCCCGCGTGCCACCCAATGGAGGCACCTGGTTGGGTTACATACTCGGTACCATCGCCGCATTGCTGGTGGTGTTTCTGTCGCTGTTCGGCATACGCAAGCGCGCGTTCCATTCGCGTATGGGGACCGCCATTGGCTGGCTTTCGGCGCACGTTTACTTAGGTATTGCGGCCCTGATCATCGCGACCCTGCACAGCGGCATGCATTTCGGGGCCAATGTGCATACGGTCGCCTACGTGTTGATGTGGGTGGTGACCCTGAGCGGTTGCTGGGGCGTCTATGCCTACGTGCGCTACCCGGGAGTCATGACGCGCCAGCGCGGCAACATGCGCCGCAAGGAATTGCTGCAACAGATCGAGGAGCTCGACCAGCGCTCGCTCAGCATGTCCGGCGTCTCGCGGCGGGTTGAAGAGCTGATCGCGGATTCCATCCGGCGCACCGACCTGGGTGATGCCCGCTTCTGGGCGCAACTGCGCGGCCGCGACCGGTCCTACCTGGTGATCGGCGCCGAGTCACCGGCGCAGCCGGCCCACCTCGTGCCCAACTTCGACAATCATGCGCTCATCGAGCAGCTCGCCGAGATGCGCCTGGCCGCCGCCGATGAGGGCAAGCGCGCCACGCTGCAGAGTTTGCTCGAATGCGCCGGGGCCAAGACGGCACTGCTGCAGAGACTGCGGCGCGAGACGAAGTTGGCTGCCATGCTGCGCATCTGGCTGTTCATTCACGTTCCGGTCTGCTGCGCGCTGTTGGCTGCACTGGTGACGCACGTGCTCACCGTATTTCTCTATTGGTGAGATCGTGCGGTTTTGCCTACTTCGCAAAACCTCCGCGGAAGCGCGCGGAATTTTGATCCACACGCGCCGGCTCACGATCGGGCGCGCTCCCAGCCAGCATCTGCAACTCGCTTCCCCGGGGGTCGAGCTGCAGCACGCCGTACTCATGACGAGCACGTTGGGCGGACTGCGGGTTGCACCACTGAGCGGCAAGGCCATCCTCGTCAATGGGCGGCGTGAGATCCGAGCGCGACGCGTGGCGCCAGGTGACGTGATCCAGGTCGGCAGCGCGCAACTGACGATCCATCCGAGCCGCTCGCGACGCGCCGTCATCCTCGAGGTGCACGAACCCGAAACCGATAGTAGTGCCACTCACGAGGAATCGACGGAAGCGCCGGCCGCCGGCCCCCGCATGAGTCCCTGGTCCTGGGGGTTGTCGCTCACCTGCGCGGTTCTGTTTCTATTCCTGCCTCTCGCCGGCCTGATGATGCCCGGGATCCAGGAGCCCTTGCGGGACACGCCGCTGCTTCCCAGTGACAACCTCTGGTCGCCCGGTCCGCTGCACACGGCGCACCAATCGATCGGCACGCGCTGCGATGCCTGTCACGTCAAGCCGTTCGAACCGGTTCGCGACAAGGAATGCTTCGTCTGCCATGCCGTGGTGGCTCACCACGTCGACATCCGTACACCCGACGTCACTTTGTTCCGTGACAAACAGTGCACGAGCTGTCATCTCGAGCACAAGCAACCTGCCGCACTCGTGCAGCGCGATCCTCGCACGTGTACCGAGTGTCACGCCGACCTCAAGCACGACAAACCCGACACGAAGATATTGGACGCCACCGATTTCGGCACCAATCACCCCGATTTCCGCTTGACGGTGCTCGCCAGCACTCCTACGGGCGGAGCGGACATGCCGTTGAGGTGGCAGGCCGTGCGACTCGATCGCAAGGATCCGGAGCATTTCATCGAGCACTCGCACCTGAAGTTCTCGCACGAGCAGCATCTCAACCCCAAGGGCATCAAGTCTCCCACGGGTGAGCGCGTGTTGAGCTGCCAGGATTGCCATCGGCCGAACTCGAGCGGCCGCGACATGCTGCCGATCCGCATGGAAACCAACTGCAGCGGCTGCCACAGCCTGCGGTTCGACGAGCACGACCCGACCAGCGGCGTACCGCACGGCGATCTCAACGCCGTCTACAAAACCCTGCGCGAGCACTTCAGCCACACCTACCTCGAGCAGACCAACTCCACGGCAACCCCGGGCTCGCGGCAACTGCGGCGGCCGGGTGGCGAGCAGCGGGTCCTGACGGAGAGGGAGCAGCGGCGCGCCCGCGAATGGGTCGATGAGCAGTCCTTCAAGATAGCGCGCGAGCTGTTGGAAAAGCGCGTGTGCGCCAACTGTCACGAGGTGACGCACGATCCGACCAAGACGGGCCTGGAGCAGTGGCACGTCGAGCCGGTGCGGCTGACGTCGAATTGGATGCCCCGTGCCCGGTTCGATCACGCCGCCCACATCTCCGAGACCTGCGTGTCGTGTCACACGAGCGCCCAGAAATCCAAGCACGCGACCGACATCCTCGTGCCGGAGATCTCGCGGTGCCGCGAGTGTCACGGTGGTGTGGATAGCTCGGCCAAAGTGGCATCCGATTGCCTGATGTGCCATCCGTTCCACATCCCGAGTCGTGGCGCGTGGCTGCGTACGGCAGGCAAACAGCAGCAGGCGGCGCGATGAGGCACAGAGCCGGATTGCTCGTGCTGAGCTTGTCGGCCGCTCTGTCAGGCGCGGTCCACGGGGCCCGTGCACAGGACGCGCAGGACACCCGGGCTGCGCACGACAATCCCCCCGAGGCGAGCCTGCACTCGAATTTGAACTCCGGGTGCCCCTCGGATACCGACAAGCCACTGCGCCGGCGACCGGGGCAGCCGGTGATCGAGCGAGGCGAGGGTGTCGTGGAATGCGACCCGGACCGGCTACCCACCCCCAGCCTGACGGCAGTGCCGGCGCCGCAAACGACAGACCGCTGGCGCGTGGTCGACAAGCTGGGCTTCAAGGCCAACGTGACCAACCCCTATGCCACCAACAACGTGCTGAAGGGCGATCGGCCGCTGCTCGATCGCGCCATCTTCGGCGGCGACTGGTTCGTCGTGGGGACAGCGACCTCCAACACGCTGGTGGAGGCCCGGCGCGTCCCGAACGCGGCGGTTCCCAATACGCCGTTTCTCGACCCGCGACAGCAGGTCTTCGAGAGCCAGACGGCGAGCTTCGATACCGTGCTCTATCGCGGCGACTCCATCTTCCAGCCGCCGGACTTCCAGTTCCGGTTCACGCCGGTCTTCAACTACGCCGCGACGCGCACCAACGGTGCGCAGACAGGGACGAATACATTCGGGGCACAGGCATTGTTTCTCGAGAAGCACCTGCGCGATGTCTCGGCAAACTATGACTTCGACAGCGTGCGCGTCGGCATCCAGGCGGTCGATAGCGACTTCCGCGGCTTCGTACTGGCGGACCAGCCCCTCGGGGTGCGCGTTTTCGGCACGCGCGACAACGACATCTACCAGTACAACATAGGCTGGTTCCGGCCGCTGCCGAAGAATGCGGCCCGGCAGAACCAGTTCGGCGCAGGCCTGCCGGAAAACGACATCCTGCTGGCGAACCTCTACGTGCAGGACCTCTTCAGGCCGGGCCTCACCTCCGAGTTCATCGTCCTGTACGACCGCAATCACACGCGCGGCACCCAGATTGGGGCGAATGCGCAGCCGGCGGGAGCGGCCGCGACGTTCATCAACGGCCAGCACGACTACGACGTCGCCTACCTCGGCTACAGCGCCGACGGACACCTGGGCAAGTACAACCTGACGGCGTCCGTGTACGAGGTTCTGGGGGTGGAGCAGCAGAGTGTCTTCGCTACCCGCAACAATCGCGTGGAGGGCCACTTCGCCGCGGTGGAGTTTTCGCGCGACTTCGATTGGATTCGACTGCGCGCCTCGGGACTCTATGCGTCGGGCGATTCCAACCCGTTCGACAAGACCGAGCACGGCTTCGACGGCATCAGCCAGGCAGCGTTGTTCGGTGGCGCGGATTCCAGCTTCTTCATTCACCAGCAGCTGCCGCTGGTGGTGGGGCAGCTCAACCTCAAGGTTCGCGACTCGTTGTTTCCGGATCTGCGCTCCAACGCCGCGCCGGGGCAGTCCAACTACAACAATCCCGGGTTGCGGCTCGTGGGCCTCGGTGGTGATTTCGATCTAGCTCCTACCCTGCGCCTGTCCCTCGACGCGAATCACCTATGGTTCGACCAGACCGCTACCTTGAATGCCATTCTCGGGCGCACGTTGCCGGGAAGGGACATCGGCACCGACGTGTCGTTCGATTTGTTTTATCGTCCGCTGGACTCGCAGAACATCATCGTGCGCCTGACCGCGGCCAGGCTGCTCGCGGCAGCCGCCACCAGGCAGGTCACGGGAGGTGACGCTCCGTTTTCCGCTTTTTTCAACCTCATTCTGACTTACTGACAATGAAGCGATACTTGTGGATCCTGCTGGGGTTGATTCCACTGGCACACGCGGCCAGCCCGCCGGCACCGGCCGACCAGGCGCTGTCGGAAGTCGACCGCAAGAGCAGAGGTTGCGTAGGGTGTCACACCGAGACGGACCGATTGTCCATGCACGACAACCCCGCCGTGAAACTGGGGTGCACGGATTGCCATGGCGGCGATCCGAGTCAGATTCCCGAGCGCGGGCTGGCACGCCTGGAATTCGAGTACAAGCGCTTGCGCGACCTCGCACACGTGCTGCCGAAGTATCCGCAGGATTGGGGCTATCCCCACAGTGCCAAACCGCAGCGCAGCTACACCCTGCTCAACCGGGAATCGCCGGAGTTCATCCGCTTCGTGAACCCGTCGGACTACCGGGTTGCCGACCAGGCTTGCGGCGCGTGCCACGGGGCCATCCTGGCCGCCGCCGAGCGCAGCCTGATGGCGACCGGGGCGATGTTCTTCGGCGGTGCCTCCTACAACAACGGGATCCTGCCTTTCAAACGCTACATCCTGGGCGAGTCGTATACCAGCACGGGAGAGGCCGCCTCGATTGCCGGCCCGGTATTGCCGGACCCGGCCAGTGCCCTGAGCCTGCATGGCGTGTTGCCGAGCCTGGCGCCATTGCCGCACTGGGAGAGCGCACCCACACCGGACGTCATGCGGGTGTTCGAGTCGGGTGGTCGGGTGATCGGCAACCGGTTCCCCGAGATCGGGCTACCGAATCTCACCGGGGGTCTGCAGGCGCTGAACGAGCCCGGGCGCCCCGACCTGCACGTCTCGAATCGCGGTAACGGAACCGGCGGACGCATTTCGGTCTCCCTCCTGAACGTGCACAAGACCCGGTTGAACGATCCCTACATGTGGTTCATGGGGACCAACGACCAGCCGGGCGACTACCGCAGCTCCGGCTGCGCCGGCTGTCACGTGATCTATGCAAATGACCGCGATCCACTGCATTCGGGCCCGTACGCCGCAGCCGGCAATACGGGGCAGAGCCGGTCGATCGACCCCGTCATACCCAAACACGAATCCGGCCATCCGCTGGCGCACCGCTTCACGCGCTCGATTCCGACGAGCCAATGCATGGTATGCCACATGCACCAGCCCAACGTGTTCATGAACACTTTCATGGGCTACACGATGTGGGACTACGAGTCGGATGCTCCGGCCATGTGGCCGGAGAAACAGAAGTACCCGACTGCGGAGGAAGTCCGAGCGGTCAACGACCGCAATCCCGAAGGCGCTGCCCCGCGAGGCAAGTGGGCCGATCTGGACTTCCTCACTCACGTGAGCGAGCTCAATCCCAAGTTGCACGACACGCAGTTCGCGGACTATCACGGCCACGGCTGGAACTTCCGCGCCATCTACAAACGCGACCGCCACGGTAACCTCCTGGATGCCAAGGGCGACATCGTCCAGGACGACGATCCGCAGAAATTCAAGAAAGCCGTGCACATGGCCTCGATCCACATGGAAAAGGGCATGCAATGCGTCGACTGCCATTTCGCGCAGGACAATCACAGCAATGGCTACCTCTATGGCGAGGTCGCGCAGGCAATCGAGATCGCCTGCGTCGATTGCCACGGCACGACCGATGCCTATCCAAGCTTGCGGACATCCGGGCCGGCCGCGCCGCCCGCGGGTACGGACCTGGCCCTCTTGCGCAATCCGGATGGCAGCAAGCGGTTTGAATGGCGTGACGGCAAGCTATATCAACGCTCCCTCGTCACTCCCGGACTCGAGTGGCGCGTCCATCTCGTGAAGGACAGCGTGACCCCCAACTCGCCCGACTACAATGAGAAGGCCGCGCGCGCCAAGCTCATGAGCAACGACACCAGGACGCAGGCATTCGGGCTGAATGTTCCAGCGGACCAGCGCGCGCACAGCTTCAAGAAAATGGAGTGTTACACCTGCCATACCTCGTGGACGACGAGTTGCGCCGGCTGCCACCTGCCCACCGAGGCCAACTGGAAGACGGAGAATCATCGCTACGAAGGAGGGGACGCACGCGTCGTTGCCACCTACAACCCCCAGGTGGCGCGTGAGGACATGTTCATGCTCGGGATGCGTGGGCCCACGGACGGAGGGCGCATCGCTCCTGTGCGCTCGAGCTCCGCGCTAGTCGTATCCTCGACAAACATCAACCGCGAGCGCAGCTACATCCAGCAGCCGCCGATTTCGGCCAGTGGCTACAGCTCACAGGCATTCAATCCACACTATCCACACACGGAACGCCTGACGGAGACCAAGACTTGCGACGACTGCCATCTGTCCGCGTCCAATGACAACAACGCGATCATGGCGCAGTTGCTGCTCCAGGGGACGAACTGGGTCAATTTCATCGGCTACTACGCTTGGGTGGGTACGGGAGGAGGCATTACCGGCGTCCAGGTCACCGAGTGGGATGAGCCCCAGGCGGTGATCGGCAGCTATCTGCAGAAATACGCCTATCCCGACAACTACCGGCGCCACCAGGACCTGCACCGGCAGCTCCAGACGGCCCACGAGCACGCCGGGGACCCGATCCGTTGCCTGCAGATGCGCGGCGAGTATGTCTATGCCGCCGAGGGTCATCACGGCATGCAGGTCTATGACGTCGCAAGCATTGCCAACAAGGGCGTCAGCGCGCCGATCCTCACCGGGCCTTCCAGCCCCCTGGGACATGACACCCGGATCGGGTCCAAGGATGCGACTTGCGTGGCCTTGCCCACCAACCAGCCAATTCATCCCGCGCGCAACCAGGGGAAGCTCATGCGGGAGGACAACGACGAGCAGCCGTTCCACCCGATCTACAACTACGCCCTGATCACAGACAGCCGCGAAGGGTTGATTCTCACCGATGTCAACACCCTGGCTGACGGCAATCCGCGCAACAACCATCTGCGGCGGGCACTGACCTGGAATCCGAAAGGAATTCTGAACGGGGCGCGCCACCTGACCGTCGGCGGGCATTATGTGTATGTGGCCGCGACCGCGGGACTCGTCATTCTCGACCTGGACGATCCGTTGCATCCACACGTTGAAAGTATCGTCCCGCTCAAGGACGTGCGGGCTTCCGCGATCCAGTTCCGCTACCTGTTCGTGACGGACGCGGAGGGCCTGAAGGTTCTCGAGATCACGGACAAAGCCCATCCGCGCCTGGTCAACAGTGTCATTCCGTTGCAGGACGCACACCGGGTTTACCTCGCGCGAACCTACGCCTACGTGGCTGCTGGAAAACAGGGGCTGGCCATAGTGGACATCGAGAAACCGGAACAGATGCAACTGCATCAGTTGGTGGACGCGGTGAGCGATGCCCGAGACGTGGTGGTCGGATCCACCAACGCCTCGTTGTTTGCCTACGTGGCCGATGGCAAGAACGGACTGACGGTGCTGCAGCTCACGTCGCCTGAGAGCCAGCCCAAGTTCTACGGCTTCAGCCCGGAGCCCAAACCGCAGGTCATTGCCCATTACCACACCGGCGCGCCCGCGCTGGCCCTGTCGAAAGGCCTCGATCGGGACCGGGCGGTGGATGAGACCGGTCACCAGGTGGCGGTGTTTGGTCGGATCGGCTCGCGCCCCTTCACCTTGAAGGAAGCCGAGCGCCTGTTCCTCGATTCGGACGGAAAGCCATGGTTCGCGCATCCCTAGGAGCCTGCCTGAGCAATGCTCGCCTACTGCGGCCGCCCCCCAGCGGCATCTTTCGGCGATCGTTCCTCTTACATAGTACCCCGCTATGCGCGAGTAACGATCGCCGAAACCTGCTCGCTGGGGGTCGCCCTCGC
>Ga0070665_100001517_pt1 | contig 26907 bp, 23 predicted proteins | sample KBSS13metaG_FD_65862 | JGI IMG/M metagenome (GOLD analysis project Ga0070665, IMG submission 65862) | Switchgrass rhizosphere microbial communities from Kellogg Biological Station, Michigan, USA - KBS S1-3 metaG | ecosystem: Host-associated > Plants > Roots > Rhizosphere > Soil ... | reverse complement strand
GTCGACGCCAACGCCCTCAATCTCGAATTCACCCGCGTGGTCGCGCCCATCGACGGGCACATCTCCAGTCACCGGGTCGCGGCCGGCAACCTGGTCGAGGCCGGCTCAACACTCCTCACCACGATCGTCACGCTGAATCCCATCCGCTTCGTTTTCGATTCACCGGAATCCGCACTGCTGAAATACAAGCGCGCCCAGAACGGAGCGACTCCGGACAATCCCGTGGACATCCGGCTTCAGGACGAGACCGGGTATCGCTGGAAGGGACACATCGAGTTCGTGGACAACGCCCTGGATGAAGGTTCCGGCACGATCCGTGCGCGTGCCCTGGTGGCCAACCCTGACGGTTTTCTGATGCCCGGCATGTTTGGCCACATGCGACGTTTTGCAACTCGAGCGGCCGATGCCATGTTGATTCCCGACGAGGCCGTGGTGAACGACCAGACGCGCCTGGTCGCTTATGTGGTAAACGCCGACAACATCGTTGTCCAACGCACCATCGAAGTCGGGCGCCTGGTGGATGGCCTGCGCGTGGTTCGCTCGGGCCTCGAGCCGACCGACCGGGTCGTCGTCAGCGGGGTGCAGCGGGCCCGCCCGGGACGCAAGGTCACCCCTCAACCAGCCAACCAGGAGCGGTGAGCGAGTGAGAATCGCGCACTTCTTCATCGAGCGCCCGATCTTCGCTTGCGCGGTGTCGGTGATCATCACGCTACTGGGAGCCATCACTTTCCCGACCCTGGCGGTCGATCAATATCCGCGTATCGCCCCACCGACGGTGACTGTCTCCGCTACCTATCCCGGCGCGTCAGCGGAAGTCATGGCAGGGGACGTTGCGGCACCGTTGGAGCAGCAGATCAACGGCGTCGACGACATGCTGTACATGTCCTCGCAGTCGATCGGCGAAGGGCGTGTCAACATCACGGTCACTTTCAAGCTGGGCACCGATGTCGATATCGCCCAGGTGAAGGTACAGAACCGGGTACAGACCGCACTCCCACAGCTTCCGCAGGAGGTGCAGGAGCTCGGAGTCACTGTCCGCAAGGGAGCCGGCGACACACTCCTCATCGTACACATGACGGCAACCGACCCCGCGATGGACCGCAAATTCCTGGCGAACTATGCGAGCCTGCAGGTGCGTGAGCGGCTGTTGCGCGTGCCAGGAGTTGGCGATGTCGGAGTCAATGCGGCTCGCGACTACGCCATGCGGATCTGGATCGATCCGGACAAGGCGGCGGCCCGCAATCTCACCGTACAGGAGATAGTCGACGCCCTGCGTACGAACAACACTCAGGTGGCGGCTGGCGCCGTCGGTGCCCCACCCTTCACCGACAAGCCGGCCTCGTCACAGCTCACTATCGAGACGGCCGCGAAGCTGACCACGCCCGACGAATTCGCCAACGTGGTCATCAAGCGGGACGACTCGGGGCGCGTAACGCGGATCTCGGATATCGGCCGCGTCGAGCTCGGTGCGCAGAACTACGCCATCAACGCTTTCAAGAGCAAGGAGCGCGCGGTCGCACTGAGCATCAACCAGGCACCGGGCAGCAACGCGCTCGATGTCGCGGCAGCGGTCCAACAGACGATGCGGGAGCTCAAGAAGGACTTTCCGCCGGGAATCGCGTACGACATCATCTACAACCCGAGCGAGTACATCCGTGCATCGGTCGTGGAAGTGCAACGTACGCTGGTCGATGCAGCCGTCCTGGTCGTCATTGTCGTCATTCTATTCCTGCAGAGCTGGCGGACCGCGGTTATTCCGCTGCTGGCGATTCCCGTGTCGGTTATCGGGACCTGCACGGTGTTGGGGATATTCGGATTCTCGCTGAACAATCTATCGATGTTTGGCCTCGTGCTCTCCATCGGCATAGTCATCGATGACGCCATCGTTGTCGTAGAGAATGTGGAGCGCCATATCCGTGCAGGGCTCAGCCCGCGCGAGGCCGCTCATGTGACCATGGACGAAGTGGGAGGCGCGCTGATCGCTATCGCCTTGGTCCTCATCGCCGTGTTCGTACCAACCGCATTCATGGGTGGCATTGCGGGCCAGTTCTACAAGCAATTCGCGCTCACCATTGCCAGCGCAACACTCATCTCACTCGTGGTCTCACTCAGCCTTTCACCTACGCTGGCAGCCCTGATCCTGAAGCCGCACGGTCCTGAGTCGCAGAACACACCTGGCATTCTGCACAGAATTGCCACGACTCTCACTCTCGGCTTTGACCGCTTCAGCAACGGATATGGCCGGTTCGCGCAACGAACCATGCGCGTCAGTGCCATGGTGCTGGTCATTTACGTCGGGCTGCTGGGCCTGGCCGGATGGCGAGCGATCGATACACCGCGGGGATTCATCCCGGCCCAGGACCAGGGCGATGTTTCCATATCGGTGCAGTTGCCGGTGGGCGCCACCCTGGCGCGCACCGACGCTCTGACACAACAGGCGCTCGATATCATCCTGCAAACACCGGGCGTTTGGGCAACATCGACTTATGCCGGTGTCGATGGCAACGGCTTCAACAACCAGTCGAGCTCCACGCAGCTATGGCCCGTGTTCGATCCGTTCGAACAGCGGCTCCCGCGTAAACAGACGGCCAGGAGCATCGCCGCGGACCTGCGCCAGCGGCTCGCGGTAATCACCGGCGCCGACTTTCGGATCAGCCAGCCGCCCCCGGTCATCGGTCTCGGCTCCGCCGGCGGCTTCCGCATGATGATCGAAGACAAGGGGGGCCAGGGTTACCCCGCGCTCGAGGCCGCTACGCGGGACCTGGCCGAAGCCGCCGCGAGGGACCCGGCCATTACCAACACCTACGTCAACTTCAACAGCCGCAGCCCGCGACTGAGCGCCCACGTCGACCGGGAAAAAGCCGAGATGCTCGGTGTACCGGCCAGCAATGTTTTCGCGACGCTGCAGACGTACCTGGCGGGAACTTATGTCGACAATATCAACCTCCTGGGTCACACGTTCCAGGTGATCGCGATGGCGGATGCGCCCTTCCGCGAAGACACGCTCGGAGTTGGCATGTTGAAGACGCGCTCCCGCTCCGGGGCCATGGTGCCACTGAGCTCCGTGGCGGATTTCTCGCCTACGATCGGACCCTACAAGGTATTCCGCTACAACCTGTACCCCGCGGCGGATATCCAGGGTGAAGCGGCCCCGGGCGCATCCACCGGCCAGGCCATGGCCGCCATGGAGCGCCTCGCCCGCGCGCGACTTCCCGCGGGATTTACTTTTGAATGGACCGATATCGCCTATCAACAGCAGCTCGCCGGCAATTCAGGCGTGCGCAGTTTCATACTCGCCGTCGTGTTCGTATTCATCTTTCTCGCGGCCTTGTACGAAAGCCTGCTGTTGCCCCTGGCCGTGCTCCTGATCGTGCCGATGTGCCTGCTGGCCGCCCTCCTCGGGGTGAATCTCTACGGCTCCGACAACAACATCCTCACCCAGATCGGCATGGTGGTACTGATCGGGTTGGCGGCGAAGAACGCCATTCTCATCGTGCAATTTGCCTTGCAGGCGGAGCAGCAGCTCGGCCTGTCCCCGGTGGATGCCGCCGCACACGCCGCCCGCACGCGCTTGCGCCCGATAATCATGACCTCCGTGGCGTTCATTGCCGGGGTGGCGCCCTTGGCATTCGGCTCCGGCGCGGGGGCCGAAATGCGCCAGGCACTCGGAATAGCCGTATTCTTCGGGATGGCCGGCGTCACGGTGTTTGGACTCATTTTCACCCCCGTGTTTTATGTCGCCTGTCGCTGGATCGGCGGCCGCCGTGGAGCGCTGGTACGCGGCGAGGCGAAAGGCTAAGCTACCGTTCTTTCCGGGCAGACCCCCTGGGTCAGGCAACATGAGCCGGTCTCTCACGTAAGCGAGGAGTCCAATGCCACCGCCGTCCTCTTCTTCCTCTTCAGCAGCCACCAGGAATGCAGCCCCGTCGACCCGTCCCATGGAGTTGGAGAACTCGCGACTGGGCGTGATCTACTTCCTTGGCAACCTGCGCGTGGACTTCTCACCGGAGGACAGCGCAACGGCGCTCAAGGACAAGGCGCTCGCGTTCTTGCAGGACAAGGTCGGCGACGGCAAGATCATGACAGCGGCGAAAAAAGTCGGCAGTGCCGTGGAAGCCGTTGACAAGAAGGTCGATCAGATCGCGCTGGCGATCCAGAAATGGCTGGTGGACAAGTTCAACTTTTCACCGAGTGACGCCGAGCTCGCCATCCAGCACGTTCGGTACAACCTGCCACCGCTCATCTACAAGATCCAGGACGAGGTCCGCAAGACGGCCAAGGACTTCGGGGCAACCGACTGTGCGGCCGGCCTCTATACGGGCATCACCAGGAGCATCGAGTTCTTCAACCTCCGGCATGTTGGCAAAGGGGTGGCGCTGGAGTCGGGTCACCCGGACCTCGTCGCCGCTTCCATCAAGCGGTCCGTCGGCAAGAGTGCGCTGGTTGGCCTGGCGGAAGCGGCCCTGGCGGGCGCCAAGGCGGCCCTCGCCGCGTTCACGGGCGGTGCGGGACTGATTATCAACAAGGTGGCCGGGGTCATCGAAGTGCTCCTGCGTTTTGCGGTACGCTTCTGCGACGCGCTGACCTTGCGGAAGGTGTTCGCCGACTCGCGCGAAAAGTGGACCTGCCGCAATCAGACCGACGCATTCCAGAAGCGCGGCGGCGACTTCGCCGACTGGTTCAAGGCGACGATAGATCGCGCTCCGATCGTTGCCGCGCTGGTGATGAACTGCGGCATCGCGGGCGATGCCATGCGCTTCCTGCAGGTGGCCACCAGCGACGGAGTCGTGCTCACCCAGGGCCAGTTCGACAAGGGTGTCACCTACCTGAACACCCTCAAGTCCTCGGCGGGCGACCTCATCATGCAGATACAAGAGGAGATGAGGATCTCGAGCGCGGACCCCATGACCAGCGCGCTGCTCAAACACTCCGCCCAGATCGGGCTCGTGCAAAAGGAGGCCAACTCCTCGTGGCGGGCACGGATTTTCGGTTGGAGCAACCAGGACAACAACAAGAGCAAGGCACTCAACTGGATGCTCGACAAAGTGGGGTACAAGCAGAGCACCCCGTTTGGCAGAGCTTAGCGCTCAGTGTGCCGTCTGGGCTCCATCGACGACGAAGGTCTGGCCGGTAGCAAAGCTCGCCAGGTCGGAGCATAGATAGAGCACGATACCGGTGAGCTCCTCCGGCCGCGCTGCCCGACCAACCGGGCTGTGCGCCAGGAGAACCTCGCGAAACTGCGGATCGTCCAGCCAACGCTGCGTCATCGGCGTATGGACGAGGCCCGGTGCAAGCGCGTTGATACGGATATTGTGGCGCGCATAATCGAGCGCGCCCGCCTTCGTCAGCCCGATCACACCATGCTTGGATGCGACGTAGGGTGCCATGCCGGGGTCGGCCACCAGGCCCGATAGAAGGCCGTTCCGCCTTGGGCAACAATGAGGTCTCGACCGTTTCCTGGGCGCGCGGATCGGCATCCCCGATCGCAATCTTGCCGCCCTGCCGCGCAAACGCCAGCGCTACCGCGCGACCGATACCCGTCGATGCGCCCGTGATCAGGACAGACTGACCGGTAAAATCGAGTAGACGATCGCCCATTTGCGTCGCTCGCGGTGGCCTGTGTGCGGTGGAGGTCATCATGCACCCCGCCGGCGGGCTGCAGCAACAAACACGTCGGCCCCGGGGTGGGTTCAGGGCGTGAGTGCACTGGCAGCCGCCCCTGGTGCGCTCGGGCACCGGCTAGAACCCGCGAAAAACTCCTGTTCTGGCCGCGGCTCGGGCGAACTCGTCGAAATCCATATTCGCCATCGACAGGTTGTTTTCGATCGTGTAACAGACGGAGCTGACCGCCCGAAACGCAGTACCCGCGCGTGCGCGCAGATCCATGACGAGGACCGGATGATCCGGTGTCGCAACAGTAATGCTGTCCACCACGAACATGAACCTATGGCGATAGTTTTTGGGGACGGCGGTCAGGAGCCGGCCCGCGGATAGTCCTTCCAACACGCGGTCGTCGATGAAGGTGACGGACGCTTTGAAAAAGCCTTGTGGAGTCTTTTGTTGGATCTCGTCGCGGATCGCTTCCCACGCCGCCTGGTCGCTGAAGTCTGTTCGCACAACGGGGGCCGCGGGGGTTTCCGGTAGCCGTGAGGCCTCCACGGGTTCTGAGTAATAAGCCGGGTTGATCGCGGCGGGGGTGCGCCCCCGCGCCGCCAACGCTGCGGCAACCTGGTCCGTGTAGTCTGGCGGTACGACAAACAAGGCAGGATCCGGCTCTCCTTGCACCACCTGCTCCAGTCTATTGCTCTGCTCCGTGCCCATCGAGCTCCGACGAGTCGTCTGAATGATCAGTCCCAACCCGGGGCTGAACCATTGCTCGACACTGATGTCGATCGGCTTCTGATTCTGGAAAGCGCCGATCGGAATGGAGCACTCCACGCGGGTTCCAACAACCTCGAGTCCGTCGAGCAATTGCTCACCGAGCGGAATTATCCGGCATTCGGACTCGGGCGCTCCGTGGAAGTATCCACTTGGCAGAGCCATGCGGGTTGAAGGAGTGGGAGCTGACACCGGAGGGTGGATTGCGAGCACACCCCGCCACGGCACCGTGTTGAAGATCTTCTGTTGTGGTTGCAGCCTGTATTGATTTCCCGCAATGGGGTCCATGATCGCGATGCTGCTCGGCACCGGGTTGTCGGTGGAACCGGCGGGGGTGAACAGGTCTTCTACCCGGATGCGGCCGTGGCTGTCTCTGTACAGCCGCCGGTTGATGTTGCCCTGGACTTTTCGATTGCCATCGAGGTACGTCGTAGTGAATTGAGCCGATTGCGTGGCGGAAAACGCCGCTCCGATGATCGGGGCAGTCCCTCCCTCGAAGGAGCCTCGCTGGAAGGCTTGTTTCGAGAGAGCCTGCACGGCTTGTACTGACTTGAGCTCCAATCTCTGAATGAAGGTCCTCTTCACGCTCGCCTCCTGGCGGTTGCCCCTGGCTATTAAAACAGGCCATGCGCGCAGAGCTGACTTGAGCTGAGTATGCCACGTCGTAAAGAGATGGTGGGGCGCGGTCCGTCGCGGATCTAGCGCTTATGTTGCGCGCAGTTAAACCACGCGAATCACCGCGGCGTTGGCCCCCGCTGTGTGTCATATCACACTGATAATTAGCTCAGTCTATCGACGCTTCCGGTGCCAACATGCGCTGGCCTTTCAGATGCATATATCCTACATTACCTTGAGCATCGTCGAAATCACAATCGCCGAATCGGTCCTAAGGTTTTCCTCGCTGTGGGTGACGAGATGGAAGAGTGGCTGCCTGAATTGCGCTCTGACGTTAAACACATCCAGTCTGATGTCACCGACATCAAGGCCGGGGCTCGCGACACCAACGCGGGGCTCGACAAGGTCGACAATCACCGTAAGGAGCTCAGCACAAGGACCGATGGGCTCCACCGGGATGTGATCATCCGATCCGACATCCTCAACGGCAAGCACGATGAACTGCTCAAGGATTTGACCGACCGAATCGAGAGAAGTCGCAAGGAGGCGGCATCCGACAATGCCGCCCTGCGAGCGCAGCTGATGGCAATGTACAAGGACCTGGGTGCCCGGATCGATGCCGTCAAGGACACGGACCTGGGTGATCTGACCGGAACCAAACACCTGCGCCGTCCAGCGCCAATCTACGCCGGCATGCGCCGGTAACGCGGCTTGTGATAAATACGCTCCATGCCGCCTTCTTCAACCGGGCCCGCCCCCGGGCAACTCACAGCGTTGCTTGCGCAGGCCACCCAGTTGCTGGGTGCCAGGCGACCGGCCGATGCCATCGTGCCGCTGCGCGAAGCGGCACGCCTGCAGCCGTCCGATCCGACAATCCAACACGACCTGGGATTGGCCAGCCTGGAGGCCGGCCTGGTGCCGGAGGCCATCGCCGCATTTCAGCGCGCCGTCGCGATCAAACCGCGGTATGCGGACGCGTACTTCCGCATGGGAATCGCCTTGGAGAGACTCGGCGATGCCCGCGGGGCCGTTGTAGCCTACGACCGCGCCACGGGCTTACAGCCCTCACTGACCGAAGCGTGGTTCCGCGCCGGCGCCCTGGTCTATACGATGGGCCATCGCGAGGAGGCCATCGGCTGCTTCAGACGCGCCGCGGCGTCAGGCTCGAAGTCGAGATTCGGGCGCCTCGGCGCGGCACGAGCCCTCCTGGCGGAGGATCGCGACGTCGAAGCCGAGAGGGCATTGCGCCAGATGCTGGCGCAGGATCCCGCCAATGCCCTGGCGCAAGACCTGCTCGGTAACCTGCTAGCCGAGTCAGGTCGTTTCGAAGAGGCCGGCGAATGTTTCAAGCGCGCGGTCACACTCGCGCCTTTGATGGCGGGAAGTTACTACGATCTCGTCCGTTGTCGACCCGTCACTCGGGACGACGCGGATCTGGTCACCGCAATGAACGAGTCTCTCCACACGCCAGGACTGGAAGCCGCCCATCGCATGAGAGTTCACCTCGCTCTGGGCAAGGCGGCAGACGACTTGGGCGACTACGCCGGGGCGATGCAACATTTTGATTCCGCCGACGCACTGCGCGAAGGATCGGCATCGTTCGATTCAGCGGCGTTCGAAGCTGAAACTAAGCGTTTGATCGCACGGTGCGGGCCGGAGCTGATCGCGCGTGCTCCCGAGTTGGGCAACACTGATTGCACGCCGATTCTCATCGTCGGCATGCCGCGTTCCGGAACCACGCTGGTCGAGCAGATCCTCTCCAGCCATCCCCAGGTTCGAGGGGGTGGAGAACTGAATTTCTGGAATGAGCGCGGGGCCGCCTGGCATCACAATGGTCCGGCCGGGATACAAGCGCCTTTCCTGCGGGATGCCGCGACCCAATATCTGCGGCTGTTGCGCGGGATTGGACCCAAATCGGCGCGGGTGACCGACAAAATGCCCTTCAATTTCTTATGGGCAGGCCTCATCCATCTCGCATTACCGCGCGCCACTGTCATTCATTGCCGCCGAGCCGCGATCGACACGGCGCTCTCCATCCACCAGACCCTGTTCCACCCCGGACTCGCGTTCCCAACGGGCGGCGCCAAGCTCGTTGCGTATTTCCGCAGCTACCAACGGCTCACCGATCATTGGCGAAAAGTGCTGCCGCCCGAGCGATTCATCGAGGTCCGGTACGAAGAGCTGACCCGCGAGCCCGAGTCGAACATCCGGCGGATTGTCGCGGCCTGTGACTTAGCCTGGAACGATGCTTGTCTACGCCCGGAGCGCAATCCGCGCTCAGTCAAGACACCGAGCAAGTGGCAGACGAGGCAACCTATCTATCGTCACTCCGTGGAGCGCTGGCGGCGCTACGAGCCGTGGCTCGGTCCATTGCGAGCGCTTCTCGAGCCCCAGGATTCATCTGACTGACACAATCCTGGCACCTGAGACCTGAATACTCCCCTGTGGCAGATCCTGGTCACGTCCGATGGGAGAACGTGGGAACCGCAATTCTCAGTCGTGCCACCCCCTCTGGCGTGCTTTCGCAACCCTACAGGGGAGATTCAATAAATGGCTCGCAAGAAGAACTCGGCTCGAAACCTGGCTCGCCAGAAGCGGCTGCGCCCGCTGGCCGGCCTGGTGGCCATGGGCCTCACCGCGCCCGGATTCACCGCTCAGCCCGATCCGTTTCCAACCTACGTGACAGGTCCGCAGTCGGACGGCTCGTACATCGTGGGCAATGGTCAGCGCATCACACCAGCAGGCGTCCAGGTTGGTCTGGGCATCCGCGTCCGCGCCAAGGCGATTGCACTCAACCCTAATCCCGCTACCCACAGTGCCGCTGTGCTGACACTGGGTGCGGACCAGGCCGTCGAGGTGTTTGACACCCGCACGGGGGCGATTCTGCAGGACTATTCGCCGTTCGCAGATCCCCAGGGAAGTTATAGCGGCATCGCCTATTCGGCGGATGGCAAGTACCTGATGTTCAGCCAGGACAGCAGCAACGTCGCCATCGCCAGCGTGGCGCCCAACGGCCAGCTTTCCGACCACGCGCACGTTTCGGTGCCACCCAACAACAGTTTCATCAAGTGCTTCCCGAACAGCCCGATCGGCGACTACGGCGTTCCCTGCGGCACTTTCTACACGACCAGCACGTCGTATCCCGGCGGTGTTGCCTTCTCCGAGGACGGCAAGAGCGCCTACGCGTTGCTGAACCAGAACAACACGGTCACGAAGATCGATCTGACCGCCAGCACTCCGGTGCAGGGCACCCAGATCCGCGTTGGCAACGCGCCGCACAGCATCGTAGTCAAGGGCAACCTGGCCTACATCAGCAATGAAGGCGGCCGGGAGGCGCGGCAGTCGGACTTCCAGGTCCTCTCCTCCGGCGCCCCGATCGTGGCCAACCCCGTGAACGGATCTGCGATCACCGGCACCGTTTCGGTCGTGGACTTAACGACTATGAAGGTCGTCGATACGATCTCCGAAGGAATCGGCCTGCACCCGACAGGGATGGCCTTGTTCGGGGACGCCCTGCTGGTGACCAACACCTACAGCGACACGATTTCGGTGATCGATACCGCCACCAACAGGGTGATGCGGATCATCGACCTGGGGCTGCCGGTACGAGTACCCGGACAATGGCACTCGGCTTATGGCGCCGGACCCAACTCGATTGCCGTCGACAAAAAGGCAGGTGTTGCCTACGTAGCACTCTATAACGCGAACGCGGTCGCCGTCGTTGACCTGAGTGGCGCGGCTCGCGAGCCCGTTCTGGGCATGATCCCCGTGGCGTACGCCCCGGCTTCGGTCGTTCTCGACACAGCCGATAACTCGTTGCTCGTCGCCAACGACAAGGGTATCGGTACCCGCCTGTCGTTCGAGACCGACTTTGGCGTGACCGGCTACAACTCGCACCAGGACAACGGCACCGTCAGCATCGTTCCGCTGCCGCACCGGGGGCAGCTCGAGTCGATGACCCGACAGGTCTATCACAACAACCACTGGGACCTCAGGCGGAACATCGAGTCAGCCTCCGGTGGCGACAATCATGCTCACCCGGTCGCCATCCCGGCGAACATCGGTGATCCCTCGCTGATCAAGCATGTTTTCTTGATCATCCGCGAGAACCGCACCTACGACCAGATACTCGGCGATGTGTCCGTGGGCAATGGCGACCCCACGTTGGCTGTGTTTGGCGGGGCCGCTACCCCGAACATGCACGACATCATCAAGCGCTTCCCGTTGCTCGACAACTTCTACACGCCGAGCCGGCAGTCGGCCGACGGCCACCAGTGGATCGTCGAAGCCATGGCGCCCTACTCCGATGATATCGAGTCGCCCGACTGGGTCCGCAGCTACCCCGGCGGCAACGCGGGCGATGCACTGGCCTATACGAAGAAAGGGTTCCTGTTCCAGGAGGCGGCCGCCGCCGGTCTCGGGGTGAAGATCTACGGGGAATATGTGGAGAACGAGAACTTCCCCACTTCTCAAGGACACCCGACCTGGTCGCAGTTCTATGCCGACTCGAAGAAGTTCGAGGCGGGCCAGGAAAAGACCCTGACCTATCAGAACGCCGTGGCAGTCGAGTCATCCGTCCCCGTCGTCTCGCAACATCTCGTCAAGAACTTTCCGATGTTCGATCTGAACATCCCCGACCAGTTCCGCGTGGATCTGTGGGTGCAGGATTTCAACAAGGACCTCAAGGCGGGCAATGTGCCGGCCTTGAGCATCCTGTGGATCATCGACGACCACACCGGCGGGCCACCGGCCGCGGACGCCGAGCAAGCTGACAACGACCTTGCCGTCGGTCGCATCGTCGATTACATCAGCCACAGCAGTGTCTGGAAATCGTCTGCCATCTTCATCGAAGAGGATGACTCGCAGAACGGCGTCGACCACATCGACGGCCATCGCAGCCCGGGTTACGTCATCAGCCCATACGCTGTGCAACATGCGCCAACCGACCACACGTACTACACGCAGGTCAACATGACGCGAACCATCGAGCAGATCCTCGGCCTGCCGCCGATGAACCAGTTCGACCTCGTTGCCTCACCGATGACGACCTGCTTCGTCGATCACAAGCTGGACGACGACGACCCGCACTTCAAGCCATTCAACCACCTGCCCAACCAGATTCCTCTGGACAAGGGTGTGACGCCTGCCACGGCCTCCCTTAGCGGCATGGCCAAGGCATGGCGGAAGGCGAAGTTGCAGATCTTCGCGGGCAAGTCGACCCGGCCCGACTCCGAGGACCCGGATACGGTCAACCACCTGGCCTGGTACGAAGCGACCAACTTCAAACGCCCCTACCCGGGCGAAAACAAGGTCCGCCCGCCGACTGACTTCATCAATCTGTTGGCGAGCCGGGAAGACTCGGACGACTGACCGTCCTCGTCTCGCGTTGAGCCATAACGGCCCTCTCCCGCAACGGGAGAGGGCTGCTGTTGTTGCAGGCTCACGCTCGAGCCCGATTGCGACGAGAAGCGCCAGTACCAGTGACACTACGCGCACGATTATCGTCCACGCCGATCGCCAGGCGCGCTGGACGCGTGCTGAACGAAAAATTGCCACGCCCATCGGAATCTCTCCGTCACCTCAGGCTCGGACCCAACGCCCATAAGGTCAACATGCAGAATCGGACGTCCGCATCTCACGCTGTCTGCAATAACAGCGGAGCTCTTTCCCATCCGACGGTCCCCACCGATCAGAGTCCATAGGCGACCGGCGCAGGCACGCGCGAGGATCTCCTCTAAATCGGGTCGCGGGCAAAAAGCCCTCGGAGCGCTATACGCTCTGGACAAAAATTGAGATCGAACGGATTCAGGACGTGGGTCACCATAGTTTACCCTAGCCGGTAAGGCATTTACCTTAGACGGTAAACTCATTCGTTTCCGACCTGAAATCAGCCTGATGAGTCCGGAGCAGCTTGCCACAGTGTGGGCAGGGCGGCCCGTGCTTTGACAGGCGGTGATGCCACAAGGCATTCACATTCGATTCCCTGAAGCCCGTCAGCTCGAAGTACTTCTCCAACGCGGGCTGCTCATACCCATGCTTCATGGAATCCGCAAGAGAGGCCCCTGTCTTCTCGCGGTAGCTCTGAATATGGCCAACCATCGACGAGACGAACGGATCAAGTTCAGCCCACTCTGCTTCGTTCAGCATGGGCACTTCGACACCACATCTCCAACAGTAATGTAAGGTCGGCATGCCAGTATACGAGACAGCATTCAGCCGATGTTGGGGGCATGGATGTAAACAATCTTCCGACCCGTCACACCACGATTCAGCACCCGGGCAGTACGCGCTTCGGACAAAGCCGCCAACCCCAAGGTCAGGACAGGCCAGAACTGCCTGCGGCTGCGGATTGTTGCCACGTCGACCTCGCTGTTCTCGTCAACAAATTGGGGAAAGCCAGCTGGCATCAACCGGCCCGCATGCGCAGGATGGCCTTGACGTCGATCGCCTCGGCGTACTGGCGAAGGTCCTTGTCGCGCTGAGTGACCGCGTACATTGCCATGCGGTCGGCCAGTTCGTTCCCTTCAGTGCCTACGTGGGCACTCACATGGGTGAGCTCAAGATCATCGGCAATGCGAGTGTATACCGCGTGGGCATCCTGGATGATGCCCAGGTTCTTGATCTCACCACCCGCCTTGCGCCAACCTCGGGCCTTCCAGCCGTCGGCCCACTTGGAAATGCAGTTGATGGCGTAGGAGGAGTCGCAAAGAATGCGCACGCTCCGTCCGGCCGCAATGTTGGATTCCGCCATGAGCAACGCGCGATGCAGCGCGTTGAGCTCCGCAGTGTTGTTGGTGCCATTGGGATTGTAAAGCCCATACCACAGCTCGATGAGCTGGCCGTCGCGATAGACGACAATACCCGATCCCGCATGACCTGGATTGGGATCGCAAGCACCATCGCAGTAGATCTGCACGCCTTGGGTGTCCACGGGCAGGGCGCGGGCTCCTGAAGCTGCGACAGCGACGCCCCTCGGCGCAGAGCGCCTGCCCGCTGAGGGAGGCGCCCCCGCTTTGAAGGCCTCTTCTGCTTCGATACGGCTTTCGAAGGATTTGAACCGCGCCGCGGGAAATCCGTGTACCTGTCGCTGGGTGGTGGCCCACTCGGTAAATATGCCGGTCTGCCGGCCCGCCCAGACCACGTAGAATTTCTTTGCCAAATCAATGACTCCGCCGCGCGGCGCGCGGCTCGAGGGCGAAGTCTGTCAAGAACCGCGGGATCTGTCAGCCCCTATTTCTGCTGCGTTCCTCCGGCCCAATGCGCTCCTGGCGCCTGTTCGGAAGGGGCAGAGCTCCTCGGCGGTCCAGGCCATGCGTGGCCGCGCCTGCATCGCACCCGGCGATGTTGGTCTTCGACAGCGCCTGCCGAAAGGCAAGACCTGCGCACTTCGTCCTGATCGAATGGACGATGTTAGGTTATGAGACTATCCAACGCGAACGAACACCAGGTCGCACACATAACTCGTAGCCAGTGCCGATCGCATGTCGACGCGACCTGACACCCGGCGACTGCGCCGGCGGCAGGGCCACGCCGGGGTGCACCGCGCCTGGATTCCCGGCGCACGCGCGTGCACTGACTTGGTTCGACTGAATGCGCGGTGCATCACGCTGGCACGTACGCATCGGATGCGTGCGTGCCAATGCACACAAAAGAGTCAATCGACACTCCCGACATGACACGGAACTTGTCAGGTCGTGGTTGACGCAGTAATACTGGATTCGTCGCCCGTGGCCAGTATCCAGGCGCCAACCGATGAGCAAGTCACCCGCCACGCCGTCCATCCGTGCCAATGTCCTGGCCGGAATCGTGCAGGAACTGCGCCTCCAGGGCGCGGCGGTCGATCGTCTGCTCCTCAAACATGTTGGCAACACCGATCTCTTCGCCGACCCGTATGAGCAGATCCCACTGGCGGCATTCGTAGGGTTTCTCGAGGATGCGGCGCACGCCGGCGCAGATCCGGCGCTCGGTGCGAAGCTCGGCGCCCGATCCCAGCCGGAGGACTTTGGCCCCATCGGCTTGATGTTCCTGGCCGCTCCGAACCTGCGGGTCGCTTTGAGCCACGTGCGCACGTTCTATTCGGTCTGGCAGGGCGGGACACGCGTGGAGCTCGATACGCGCAGCGACATGCCCGAGTACGTCTACCAGATACTGGAACCTGCCATCTGGCCCAGGCGGCAGGACGCGGAGTTCAGTCTGGCGGCCACGTGTACTGCCATCCGTGCCCTTCTGGGCGCACGCTGGAGTCCCGTCGAGGTCCATCTCGAGCACGATCGGAGCACCCATCACTCGCGTGAGACCGACTCCGCCTTGTACAGGGTGTTCCGTGCGCCGGTCGTATTTGGCCAGACGGTAAACCGCCTCGTACTGGATCCGGAGGACCTCGTAAAACCGGTGGCGCGCCGCGGCGTAGCCATGATGCCCTACCTGGAGCGGCACCTGAGGGATCTCATGCGCACTGAAGAGATCACTCTCGACAGTTGCGCCTCCCAGGTCTCCCATGTCATCTCCAAACGCCTCGGACGCTCCACTCTCGATGTTCAGACTATCGCGGCGGAAATTGGCCTGTCGCCGCGGACTTTGCAACGCCGTCTCGCCGAGGAAGGCACTTCCATTCGTGACCTGGTTCGCCGACATCGTTCACAGGTCGTCGAGAGATTGCTGACAGACAGCAAGGCCAAAATGACCGTGATTGCTCACGATGTAGGCTACTCTGACGCGACGACGTTCTCGCGTGCCTTCAAGAGCTGGCGTGGCGAAAGTCCCCGCGATCACCGTATCGCGCGAGTACGCAGATAGAGCTCGGCGCCTCGCGGCAACACGTCAACGGGCCCCTCGTGCTCGCCCGCCGTTAGTCGCGCCCTCTATTCCTCACTATCCTCCCGGCGACTCGCACACCTTTCCAACTCTCGCGCTGCCATCTGCATATTGTTAGTCCCCTGGGGCCGTGGCGCAAATTGCAATGTTAATGGCGCGATTTGCCGCGCGCGATGCAGGGACGCTCCCCCAGTCTGATGAGCGCCGGCGCAGCAAAAAGAGGCTTTCAGGGGAGGTTCATGACACAACAGAAGCTCACACGATTGGCTCGGGCCGCCTCCGCGGCACTCGCATTCGCCATGGCCGCACCGATATTCGGCGCGAGCCCGGTTGAACCCGAGCAGTACGACGTAGCTACCCTCAAGCCGAACGGACCCCACCGATTCTTCGTAACCGGCTTCCGCCAACAGTCCTTCAGCATCTTCGATGCGGATTCCGGGCAGATGGAGGGCAGCATCCCCGCCGGTTACGTCGCCAACATGGCAATCGCCCCGGACGACAGTCAGTTTCTCGTCTCCGAAACCTACTGGACCCACGGCTCGCGCGGCAAGCGCGAGGACCTCGTCGCGATCTGGGATGCCAAGACCCTGAAGCTCGTCAAGGAAATCACACTCCCCGGGCGAGCCCTGGTCGGGGGAAAATTGCAGGATTTCCAACTCAGCGCCGATGGCTCGAAGGCCTACGTTTACATCATGCACCCGGCCTCCTCGGTGGCCTGGCTCGATCTCAAGAAGCAGTCGGTCGGCGGCATCGTGGAGATTCCCGGCTGTGCCCTGGTCTTTCCGTGGGGACCCACGGACTTCGCCTCCCTGTGCGGGGATGGCTCACTGGCGCTGGTGAAGCTGCCTGCCGCCGGCCGGGCCGAGGTCAAGCATACTCAACCGTTTTTCGATGCCAACACCGACCCGATCTACGAGAACAGCTTCGTCGACCGCAACACGGGCAAGGCACTGTTTCTCTCCTACACGGGCCTGGTCTATCAGGCGCAGCTGGGCACGGATGCGACCATCGGAAAGCCCTGGTCCATCCAGCAAGCCGCCGGCTTTCCACAGGCCGGGACCGGCCTCCAGGAGCTCGCCTGGCGACCCGGCGGCGGGCAACCGGCGGCCTACCACAAGGCGAGCGGCCGGCTCTTCGTCCTGATGCACATGGGCACCTACTGGACCCACAAGCAGGGTGGCACCGAAGTGTGGGTCCTCGACACCAACACCCGACAGCTCGTCAAACGCATTCCGCTACAACCGATCCCGACCAGCGGGCTCGCTGGAGACCACCCACCTTATTACGCAACGATTGGAGTTTCCCAAGACTCGGAAAAGCCGCTGATCTATCTCATCAACGATGAAGGTGGCGGTGACGTCGTGATGGATGCGGGTACGGGCGAGATCCTGCGCAAGATCGAATCCGCGACCGGAGAGACCGTCCTGGTGACCGGTTTTTAGGAGCACACCATGACTGAGATTGCACTCGCTGTCCGCGTCCTGGTGGCGTTGGTTTTTCTGACCGCCGCGCTCGGGAAAGCGCGTCACCGCCACGCCCTCGAGGGTGTGCTCGCCAATTACAGGTTGCTGCCGGAGGCGGCGGTGCCAACTCTGGCGCTTGCATTGCCTGGCATCGAGGCAGCAGTTGCCGCGGCATTGCTCTTCACTCCGTCTCCCTGGCCCGAAGCCTGTGCCGCATGCCTGCTGGCTATCTTCGCTGCGGCCATGGCTGTCAATCTCCGCCGCGGGCGGCGCCACATCGACTGCGGATGCTTTCAGAGCACTTTCAAACAGACGTTGAGCTGGACTCTGGTGACGCGCAACGCGGGGTTGGCACTGTTGCTCGCCGTTCCAGCTACTGTTCCGGAGGACGCGCTGACCGCATCGGGTGCCGCGGAAGCCCTCCTGACGGGCGTCGTACTGTTCGTTCTTTTGCAAAGCATGAACGTGTTGTGGAGTGTGGTGCCGGCCTGGCGGAAGCCACGCTCATTGACATCTGGAGCCGAAAAATGACGATGACAATTTCGCTGTGGTTGCTTTGGGCCGTCGTAATCATCCTCGCGCTCACCGTCCTGGCGCTGGCGCGCCAGGTTGGCGTGTTGCATGAGCGCGTGGCTCCGGCCGGAGCGCTGCTCAATGGGGCGGGGCCTGGTGTCGGTGAGCCCTCGCCTCGCCTGGACCTGCACGCGCTCGCAGGCAATGCCATCACCGTCGGAGGCAGTCTCCCCAAAGGCAAGGCGTTGCTGATGCTATTCGTCTCGCACACCTGCCCGATCTGCAAGAAGCTCATTCCCGTCGCCCAGGACTTCGCCCAAACCGAGCGCCTCGAGGTGTTCTACGTCGGCGACGGCGAGCTCGCGAAACAGCACAAGCTCGTTGCGCAGCTTGGTATCGATCCTCGCCGGTTCGTCAATGGACCGGAGATCGGCCTCGCATACCGGGTGGACAAGCTTCCGTACGCCGTACTGTTGGATGACGAAGGGCTGATCTCGGCCAAGGGCCTGGTCAACAGCCGCGAGCATCTGGAGAGCCTGATCATCGCCAAAGAGACCGGCTTCGCCACCTTGCAGTCCTATCTCAAGGCCCAGCCGGAGGCGACTCGATGAAGTCGCCCTTCGACAAGATGAGCGAGCGGCTCACCCGCAACCTCGCACGCTTCTCGTCCCGCCGTGGGTTCCTTTCCAGGTTGGGCGCCACCTTGTTGGCGGCACCGGCATTTCCCTTGTTACCGGTGGCGCGCGCCGCCCAGAAAGAACCGCCGAAAACTGACTTCGAGCGCAATGCGCAGGTCGCGGACGACACCAAGTGCAACTATTGGAAATACTGCGGCTCCGATGGAGTCCTGTGCAGTTGCTGTGGTGGCGGCCATCACACGTGCCCCCCGGGAGCAGAGCCCTCGCCAATCTCCTGGATCGGTACGTGCATGAACCCTGAGGATGGAAAATCGTACGTCATCGCGTATCGGGACTGCTGTGGCAAACCGGTGTGCACGGCCGGTAAGTCCTGCTGGTGCGACAACTCGGACCGCGAGTTGCCGACATATAGATCCTCACTCAACAACGACATCATCTGGTGCTTCGGCAACGCATCGCAGACGTACCACTGCTCAACCGCGGCGCTGATCAGCGCAATGAAGTGAACCGTCTCACACGAAGTCCACATCACGGCCGCTATCTGCGTCGTGCGGCCAAGTCCCGAATCGCCATCCTGGCGCTCGCGCTGCTGCCCGGCGCCCCGCACGCCGGAACGCCGCAACTTTCGACCCCCCGCACGGATTACCTGCTCAGTTGCGGCGGCTGTCATGGTCTCAACGGCGTATCCAACTCGACTCTCGTGCCCGATCTCAAGGACCAGGTGGGCTATTTTCTGAACCTGCCCGAAGGTCGCAGTTATATCGCGCGGCTACCCAACGTTGCCTTTTCGATCACGACGGACGAGGCACTCACCGGTCTGCTCAACTACGTCATCTTCACTCTCGGCGGCGACAGCGCGCCCGCGGGCGCCTTGCCCTATACCGTGCGCGAAGTCTCGACGCTGCGGCGGATGCCGTTGACCGAGGTCAGCCTGGTGAAGTTGCGCCAAAGGATGGTGCGCATCCTGATCGATCGATACAACGCCACCCCGGACCTGCGCCGCTACGGCGCGGACCTCTATGGCAATCCATCCCCACCCTAAGATCGATGAGTCATGAACAGAATCGACCCGAGCACCCGGATCCGCAGAGCCCAGCGCACTCTCACCATCACCTCCCTTGTATTCCCGCTGCTGTCGGCGCCCGCATGGGCCGATGATGCGGACGCCGATGCCGGAACCGGCATACAGGAGGTGATCGTTACGGCTAACCGCCGTGCCGAAAACCTGCAGTCGGTTCCCACTTCAGTATCCGCCGTGACGGCAGAGCAATTGAAGGATCTGGGTGTCACCTCGACCACGGCAATCGCACAGTACGTCCCGGGCGTGCAGCTCATGACGGTCAACAGCAACACCGACAACTTCTTCTCCATTCGTGGCGCGACCCAGAACGACTACGCGGAGCACGAAGAGAGCCCGGTTGCCGTGTACATGGATGGCGTGTATCTCAGCCAGGCAGCCGGTACCGGCGCCCTGCTGTTCGATACGGAGCGCGTCGAAGTGCTGCGGGGGCCGCAGGGCACTCTCTTCGGTCGCAACGCGACGGCAGGCCTGGTGCAGTACATTTCGAAAGCGCCTACAGATCACCCGGATGGCTACTTCGAGACCTCCTACGGCAACTACAACGCCAGTCACACCGAAGTCGCTTTCGGAACCGGGATCGCGCCGGGGTGGTCATTCCGAATCTCCGCCGCGAATGATTATATGGACCCGTACATGAAAAATGCGCTTTATCCCGATAAGGGCGGGGGCAACAGCAACAGCCGCGCGATTCGCGCGCAATTGCAATGGCAGCCGGGGAGCTCGTTCGATGGGACCCTCAATCTGCACGGCGTCATCCTGAATGATCGCGACGGCCTCTACAAATTCCTGAATGTCTACCCCGATCCAAACAACCATCTCCTGGCGGCTTACATCCCGTCAGACCTGAATCCCTGGGGGACCTGCGACGGTTGCGACATCCTGGGCTACAGGCAGCCGGCGAGCTACGACTATTACACCAGCGCGGCCGACATTGTCGGATACAACAAGGAGCACATGCTGGGGTCCACACTCACCCTGCATGGACACTTCGGCGGGCTCAACCTGACCTCGATCTCCGACTTCACCCAGTATTACAAAGACTACAACGAGGACAGCGAGAGCAGCCCGCAGGACCTGGTCGAGTTCTGGACGGGGGTGAATACGAACCAATATTCGCAGGAACTGCACGTCGACAACGGCGGCGATGGGCGGTTCCGCTGGGTGGCAGGCGTGTACTACCTGCAGATGAAGGGGAAGTACGACGTGGGCAGCGGCCAGGGGGATGAATATTTCGCCCTGCTGCCCTACAACGGGTGGCCCGGCGTGGATCAGCGCTACCGTATCGACACCAAGTCCTGGTCGGAATTCGCGCAGGGCGAATATGACGTGGTGCAGAATCTGACCCTGACCGTCGGCGGCCGCTGGAGCACGGAGCAGAAGACTTTCGAAGACAACATGTACGGCCAGACGGCCGGATTCAAGTACTCCCCGTACGTGAGCCCCGACCCGGTCTTCCAGATCAACCCGACGCTCTCGGGCGATGGCGCCCGGATCCACCGGAGCGACTGGTCCGGCAAAGTGGCCCTCAACTATCACGTCACGCCGGACATCATGCCCTACGTAAGCTGGAACAAGGGCCTGAAGGCGGGCGGCTTCAGCGCGGCCGGCAATCCAGTGCTACCCATCAGTCTGTACAAGTTCGACGAGGAGAAGCTGTACGCTTACGAGGCGGGAGTCAAAATCGAGGCGTTCGACCACCGCTTGCGATTCAATGCGGACGCCTTCAAGTATTCCTATGTTGGTTACCAGGCGTTCAATACCATCGCCAGCTACAGCTATATCACCAATAATCCCGGCAAGATGCGGGGCGGCGAGGCGGAATTGACGCTGGCGCCCATCACGGGGCTGACCATCCGCGCCGGTGTCGCTATCCTGGATGCCTGGATCGAGAACATCGCGCTGCCCGATGGCACCGTGACCGATGTACGCCCGTCGCAGGCTCCCAAAACAAACATTACCGCCTCGGTGAGCTATAGCTGGGGACTGAAATTCGGGGGCAACCTGCAGGTCGGGGCGGATTACAACTATCGCAGCCTGCAGTTCTATTCCCTTCTCAACGACCCGGCGTCACAGCAGGCCGGCTATGGCCTGCTCAACTTGCGCGCGGAATACACCACCCCCGGTGGCCATTGGAGCTTCCGGCTCCACGGTGAGAACGTCACGAACAAGCAATACCTGAACAATTCGATCGTCACCGGCAGTGTCGGCTTTGGCCAGGGCTCCCCGGGCATGCCGGTGACCTACGGCATCCGCGTCAGCTACCACCTGTAGGGTGTTACTTGAGGCTCTTCAGATAGGCGATCACGGCTTGCCGATCCTGCGGGTCCGGCAAGCCCGGGAAAGGCATGAGCGTCCCGGGGACCTTGGCGCTCACATCCGTCAGAAAAGAGTCTAACTCCTTGGGCGTCCAGCGGATTCCCGAGCTGCGCATAGGTTGGGAATACTGAAACCCGGGCGCCGTGCCCGCTTTGCGTCCCACGACCCCCCGCAGGTTCGGACCCATCGCGTTCGCACCATCCGTCGACGTGGTGTGGCATGCTGTGCAGATCGCGAATTGGGGCGGCGCTGCCGCCGCGGGTAGCGCGCTTTGGGCTGTAGCCGCTGCTACCTCGCCCGCTGCGACATACAAAGCCACGAAGTAACTCAACATCAGATTATCTTAGAGGATTGCCGCTCGATATGCCATTTCGACCGTTCGCGCGCCGGCACCCGATCCCACCGACGTCGCCCCGCACGCGAGAGCTCGACCGCCTACAACACGCACTGGAACGCCTGCATTCGCCCCGACTGCAGATGTCGGTCATCGTCGCACTGACGGGCGCGATCGGATTCTTATCGTCGGTGGCGCTGCTGCACTCAGGGGTCCATCAGCTTTGGCTACGGTATCCCCTTGCCGTCGCGATCTCATACGCGGGCTTTCTCTCGCTCCTGTGGTGCTGGCTGCGGTTGAAACTCTCCGATGTGCTCGATGGATTTGATGTTCCATTGGATGGTCCATCCTCGGGCGCTGGACGCGGCTGCGGCGGCTCCCACAGCGCTAACGGTGGAGGCGGCGGTCATGGTGCTGGTGGAGGCGGCGGTGATGTGACGCCCGATTTCGACCTCGGCGAAGCGGCTGTCCTGCTGATCTGCCTCGCTGCGCTGGGTTGCGTTGCCTGGATGGCGTACTGGACCGTTTTATCCGCGCCGACGCTGCTTGCCGAGCTCGTCCTCGATTCCGCCTTGGCCACAGGCTTATATCGCCATCTGCGGAACACTCCGCAGCGAGATTGGGTGCATACCGCGCTTCGCAGAACCGCGTCGCGATTCGCACTCGTGGCAATCGTGTCGGGCCTCGCAGGCATCGCCATGCACGTCTACGCACCTGAGGCAACATCCGTCGGTCAGGTCGTTCATCACCACAAATCGATCACCGCGGACTGACTGCAGGAAAAATTTTCGCCGTCGCGATCCGTTTCCTCCCGGCGGGCCGTCCTTGGTATGTCCGAAACACAAGGAGACATGCCATGTCCGACGAGTCCGTTATTTTGATCAATCTGCTGAAGGTCAAGCCCGGCCAGCAGGACGCGCTGCTCGCGCTCTTGAAGCAGAACATCGACACGGTCATCCGCACGCTCCACGGCTGGAAAGCGACCCGGCTGATCGCGGCAACGGACGGCGCGGGCGTCGTGATCTACTCCGAGTGGGAGACCCCGGCGGCCGTCGAGGCGATGCGCAACGATCCGCGTATGAAAGCCTACTTCCCGAAGATCGCTGAGCTGGCCAGCCTGGATTCGATCATGGGCTCGGCAGTGTTGCGCGAAACCCGGTGAGGACGTGCCAGGCGCGGTAGGCTCGACACATGAACACCGACGTATTCGAGGATCGCTTGAAAGCGCTGCGGCCGCGCCTGCATCGCTACTGTGCGCGGATGACGGGGTCCGCAGTGAATGGCGAGGATGTTTTGCAGGACACTCTCGTCAAAGCCCTCCACGCGCGGACCCAAGGCGTCGAGGTGGATCACCTCGAGGGCTGGCTGTTTCGCATCGCCCACAACGCGAGCCTCGATTTCCTGCGCGAAAGGTCCCGGAATACAGTCGTTCCGCTCACCGAAGACATCGGCGAGGTGGCGCCCATCCCCGAGTCGGAGATCGTCGCCATCGGCTTTCAGACGTTTCTCCGGCTGCCTGAACTGCAGCGCTGTGCGGTGATCCTCAAGGATGTCCTGGGTCATTCGGTCGACGAGATCGCCAGCATCGCCGAGTGCTCTGCGGCGGCAGCCAAATCGGCGCTGCAGCGCGGGCGCGCCGCCTTACGTCAACTCGCGCAGGAGCCCGAAGACAGCCGGTTGCCGCTGATGTCCGATGCGGATCGTCGAAAGATCACCGCCTATGTCCACCTGTTTCGCAGCGGCGATTTCGACGCAATTCGCGCCATGCTCGCGGACGACGTGAAGCTGGACCTGGTGAACCGGCTCCGACTGGAGGGTCGCGACAAGATTGTCCCTTACTTCACGCGCTATGCCGAGGTGACGAAATGGCGGTTCGCCCTCGGCGCGGTGGAAGGGCAGCCGGCTATGTTGGTGTTCGACAGCACCGGCTCAATGGAAACACCGGCGCATTTCGTCCTGGTCGAGTGGTCGGACCATCGGATCGTTCACATCCGTGACTTCCTGTACGCTCCCTATGTGCTCGAAGCGATCGAGTGGGTGCAGTTAGGTTAGAAGACCGTGCCCCACGCGCATTTCGTCGCTCACGGCGGCAGCAGCGCGACCATGACATGCGCGAGCTTCTGACGGTCCTGGCGAGAGCCGGTGAGGCCGCCGAGATCGTAGAGCCGGGTCTTGTCCTGCACCAGGTACTTCGGATCCTGCGGGTACGGTCCTGACGACGGTGCCCAGCCCGTCGCGTTCGGCAGCGGCGCGATGCCGACAGACTGGTCCTTCGGAAGCTGGAAGCCTGGATCGCTCCGCAGCAGCTTCGCGTTCGGCTTGATCACCGTCTTCTCCCAGAAGCGGTCGAACTTCTTGGAGTCGGCCGCGGCGTTCGCCAACATCACACCTTCCATCGGCCAGGTCCTGAGATTGCCGGGGTCGTTGGGCTCGACGACGAGCATGTCCTTGGCCTTCGTGCCTATGACCAGCGACCAATGCGCGCCCGGGTCGCCCGCGGCCGCATTCGGCACCGGCACGATGCCGGTGGAATCCGAGTCCGCGAGGTAAGCGATCAGGACGGGATGGCCACCCCGCGTCTGCGTGGTCAGGAAATCCTGCTTGCCCGAGCCAGTGGCGACACCCGCGGCCTCGCTACGATAGCCCCAGGCCTTTATGAAGGCCTGCATTTCGGCTTCGCTCAGAATTTCGCCCTGGCCGGACTTGAGTTCGCGCTTTGCAAACTGGCGCAACGATTGCGTGGCGCCCGGCGCCGCCTCGGATTTCTTGGGCGCAGGCACCGACGGCAGACTAGCATCGATCTGTCGCAGGATCTGGACGGCATTGTAGAAGGAATACAGGCCGCAGGTGCCCTGTACCTGTGGCCGCAGTGTCGACTTGATGGTGTTGTAAGCATCGATCAGGCTCATCGTGGGCTCCTCCTTCACACCGAGTCGGCGCGGATGCCAGTCGTCCCTGCGCTGTCGAGCGCCAGCAGTGATCGTTTCGCCGGGGGGACGAAGCTTAAATCATCGCAGGAGGATGCAAAAGGACAATTGCTCGCGCAGGCCAATTCCGCCAAACTCGCCCGGCATCGCCACCTCGCCTGCCAAGGCCACCGAGAGCGACCCATGAAAAAGCTCAAACACGAGGCAGAGTTATTCAAGGCCGCGCTGGCCGCGGGAGTCAGCTACGCCGAGGGACGCAAGGCCGTCGAGTTCGAGCCTACCGACTCAGCCAGCGCGAAAGCGCTGTACGTCTATCGCCTGCTCGTGCATGACAAGGTCATCGCGCCCATGCCCGAAGACCAGGTCAGCGAGAAGACCGTTCGGCACCGCCTCGCAACCTGGTACGCGCATCAACTGCCCGCTGGACACCCACTATTGCAATAGTCTCTGTGTCAGCTGTGCCTGGGCGAGCATATGCAGGCAGACACATTGGCGGAGTGGCCAGATGGGGCACACCCGGGCGATCGCGCAAACCCCGGCAGGCTTGCCAGACCCGCCAGGCAATCGTAGGGCTCAGGAGCCGCGGCGGCGGAGCCATCAGGTTTACAACCCTCAGAAACTCAGTTGCCAAGGTGCTGTCGTGAGTCGCGGCAAGATGCAGCTTGCCGATGTACCAGTTGAGGAAACGCTGCATCGCCGGGCGCGCGCCCTCGACCTGCGGATGACGGAGGTCGTTACCCACCGCGATATGCCATGGGATGTCGACGATCTTCGCAGCCGCCTCGAAAAATCGCCGCCCAAGATCGTCCGCGCCCACGTTCAAACACCGTTGCAGTGCCACAGCTTCCTGCGCCGCAACCGTCATGCCCTGCCCGTAGATCGGGTTGAAGCTGCAGATCGCGTCACCGAACACCAGGTAGTTCCTGGGAAAATGCGTGAGCCTCTCGTACCGCCGGCGCACACTGAAAAGATAGCGATAGCGATTGAAGCCGGTCAGCGGCTCCGCCCCTGCAACTACGTCGTGAATTTCCTTGCTGGGTAGCGTCGCCAGATAGGCGAGGAAACCCTCGTCGTGATCGGGTGCATCATCGCCGAGGAAACCTCCGGTGCTGACAATCCAGCGGTCGTGCTCCTGCGCGAGTATGACGCCGTTGCGCCAGTTGGGCGCACTACCGGCGACCACCATACCGAGCCTACCGCCAAGATCGGCCGGCCGACGCCGGTAGGTGCGAGTCAAGTAGCTGATACCGACCTTGACCCTCTCGTTGACCGGAGGTTGATACCCGAGTTGGTCGAGCCACGCCGCACTGGATGAGCCACGGCCGGTCGCATCGATGACCAGATCCGCATGGACGATCTGCCCCGGCTTGCGGTCGATACTGGCGCGCACGCCCGTCACGCTCTCGAGAGACGGATCGCTGACGAGACCGTGCACGGCACAATTCTCTATCGCATGTACGTTCGGCAACGCCAGAAGCCGGCGACGCAGATGCCCTTCCAGCACGGGACGACTCGCGAGCAGCCCGACCAGGTCGCTCTTGCCGTGGGCCAAGGTAACGTTATGACCTATCCAGGTCACATCATTGACGACATCGCCGCGGATTCCGCCGCTCATTGCGACGACCTCGTTACTGAACCCCGGAAACAATTCCTCGAGCACAGCGCTCCCGCGCGCGAGAAGTCCATGGGCGTGGCGACCCTGCGGCACCCCCTTGCGTGCAGTGTCTGCTGTCGGAAACGCATCGCGTTCGAGCACAGTCACAGTGGTAAAGAAGTCCGACAGCGCGCGGGCCGCCAACAGCCCACCCATGCTGGCTCCGATGACGAT